>Ga0209526_10001640_pt1 | contig 15070 bp, 14 predicted proteins | sample JacPinW_OM2H0_M1_FD_188566 | JGI IMG/M metagenome (GOLD analysis project Ga0209526, IMG submission 188566) | Forest soil microbial communities from Algoma, Ontario, Canada - Jack Pine, Ontario site 1_JW_OM2H0_M1 (SPAdes) (version 2) | ecosystem: Environmental > Terrestrial > Soil > Boreal... | reverse complement strand
CGAAAACGGGAGCGGATCTGTCGGGGAACCGAAGGTTCGAATCCATACTCCCTCCAGCGCAGAGTCTGGTGGGAACCTTTCCCTCGGGGAGCGGTCGCAGGAACCCCCGCCTCAGCGCCCGAGGGGGATCGCACTACGCGTTTAAATTAAAGGGTATGCGCTCGCTTGTCCGCGCTGTACTGATCCCGAACCGGTCAGCGCGAACCCTCGGGTTGGGGCTGATTTGGTTGGGTCACGGAAAGCCGGCTTTGTCCTTCGCGATTTGCAGGCCATTTAGCAGTTGTCGTATTGCTCCCTTGTATGTAGGATCTGCATCGCGATATTTTGTTTCTTCGTAGTACTTATTTATCTCTGGATCGAGCCGCCATTCTTTGCATTTTTCTTGGTACTCGCTAATAGCGGCTTGCGCTTCATCTTTATTAAGCTGTTGTGTCAGTGCATAGGCGCTGATCAATTGTGCTCTGATGAACCAAGTGGGGGGTCTGAGTTGAATGGATTGTTGGAGATTTTCGATGGCCTTATCGTACTTTCCCTGCGTGAAATATGCGCGGCCCATGATCCAATAAAATCTGCCGAGGTCAGGATCGAGTGGGCTAAGCTTGATCGCTTTATCCACCAGCGCCGGTGCGTCTTCGGCCCGGGGTCGCCTCTCGCGATAATAACTAACTGAAATCGATAATTTCGCCCAAAAATTGGGTTATCCCTCGCTTGGATGCATCGTTCGACGGCATGGTTACACCCCTCCTCTCCAAGCCCAACGGTTCGAGCGCCCAGCATCCGCGCAAGAATGTCCGGCTGGCATGCGATTTGCTCTAGTGTTTGACGAAGGTCTGCATGGACCGTTCTATGCAAACCTTAGAGAGAGTAAGGAGGGGGGCTGTCACGAAGACGTCATTGGCATTTCATGCTTGCGTCACCTCTTCGAGCGACAGAAAAGGATTGGCCTATGCACAAATACTGGAGCGGAAGCATCTTTTCTCTGGTCCTAATAAGCGTGTCGTCGGTTGCGCTGGCTCAAGACAGTTCTCCTCCTACTATCCACGGCTTTGATGATTTAGCGTTCAAGAATGACTATATAACGCCGCGCGGCTTGTTGGTAACAAATAAAGGATTGACAATACAAATGCTTAACGGCTTCGTGGCGCCCGTATATCAAAGCGGCAGCGGCCCGATAAACGACGTGTCATTAGTTGCGGGCATTTGGAACGATTTCAACCCAGCCCATCAGAACGCGCCAGGTTATAACGAATTGGATGCGTTCGGCGGAGTGAACTTTAGCGTCGATAAAGACTGGATAGCCGGGATCCAGTACGTGGCCTTCATCAGCCCACCCGGTAATTTTAAAACCGAGCATAATCTAGAGTTCAGTATGCGCTACGACGACAATTTACGCTGGATGAGCCCGATTTCGCTCAATCCCTATGCAAAGCTGTTCTTTACGTTCTCCGGCAATTCGACGGTGGTGCTGGGTAAAGTCCCCAGTTTCGATGTCGAGCTGGGCGCAGTGCCGACTTGGGACTTCCATCCCTACGAAGTTCCCCTCGTCCTTACCATGCCGACCTGGCTGACTGTAGGGCCCGCTGATTTCTGGGGCGGCACGAGCAACCTTGGCGTGTTTTCGACCGGGTTCAACGCCAGAGTGCCGTTAGAGCAGATTCCGCCCCAATACGGCCAATGGTCGTTCAATGCTGGAGTGCAATACTACAATTTGATCAATGACCAATTGCGCAATGCTCAGGAAGTCATCGGCGTGGTCAGCCCCGGCTCTACGGGGCACCGCAACGTCTTCGTCTTCGCAGCCGGCTTGGGATTGCACTTTTGACCGGCCATCGGCAGGCCGCTTTTGTGGTTCATCGGGGGTACCATGGCGATCATCGAAGCAGAGCCTTATCCATTTGATCTCGACGCGGCGCACGCCGGCCTCGTGATCATCGACATGCAGCGCGATTTTCTCGAGCCCGGCGGCTTTGGCGCCGTACTGGGCAACGACGTCTCGCTGTTGCGCCGGACCATCGCGCCGACCCGGCGCCTGCTCGATGCGGCGCGACTGTCGGGTTTGACCGTCATCCATACCCGCGAGGGCCATCGCCCCGACCTCGCCGATCTGCCGCCGGCCAAGAAGGCGCGCGGCAGGCTTGTAGCCGGTATCGGCGACCCTGGCCCGATGGGCCGGATCCTGGTGCGCGGCGAGCCCGGCCACGACATCATCCCCGAGCTTTACCCCTTGCCCGGCGAGCCGGTCGTCGATAAGCCGGGCAAGGGCGCCTTCCATGCGACCGACCTCGACGCGATGCTGAAAAACCGCGGCATCGCCCAGCTGATCGTCTGCGGAGTCACCACCGAAGTCTGCGTCAACACCACAGTGCGTGAAGCGAACGACCGCGGCTACGAATGCGTCGTCGTAGCCGATTGCGTCGGCTCGTATTTCCCCGAGTTTCAGGAATTCGGGCTGCGCATGATCAAGGCGCAAGGCGGCATCTTCGGCTGGGTCGCCTCATCCGACGCGGTCATCGCCGCACTCCCGGCAACCGGTTCTTGAGGAGGATGCGATGAATACTTCGGCCGACGCGCCGCGGTGGTGGGTTCCCGGCGACTGGAACGGCTTTTTCGGCCTGTTCACCAACGTCGTTCTCAACGTCATCGTGCTGACCGGATTGTGCCTGCACGTCGTCAATTTGCCGGCGAACATCGTCTACGGCCGGATTCTCCCGGCACTCGGCATCGCTCTACCGCTGGGCAACCTCTACTACGCTTATCTCGCCTGGCGGCTCGCCAAGCACGAGGGGCGCAACGATGTAACCGCAATGCCCTACGGGCCCAGCGTGCCGCACATGTTCATCGTCGTCTTCCTGATTATGTTGCCGATCTATTTGAAGACGCACGATCCGTTGCTCGCCTGGCGCTCGGGGCTGGTGTGGTGCCTCGTCATCGGCGCCATCGTGCTGTTGGGCGCCTTTGTCGGTCCTACGGTCCGCAAATACACGCCACGAGCTGCCATGCTCGGCACGCTCGCCGGCATTTCCATCGCCTTCATCTCGATGCGGCCGGCATTCCTCGGTTGGGAAGATCCCTGGCTGTTCATGCTTTCGCTGACAATCGTGCTGGTCAGTTGGATGGCCGGCGTCCGACTGCCTTATGGCCTGCCGGGCGGCCTTGCGGCGGTGGTGCTCGGCACAGTGCTCGCTTGGCTGGCAAAGCTCGTTCATCTGGACGACCTGATGCAGCCGACGGAGGTTGTCGCCGCCCTTGGCCAGTTCGGCTTTCGTCTGCCGTATCCGTCAACCGACTTCGCCAAGGCGATCGGCGACATCGGGCCGCTGCTCGTCACTGCCGTGCCACTCGGCATCTACAACTTCACCGAGGGCATGAACAACGTGGAGAGCGCTGCCGCCGCGGGTGACGATTATAGCCTCCGGCAGATCCTGCTGGCGGACGGCGTCGGCGCGATCGTCGGCGCGCTGCTCGGCAGCCCTTTCCCACCGGCCGTCTATATCGGGCATCCCGGGTGGAAAGCAGTCGGCGGCCGCATCGGCTACTCGCTGGCAACCGGTATCGTGATCGGGGTGGTGTGCTTCCTCGGGCTCACGGCGCTGCTGCTTGCGATTATTCCGCTGGTCGCCATCCTGCCGATCCTGCTCTATATCGGCCTCGTCATCGGCGCCCAGGCCTTCCAGGCGTCACCGCCACGGCACGCCCCGGCGATTGTGCTCGCGATCTTGCCGAACGTCGCCGCCTGGGCGCAAACCCTGATCGACGGTGCGCTCGGTGCCGCGGGCACTTCGGCCGAGCAAATCGGCATGGCCAAGCTCGGCGCCACCGGGGTCGTCTATCACGGCATGGCCCTCCTCGGCGGCGGCGCCGTGCTCGCCGGACTGATCCTCGGCGCTATCGCGGCCTTCATAATCGACCGGAAGTTCGAATGGGCCGCGCTCTTTGCAGGCGCCGGCGCGGTATTGTCGTTTTTTGGCTTCATCCACGGCACCTCGCTCGGCATCGGCAGCTCGATCCCAGTGGCCGTCGGCTACCTGATCGTAGCCGGGTTTTGCTACGTGCTCAGTCGGCAACATTACCCGGAAGTGGTAGCCGTGGTTCCCGCTGGCCACGCCATCGTAGAAGATTGACGTGCGGCTGGCGGTAAACCGGCGACCCGTTGGCATCTCGTCCCGAGATCGAGCAGCGCGCGATCGGCATAGGCGGGAGCGATCAGCGAGAACCCGAAGGGAAGACCCGATTTGCCAAACCCGCCCGGCAATGCAACCGCAGCAAGGTCGAGCAGGTTGACGAAATTGGTGTAGAGCCCGAGATTGGCGTTGCAGCGAAGCGGTTCGGCAGCGACCTCGGCAATCTCGTAGACCGTGCCGGCGGTGGGCAGCAGCAGAAGATCCACCGCCGCGAACAACCGATCCGTGGCGCGCCGGAGCGCGGCCAGTTCGTATTGCGCGCGATAGGCGTCGAGCGCGCTGTAGCGTCGTCCCCTTTCGATGACCGCGCGGGTGACCGGCAACATCGCCCCGGGGTTCTCGCGCAATAGCGCTTCCGTTGCATGTAGGCGCTCGGCCAGCCAAGGTCCCTGGTACAGGAGCCGCCCGGCATCTCGAAACGGCGCGAAGCTCGTCTCGACGCGGATTCCGCCGGCTTGTTCGAGAAGGCCGACGGCGGCCATGAATAGACGGGCCGCCTCTTCATCGCCAAAGAATTCAAGGTCAGGCCCTGGCGGCACACCAAAGCGGAAACGCGATGGAAAGCGCGGCACTGCCGCGGCGCTGGGCATGCGCGCCAGTGGATCTTCCGGGTCGAAGCACGCCGTCAAATGGAACACGGCGGATGCATCCTCGGCGGTCAGCGCAAACACGGAGACGCAATCGAGCGAGCGGCAGGCCGGAACGACGCCGCGCGTGCTCAAGAGGCCGCGGGTCGGCTTCAGCCCGACGATGTTGTTGAAGGCGGCCGGGACGCGTCCCGACCCCGCAGTGTCGGTGCCGAGGGCAAAGCTGACGAGACCCGCTGCAACAGCTACCGCCGAACCCGAGCTCGAGCCGCCGGGAATGAACCGCGCATCGAAAGGATTGCGTGGCACGCCGTACGGCGAGCGCGTGCCCGCCAATCCGGTGGCGAACTGATCGAGATTGGTCTTGCCCAACAGCACGGCACCGGCCTCAAGCAATCGGGCCACGACGGGGGCCGTTGCCGCCGGGGTATAGGCGAACGCGGGGCAGGCCGCGGTGGTCGGCATGCCCGCGACATCGATATTGTCCTTAACCGCAAACGGAACGCCGAAGAGTGGCAGGCTCTCGATTAGAGCGGGGTCGCTCACTGCCATGGCATCGAGCTCGCGGCCGCGGTTCCTCACCGCAATTTCGCTCGTTCTCGAGATCCACAGCGCCGGATCGTTCCATTCGGCGATGCGGGCCAGCACGCGGTCGAGGAGATCGGCTACCGAGATCCTTCCGCTAATATACGCGTTCCGCAGAAGCGCGATTTGCAGCATCTCGGGCACAGCGGCGAAAGCATCGACCATCGAGCCGGGCACACCTTCCGGACTTGCGAATTTCGGCTGATTATGCGGAAGGGCGAGCCTGAATGCGTCGGTCCAGAGTCACCAGCCCCAGGCCCCGAAATCCCACTCGGCCTGGCTCTCGGCCGCCGAGACCTCCTCTTTTGCCATACGGCGAGCAGCGAGTTGTTGCTGATATACGTCCCAGTTCTGCTGCGTCCCTAAGTAGACGCAGTTGCAGGCGGCCGGATCCGAATACAGGTACACCGGCTGGCCGTTCCTGACGCGCGAAACGAATTTGTTTGGCGGCAGCCGCTTCATCTGGTCGACGCGATGGGGCGAGTCCGCCACCCTGACCTGAAATCCGGCCGCTGCGAGCAAGTCGCCCCTCTGCGCGACCGGCGGGGGCGGGGTGCCGCATCCGGCAATGGCCAGCAAAAAACCCATTGCGGCCAGAAGGCAGATCGGTTTCGTCACGGTCGTGCTCCCACAGGGTAAGATTTTCAGCCTTCGTCGGCTGGTGCCGTCATTGTAGCAGAGCGCTATCTGAATGGCTCCCGTGAAACCCGACCATTGTATCGCGACTATTCTGTGAGATTTATGATGGCATGGGATTTGAATGGAACATCGACTGATCGAGATCACCTTACGGGCTCATCGATACCGCCCCGTGACCGTGACCAAGGAAAATCGACCCATGACCCAACGATACGTCGCCGCCGATCCTTACCCTTGGCCGTATGATGGGGATCTGCGGCCAGCAAATACCGCGCTCGTCATCATCGATATGCAGATCGATTTTTGCGGCATCGGCGGTTATGTCGACCGCATGGGATACGATTTGTCCCTGACGCGCGCGCCAATCGAGCCGATTGCAGCAGTGCTCGCGGCAATGCGCCGTCAGGGCTTTCACGTCTTTCACACGCGCGAAGGCCACCGACCCGACCTTGCCGATCTGCCGGAAAACAAGCGATGGCGTTCGCGGCGCATCGGCGCCGGCATCGGCGACCCTGGTCCTTGCGGCCGCATCCTCGTGCGCGGCGAGCCCGGCTGGGAGATCATCCCCGAGCTGGCGCCGCGCGCCGGCGAGCCGATTATCGACAAACCCGGCAAGGGTTCGTTCTGCGCCACCGATCTCGAGCTGATGTTGCGGCTGCGCCGCATTGCCAACCTCGTGCTGACCGGCATCACTACGGATGTCTGCGTTCATACGACGATGCGCGAGGCCAATGACCGGGGATTTGAATGTCTGCTCGTCGAAGATTGCTGCGGCGCGACCGACCGATCGAACCATCAGCACGCGATCAAGATGATCAAGATGCAGGGTGGGGTATTTGGAACGGTAGCAGACTCGAATTCACTGTTGGCGCTTCTCGGGTAGCTTCCGCCGCGGCGATTTCGGGATAATGACAGGCGACCGAACGGCCGCCTTCGAGGGGGCGCAGCTCCGGCATCACTGCGGCGCAATTGCTCTGGCCCTTGGGACAGCGCCCGTAGAACTTGCAGGTGCCGGGGTCGGGATCGATCGGGCTGCGCGGCTCGCCACTGAGCCGCAGCCGCTTCACCCCGCGCTGATCGAGTGACGGGATGGCCGCCACCAGCGCCTTTGTGTAGGGGTGCGCCGGGCTGCCGAACACCGTCCCGACCGGTCCGCTTTCGACGATCTTGCCCAAATACATGACCAACACCCGGTCGCACAGCAGCCGCACGACGTTGAGGTCGTGGCTGACAAAGAGATAGCTCATGCCCAGCCGACGTTTCAAACTCTCGAGCAGCTGCAAAATCACGACCTGGACCGAGACATCGAGCGCCGCGGTCGGTTCGTCGAGAATCATTAGCTGCGGCTCGACCCCGATCGCGCGCGCAATGCCCACTCGCGCCTTTTGGCCGCCGGAGAGCTGATGCGGGAAGCGGCCCAGCAGCTCGTCCGGAAGGCCGGCCAAACCGGCGGCCTCGCGCACTCGCTCAGCGAGCGCGGAGCCGCGCAACCGGCTCAGCCGGAGCAGCGGGTCGGCAATCGCCCGAGCCGCGGTGAAGCGCGGATTGAGGCTCTCTCCAGCATCCTGGAACACCATCTGGATGGCGGCGCGTTGCGGCGTCCGCGCGAAGCGTCGAGCGGGTATTTCCCCGATCTCGTTGCCGGCAAATGCGATATTGCCGCTGCTCGGGTCGATCAGCCGCGTGACGAGCCGCACCAAAGTGGATTTGCCGCAGCCGGACTCGCCGACGAGGCCCACTGTTTCGCCTGGTGCGATCGCAAATGCGACTCCATCGACGGCGTGGAGCCAGCTCATCTTCGCCCGGCGCCAGGGGCGCTGCCCCGCCCGCTTTACTGGGAAACGCCGGGTCAGGCTGCGGATTTCGAGGATGGGCTCGGTCATAAGGGCTGCCAACAGGCGACCATGTGGGACGGACCGATCGCGACCAATGGCAGCGGCGCGTCGCACGTCTTCGAATGGCGCTCGCAGCGAGCGCTGTAGCGGCAAGTCGGCAAGTCCGCGCGTGTGACGTCGGGGAGGTTGCCGGGGATTGCGGCGAGGTCAGCAAGCTGCGTCCCGGGTTTCGGTGTCGCGGCGATCAGCTTTGCCGTGTAGGGGTGGCGGGGCCGAATAAAGAGCTCACCGGCGGTCGCGCTCTCCACGACATGCCCCGCATGCATGACGACGATACGGTCGGCATATTCGCCAGCGAGCGCCAGATCGTGGGTGATCAGGATCGTGGCCATATGAGAGGCAGCGGCGAGTTCGGCAAGCAAGTCCATGACCACCGCCTGGGTGGTGACATCGAGGCCGGTAGTCGGCTCGTCGGCGATCAACAGGGCCGGCGAGCAGGCGAGCGCCAGCGCGATGGTAACCCGTTGGCACATCCCGCCCGACAACTCGAAGGGATATGCGGCCGCTCGCCGCGTCGGGTCCGGGATGCCGACCTTGGCCAACATCTCGACTGCCCGCTGCGGCGCCTCCACCCGCGGGACATTGGCATGGCGCAGCAGCACATCCGCGAGCTGCTTGCCAACGGGTCGGATCGGATTGAGGGCGCCGCGCGGGTTCTGCGAGATCAGCGAGACTTCACGCCCGCGCATCTCCTCGAGAGCGCGCTCACCGGCGGTGAGCAGATCAATCCCGCCGAACACGATGCGGCCAGAAGTAACCCGCGCTGCGGGATCCAGCAGACCGAGGAGCGCATAGGCGGTGACCGACTTTCCGGAGCCGCTCTCCCCGACAAGCGCCACCGTTTCGCCTCGGCCGATATCGAACGCTACCTTTTCGAGCGCCCGCACGGTGCCGCCGCGGGTGCGGAATTCGATCGACAGATCAACGACGGCGAGCAGCGGCGAAGCCTCGCTCATGTGCGCCTCCGCGGGTCGATCAGGTCGCGCAGGCCGTCACCCAACAGGTTGAAGCAGAAGACCGCGAGCATCAGCGCGAGGCCGGGGAACAGTGCAACCCACCATTCGCCGGATATGATGTTGCTGGCGCCCTCGGCGACCATGATCCCCCATTCCGGGGTCGGCGGGCTGATGCCAAGCCCAATGAAGGAGAGGCCGGCCGCATTGAGGATCGCATAGCCCATCGTCAGCGACATCTGCACCGCCAGCAGCGGCATCGTATTGGGCAGCACCTGCGCCAGCAGAATGCGCATCTCGCCATTGCCGCCAAGCCGCGCCGCCTCGATAAAGCCTGCCTGACGCAACACGCTCGCCTCGGTCCGGGCGACGCGTGCGTAGAGCGGCATGTTGATGATGGCGGTGGCGTAGACGATGTTGGCGGTGGTGTTGCCGAGGGCCGCGACGATACCCATGGCGAGCACGAACAGCGGGAACGCCATGATCGTGTCGGCGGCGCGGCCGACGGCGCGCTCGGTCCAGCCGCCGAAGTACCCCGCCGCGAGGCCGGCCAATGCGCCGATCGCAAAGGACAGCACGACCGCGGCGAAGGCGATGCCGAGATCGAGCCGCGTTGCTGCAATGATGCGGCTGAGGATGTCGCGCCCAACCGCATCGGTGCCGCACCAATGCCCGGCAGAGGGGGGCGTCAGCGCGTGCATCGCGTCGGTGGCAAGCGGGTCGTAAGGCTCGATCCAGGGGCCGAGCACAGCGACGGCGACCAGCACGACAAACAGCGCGAACGACGCCAAAGTCACCGGGTTCTCGCCCAGCACGTAGCGCAGATGGCGCAGTGCCGCGCTCAAGCCGAGACCGCAGCGCGCGGGTCGATCACGCCGTAAAGAATGTCGATCGACAAGTTGAGCAGGATGTAGACCAGCGCCATGGCGAGGACAAAGCCCTGCACCGACGCGTAGTCCGAGTCGATCAACGCCTCGATCGCGTAGGAGCCGATCCCCGGCCAGGCGAACACCTTTTCGACCAGCACATTGGCGCCGAGCAAAAAGGAGAACACCATGCCGAGCGTGGTCAGCACCGGCAGCATCGCATTGCGGAAGGCATAGACATAAACGATGCGACGCCGCGCCAGCCCGTTTGCTCGCGCGGCGCGAATGAAGTCGGCGCTCAGCACCGACAGCATCGCGGCCCGCGTCATGCGCGCGATCGGCGCCAGGGTAAAAATCGCCAATGTCAGCGCCGGCAATGCGATCTGGCGCAATGCCGCGAGCGCCGTTGCGGCGTCGCCCGAGAGAAGGCTGTCGGCGATGTAAAACCCGGTGCGCGCGGGGGGCGGCGAATAGGCGAGGTCGAGCCGGCCCAACGGCGCCGGCGCCCAGCCGAGCAGGTAGTAGAACACATAGACCAGCAGCAGCCCGGTGAAGAAGGTCGGCAGGCTGACCCCGGCGGTGGAGACGATGCGGCAGAGATGGTCAATCCACGAATTGGGCCGTTGGGCGGCGGTGATGCCGAGCGGAACGGCGATCGCGACCGACAGCACCAGCGCCAATGCGGTCAACTCGAGCGAGGCGGGCAGTCGCGTCAGCAATTCCTCGACCACCGGCTGGCCGGTCGATAGCGAATTGCCGAGCCGGCCGTGCGCGAGATCCTCGACATAGACCAGGAACTGCTCGGGAAGGCTGCGGTCGAGTCCCAAGGAATGCCGGATCTCGGCGATCGCCTGTTGGGTCGCTGCCGGTCCGGCGAAATAGGCGGCAGGATCACCCGGCAACGCCCGGGTCAGGACAAAGGTCACGACGATGACCCCGATGACGCTGGGAGCTGCCGCCAGCAGCCGGGTCCAGATCAGCCGGCCCATTCGAGTAGCTCAGCTCTTCTCGAGCTGGCGGAAATCGAGCTGGCGATGGAACCAGTAGGTGTAGCCAGCGATGTTTTTTTGCATCCCGACCACCAGGATCTGCTGATAGAGCGGGATGCGCGGCACCTCAACCATTGCAATGTGGATGAATTGCTTGGTGAGATCCTCGTAGACCTCGGAGTCTGCAGCGAACCGCGCGGCGTCGATAAGCTTGTCCATTTCCGGGTTCTGGTAGGACATCGTGTCGAACAGGGCGTTCTGGCCGTGATAACCCCAGTAGAAATAATAGTCGGGGAAATTGAGCCAGCCGCCAAAGCTGGCGATGTGGATCGGGCGGTTCTTCTCCAGCATGGCATTGCGGAAATTGGCGCCGGGGATCTTCTCGATCCGGGTCTTGACGCCGAGTTCGGCGAGCGAACTCTGCATCAGCACCGCCGTCGGCTCGGATTGTGTTGCGTCGCCGAGATCGATCGAAATCGTCGTTTCGAACCCGCCGCCGAGACCGGCTTCGGCCAACAGTGCTTTGGCCCTTTCCATATCGCGCTTGTAAGGGAAGGGCTGCGGCCAGGCGGCCGATATCGGGGCGTCGGCCGGACCGCCCGACATCGGAATGCACATGTCGTAGACGACGCTCTTGTAGATCTCCTCGTAGGGTACCGCCCAGGCCATCGCCTGGCGCACGTGCACATCATCGAACGGCTTCATCTTGGTGACGAGGCCGACATATTGCAGCGAGTTCTCGACCGGCGTGCCGACGACGCGGTACGCACCAGATTTCTTGATTTCGGCAGCATCCTTGAACGGCATGTCGACCGAGAGATCGGCGTCGCCGCGCTCCATCAGCGCGCGGCGGTTGCCGGCGGCCGGAACCTCGCGCAGCACGACCCGGCGGATCTTGGGCAACGGCCCGCTCTTCCATTCGTCAAAGCGCAGGAAAGAGGTCTCCTGGCCGGGGATCCAGCGGTCGAGCTTATAGGCGCCGCCGCCGGCGTCGTTGGTCTTCATCCACTCCAGCGCCCACGGGTCCTTGTCGGTGGCATGGCTCTGGGCGAGCTTGGCATTAAAGATCGCCGGCACCACCACTGCGAGGTCGGGAAGCGTGAGCTTGTCCTTCTGCAGGAAATCGATGCGAATTGTGTGGTCGTCGAGGACAACGAACTGCTCAGGCTTCTTCAGGCTGCCAGCCGCCATCTGAAAGGTCGGGAAGCCGCCGACCGTTACGGCGCGGTCGAGCGACCATTTGACATCGGCGGCGGTCACCGGCGCGCCGTCGTGGAAGGTAGCGTCGCGGCGTAACTTGAACGTGACCGACATGCCCTCCGGCGACACGATGAATTCCTCGGCGAGCTCAGGCTCGATCTTGGTGTAGTCGTAGGAGAGACCACCATCCGGCAATGTCTTGTGGCCGAAGGTCAGCAGGCGGTCATAGAGGTTCCAGCACGCGACATAGCTGCGGAAAGTGGTCCCGACACCGTGTATGTCGAGACTGTTCGGGCCGTTCTCGACGAGCACCAGGAGAGTGTCCTTGGGCGTTGTCGCCATGCTCGACGGCGCGCGGCCTCCGACAGCTGCGGCGCCGGCGATCGCCGCAGTGTTTTTCAGAAACTCACGCCGCTGCAAATTACGCCTCCGCCGATGTCTTGCCGACCGGCCACACTGGCCGAACCGATTGCGGTGCAACGGTCATGCCATCGGGATAGGATGGCCCTGAGGCGCCGTCTGGGACGGCCGCGTCGCTCAAGATGAGTGGAGTTGCGTCGAAAGCCTAAAAGTTGAGCAATCGGCGCGGCGCGACGATGTCGACGATGGCCTTTCCGCCGTTCATGTCGGCGCGACTCTCGGACCTGCTAGCCAACCATATCCACGCGCTGGCCGCAGTCGAGCTGTTCAAAAATTTTGCCACACCGGCGAAGGCCGGTGCCCATGGCAGAACTGGGTCCTGGCCTTCCCCACGGAACTGCGTCCGTGGGCTGAAGGCCCGCGGGAGGACAAGGCGGGAAGCGTCGCACTGAATCATCCGGATGCATCCAGGCGCTAGCGATCCCTTATCCCGCCTCGCCGCTGAACAGCGCCTTCTTCAGGATCGCATGGATGCCCCAATTACCGTCGGCCACTTGCGTCACGCCGAAATCGACGGCGACGGACATCAGCGAGATCGCCTCGTCTTCGGTCAGCCGTTTTGCCGTCATCAGGAGATGACGCATCTTGCGGAACGCGTCCCGCATCGCGCGGTCGAGCGAGGATTTGGCAAAGATCTCACTTTGCGCCTGGTCGCCGAGCTCTGCCAGGTAGTTGGCGAAGCTAAAGCCGTGCACGACCCATTCGTCGCCAGTCTCCAGCAGCGGATAGTCGAGATCGGCGAGCATGGTGCCGGCGAGCCGGTCGCGCTTGTGCAACAGCAGCTGAAATGTGCCGCTCAGCGAGCATTCGATTGCGGTGCCGCAGAGCTCGCCATCGCCTTGGCTGGCATGCGGATCGCCGACCGAGAACAGCGCGCCCGGCACCGCGACCGGATAGTACATGACTGCCCCTTTGCCGATCCGCCAATTGTCGACATTGCCGCCGAAATAGCCCGGCGGGACCGAATCGACAAATTCGGCCTCCCGCGGCGCGACGGCAATGACCCCGAAATGCGGCCGGACCGGAATGCGCACGCCCTTGAGGATGCCGTGACGCTCCTCGACCAGCGCATGGTCGACCGGCACCCCGGGGTAGTCGATCGTGCGGTGCACGACGCCGAACGGGTCGGTCTGCGGCACCCAGCGGTAATTGTAGACCGCGCGCGCCCAGTGGCCGCCGTTGTCGTCGAGTTCGTAGATCGTGACGACCTCGCGCGGCTTCGGTTCGGTAATCAGGTCGTTGTAGTGGAAGCCCCACCAGGCCGCCGCATTGCTGCCGAAGGCGCGGCCGGCAAAGGCGGGATTGCGGCAGGCGCGCGGCTGCACATCGAGGATCCGCACCTCGAGCACATCGCCCGGCTCGGCGCCGTGGACATAAACCGGGCCGGTGCAAATATGCACGCCGAACCCTTCGCCGGCACCGCGCCCATGGATCGATGCGTCGAGCGGCCCGGCGCCGCGCCGGTCGACATTCTTCGCGTCCTTCGTCCAGTGGAAGACGCTCTCCGCGCCGGGGTCGCCCGCGATCATGCGGGCATGGTCGTCATAGGCGTGATGCGTCAATGTCTCGATCGTGACGAAATCACCTGAGGCGACCGCGGCGACCGGCTTCAGTGAACGGCTAAAATAGCCCCAATGCACGGTCGCGGGCGTGGCCGGCACGACAATATGGTTGGCGTGGCTGGCCGCATCAGCCATGGCCAGTCCCGGCATTACCCGGCATTACAGAGAATGGATGACGGCCCGGTTCGCCGCCCGGTAACTCGGCGCGACATGCGCCAGCTTCTCCCGAAGCAACCGGTGCAGCGCGGGCAATCGGTGAAACGGAACCGCGGGACAGAGGTGGTGCTCGGCGTGGTACGGCATGTTCCACATCAGGAATCGGATCGGGAACCCGGTCAAGGTCGTGCGCGTATTGGTCAGCCCGTTGCGATTCTGGCTGCACCCGGTGTGCTCGACGATCAGCAGGGCCCGCAGAAACGGCTGAGCCAGCACAACCGGCATGAACCAGTAGTAAAGAACCGCGCCGGAGCCGAGCGCGATCGACGCCCATCCGGCCGCGTAGACCAGCAACTGCATCGACATCGACAGCGCTATCGAGCGCCGTGCGCTGTCCGGAACAAAGGGCAGCCCGCGGGCACGGCCGAGAGCAAGAGATGGATAATCGATCGCGCGGCGCCCCCAGAAATTGATGCCGGTCATCTCCCTGCAATATTGCCAGCGGCTGCCGGCTTTCGGATTCATCAATTCCGGGTCGCGCGCCGGGTCCTGTGTGTAGCGGTGATGCCAGGCGTGAAAATGGCGGTAGAAGGTCGAATTATAGAAGCTCAGCACGCCGGCGATCCAGCCGACCAGATCGTTGGCGAGGCGCGAGGCGAAGGCGGTCCGGTGCACGCATTCGTGCATCGGGGCGAACATCGTAACGATCGCCACGCCGTGCAGCGCCATTGCCGGGAGCAGCAGGTACCAATACGGCAGGCTTAGCCAAACCAGCAGCCCCGTTGCCGACATGCACCCTAGATGCGCGCCAAATCGCAAGGCGCCGCGCCGATCGGAGCGCTGCGACATCAGCCGCAGCGGGATGTTCCCGAGAATGGCGCGCGGCGAGATTACGCCCTCGTCGGGCGCGGTGACATTTGCTATTTCCGCTGTCTGAGGCGTCCTGGTAGACTAAATCGGGCACACGCGTGGCTCCTTCGTCGGGCCAGGCATGTTGCGAATTCACTCCTCCGGTCATCGCCGATCCTTCGCCGGTC
>Ga0209526_10001639_pt1 | contig 15072 bp, 9 predicted proteins | sample JacPinW_OM2H0_M1_FD_188566 | JGI IMG/M metagenome (GOLD analysis project Ga0209526, IMG submission 188566) | Forest soil microbial communities from Algoma, Ontario, Canada - Jack Pine, Ontario site 1_JW_OM2H0_M1 (SPAdes) (version 2) | ecosystem: Environmental > Terrestrial > Soil > Boreal... | reverse complement strand
CGTCGCAGATCGCAATCAAACAACTCGGGACGAATGGTGGCGGATTTTTTGGGCAGAACAGCGCGCACCCATTCGAAAACCCGACACCGCTGAGCAACTTCGTTGAAGTCTTCGTGATTTTCTGGCTCGGTTCGGCACTGGTTTACATGTTTGGCCTGATGGCACGCGATCGCCGGCAGGGCTGGGCAATCTGGGCCGCGATGTTCGCACTTTTTCTCGCCGGATTCGCGACGCTTTGGTGGGCGGAGTTGCAACCAAACCATTCCCTTGGCCTGACGGCACCTTCACTGGAAGGAAAAGAAGTCCGCTTCGGGCAATTCAACTCCGCACTTTTCGCCACCGTCACGACCGATGCGTCCTGCGGCGCGGTCAACACGATGCATGACAGTCTCACGCCACTCGGCGGTCTCGTTCCGTTCATCAACATGATGCTCGGCGAAGTGATTTTCGGCGGAGTCGGCGCCGGGTTTTACGGAATGTTGATGTTTGTTCTGCTGACCGTCTTTATCGCGGGATTGATGGTCGGTCGCACCCCCGAATATCTCGGGAAGAAAATCGAAGCGCGTGAAGTGACCTGGGCGGTCATCGCTGTTCTCGCGCCGGCGGTAGTGATTCTTTGCGGCAGCGCGCTGACGATGCTGTATCCGGCGGCGCTCAACAGTCTAAATAACAACGGGCCGCACGGTTTGAGCGAAGTGGTTTATGCGTTCGCTTCTGCGGCCGCCAACAACGGCAGCGCTTTCGCCGGCATCAACGCAAACACGGACTGGTACAACTACATGCTGGCGCTCAACATGTTCGTTGGCCGCTTCGCGATCATCGTGCCGGTCCTCGCCATTGCCGGCAGCCTTGCCCAAAAGAAAACTTCACCGCCATCGAGCGGCACCTTTCCGACCAACGGCCCCGTCTTCACCGTGTTGTTGATCTCAGTCGTGTTGATCGTGGGCGCGCTCACGTTTTTCCCGGTCCTCTCCCTCGGCCCAGTCGTCGAGCATTTCCTCATGCAAGCCGGACGGACGTTCTAATATGAGCGCAAGATCGACATCCTCCATTTTCGATCCGGCGCTGATCCGGCCGGCGATTTTGGACTCCTTCAAGAAACTCAATCCACGGGTGCAATGGCGCAGCCCGGTCATGTTCGTCGTGCTGATCGGCGCGATCTGGACTTCCGGAATCACGATCTTTCACTTCAGCAGTTTTAATTTTCAAATCACGCTATGGCTCTGGTTCACATTGCTCTTCGCGAATTTCGCTGAAGCGATGGCCGAAGGCCGTGGCAAAGCGCAGGCCGAAACACTGCGGCACATGCGGACCACCACGATGGCGCGGCGATTGCAGAATGGTCACGAGGAAAAAATTCCGGCAAGCGCATTAAAGAAAGGTGACACCGTTGTTTGCGAGACTGGCGACGTCATCCCCGGTGACGGCGAAGTAATTGAAGGAATCGCGAGCGTGGATGAATCCGCCATCACCGGCGAATCCGCGCCCGTGATTCGCGAGAGTGGTGGCGACCGCAGCGCCGTGACAGGCGGAACACGCGTACTCAGCGACCGCATCGTCATCCGCATCACCAGCGAGCAGGGCAACGCTTTCATCGATCGCATGATCGCGCTGGTCGAAGGCGCGCGCCGGCAGAAAACGCCGAACGAGATCGCCCTCAGTATTCTGCTCGTCAGCTTGACCGCGCTTTTCATTCTCGCCGTCTTCACGCTGCCGGCCTTCGCGCATTACAGCGAAAACGCGGCTGGTCAAAAAAACGCGGTCAACGTCAGCATTCCCGTTTTGGTTTCGCTGCTGGTCTGTTTGATTCCGACGACCATCGGGGGACTGCTCAGCGCCATCGGCATCAGCGGGATCGATCGCTTAGTTAGGCAAAACGTTCTCGCCACCAGCGGGCGCGCCGTTGAAGCCGCCGGCGACATCGACGTTCTGCTCCTCGACAAGACCGGCACCATCACGATGGGCAATCGTATGGCGGTTGCATTTCATGTCGCGCCGGGCGTTGAAGAAGGTTATCTCGCGGGCGCGTCGCAGCTGAGCTCACTCGCCGATGAAACACCGGAAGGCCGCAGCATCGTTGTGCTCGCGAAAGAAAAATTCGGTTTGCGCGCGCGCGAAATGCACGAGCTAGAGGCGACCTTCGTGCCCTTCACGGCGCAAACACGAATGAGCGGGATCGATCTGCACGCCAACGGAGCGGAGCCGACGATCAGCATTCGCAAAGGCGCGGCCCAATCGATTCGGGGATTTGTTGAGTCCGCCGGCGGCGCGTTTCCTCAAGCGGTCGAGAAAACCGTCGATGAAGTTTCACGCCGCGGGGCCACGCCGCTTGTCGTCGCAGAAGATCGACAAACACTCGGAGTCATCGAACTCAAAGACATCGTCAAAGGCGGAATCAAGGAACGCTTCGCGCAATTGCGCAAGATGGGCATTCGCACCGTGATGATCACGGGTGACAATCCGCTCACCGCCGGCGCGATCGCCGCCGAATCTGGTGTTGACGATTTCATGGCTCAAGCGACGCCCGAAGACAAACTCCGTCGCATTCGCACCGAGCAAGCGGAAGGACGTCTCATTGCGATGACGGGCGATGGGACGAATGACGCGCCTGCGCTTGCGCAAGCCGACGTCGGCGTGGCTATGAACACCGGCACCCAAGCCGCGCGCGAAGCAGGGAACATGGTCGACCTGGACAGTAACCCGACCAAACTCATTCAGATCGTGGAGATCGGTAAGCAATTGCTGATGACCCGCGGCGCGCTCACCACGTTCAGCATCGCCAACGACGTCGCGAAATACTTCGCCATTCTGCCGGCGATGTTCGGATCGCTCTATCTCGCAAATGGTACAACTGCTGGACCGTTGGCGGCGCTCAATATCATGCGCTTGCATTCGCCGGAGAGCGCGATCCTGAGCGCTGTCATTTTCAATGCGCTCATCATTGTCGCGTTGATCCCGCTCGCGCTTGCCGGAGTGAAGTATCGGGCCGTTGGCGCAGCCCAGATTCTGATTCGCAATCTTTTCATCTACGGCGTCGGCGGACTCGTTGCGCCGTTCATCGGCATCAAACTCATCGACCTCGCGCTGGTTGCGCTGCACCTGGCCTAACGAATGAAAACAATTGTGTTCGTCTTTGTTCCAATCGCGCGCGTCGACGATTTCAGAGAACGCTTGTCCGATTGTCTGGCCAGCCTTCCTGATTCTGCCGTGCCCATCAAACTTTCCGAGAACAAGCGGAACCAGGCGGATTCTTACCCCTTCTGGACCTGGTTTCTGCCGAATCCGCTGGGGGAACCAAAAAGATGAAAACAATTCTTCAGTCGTTACGCATCTACATCATCCTGACTTTGCTAACCGGCATATTCTATCCGCTGGCGATGACTGGAATCGCGCAACTGCTTTTTCCGAAACAAGCGAACGGTTCACGCATCGTTGAGCGGAACAAGCTCATCGGTTCGGATTTGATCGCGCAAAAATTTGAATCACCGCGTTACTTCTGGCCACGACCCTCATCCGCCGATTACGCCACTGTCCCTTCCGGGGCGAGTAACAAAGGCCCGACGAGCGGGGATCTCAAAAAATCGATCGACGAACGTCGCGCCAAGTTTGGAAACAACGCACCGGTTGATTTGCTCACCGCCTCCGGCAGCGGACTCGACCCGCACATTTCGCCAGAGGCAGCGCGTTCGCAGATTCCGCGCGTCGCCGCCACGCGGAACATGTCGATCCAACAAATTTCCGCACTCGTCGATCAGGCGACCGAGCCGCCGCAGTTCGGTTTTCTCGGCGAACCGCGCGTGAACGTCGTACGCCTCAACCGAGCACTCGATCAACTTCCGTAAACGCAGCGATTTCAAATCAGCAAAGGAGCAAAATTGAACAAAAATAAATGTCTGTGGATCATGGTGCTGGCGCTGTTGGCGGTACTCGCATTCGGCGTCCCCGCAATGCGTGCGCAGGAAGCTGCTGATACCACGCTTAGAGCGAAAGCGAGGGCAGCCAAGGCGGCCAAGGCAAAGGACGAACAAGCGAAAGCCGAAGCAATCGCGCGCAAAATGAAAGAGCCGTTTTGGAAACGACTCGATGAAGCTTTCCGCGAACAACTAGGAACGCCCGCTTACACGCCGCCGGCGCCGGATGCTCCTCCATCCGCGCGACGCATTCCGCCGGCGCCGTTTGATTCGCCGCCATTTCCTGCAGGCGATTGGCAGATTGGCGGGAGTCAGATCATCGGTGATCCGGGCGAGCTGGCGCCGTATCCGCTGATGCAGGCAATTTACGAAGGACCGGGCGGGCAGGCTTGGAAAGAAAGCAAAATCCAGATTTACGGCTGGGTGAATTTCTCGGGCAACATCAGCACTTCGCATCCGTCAAAGAAGAGCGAGAACGGAAATTTTCCGCTCATTTACGATTTGCGGCCAAACCGGATGGAGTTGAACCAATTCGTTGTTTATCTCGAGCGGCTGGCGGATGAAAATCAAACCGACCATATCGATTGGGGCTTCCGCATCTCAACTCTCTACGGGCTTGATTACCGCTTCACCACAACCTACGGATTTTTCAGCGATCAGTTGTTGAAACACAACAGCTACACCGGTTTCGACATGCCGATGATTTATCTCGATGTTTACATCCCTTACGTTTTCCAAGGCATGAACATCCGCATCGGTCGCATCATTTCGGAGCCGGACATCGAAGCGCAATTGGCGCCCAACAACCTGATGGCCACCCACTCACTCCTTTATAGCTTCGACGACTACTGTCATGAGGGAATTTTTACGACCACAAAGATTAACGATCAGTGGACAATTCAGGCCGGCATAGATGGTGGCACTGACGTCGCTATCTGGCAGAAAGATCCGGGCCGTCAGGTGACCGGGACAGTCATGATTCAATGGACCGCGCCTAACCAAATGGATTCGATCTACGCCGGAGCCAACAGTTTCAACAACGGCGAGTTTGGCTACAACAATCTACAACAATATGTCGGAACCTGGACTCACAAGTTCAACGACAAGATCTATACCACTACTGAAGCCTGGTACATGTACATGAACGACGCAACGACTCATCCGACAAAAGAAGTACCGTTCCAAAACGGTTTTTTTCCTGTGCGACCCGGGTATGCGCCGGAGTGGGCGGTCGTCAATTACACCATGTTTCGGGTGTCGCCGGGCACCTTCTTTACAGTTCGGAACGAATATTTTAATGACAAAGTGGGCAGCCGCACCGGCTTTGCCACGCAGTATTCCGAACACGCGATTGGCGTCACCTATTGGCCGGACAAACTCATCACCATCCGCCCTGAACTCCGGTTCGATCACGCCTATGACACAAACGCGTATAATAACGGAACGCGCAGGAGCCAGCTCGCCTTTGTCACCGACGTAATCTTCCACTTTTGAACGAAAGCTCGCTGGGGCTTAGATTCGCTGCATGAGCGAGGCCGAGCGGCCAAATCCTGATGAGATTCTCGCGCAAATGAAGCGCGAAGAAACGGAATCTACGCGCGGCAAGCTAAAGATTTTTTTCGGGATGTCGCCCGGGGTCGGTAAGACCTACGCGATGTTGCAAGCGGCGCGGCAAAAACAAGCTGAGGGTTGTGAAGTTGTCGTCGGCGTGGTCGAAACGCACGGACGCAAGGAGACTGAGGCGTTGCTCGAAGGAATGCCCATCATGCCGCGGACACAGGTTGAGTATCGCGGCACGACGCTCAACGAAATGGATCTCGACGCGATCCTTACATGGCATCCGGGCCTCGCCGTAGTTGATGAACTTGCGCACACGAACGCGCCGGGATCACGTCACCCGAAACGTTATCAGGATGTGCTCGAGCTGCTCGATGCCGGCATCGATGTTTACACGACGCTGAACGTTCAGCATGTCGCAAGTCGTAGCGATACGGTTCGGCAGATCAGCGGAATCACAGTTCGCGAAACCGTGCCCGATTCCGTTCTCGATCTGACCGATGAGATTGTCCTTGTCGATCTAACTCCGGAGCAACTGCGCGGGCGTTTGGCTGAGGGGAAAGTTTATCTCGGCGAGAAGGCCGATTGGGCGGCCAAGAATTTTTTCCGCGAAAGCAATCTCACTGCGCTGCGCGAGATGGCGTTACGGCTCGTCGCCGAACATGTCGATCGCGATTTGCGCGACATCATGTCGGAAGAAAAAATCGCCGGTCCCTGGAAGAGCGGCGACCGGTTGCTCGTCGCTGTCAGCGCGAGTCCTTATTCGGAAAGACTGATTCGTTACACGCGCCGACTGGCTGCGTCGATGGAAGCGTCGTGGATCGTCGCCAACATCGAACGGTCGCGTGCCCTTTCACAACAAGAGCAAACGCGATTGACTCGTTACCTCGCACTTGCGCGGCAACTCGGCGCCGAAGTAATTTCCACGCCCGGCCATGACATTGGCGAAACGCTTCTGCGCGTTGCGCGGCAACACAACGTGACCCAAATCGTCATCGGCAAACCACTCGGGACACGCTGGCTTCATTTTTGGAAACGCGATCCGTTGCGCTGGCTCATGCGCAACAGCGGCAACATCGACATACACATGATTCCGGGCGACGAATCGGCGCAGCCGCGTCACGAACCAATCGAGGAACGGCTCGCTCGCGTCCCGTGGCGCGACTTTGGCATTGCACTGATTATCGCCGCTGCTGTTACTGCGTTGTCGCTGTCGATCTTTGGTTACACCGGCTATTCGGCGGTGGCATTGTTCTATTTGCTCGCGGTCGTACTCGCGGGCACGCGCCTGCGACGGTGGCCCACGCTCTTCCTCGCCGCCCTCAGCGCGCTGCTCTGGAATTTTCTCTTTGTTCCACCGCGCTTCACTTTTTACATAGGCCAATTTCAGGACGTGATGATGTTCTGCGCGTATTTCGTCATCGCGCTGGTCATCGCTCATCTCGCCACTCAATTGCGCGAGCGTGAACAATCGGAGCGCCGCCGCGAAGAACGCGCCACCGCTTTGTATCGCTTGACGCGGGCGCTCGCGGCCAGCCGCGATCTCGACGAAGCGCTCCCGAAGGTTCTCGCATTGATCAAAAGTTCCTTCCAGGCCGATGCTGCGGTTTGGCTGCGCGATGAAAGCGGTTTGTCACACCATCCGGCGAGCACGTTTTCGCCGTCGAGCAAAGACGAAAGCGTCGCCATGTGGGCATTTCAGAGAAAACAGAGCGCGGGAAAATCCACCGACACGCTTCCCGATGCCGAGGCTTTACACGTGCCGCTGATTACCGGCGATCGCGCCGAAGGCGTGCTCAGCGTCCGGCTCTCGTCTCCTCTAACGATTGAGCAGCGCGAGTTGCTCGATGGCTTTGCTTCACAGCTCGCGCTTTTCGTGAACAAGGAGCGGGCGTTGGAAGAAAGCCGCTCGGCGCAAATTTCACGGCAATCGCAAAAGCTTCAGAAGACGCTTTTCGATTCCGTTTCACACGAATTAAAAACTCCGCTGGCCGCTATTTCCGCCGCGTTGCAACAGCCGCAGCCCGATCGCGCGGAACTCCAACAAGCGGTGCGGCGTCTTACACGCACCGTTGATCATTTGCTCGATGCGACCCGCTTGGAATCTGGACTTCTGCAACCGCTGCGAGAATGGTGCGAGCCGGGCGAGTTGGTGCGCGAAGCAGTTTCGCTCGTCGGACTAAAGGAACAATCCGTTAAGGTCATCGTCGCAAAAAATTTACCCGTGGTTTTCGTGGACGCACACCTTATCGAACAAGCGTTAGGCGCTTTGCTGTCGAATGCCGCCGCTCACGGAACCAGCGATCAGCCGATCGAAGTAAGTGCGGCACGCGACGACTCCATGCTTGTCTTTTCCATTGCCGATCACGGCCCGGGCCTCGCACCGGGTGAGGAAAACAAAGTTTTCGAAAAATTCTATCGCGGTCCTGGTACTCCAGCCGGCGGGCTCGGCCTTGGTCTTTCGATCGCGCGCCAACTGGTCGAAGCGCACGCCGGCCAGATCGTGGCACAAAACCAGGAGAACGGCGGCGCGCGTTTCTCGATTCGCCTTCCCATCGGCGAGGCCATGCGATTGCCCTCCGAAGCGGCGACCGCATGAAGCCGGTCGCCGTTATCATCGACGACGAAGTCCAGATCCGTCGCCTTCTGCGGGTCGCGCTCGAAGCCGAGAACTATCAGGTGCAGGAAGCGGACAATGGGCATGACGGTTTGATTGAAATCGCCAACCGCAAGCCGGCCATCATTCTGCTCGATCTTGGTCTTCCCGATATGGAAGGACTCGAGGTCTTGAAACGTTTGCGTGAATGGAGCGAAGCACCTGTGCTCGTACTCTCCGTTCGTGACGACGAACAAGGCAAAGTGGCCGCGCTGGATTCTGGCGCCGAAGATTACGTTACCAAACCTTTTAGCACCCCGGAATTACTCGCCCGTCTGCGCGCCGCTCAACGCAAAACGCGGCCGGAAGAAGAAATTTCCGTGTTCAAGAGCGGCGACCTGATTGTCGATCTTACTGCGCGCGTCGTGACGCGCGGCGGTCGCGAAATCAAGCTCACGGCGACTGAGTACGCATTGCTCCGATTATTCGTTAGGCATCCTGGTCGCGTCCTCACGCATCGCTACATCCTCCGCGAAATCTGGGGACCGAAATCGGAAGAACATCGACAATATCTTCGCGTTTATGTCACCCATCTGCGGCAGAAGATTGAAGCCGATCCAACTGCGCCCTCCTTGATTAAAACCGAGTCGGGAATCGGATATCGATTCGAAGCAGCGTAGCGCGGCTGCTCCTGCACGCCGGCAGGATTTGCAACAGCAACCGCCGAGGCCAAGTTAGCGCGGCGACGGATTTCATCGGCCGGCGAATCATGATACCCACGAACGTTAAGCGGCCGCGCAATGTCGATTGGAAGCGCGCAGCCGCGATTCTTTACGGCGACTGGGGCACCAGCAAGGCCTACGTCATCGGTCTCGCCTTTGCCGTCGCCGGTTACGCCTCGTTCTGGCTCATCGCCCTCATGTGCGTGCTCACCGCGCTCGTCGGCATCAATTACATGGTCATCTGCCGGCTCTATCCCGACGGCGGGGGCGTTTACGCGAGCGTGCGTCATCGCAGCGAAGTGATCTCCATCGTCGGCGCTTTTCTGCTTATCGCCGATTATTTGGTAACCGCGGCCATCAGCGCGCTTTCCGCATTTGCTTATCTCGGCGTGCCGCATCCGGAAAAATTCGCCGCGGCAGCGATCCTGATTATCGGGTTGCTCAATTTGCTTGGACCAAAACAGACCGGCGGTCTCGCATTCTTGATCTCCGTCCCAACGGTGATCGTGGTCATCGCGCTTGGGCTTTTCAGTTTGCCGCATATGGGCCAAGCGTTCGCTCATTTGCAGCCGTTGCACGGAACGTTTTCACAAAACTGGTTCGCCTTCGTCGGTATCGTGCTCGCGCTCTCCGGGGTCGAAGCAATCGCCAACGCCACTGGCGTGATGAAGCTCGATCCCGGCAGCACCGAAGCGCAGCCATGTGTTACCAAGACCTCCACCCCCGCAATATTGGTGGTCATGATTGAAGTGTGCATTTTCACCGCCTTGTTCGGCTTGGCCGCGCATGCGCTGAATGGATTGCAGGTTGTGAACGGCGACGTCAACGCGCCGGGTGCTGAAGGCGTGCGCGATTACATGCTGCGTTACATGGGCCAGATTTTTGTCAGCGGTGCGCTCGGCCCGGCTTTCGGTCACCTCTTCGCCGTGATCGTAAGCATCGTGTTCGGTCTTTTGCTTCTTTCCGCCGCCAACACCGCGATTGTCGATCTTATCGCGATCCAGTTCCTCATGTCGCGCGACCGCGAGCTGCCCACCATCTTCCAGCGCCTCAACAAATGGGGAGTACCGAGCGCGGGCATGTTGCTGGCCACGCTCGTCCCGATGTTGCTCGTCGTGGTCGTCAAAGACATGTCCGGCCTGGCCGATCTTTACGCAGTCGGCGTCGTCGGCGCGATCGCCACCAATCTCGGCGCGACCGCGACCGATCGTAAATTGTCGATCAAAACTTGGGAGCGCACGCTCATGTTCGCCACCTTCATCGTCATGGCGGCAATCGAAATGTCATTGCTGATCGACAAACCGAACGCGCGCTATTTCGCGGTTACCATTCTCGCCGTCGGCTTGATTTTGCGTGGCTTGGTTCAGGAGCGGCGCATGAAAAAAGAGCAGCCTGCACCCGCGCCGATATCTTCAACGGTTCAGGCGGCGCCGACTCCATCCGCCGGAATGGCACCCGAATCAGTGCTCGGGACAGAATCGATTCTATGCGCGATCCGCGGAACTGGCCGCACCCTCGACTTCGCCTTGCGCGAAGCGCGCAAAACTGGATCGCGTCTCTATCTGCTTTTTGTTCGGGAACAGGCGTTCATGACCGAACAGGATAGCAAACGCAAATGGCAGGAAGATGAAGAAGCGAGCAAAGTTTTCGGCGAAGCCAGACAAAAAGCCGGCGATTTTCAACCGCTGTTCGCCTACGCCGTCAGTCCCTCCGCCGCCGAAACGATTGTCGATGTTGCCGCAACTCTTGGCGCATCGCGCGTTATTCTCGGCGCGCCACAACGCAGCGCATTACTCAATCTTCTTCGCGGCAATGTGATCCGCGAAGTTTCAAGCTCTCTTCCGGAGGAAATCGACCTGCTGGTGTACGCGTAACTGTCGAATTCGTTAGTCGTTCGGGAAATAGCTGGGTGACCCATAGATGTCCGGTCGCTCGGTGTAAATGCGACGCCGGGGGCGCGGGCCCAATGCATCTTCGTCACCCGATCGCGATCTCGCGAAGACAACGCGACCTGATGGCAACCGCAGAATCTTTCGGCCGTCCGGCGTCGCGCCAATAACTTGAGCGCGGGCCGAACCACGATGAGGCGGCGGCGTTGTCTCCGCTTCCTCGTTGTACGGCAACGCGCGCGTGATATGCGGACTTGTCGATGTCGATCTTGACGTTGCCGTAACCGTTTCCTTCTTGCTGCGCGCATTCGGCGAGTCGGAGGACGCCGATTGACTCGAGGCGTCGGGCGATACGCTAGTGGACCCTTCGACATTTCCTTGGCGCGCCGAAGCATTTTGCTCGGGTCCTTCCGTGGGCGGTTCGGGCTCCGGGCGTTGATTGGCCACAGCGACTTGCGCAGGAGCACTCGCACTCGGGCTTGGCGCATTGGTATCCGATGGCGGGTTTTGATTTGAGTTCGGAGGCGCCGGCGACGTGTTCGTAATTGGCTGATTCGCCACGATCGGCGACGACGACGATGCGCCGGGAACGCCAACCGACACGCCAACATTTCCGCCGCGATGTAAGAATGGAACCCGATCCGGAAAGAAGAATGCGCCGGCCGCTCCCATCGCCAGGATCAAAAGAACAAATGCAGCCACGCCCCAGCCGATTTGCGCCAACGGGGTTCTTGATTCCTCGTCTTCCTTCGGTTTTCTGGGAACCACGGCTGCCAGAGGAATTCCTAATCTGCGGCCGATGGCCTGACGCCGTTCGACTTTGGTCAGGCACTTTCTGATTTCAGCTTCAAACGCGACCGGATCCTGAGGACGATTTTCCGGATTTTCGCGCAGCATGTGCGCGAGCAAATTGCGCAGTGCCCTCGGCGCTCGGCGGAGCTCAGGTAAGCGTCGCAACCGCAAGCGCGCTTTCATTTCGCTAACGGCCAGAGGGACGGCGCCGGTGAGAAGAAAACACATGGTCGCACCGAGCGAGTACATTTCCGATCGGAAATCGATTTCGCGATTGAGCAGTTGTTCCGGGCTGGCGAATTGCGGCGAAACTGAAGGAGCGATCTCGCGCGCTTCGGGGCTATCCGAATGCGACTCGAGTCCGGCAAGACCGAAATTTAAAACCTTCACGAACGGCCAGCCGCCATCGGGTGATTGTCCCGGCACGATCATGAGGTTCGAAGGCTGAATCGCGCGGTGCGTTAAACTGAAAAAGGTTGCAGCCGCGATCGCCCTCACCACTTGCAGGCCGACGCGCAAGACTGCATCGGCCGGCATCGGGCCGTGCGCGACAATCCATGAATCGGCTGTCTCGCCTTCCAGATATTCCGAAACCAAGCCGAAGTGTTCATGCTCCACGCCTACTGCCAAGACCTTGGCAATGTTGACGTGATCGAGCTTTTGCGCCGTCTGCGCGCGTTCTTCAAATTGCTCGCGCTCGGTCTGATCGACCGTGGCGACCGGGATCAGTTGCAACAGGACTGGTTCATGCGACCGCGTGTCGACGGCTTTATAATTAATGGCGGCCCCGCTCCGGCTGACTGGTGATCCATCCTGGTTATCGCAAATGCGGTAGTGCTCGAAAAAAGTGGTGTGTTCCATGATTCGCCAGGCGCGTAACGGTCGTCCCGTTACATTAACCATCGCACGCGAAGCGGAGTTGCGATGGATATTTGGCTACCCCGCTTGGATTCGAACCAAGAATAACGCCTCCAAAGGGCGCTGTGTTACCGTTACACCACGGGGTATCTCGATCTCGGATTTTAGATTCGCGATTTTGGATTAAATCGCAATCGGCAAAATCGGCGGACGGAATCTCGCGCGCTAATGCGGGTGATTACTCCGCGGAAGGCTTTGGCAAACGGATATCGACGGTCGTGCCTTTGCCAAGCACACTGGCGATTGAAACTTTGCCGCTGTGGGCTTCGACGATCGCGTTGGCCACGGCGAGGCCGGTTCCGGCGCCGTGAGATTTGCCGTTTCGTTCAAACGGTTCAAACAATTTGGGCAACAACTCTGGCACGATGCCGGTACCGATGTCGGAGATCCGCAAAACGATTTCGTTTGGGACGAGGTCGCTGGTGAAAGTGAGAACGCCGCCCTTGGGCATGGCGTGGATCGCGTTATCGATCACGTTGCCGAGAGCACGCGCGACACGGTCAAGGTCGATGTCGATGTTGCCCTCATAACGAATGTGTTTCACAAATTCGATGTTCTTGCCGGGAAGAAGATGCAGCGATTGTCGATTTAATTCATCGAGCAGCCGCCAGATTGAGACGGATTTCTTATTAACCGAAACCGAGCCGCGCGTGTAATCGAGCAAGTCCAACGTCATGCCGAGAATGCTGTTGACGGCATCGGTGAGCATCTTGCTCAACTCACGCAGTTGCGGATCGGTGGATTCGTTTGCAATCAAATCGGAGCAGCAACGCGCGATGCAGACCGGGTTTTTCAAATCGTGGATCATGGCGCCGGCGAGTGCGCCCGCCACTCGCAGCCGCTCCGCACGCACGGTCTCGCGCATAAAGTACGCATTCGCGCTTCGGATCCGCTGCGTTACGGCACGAAGGAAATTGATGTGCACCCGGCTCGGCGCCACTTCGAGAATCCGTTGAAAAGTTTCTTCCTTGACCGCTCCGATCAAGGCGGGCTCGACGGCAGTGGCAGTAGCCGAGCGCGGTTCGCCAGCCAAAAGTGAAGTTGCGCCGAAAAAATTTCCCGGATCGACATAACCAATAATTTCCTGCTCGCCCGCACCACCGGGTCTGGAAATTTTCACCGAACCTTCGCCCACGAGATAGAGCGAATCGCCCGCGTCGCCTTCGCGAAAAATCACTTCGCCGGCACGCATCCGCCGCACACCGATCTGCGGCGTAATTTTCTCAAGAACGCCGGCGTCGATTCCCTCAAAAAGACAATTCTCGGAAAATCGCTCTAATGTTCGCGCGCGCCGAGTTGAACTCATGCCCAATCAATTAACCGACCAGCGACGACCCATCATCCTGCGCTCCGTTGGCGCGTGAATACTTCAAGCTTTCCAGGATCGAGCGGACGTGATCGACGATCTCGTCAGGCGCCAGCGGTTTGCGCAAGAAACCAGTCAGGCCTGCTTTCATTAGACGTTCGAGACGATCTTGCTGAATGAAACCGGTGCAAAGCACGACTGGCACGTCCGGACGGATCTCGCGAAGCCGTTGAAATGTTTCTTCCCCGTCCATGAACGGCATCGTCAGATCGAGAAGGACGAGGTCGTAACCCGGAGGCCGACGCCGGAAAAGATCGAGACATTCGAAACCGGACTGCGCCGTCACCACGCGATAACCCGCTTCGGACAAAAGTGTTTTGATCAGTGTCAGCGCCACTTCCTCGTCGTCGACAACGAGAATGGAGGGTTTGGAAATGGGCATGCGCGAGACACTTTTGGGTTTGATGAAGGAGGCGAGCTCGGGATGCATCAACATCTTTTGCTCAGTACAGCCAGCGTGTTCGGCCAACTGACCGGCCACTGCCTCCGCGCGCTCAATGCTGGCGCGCAGCACCGCGAGATATTTCTCGGAAGCATCGCTGCCCTCCCAAAGATTTTCGATTTCAGCGCTGGTACCGGAAATGATCTGCAGCAAATTATTGAGTTCGCTGGTAGCTTTGGAAAGCGTCTCCTTGGAAACCGAATCCGCAGACGGCGACGAAGGCTTGTTCCCGGAATCAGAGTTCATCTCGGCTGTCATTTGCAGCATCAGCAATGCCGGTTCGCTCAGACATTGTGGAAAAACCAAGAAAACTAGGTCCTAGAACTGGGCCAAATCGGCACACCCGTAGAGTGATAACCACTTGGGTCGCGCACTTAAATCCGGTTCGCAATCAGGTGGAATCGGCTTATATTTACCGTTCTCACCAATGAACGAGCTTCGTGTCGATAACCTCCGCGTGACGATCGCCGACCAGCAGATCGTCCGGGGTCTTAGTTTGGCCGTTCCTCGCGGCGAAGTGCACGCCATCATGGGCCCAAATGGCTCCGGCAAGAGCACCCTTGCCAAGGTGCTGGCCGGTCATCCCGATTACCAGGTGACTGGAGGCAAGATCACGATGGACGGTCAAAATCTCCTCGAGCTGGAACCAGATGAGCGCGCCCGCCAGGGACTTTTTCTCGCATTCCAATATCCGAGCGAGGTTCCAGGTGTCACGATTGCCAATTTTCTCCGCGCGGCCGTCCAGTCGCGGTTGCCGGAGGGCGAAGAACTCGAAGCGACCGATTATTACGCAAAGCTTTACGAGAAAATGGAACTGCTCGGGATGGATCGTTCATTTACATCGCGCGCAGTCAACGAAGGCTTCTCCGGCGGCGAAAA
>Ga0209526_10001638_pt1 | contig 15075 bp, 14 predicted proteins | sample JacPinW_OM2H0_M1_FD_188566 | JGI IMG/M metagenome (GOLD analysis project Ga0209526, IMG submission 188566) | Forest soil microbial communities from Algoma, Ontario, Canada - Jack Pine, Ontario site 1_JW_OM2H0_M1 (SPAdes) (version 2) | ecosystem: Environmental > Terrestrial > Soil > Boreal... | reverse complement strand
GCCAGAATCACATACCGCCAATTCGGAAAACCTAAGTTCGTAATATGCGAGAAGCCGAATAGGACGGAGGCGGTCCACCAGCCCGCTAGATCGCTCTTGCTGGAGCGTGAAAGCATATTTTGCAGCAGACCGCGGAAAAGAAATTCTTCAGGCCACGCCGTGAAGAAGAGAATCGCGATGCAGAGGAACGGAAGCGAGCGCCAGGCATGCCATTGCGGCGCGAATCCGATAAAGTGCATGCTCGCGCCAAGGGGAATCGCAGTCGCGCCGAACACGATGAAACTCCCCAGCACATAGAATCCCCAGCGACGGCCCCATCCAATGTTGTAGCCGATTCCGGGGACCTTGCGGACGAGAACAAAGGCGGCGAGCGCAACATTGAGGCAAAGCAGCACGGTGAAAACGTAAGCGAGGCGTCCGCCAGGGTAGGGCCAGAGCCAGTGTGACGGTGAGAATTTCACCGTGACCCAGATGCCAGCTAGAGTGATGTAATCCTGCCACGCGCCGGCAGGTTGGCGCTCCGCAGAGGCGGCGAGCGCGAGCGGAATGACGACGATCGCGACAATAGCTCCGGCTCGCGAGAACGCGAAAGTACTTGTTCCGATAGCGTAAATCAAATAGCCAAGGAATACGGCCGCGCCGAGGAGGTACCCCGCGCCGGCACCGAAACGTGCCGACAGGAATTCGGGGACGCCGCGAGCCGCGAAAAGAAGCATCACGCCGAAGTAGAATGAAAACACGGTGAGCGTGGCGGCAAAGCCACGGCCGCCGTAGCCGAGCCAGGAGGCGTAAAGTCCTCCGCCAAAACACAGCGCAGCCCAGAGACCTAGGACGGACAAGGGGCCGAGTTGGCGCGTGGCGGACAATGGAGTGAAAACAGGTTCTCGGAGCCAATCCAAAAAGAAGAAAGATTGTAGCGCAACAAGATGGCGGACCAAATTCAAGTAGCTAGTCCAGGCGGCGCTTTAACCAGGCCGGGGCGGCGTGCATACATCGACTGGTTGCGCGGGTTGGCGTGCGTGCTGATGTTCCAGGCGCACTGCTACAACTCTTGGCTCAATGCCGATGCGCGCACGTCGGCATTTTATCGCTGGTCGCAAGCGCTTGCGACTTTGCCGGCGCCGCTGTTCATTTTTCTGGCCGGCATTTCGACTGCCATGGTGACGCAGCGACTGCGCGACAAAGGTGTGGCGCGCGATGCGATTGCGCGAACTACGATTTTACGTGGCGCGGAGATTTACGGCTTGGGTTTGCTGTTTCGCGTACAGGAATTCGTGTTGGGATTTCCGAAATCACCGTGGACGGATTTGCTGCGCGTGGATGTGCTGAATATTTTGGGATTGTCGATGATGTTGCTGGGCGTGCTGTGCTGGCTCACCGCCGCGGTGAACTCAAGTGCGAGAACAATTCTTTGGGGATTGCTGACGGCGGTAGCAGTTGTGCTCGCAACGCCATGGGTGTGGACTACGCACCGGCTGAGCTGGCTGCCCTGGCCGTTAGAGTCCTACATCAATGGTGTGCACATTTACGAGCAGCCGCAGCCTTGGCTGTTTCCGATTTTTCCATGGGTAGCGTTCGCGTTTGTAGGGTTGGCGGTCGGGTTTCTCCTGTTATCTGATTTCTCGCGAAGCAAAGAAGCCGTTACGTTCGCAGCGATTGGCGGCGTTGGAATCGCTGCATCTCTGTTGTCGCTGCTTTCCGACGCCGCGCCCATACGCTTGTATCCCGCTGCACTTTACGACTACTGGCACACGAGCCCGAACTTTTTTCTAATGCGCTGTGGGGTTTTGCTTGCGCTAGTGCTTGTAGCCTACGCGTGGTGCCGTTGGGGATGGGCGCAACGCGGCTTCAGTCCCGTCATTCAGCTCGGGAATACATCCCTCCTGGTGTATTGGGTGCACATCGAGTTCGTGTACGGCCGATTTTCCATCTTGCCGAAAGGGAAGTGCAGCATCCCGAAGGCCACCGCGGGCCTCTTGATTATTTGTCTGGCGATGATTGCGTTATCGGTGTTGCGTACCAGGTGGAAAAAACGCCACGCTAAGGTTTTGCGCGCGACTCCGGAGCCGGCTGCTGCGACGGTGGGATCCGGATGATAATTTCGCCCGGTTTGGCGCGCTGCAGATCCTCGCGCGCAATTTTCTCAATCAGCCGCGGATCGGTTTTCAGCGCCCGAACCTGATCGCCAAGCTCGAGATTCTCTTTATTCAGGCGGTCCAAATCCTTTTTTACGCGATCGATTTCGCTCTGCGTGTGCCGCATAGCAATAAATCCATGCGGCCCGAAGACGTCGTGAACAACAAGCGCAAGGACGAAGAGGCCAAGGATGGTGCGGCCATGCCTTTCCAGAAATGCGCCGAACCCAGACTTCGGTTCGGGTCGCTTTAATTTTTTAGTACCCACTCGGTGGCCTCGCGAGCCAGGCGCCCCGACGCAGCCGCGCTATCCGCTTCAACGTACAGTCGAAGCAGCGGCTCCGTGCCAGAAAGGCGCAGCAGCATCCAGGTGCCATCATCGAACACAAATTTTGCTCCGTCCGTCCGGTCGATGGAAACTACTTTTCTGCCCAGCAGTGTCGAAGCATCCACCGCAACTTTCTTCACCGCGTTTGCTTTCTGTTCGTCGCTAAGGTGCAGGTTTTCGCGCAGCGGCCAGAACTCCCGTCCGATTTTCTTGAAGAGCTGCTGAATTTGTTCCTTGATGCTCGCACCGCGCGCCGCGAGCATTTCGGCAACCAGCAGGCAAGCGAGAATGCCATCCTTCTCCGGAACGTGCCCGCGAATCGTGAGGCCCGCGCTTTCTTCGCCGCCAAGCGCAATCTTGTCCTCGCGAATGAGCTGGCCGATGTATTTGAACCCCACAGGAGTCTGATAAGTGGATTGACCGTGCGCCTTCGCCGCGGCGTCAATCATCTGCGATGTGGCGACGCTGCGCGCGGCGGGCATATTCCACTTACGCGTTTCGACAAGATAGTCATACACGAGCGCGAGAATGTGATTCGGCGAAATCCAGGTACCGTCGCGGTCGATGATGCCGAAGCGGTCGGCATCGCCATCGGTGGCGAGGCCGGCGGCGGCGTTCGAATCCGTGACTGCCGTGCGAAGTGGAGCGAGATTTTCCTCGGAGACGTCGGGGCCGGTGCCGTCAAAGAGGCAGTCGCGGTTAGTGCGCAAGGCGTGCACAGAGACACCGTGGTCAGACAACGTACGGTCGAGATAGCCGGCGCCGCATCCGTGAAGCGCGTCTACGACGAATTTGGATTTGGCTTTGCGGAGGACATCGAAGCGAACCAGTTCTTCCAGGCGCTTGAGGTAAGTGTCGCGCAGATTCACGGTTTCGCCGTGGCCGTCTTTGGCGAGGTGTGAAGGCGCGGCGTGAGCGAAGGGAAATGGTCCGTCCTTTTCGATTATCTTTGCCACGCGGGCTTCGATATCTTTAGTGACCTCAGGAAGCGCGGGTCCGGCGTCGGAGGAAGAAAATTTCAGGCCATGATATTGCGCGGGGTTGTGGCTCGCGGTGAAATTGATGGCGCCATCGAGCTTGCGGCGCGTGATCTCGTAGGCGATGGCGGGCGTGGGAGTGAAAGTGTCGCAGAGCAGGGTGCGGATTTTGTGTTGCTGTAGAATTTCCACGGCGAGCTGGGAGAATTCTTCGGAGTAGAACCGGGTATCGTAGCCGACCAATACGGTGGGATTTTTTGTCTTCGCCCCTTTAGCATTGATGTGATCGGCGATGGCGGTCACGGCAAGGCGAACGGTGGCAAACGTGAAGTCGTCCGCGATGAGGCCGCGCCAGCCGGAGGTGCCAAACTTGACGGGAGACAGCGGCGTTTTTGGAGAGGCGGTCATGGCTGGATATTCTACGCGTTCAGGCATCGTACATAAAGATGAGACGAAGGTAAAAGGACGGCGGGTGGATGTAGTCGATATTCACGGAAACAAGAAAGGGCGTTAACACGGAAGGCGCGAGGCTAGGAATACAGAGGCCAGGGAGAAGAGCGATGATTCGGAATGGCGGGCAATATCGGATTGTACTGGTCACGTGCGCGTCGATTGCCGAGGCGCGAAGTATTGGGCGCAGCGTAGTGGAGAAGAAGCTGGCGGCTTGCGCAAACATTGTGCCGAAGGTGGAGTCGATCTACCGATGGAAGGGAAAAGTAGAGCGGGCGCAGGAGGTTTTAGTAGTGATGAAGACCAACGCAAAAAGACTTAGTGAGTTGGAGAGGGAAGTGAACCGCGGCCACAGCTACGAAGTGCCGGAATTCATTGTGCTGCCGGTTGTGGCCGGTTCGCGCGAATATTTGAAATGGCTGGGAGAGAGTGTTTTGTGATCCCCAACATGCGATAGGCCTTTCATTAGACGTAGAGGAGGGCTTGGTCGAGGTCGGCGATAATGTCCTCGACATCTTCGATGCCGACCGACAGGCGAACCAAGCCTTCGGTGATGCCGACACGCTCGCGGACTTCGACGGGCATGGAAGCGTGGGTCATTAGCGCGGGCAGGGAGATGAGCGTTTCGACGCCGCCGAGGCTTTCCGCCAGCGAGCAGAGCTTGACTTGATTCAGGAACCGGCGAGCAGCCTCGAGCGAGCCGAGATCGAAAGCGAGCATGGCGCCCGGCCCGCGCTGCTGTTTGCGGGCCACGTCGTGCTGCGGGTGCGAGGGCAAGCCGGGGTAATGCACCTTGCGAACTTTCGGATGGGCATCAAGGTGGCGGGCAACGGCAATCCCGTTGGCGTTGTGCTGGAGCATGCGAATGGCGAGCGTCTTCAGTCCGCGCGAGACCAGGAAGCAATCCATGGGCGCAAGCCCGCTGCCGGCGGAACGCTGGATAAAGTAAATCTTCTCTGCGTCTTCCTGGCGGGTAAGAATCGCCGCGCCTCCGGTGGAATCGCTGTGACCGTTGAGATATTTAGTCATGGAGTGGACGACTATGTGCGCGCCAAGTTCGATGGGGCGCTGCAGGTAGGGACTGAGAAATGTGTTATCAACAACCATGGTGACGCTGCGTTCCGCGGCGAGCTTCCCGAGGGCAGTGAGATCGGCGACGCGCAGAGTCGGATTCGTGGGAGTCTCTACGTAAAGCATCTTTGTGTTCGGGCGAAGAGCTCCGAGCACGGCCTCTTGTGAAGACGTGTCCACAAAAGTGAATTCGAGCCCGAAGTGCACCAGGAGCTGTGTCGAGAGCCTAAAGACTCCGCCGTAAACGGCTTCGGAGATTACCGCGTGATCGCCCGGGCGAAGCAGGCGGAAGACGGCGTCAATGGCGGCCATCCCGGAGGAAAATACGTAAGCGCTTTGTCCGCCTTCCAGTTTTGCGACCGTGCGCTCGAGCGCCTGACGATTGGGATGTTTGGTCCTTGCATAATCAAAGCCCTTGTCTTTGCCGAGCTCTGTCTGGACGTACGTGGAAGTCTGATAGATTGGCGCGACAATGGCGCCGGTGGCGGGATCAGGCTCCTGTCCCACGTGAATCGCGTCGGTAGCGAAACCCATCGATACTCTCCTGCTAGCTGCTGGCTGCGGAGCGGTGAATCCCGCGCTGGCGCACTCCCCGCGCGCTCGATGCTCCGAAGTTAAATGTACGGAATCTCGGGAGACAGCTGCAATGATTGACGATCGCTGTTTCCTGCCGAGTAGATTCTCAGAAGGTACAGGAGCATAGAGCGGCAGTCAATGTGCACGGCGAAAATGTTGTTGGATCAGTTTCCGAGCCCGTCATCCGACGACCTTTACTCGTACCGCAGGCAATCGATGGGATCGAGATTGGCCGCCACGTTTGCCGGATAATAGCCGAAGAACAAGCCCACGCCGACGGAGATCCCGAAACCAATTGACACCCACAGATAAGACAGAGTTGCGGGAATCGAAGGAGCGAGAGCACGCACCAATGTGGATATGCCGGACCCGATCAAGATGCCGATTGTGCCGCCGACCAGGGTGAGGACCACGGCTTCCAGCAGGAACTGCAGACGTATGTCAGCTCGGCGAGCCCCGATAGCCTTGCGTACGCCAATCTCCTGCGTGCGCTCCGTCACAGAGATGAGCATGATATTCATCACGCCGATTCCTCCAACCAGCAAACCTATCGAGCTGATCACAGTCGTGAGGATCACGAGTGCGCCGGTAAGTTGATTCCACAGATTGCTGAGAAAGTCCGGCGAACTCAGCTCAAAATCATTACCCTTGTCGGGAGGGACGCGGCGCAAGCGGCGCATCGCCTGAATGACCTCGCCCTGCGCCAGTTCGATGTTCACATTCTTGGGGACTGTGAATAGCATCACCAACTCTTTGGCCTCCGGGTACTGCTTCTTGAAGTTGCTGAGTGGGATGATGGCGAAGATGTCCACTCCGGGACCCAGGAACAACCCTTGGTCGTGCTCGAAAACGCCGATGACCTCGTACGCGCCACCGTTGATGCGCACTGTCTTGCCAACCGCGTCCGTGTTGGGGAAGAGCGATTCGCCAATGGCCGCGCCCAGCACCACGACGGGACGCGCGTGCTGCTGGTCGAAGGCGCTGATGAAGCGGCCTCGCGCGACCGCAAACAACGGAATTGCCTCCGTATACTCCGGCTCGGCGCCGCGCACGATAACTTTCTCGACGCTATGGTTCCCGTTGGTGATCAGATTGCTATCCCCAAAGAAAAAGCCGCGCGTGCCAACGGTGGTCACGATCTGCGCGTCAGGAGCGGCTTGGCGGATAAAGTCGGCATAGTTGTATTCAAGATATCTGCGTGTGCGGATACGTTCCGGCATGTGCGCAGGGTCCATCCCCGGCGGAAATCGTGTAAGAAAGTAAGTGCGCGAGCCGAGGGATTCCACTTTGTTCTGCACGAACTTGTTCAAGCCTTGAATGATTGCCGCCATGGAGATCACCGAGGACACCCCGATGACGATGCCGAGCACGGTCAACGCGGAGCGCACCTTGGACGAGCGCAGTGTCTCCATTGCGGCGAAGAAATTCTCCCGGGCCTGAGCGACCGTCATAATTGCCATCAGTCAGACCTCAGGGCGACGACCGGATCCAGCCGTGATGCGCGCAAAGCCGGATAGATTCCGAAGAATAGTCCAACCGCGGAGCTAAGCAACACTCCCAGCACGGCCACCCAGGTCTGCACAGAAGCAGGGAAGGGTGTATACGTACGCAGGGCTAGCGCGACCAGAAATCCTAGCGCGATGCCGGCGACGCCCCCGGCAATGCACTGCATGACGCTTTCCACCATGAACTGGCCCAGAATGTCTTTCCTGGTCGCGCCCACGGCGCGCCGGACGCCAATCTCCCTCCGCCGTAGGGTTACGCTCACCAGCATGACGTTCATGATCACAATGCCCCCGATGACCACCGAAATGGCGCTCACCATAATGAACACGGCGAAAAACGCCGAGCTGATGCTGCGCCACAAAGCCATATAACTTTCCTTGGTGCCGATGAAAAAATCATCGTCCATATTGCCCGCGAGATGGCGCCGCGACCGCAAAATCAGATGTGCCTGATCCTGCGCCTTTTCAAAGTTCTGTGTGCTCGTCTTGACGTTGATGGTGACGCTAAAGTGTATCCCCTGAATACGAAGGAAAACCGGCAGCGGGACCATGACGAAGTTGTCCTGATCCTGGCCGAGAACGCTGCCAATTTTTTCCATAACCCCTACCACCATCAATTCATCGTTGCCGATACGAATGGACTTCCCGAGCGGCTCCATGCCGAGAAATAGCTCCCGCACGAGCGTGTTGCCGATCAAGCAGATGTTGGCCCTGTGTTCGGCCTCTGATGGAGTGAAGTAGCGGCCGACTTCAACCGTGCGCGAGTCAATATCTGCCATGTTTGCCGTTTGCCCATAAAGGCTTACGTCCTGCAGCTCTCTGTCGCCGGCTCGTGCCCGAACGCTGGTGTTGGCGCTGGCGCCGACTTCTTCGCAAGCACTGCATCCTTCGGCAATGGCGGCCATGTCTTCGATTTCAATTTTCTTGTATTTAAGCGCTTTGATGATGATGTTGAAGTCCGTCACTGCGAAAGGCGTGCGCGCGATCTGGAACACGTTTGTGCCCAGATTGGCGATCTTCTGTTCAACATAAAGGTTGGCGCCCTGCACGATGGTCATGACCGTGATGAGCGTGGCCACACCCATCGTCAGTCCCAGCATCGTGAGCGAAGCGCGCAGTTTGTGCCCGCGCAGGGCACTGAAGCACTGGCCAAGATTGTCGCTGACAGCGAGCATGGCGGTTGAGGAGATTTCTCCAGTTACCTTATCAAATCCCGCGTAAAGGAATTGCTAACTTGCCGAAGATGTTGGAACCATCTCTAAGAGAATACGAAAGAAGGGCGGCAGGAATTACATTGTTTGATGAGTGTCGCTCACTTGGCCCTGAAACGAGCTAGCCGTGGAAGTGCCCTCGGCTCGCAGGAGATTGCACTGAAGTTCATGTCCGTAGTGAATTGTCCGTGATAAACGAGGAAGCGTTGACCGAGCCGATCAACTCCCGAATCGTTGGCAAATGTGGAAAGTGTCCCACTACTATTAGTGAGCGGTCATGCAGTTACGAACGTAGCTGGTGGCGTTTGGAGGAAAGTTGCCATCACGGAAGAGGAGCGAGACACTTGACCTGCGGCGTGAGAGCGTAGAGGATAGATTGCATTCCAACATGAAACAACGAATCGAGATTGGCTTGCGGGTTGTGCTTGCTGCGCTTGCGCTTTGCGCAGGCTTGCGAGCGCAGAGCGGGCAAGACGCGGACGCCAAGGCGCACACGGGCAAATCCGATCCGGTGTCGCGCGTAACGATTGAAGTGTCTGGCGGCGAGAAAGAAACTCCGGTGGAGAATGCCAGCGTTTATTTGAAGTACGTGGAAGAACGCAAGGTGTGGAAAAACAAGAAGGTAGAGCTGAATGTGAAGACGAACCGCGACGGGGCGGCGCACATTCCGGAAGCACCTACGGGAAGAGTTCTGGTCCAAGTGGTCGCGGATGGCTGGAAGACCTATGGACGCTGGTACGACATCACTGATGCGAAGCAAACGATCAAGGTGCATTTGGAAAAGCCGCCGCGGTGGTATTGAGAGAAAAGTTTCAGAGTGAAACCGTTTAGGGTATAAGAGTGCAAGGGAAAAGTTTGGGCCTTCATCAACTTCTTTCACTCTCGAACTTTTTCACTCGTACACGACGCAGTTGCACAGAAACAGTGCAAACCGCATTAGAGTACTGAGAACTGTGTAGTTAGCCTTAGAAAGGGCGCTCTTTTCCACAAGCTTATCAACACTTGTGTTGAAAACTTCATCTCGCAGAAATATTTTCCACGAAATTCGGCATGAAGTTTGCTGTCCGCAGAAGCTCGCGCGTTTTGACCATTCTGAAATGGCAGTGATAGAGTTAGGGCTCGGAATCTCAAAATGAACGAGACCTACGACGCGCCCTTCTCCCTCTTGCAAATGTTCTGGGGCAACATCACGGCGCGGCCGCTGCGTTCCCTCCTGAGCGTGATTGCCATTGGCATCCAGGTGATTTTGGTTTTGATGATCGTCGGTCTCACTTCGGGAGTGATTTCCGAATGGGGAAAGCGCGTGGAAGGCGTCGGCGCGGACATTTTGGTTCAGCCGCCGAACTCGCCTATTTTCTTTGCGTTCTCCAGCGCGGTGATGCAGGAAAGTCTGAGCGATCGGATGGAGAAGCTGGCTGATGTCGACGTTGTGGCGCCGACCGTGATTCTCACCGAGCCAAAAAATCTGATAATGATCTACGGAATTGACTACAAGCGCTTCAACGCGCTAAGCCGGGGGTTTTTGTACCGAACGGGCCGGGCTTTCCAGGGGCCGGACGAAGCTTTGGCGGACGATATCGTCGCGCAATCAAAGCACTTAAAGGTAGGCGATCACATTACGCTGCTGAACCACGGATTCGTCATTAGCGGGATAGTGGCGCACGGAAAAGGCGCGCGATTTTTTATTCCGCTGCGCACCGCGCAGGAGATTGCCGGAGTCGAGAATCGCGTTTCGATGTTCTACGTGCGCAGCAAGAGCGACACGGAGAAAGCGCGTGCGGAGATTTTGGGGCTCAATCCGAAGAACCGCGTGAGGTCTACTTCAGAGTATGTGACATTGATGAGCTCGTCTAATCTGCCGGAGCTGCGGCCGTTTATCCGTTCCATGGTGGGACTGGGCATCGTCATCAGCTTCCTCGTAGTGCTGCTCAACATGCACACGATGGTGATGGAGCGGACGCGCGAAGTTGGGATTCTTAAAGCGCTGGGGTTTTCCCGGCTTGATGTTGTGCGGATGCTGCTCGGCGAAATGTTAGTGCTTACATTGCTGGGGAGCGGGCTGGGAATCGCTCTGACATTTCTGACGCAGGCAATTTTGAAGGAGACGACTCCCGGCTTGATGATTTTAATTTCCACCCGTTGGATTTTCTCGGCAATCCTGCTCGCCGTGGTCGGCGCGGCGTTGGGCGCGGCGTATCCGGCGTTTCGCGCGGCCAGTTATGACCCCGTAGTGGCACTTGCCTATGAATAGCAGAGGCGATGAATGGTCTTGACGGCGGAAAGACCAATCACGGAGAAGCATTACATCGCCCGCATCCTGGAGCGGCGGGATTTCGCGGAGGATCTTTGGGCGATTAAGGTCAATCCGGGCGGGCCCTTCTCGTTCAAGGCTGGCCAGTACGCGACGTTGGGAGTGGAAGAAGAAGGGAAGCGAATCGAGCGGGCCTATTCCATCGTGTCCTCGCCCTATGAGGAAGGATTGGAGTTTTTCCTCGAATTGGTCCCGCAAGGCGAGTTAACGCCAAAACTGTACAAGTTGCAGAAAGGCGACACGATGCTCTGCCGCAAAATCGCTAAGGGGCGATTTACCCTTGATCTGCGGAGCGGGCGGACAAATCATCTTTTGTTGGCGACGGTCACCGGCATTGCGCCGTTTGTGAGCTATGTGCGGACGCTGTACCGGGATTGGAAGGCGGGGGACACCCCCATGCCAGGGAACCACAAGCTGTACTGCATAACGGGCGGCAGCAGGTCTTGGGAATTTGGCTACCGCGAGGAAATGGAACGAGTTGCGGCGGAAGTGCCCTGGTTGAAGTTCGTTGCGACCATCAGCCGCCCCTGGGAGGATGCAGCCTGGACCGGTGAGACGGGACGCGTCGATGACCTGGTGCGAAAATACGTTTCCGAATGGGGGCTAAAGCCGGCGGAGACCACCGGATACCTTTGCGGGCATCCCAGCATGATTGAGAACGGACGGGGCATTTTGCAGCGAGCGGGATGGCAGAAGGGCTCGACGTTTGAAGAGGTCTATTTCATTCCAGGCAAAGAAGTTACCGCGGAATAACTCTAAACACCCAGCGACTTGGTTTCGAGCTGGCTCGAGACGTCTTCTATCACTGCGAGCGGGCAAGCCACGTGAACGGATTCACGGGCGTCCGTGACATCAATCAGCAACTTGCCATTGTGGGTGCGAATGCGTACGTGCTGATTGGCGTTTTCGACCTCCACCAGCTCCGCTTCCGGATACTTCTTTAGCTCCTTTGTCAAAGCTCGAATCGTGGGAAGCCAGGGACCGACCTGTGCTGCGGCGCGTTCGAGATGGCGGCCGGGAACCACATGCAAGGCGATGGGGACGATGGCTGCGGGAACCCAGACGTGGACGTGGCGGCCATCGTAGTTGTCCTCGTCAACGCGCATCACGCCATCGTGAAAAGTATAGGCACCCGCCACAGCCACAGTGCTGCAGAAACCTAAAGCAAGCTTGGCTAACAACATGCGACCCTCCCGTTTGGCGTATTCTGCTCGCCTCGCATCATGGATTTTAGCGGTCCACTAATCCGAAATGTTTTTGGAGTCCAGCCACACACGCACGACGTTCTCTGCGTCCTTGACTGAGACAAGCTCCGTATCTCCCTGAGATGAAAGCGCATGGAGGCCAGCGATGAGGTCCAACTCGTCCTTGTCGCCGGAGAAGAGCGCGTCTACTACCTTGATGGGCACTTTTACTTCGACCTGAGACTTCTTGGGCCGGTTCTTCTCGAAGACATGAACGAAGAGCATCCCGTTGTGCTTGGCGACGCGCACATCCGAATCCTTACTCTGGACAGTGACGAACTCGCCGTCCTTGGAAGTGCGTACGGCGTCTACAAGCGCCCTTAAATCAACGCCGTGGCAATCAATGTCGTCGAACCGGACCCTGCCGCTGTGCAGGCGGTTCTTGTTGATGGTGGGAAGCACCTTTTCGGCAAGCTCCAACGGGACGTTTACACGAACGGTTTCTTCGTTGTTGCCGGGATTGCTGACGCGGACGTGCAGCCAGCGATCCTGGCTGGACACGGCAGCGGTCCGCGCGGAGGTGCTAGTAGCTGAGGCCTGTGCGTGGGCGGCTGGCGGGACAAAGATGACCGCAGGCAGCAGCGAGACGGCGACCGTAAGAGCAGCCTTTTCAATAACCCCTGAGATGTCAAGCTTCATGACAGTGTTCTCCTTCCCCGGCCGGGCCTTCGCCACGTCAGTAAACGGCTCTTTTGCTCCGGGCAGGTACTTGCGTTGATATACGAGAGAGCCTGTAGAAATGTTTCCCGAAGAGCGTCATTTGTGCGAGCAGAGTCAAGCGCGTATCGCGGCGCTGTAATCGGTTTGGACCGCTGATATATAGGGTTACCGCAGCCAACAGTAAATTTTTAACCGGATTGTTAATTAGGCTTCCCAACTCTACCTTTAGCTCGATACCGAAGGGCCCTGGAAACAGGACCGACGGCCCGTGAAAGTAGTCCTCACCGACTCCCCACGCTGCGCTGCCTCCTCAACCGGCTCTCCGATACAAGCCGCAAGGCATACGCCAAACGGCTAAGAGTGTTCATCAAGCTTTGCGAGTTGGCATCGGGTGTCCTCGAACGGAATGAAGCGAACTAGCGACAGAACAAGGGCCGTGCGGAAAATCAGCCGCAGCGCCAAGGTTCGAGGAGAAGCAGGCAATGCAATCGCGAAATAAGTACAACAATATTTTGAAAGCGGGGTGTTGGGGGCTAGGGTGTGTGCTGCTCGCAACCGCAGCGAATGTCCCGCAAGCACAAGCGCAGTTTAGCCTCAGGAGTGGAGGGCGATCCACCATAGAAGGTTCCGTGCAGATCGATGGAGAGGCGCAGCCCGCGGCACGTGTTCGGGTGAACGTCAAAGCTCTAACCGGGGGCGGCGTCGCAACGACGTTTACTGATTCCAGCGGGCGGTTTGAGGCACCAGCAGAGGGGTCGGGCTCCGTTCTCGTGACGGTGCAGGAACAGGGTTATGAGCCGGTCGAGCAGCGGGTGGACATTAATTATCAGGGTGGAGCTTCCGGGCTATTGATCGTCCTTCGCAGGCTGAGAAGAACTCCAGTTGAGCCAGAGGGATATACGGTCTCGGTGCATGACCTTAAGGTGCCGGGAAAAGCGCGTCACGAATTCGATAAGGGCGTGGAGCGCCTGCAGAAGAAGGATGCCCAGGGAAGTCTGAACCATTTCAAGGAGGCTACGAATGCTTTCCCAAATTACTACGAGGCTTATTACCAGATTGGTTTGGCTAACCTGGAGCTGCGCCGCGGCAATGAGGCAGAGCAAGCTTTGCAGAGGTCGATCGATCTGAGCGGGGGCGGCTATGCGGAGCCGCAGTTTGCGCTAGGCGCGCTGCTCTGCGACCGGCAGGCATATCCTGACGCGGAGCGGGTCTTGCGGAGAGCAGTTGAGGTAGATGGCAATTCTTGGAAGGGGCATCTTTTCCTGGGCCAAGCGCTGTTTGGCCAAAACCGGTTGGCGGATGCAGAAAAGAGTGTGCAGGAGGTGTTAGTACGGCGACCCGACGTACCTTCCGCATATATCTTGCTGGCCAATATCCATATTCGGCGGCAAGAGTACATCCTGGGAATAAAAGACTTGGACACCTTTTTGAGCTTGAAGCCGGAAGGGCCAACGAGCGACCAGGCACGCGCGGTGCGCGCTGCGGCGCAAAGGATTGTGTCCAGGCTGCAAGAGACCTCGATCCCTCCGCAATTTGTTTATTAGTCGAATTTTCGCCGCTGAGACATCTTGCATACGAAACTGGCTTGCGGTGACCGTCTGGGAGGGGTGTCGGCGGAAATACTAGGGGGCAACGCAGATAGATGTGAAAACAAAGGAGTTGCGGAAAAAGCAACTCAGAAGATGCTGAAAGGAAAGGGGATAAAAATCGATGGTGCGCAGAAACGGGGATGTTTTGCTGGGAAAAGGAAGGAGGAGGCGGGGACACTGTCAGCAGAACCTTGGGCTAGAGATTACCGCATCCGTTACTATTTGTCAAGTGAGAAATTAAAGACCGTGAATTGAATGGTTTGCGGGTGCGTGCTCATTACGCTTGCGCTTGAAGTTAGCTCTAAACCCGGACCCTTCCAAAAAACAAAGGGCCCGGCACCCAGATTCAACCCCTTGAGAAGGGTGAACACGACAGCGTCTAGGCCCACTCGAATTCCCTCACATCCGATTAGAACTTGACGACTCCATCTTTCGTCAGAACGGTCACCCGTCTCGCCGCCTCCGTTTTATTACGGAGCCTGCTTAACAGGGAACCTGCGAATAACTGCGTCTAGCTGAAATGCTGTCTGCGCCAAATATGACTGGTCCGAATCGAACCGGAAGCGCAGTGAGGCTTCCAAAGACTCCTGGGGCTCAAAGCAGCCTTTGATGACGGCGGACCCTCGGCTGTCGAAAAGTATTTCAAGCACAATGTCGCTTTCCGCGGTCCGAAAGGGGACGGTCCCGGACAATGTTGATAGCCCCGTCTTGAAGGCTTGGTAAAACGTTATAAGGTCATAGGTGGTCAGAGAGAATCGGAAGGCACCAGTAAATACGCCGACCTTTATCGTTGCGTCAGATTTCAACCAATTCGCGTCGTCCGGGTCGTTAGCATCGGGGCGTTCGTAGCTTGAGACGTTGATTATTAGGCTTCCACGATGGCCATTGACGGTGATCTGTTCCGACATTTGGGGTCCTCACCCTAAGACTGGGGTCATTCCCGAGAATACATTACTGTCACGACTCTGCCCGTCTGATTCGTAACAATGGTAATGCCTTGGGCCGTATGCGCCGGAGG
>Ga0209526_10001637_pt1 | contig 15076 bp, 11 predicted proteins | sample JacPinW_OM2H0_M1_FD_188566 | JGI IMG/M metagenome (GOLD analysis project Ga0209526, IMG submission 188566) | Forest soil microbial communities from Algoma, Ontario, Canada - Jack Pine, Ontario site 1_JW_OM2H0_M1 (SPAdes) (version 2) | ecosystem: Environmental > Terrestrial > Soil > Boreal... | reverse complement strand
TTCACGACCGGCTCCTTTCGCTTGTAGCTCTGCGCTACAGATCTCCCGATCCGTGGCGTAATCTACGCCCAGCGAATCGGGGCCGGTCGTTCCATCTTGACTGAGCCGCCTGCGGCGGCCGGGGCTATGGCCGGGCTTCCTTTCCGCTGAAGAGGCGCTTGAACCAGCCGAGCAGGCCGCCATTCGGCTGCGGGACCGCGCGCGTATCGGTCACCGGCGCTTCGGCCAGCCGCTTGCGCACCTCTTCCGGCGTGCTCTTGGTGGAGAAGTTGGCCACCACTGCGCGGTCGCTCTTCTTGTCCTTCGCCGTGACCGTCAGGATGGATTCGGGGGAGAGCACGAACACGATCTCGTAGTCCTGCGACCCGCGCGGCCCCCTGGGCAATCCAGGCACCAGCAGCGTGCCGAGGTACTCGTTCTCCTGCGCCTTCTCGCTCTCGCCCTGGAAGATGAGGATCTCGATCGAAGGCTGGTTCTCGCGGGTGGTGGTGATGCCGAGCGCCTTCTTGTGCGGAAGCTTGGTGTTGCGCTCGATGATCTTCCTGAACCGGCCGCCTGGGAGCCCGACCCCGATGCTCATCGGTAGCACGTCGACCAGCACGACGGCGTCCATGTCGTCCGTATCCATCGAGTGCGCCAGCACGGCCGCGCCCAGGGCCACAGCCTCGTCCGGGTGCACGGCCTTCGACGGCTCCTTCCCGAAGAATTCGCGGATCCGCTCACGCACCAGCGGCATGCGGCTCTGCCCGCCCACCAGCAGCACGTCGTCGAGGTCCTCCACCTTGAGCTCACGGGCGGTGAGGACTTCCTGGCAGACGCTGAGCGTCCGGTCCACCAGGTGGCCCGCCATCGACACCAGCTCGGCGCGCGTGAGAGTTGCCGCGAGATCGTACGGCTTCTGGCCCACCAGCGCGACGAAGGGGACCATCACTTTGACCTCCAGCTGCTCGGAGAGGGCGATCTTCGCGCGCTCAGCGGCGTCGGTCACCCGCTGCATCGCCACGCGATCGCCGGGGAACTGGATGCCGTGCTCTTCCTCGAAGCCGGCGAGGAGGTGATCGACGATCACCTTGTCGAAGTCCACGCCGCCCAGGAAGGTGTCGCCCCCGGTCGAGACGACCTCGTAGACGTTCCCGTTCAGCTCGAGCACGCTGGCGTCGAACGTCCCGCCGCCCAGGTCGTAGACCAGGATGCGCTTCTCGAGCTGCTTTCCATGCCCGAAGGCGAGCGCGGCCGCGGTGGGCTCATTGAGGATGCGCTCGACGTGCAGACCGGCCAGCTCGCCGGCCTCGCGCACGGCCTGGCGCTGGTTGTCGTTGTAGTACGCGGGGACGGTGATCACCGCCCGGTTGACATCGGTCTTGAGCCACTGCTGCGCGACGCCCTTCACCTCGGCCAGCACCAACGCCGAGATCTGCTGGAGCGAGAACTGCCGGTCTCCGAGCTGTACCGCCGCCTCGCCGCGCGCGCCGGCCACGATCTGGTAGGGGAAGCGCCCCATCAGATCCCGCACCGCGGGCGACTCGAACTGGCGGCCCACCAGCCGCTTCGAGCCGTAGACGGTGTTGCCCGGATTGATCAGCAGCTGCGACTTCGCCGGGTGACCGACGATCAAGTTTCCCTTGTCGTTGATGGCCACGATCGAGGGGATGGTGTTGTATCCCTCTCGCGACGGGATGACGAACGGCTTGCCATCCTTCACCGCCGCGGCGGCGGAGTTGGTGGTGCCGAGATCGATCCCGATCATCGCGCCCTTGATCGCCGCCTTCGCCGGCGGTGCCGGCGCTGCAGCTGGCGCGGCGGCGGGCGCCTTCGGGGGTGGCTGGGTCATCACCGGAGGCGGGAGCTTCGCCTCCGCGGGCCGGGTCGACGCTCTGGAAGGCATCGCGTCCGGTGGCGGTGGCGGGGGCGCTTTGGCAGGCATCGCGTCCGGTGGCGGCGGCGGGGGAACGGCCCGGGAAAAGGGCGAGGGCGGCGGAGTGATTCCCTTGAGCGTGGTGATGTCCGGCTTTCGCTGCGAAAGGGCCAGCGCCCCGTCGGCTGCCGCAGCGCGGGCCGGGTCCGCTTTGAAGGTCGGGGGCGGCGTGCCGCCAAGCTCGGCGATCATCGCGCTCGCGGCGTCGTCCACGCTCAGGAGCTGCAGACGAATCCCGGCCTCGGTGACTTCGCAGACGATCGCCGCCGCGCGGAAGCCCGGGTCCCCCGACGCAAGGTGCGCCTCCAACCGGACCAGCGTATCCCTGGGGCGGGGTGTCCGGGTGCGGACGAAGAACTGGTTCTGCCGGAGCTCGTCCGCGTAGCGAGCTTTGACATCGTCGAGCGACGCACAGGGAAGCTTGATCTGCAGCCCGATGGCCGGCCGCTTGCCACCGGCTGGTTGCCCCGGCGGCGGGGTTCCGGAGCCCTCCGACATTCGCGCGATATTCGTACGGGCGCGCAGGTCGCCGCAACAAAGCTTCCGTCGCGTTGCCCCGCCCGTCCCCAGCGGCTACACTGGTCGGCTTACCGGGAGCCAAGCTTGATCGATCCCAACGTGCCGACGGCCCTCACTTTCGACGACGTTCTCCTGTTGCCCGCGGAGAGCGACGTCCTGCCGCGGCAGGTGGATGTGAGTGCGCAACTCACACGCAACATCCGCCTCCGGATCCCGCTGGTCAGCGCGGCCATGGACACGGTCACCGAGGCCCGCACCGCCATCGCCATCGCGCAGGAGGGCGGGCTGGGATTCGTCCACAAGAACATGACCATCCAGCAGCAGGCGCTGGAGGTGACCAAGGTCAAGAAGTACGAGAGCGGAATGGTGGTGGACCCGGTCACCATCGAGCCGGACGCGCCTGTGCACAAGGCGGTCGCGCTGATGCGGCAGCACGAGATCAGCGGCATCCCCGTCACCAAGAAGGGACGGCTGGTGGGCATCTTGACCAACCGCGACCTGCGCTTCGAGAAGAACCTCGACCAGAAGGTCGAGGCGATGATGACTCGGGATCTGGTCACCTGCCGTGAGGGGATCTCGCAGGACGAAGCGAAGGAGCTGCTGCACCGCAACCGGATCGAGAAACTCCTGGTGGTGGACGACCGGTACGAGCTCAAGGGCCTGATCACCATCAAGGACATCGAGAAGACGCGCGCCCACCCCAGCGCGGCCAAGGATGACAAGGGCAGCCTGCTGGTGGGAGCGGCGGTCGGGGTCGGTCCCGATCGCGACGAGCGGGTCCACGCGCTCCTGCAGGCGGGCGCCGACGTGATCGCGGTGGATACGGCCCACGGCCATTCGCGCGCGGTGCTCGACGCCGTGCGGGACCTCAAGCGCAACTTCAAGGGCATCGAGATCGTGGCCGGCAACGTGGCCACCGGCGAGGGGGCCGCCGCGCTGTGCGAGGCGGGGGCGGACGCGGTGAAGGTCGGAATCGGCCCCGGATCCATCTGCACCACCCGCGTGGTTGCGGGCGTCGGCGTGCCGCAGATCAGCGCCATCGACAGCTGCGTGCGGGCGGTCACCCGGCACGGGGTGCCCTGCATTTCGGACGGCGGGATCAAGTACTCCGGCGACATCGTGAAGGCGCTCGCCGCGGGGGCGCACACGGTGATGATCGGATCGCTCTTCGCCGGGACGGAGGAAGCGCCGGGGGAGGTCATCCTCTTCCAGGGCCGCTCCTACAAGTCGTACCGGGGAATGGGCTCGATGTCCGCGATGAAGAAGGGTTCCAAGGACCGCTACTTCCAGGAAGAGGCGGAAGATCTAAAATTGGTGCCCGAGGGCATCGAGGGGCGCGTCCCCTACAAGGGTCCCCTGGCGATGAACGTCTTCCAGCTCGTGGGCGGTCTGCGCAGCGGCATGGGCTACACCGGCTGCCACGACATCGACGAGCTGCGCACCAAGGCGAAGTTCGTGCGCATCACCGCCGCGGGCCTGCGCGAGAGCCACGTCCATGACGTGCAGGTGACGCAGGAAGCGCCGAACTACCGGATCGAGAACTGAGCTGTCGAAGCCGCGCGTCCTGGCGCTGATCATCGTCGGCGCCCCCGTCCTGTTCTTTCTTCTCACCGGCTGGCGGGCGGTGCAGCTCGCGCAGGAAGGCGAGGTGCCGGGGGCCTGGCGGGACCTGGACTGCGACGGAAAGGTTTCGTGGGCTGAGTGGCTGCGCGGCGGGATCGACTTCCGCCTGCGGCCGTCGGAGCTGGTTCCCGGGTGTCGGGACGTGTACGCGGTGAAGACGGGCAGGGCGATGGTGGTGCGGTGCGAGGCGGCGCCGCAATGCCGTCAGGCGCGCGACCTGGTCAAGTGAGCGGGACGCACCGATCGCGCAGGAACACGGCGATCTCGGGCTTCCCGATCTCGCCGCGAGCAACGCTGAGAACCATCTCCACTAGCTCGGCTGGATCGGATTCCAGCCAGGTGTCGTTGAGGCCCAGAAAAGCGATCGCGGCCGCCAGCCCGATGCGCTTGTTGCCGTCGAGGAATGGATGATTCTGCGTGAGATGGAAGAGGTAAGCGGCCGCCATTTCGTGCAGTGTGGGGTGCAGATACTGGCCGCTGAACGATGCTTGCGGCATCGCCAAGGCGGACTTCACCAGCCCGAGATCCCGGACGCCAAGGCCACCGCCATACCGCCGGACCTGGTCGGCGTGGATGGCGAGGACCTGTTCCAGGCTGAGGAAACGAACCCCCTTCATTCCGCAAGCTTGCGGAACACTCCGGCATACCGCTCGTGCGCGCGAGCCATCACGTCCTTCAGACGCTCCTCGGCGCGCCGGCCCCGGACGGGAGAGACCACGAGGATGTCCCCGTCCGTCGACAGCTCGAGAGGGGTCTCGGCGTCGATGCCCAGTTGCTCGAGCAGGTCCTTGTCGAGCACGAGAGCGAGACTGTTGCCGGTCCGGGTCAGTTTCTTGCGCATCTGGCCTCCGTTCGTACGAACATCATATCTCGTACGAACGAGCACCGCAAAGGCAAGTGTTTGCTACGCGAACGCGGCTTCGGGCAGGCGACGCGCGTCGCGGCTCTCGCGCCAGGCCGCGAAGCCCCAGGCGGCCGCGAAGCCCAGCTGGGTGATGCCGTTGGCCAGGTAGACGCGCGAGATCCGGCGCTGGACGCCCGCGTACCAGAAGTCCATGGCGGCGAAGCTGAGCGCGGTGGTCACGCCGAGGAGGCGCAGTTCCCGGGCCACTTTCCCGCGGGCGCCGGCTGCCGCCAGGGCGGCGCCGACGTTCGCCATGCAGGTGCCGACTCCTTTCGTCAGCCAACCTTCCAGCTTCGGTCCGGTCGCCAGCATGAACGTCTTGAGGTCCAGGACTGGCCAGAGTCCCATGGCGACGTAGTAGACGCCCTGGACCATGGCCACGCGAGCCGCGGGTGGACGCCGCACGCGGGCGGGCGGCGGTTTCGATTCCCGCGGGCCCGGCATCATCGGGCGTGTGGTCGCCTGCTCGGTCGCAACTTCAGCCATGGGAGCGCCCCCTGTGACAGTAAGGTAGGGCGCGGGCACGCGTCCCGGCAGTCCGGTACAATGCGCGAATCGTATGCGCGAACTCGTCAAGACCGTCTGCAACCGCGACTGCCCGGACGCCTGCTCGGTCGTCGCGCATGTGGAGGACGGCCGGGTGGTACAGCTGGGAGGCGATCCGGCCCACCCGGTGACGAACGGCTTCCTCTGCTGGCGGACGAACAACTTCCTGCCGCTGCAGTACTCGCCGGAGCGCCTGACGACGCCGTTGCTCCGGGGGAAGCCGGTGTCGTGGGACGAGGCGCTCGACTTCGCCGCCCGGGAGTTGCTCCGCATCCGCGCCGAATCGGGGCCAGCGGCCATCTTCCATTACCGCAGCGGCGGCAGCCTCGGCGCCCTCAAGCACTTGAGCGACTACTTCTTCGAGAAGTTCGGTCCGGTCACCACCAAGCGCGGCGACATCTGCTCGGGCGCGGGCGACGAAGCGCAGATGCTCGACTTCGGCGAGGAGGACTCGCACGACATCTTCGACCTGCTGAATTCGCGCAACATCATCCTCTGGGGGAAGAACCCGGTCATCTCGTCCCCGCACCTGGTGCCGGTGCTGAAGGACGCGCGCGCCTCCAAGCTCCTGATCGACCCGGTCTGGCACAAGACAGCGCGGCTCTGCGACGCCTTCGTACAGCCGCGGCCAGGGGGAGATTTCTCGCTGGCGATGGCTGCGGCGCGGCTGCTGTTCGAGCGCGGCTGGACGGACCCAGGATTCCAGAACTATTGCGACAACGTTCCGGAGTTCCGCGCGCTCGCTTTCACACACTCGGTGGCGGGCTGGTGCGAGGACGCGGACGTGTCGCCGGCCATGGCGGAGGACATCGCGCGCCGGCTGCACGAGGGCCCGACCGCGATTCTGGTCGGCTGGGGCATGGCGAGGCGGGTGAACGGCGGTTCCATCGTGCGCGCGCTCGATGCGCTCACGGCGATCTCCGGGAACCTGGGCATCGCGGGCGGCGGCGTCTCCTACTACTTCAAGCGGCGGAAGACGTTCGATCACACTTTCATCAAGGGCATCCCGGCCGCGCCGCGCACCGTGCTGGAGCCGCTCTTCGGGCCCGAGGTGATGGCGTTCAAGGATCCGCCGATCCGGGCCATCTGGATCACCGCCGGAAACCCGGTGGCGATGCTGCCCGAGTCCGGCACGGTGGACCGGGCGCTGCGCTCGCGCGATTTCGTCTGCGTGGTCGATGCCTGGCCCACCGACAGCACGCGGGCGGCGACGCTGGTCCTTCCAACCACCACGCTGCTCGAGGACGACGACCTGGTCGGCGCCTACGGGCACCACTGGGTCGGCGCGTCGCGACCCGTGGTCCCACCCCCGCCCGGCGTGAAGTCGGATCTCAATATCCTGCAGGCGCTCTCGTCGCGGGTCGGGTTGAACGGCGTGCTCGACGGCAGCGCGCGCGACTGGAAAGAGCGCATCCTCCGCAAGGACGCCGGCTTCACGCTCTCACAGATCGAGAGCGACGGCCCTCAGCGCAGCGCCCTCTCCGGCAAGGTGCTCTTCGCCGACCGGAAGTTCCCCACCAGGACGGGCAGGGTGAACCTGATCACCTCCGCCCCGGCGCGTTCCCAGGTATCTGCGGAGTTCCCTCTCTACCTGATGGCGCTTGCGACGGAGAAGTCGCAGAGCTCGCAGTGGTCGAAGGGCCAGCCGCCTGGTCCCCCCGTCGTGACCGTCCACCCGGAAGCGGCGCGGGGCATCCCCGACGGCGGCTTCGCCCGCCTGGAGTCCGCGATCGGTTCTCTGCCGATTCAAGTCCGCCACGACCCGAAGCAACGCCGCGACGTCGCGCTATTGGCGAAGGGCGGCCACCTCCGCGAGAACCGCAACGCCAACCTGCTCTCCCGAGCCCGGGCCACCGACATCGGGGGCGGCGGCGCACTCTACGACGAGCCGGTCCGGATCGCTGCCGGGCAATAGAGCGCGTTCCGAGCGCCCTTCGTTCCGCTTGCTGCGGAACGGGGCTTCCCACTACACTGCGCCGCCTCCTGGAGGTCACGGGTGGCGGACATCCACGCAGAAAAGATCCTGATCCTCGACTTCGGGTCGCAGTACACGCAGCTCATCGCCCGCCGGATCCGGGAGCTGCACGTCTACTGCGAGATCCATCCCTGCACGATGCCGTTCGACCAGGTCCGCGCCTTCCGGGCGAAGGGGATCGTTCTCTCCGGCAGCCCCTACAGCGTCGAGCAGCCCGGCGCGCCGATGGTCGATCCGAAGATCTTCGAGCTCGGCGTCCCCGTACTTGGCGTCTGCTACGGCCTCCAGCTCATGGCCAAGTTGCTGGGCGGCCAGATCGACCGCGCCGCGCACCGGGAGTACGGGCCGGCCCGCGTCGAGGTGATCGAGCCGATCGGGCCGTTCCGCGACATGCAGCCCGGCGAGCATCTCGACGTCTGGATGTCCCACGGCGACAAGGTCTCCGCGCCGCCGAAGGGCTTCCGCACCATCGCCAAGACCGCCAACTCGCCATACTGCGCGGTGGGCGACCCGAAGCGGAAGCTCTACGCCCTCCAGTTCCATGCGGAAGTCGTGCACACGCCGCGCGGCCGCGAGATCTACGAGGCGTTCCTCGAGGAATGCGGCGTCTCCTTCAGCTTCAAGATGGGCGCGTTCGCGGAGGAAGCCTCGAAGCAGATCCGCGAGAAGGTCGGCAAGGAGCGCGTCATCTGTGCGCTCTCCGGGGGCGTGGACAGCGCCGTCGTGGCGCTGCTCCTGCACAAGGCCATCGGCCCGCAGCTCCAGTGCATCTTCGTCGACAACGGCCTCTTGCGCGAGGGCGAGTGTCATCAAGTGCAGCAGACCTTCAAGGACCGCTTCCACGTTCCGCTCCGCGTGGTGGACGCCCGCAAGCGGTTCCTCGACGCGCTCAAGGGCGTCACGGACCCCGAGCAAAAGCGGAAGATCATCGGGCGCGAGTTCATCGCGGTCTTCGAGGACGAGGTGGAGAAGGACCGCCGCGAGCACGGCGAGGCGCGCTTCCTCGCCCAGGGCACGCTCTATCCCGACGTGATCGAGAGCGTCTCGTTCAAGGGTCCGAGCGCCGTCATCAAGAGTCACCATAATGTCGGCGGTCTTCCGGAGCGGATGAAGATGCAGCTGATCGAACCGCTCCGTGAGCTCTTCAAGGACGAGGTCCGCGCGCTCGGCCGCGAGCTGGGGCTCCCGGAAGCGATCGTCTCCCGCCAGCCGTTCCCGGGACCCGGCCTCGCCATCCGCGTGCTCGGTGAGATCACCGAAGAGCGCCTCGCGATCGTCCGCAAGGCTGACGCTATCGTACAGGAGGAGGTCGCCAACGCAGGTCTGCGCGAGAAGCTCTGGCAGGCCTTCGCCGTGCTGCTGCCGGTCAAGTCCGTGGGCGTGATGGGCGACGAGCGGACCTACGAATCCACCTGCGTGCTGCGCGCGGTGGAGAGCCTGGACGGCATGACGGCGGACTGGGCGCGCCTGCCCTGGGACCTGGTGGCGAAGATCTCCAGCCGCGTCACCAACGAGGTCCGCGGCATCAACCGCGTGGTCCTCGACGTCAGCAGCAAGCCCCCCGCGACCATCGAGTGGGAGTAGGCGGGCTTAGTTGACGTAATCCTTCTTATCAGACCTTCAGGTGTAGAGGCCACGGTGCTTGCCGCCTCAGCTGCAGGCGAGGTCAGAACCGCCTGGTTGCTGGCTTGCGCCAATGGTCCTACTTGCACGAGCGCGCGGAGGTAACACATTAAAATGCGGGGGGAATTCTATGAACGGTGCATTGGACTGGATGGCAAAGGCCATCCAGAGGGCGAGGGCACGCGTCAGCGAGACCGTCAACAACAGCGCTGCTGCGTCTGAGCTGCAAGGCCACGGACTGATTGCTTGGGCCAACATGCCCTTTCTGTCCGAAAGCGAACGGCTCGGGGCGCTCCTCAAGGCTTGCCGCAGGACCTCGATGGACCGCTCGCGCCACGCGATCCAGAAGGGCTTGTGGCCGTACCTCGTCGGGGATCTCCGCACCGTCGGCCGGAAGCAGAAGGTCGGCTGGGAGAGGTACTACGGCGAGTTCGGCGAGCTCGGCACGAGATCGCCGCTCACCACCAGCGTGGTCCTGAAGGCGCCCAAACCCAACGGCGAAAAGGGCGTGCTCTATTGCTCGTTCGAGTACAACTGGATGCGGCTGGTCGCGCACCATGACGCGGCAGCGATCCTCTCCGACTACTACCTGGTAGGCGCGTCGTCCTGGTCGCCCACGGATTACGCGGTGCTGGCCGCATTCTCGGGTCTGAGCACGGACCCTATCTTCATCGGCGTGTCGAATCAGGTGGACGTCGAGCAGCTTGCGCTGATGCGACCCGTCGTCGAACCGCTGCCGATCCTGGCGAGCGACTGGATCGATCCGGACTTCTACAAAGCGAAGCCTCATTGCAAGCGCACGATCGACATCCTCATGGTCGCGAACTGGTCGCGCGTGAAGCGCCACTGGCCGCTCTTCGAGGCGCTGCGCGACATGCCCAGCTCCTTGCGGGTGGTGCTCGTCGGACGCAACGCGCCGGGTCGCACCGAGGCCGAGATCCGCTCGGAGGCGCGCGCGTTCGGCGTCCGGCAGGAGCTGGAGCTGCACACGAACCTGGAGATCGACGAGGTCGCCGCGATGCAATGTGACGCGCGCATTTCGCTGATCTTCAGCAGGCGAGAAGGCTCCTGCGTCTCGACGGCCGAGAGTCTCTTCGCGGGCTCACCGGTAGGAATGCTGGATGACGCTCACATCGGCTCGCGCGCCTACCTCAATCGGCAGACCGGAGCAGTGTTCTCGCGCCAGGGGCTGGCGCGGTCGTTGCTCCGATTCTGGGAGGAGAGCGAGAGCTTTGCTCCCCGGCAGTGGGCCCTGGAGAACATCTCCTGCCAGAAGACCTCGCAACGCCTCAACAGCATCCTGCGGGACTGGGCGGTGAAGACCAACCGTCCCTGGACCGAGGACATCGCCCCGCTCTGCTGGCGCTATGTCCCGTCGTACTTGAACCCGGCCGATGAGCACCGGCTCGCGCCTGCGGTTCGTGAGCTGAAGGAGAAGCACGGGGTCGAGTTCGAGAAGTTCCCGGGCGAGCGTGCGGCTCTCCTGAAACAGCGGGCCGCGGCGCCTTCGCGCCACCTCAATCCGCGGCGGCGGCGAGCCGCGTAGCGTTCCCGCTCTGCCGGCTCGCGGCCCCGGCAATCCGGACCGCGAGCCGTCGATGATTGCGAGCGGCTGGGCCGGCCTGCTTCTAGGCCGACCGCCGACGCCGCAGCGCGAAGGCGGCAAACACGGGCAACGCGAGCCAGATCGATTGCAGGCCCCAGCTCGAGCACCCGCCGCTGGGCAACCCGGTTTGGGACACCGCCGTCTGCGGACTCGTCGGATCGGTGGAGCAGGCCGTCGTGCCGCACCCGCTGCCCTCCTTGCCGAGCGCGTGCAGGATGAGCGCGGCCAGCTCGGCCCGCGCGCTGTCCAGCGCCGCCGGTGTGGTCGTTGCCTGGTACGTCTTCGTGTACACACCCTGCGCGATGGCCTTCGCCCTGTCGCCGACGCCGAGCGCCTTCGCAAGGTTCAGGAGCTCGTAGTCCTCCATGCCGTCGCGGATACCCTTCAGGCGCAGCGACTCGACCGGGACTTCCGTCTTGCCGCCAATCCTCGCCGGGGTGCCCGGGTAGAACAGCGTGCCATCGCCGGTGCCGCCGAAGGCCGTCTGGTTGACCCACGGATCGCCGACGAAGTATGCGAACGTGACGTCGAAGTAGAGCTCGCCTTGCACGTCGTAGGTGAACGACAGCCACTCCATGGCGCGGTGGCGGGTCGCGTCCGCGTCGATGGCGTAGGTGGGCCAGCCGGTCTCGCCGGTGCCGTCGAGAATGGGGCCCACGCCGCTGCAGCCGTGGGACATACAGCTCTGGTACCACCAGATGTTGGCAGGGAACCGCGAGCGCTGGTTGCCGGCGAGCGAGTTGCCCGGCTTGCCCTCGACGAAGTTGATCACCGGCACGAACAGGTCGATGCCGGTGATGCCGTTGCTCTGCGCGTCCCAGGTGGCGGTGGTGACGAGCGTCGGCATCCCGGGGTCGCCCGCGTGCACCTGCGCGATCCGGCCCGGGATGTCCGACCACTGGCAGGTCATGGGCGGCTCGTCGCAGACGTAGTCGAACAGCGTGGTCGCGGTCCAGCTCTTCGCCTTGAAGTGGCTGGACCACGCCTTGACGATGGGCGACACCGAGGCGCCGTACACGCTCACGGACGAGAGCCTGGCTCCGCGCAAGCGCGTGTCGGCCGTGCCGTCGAGGAAGGGGCCGGCGTACTGGTCGAAGGCGCCCCAGTTCTCGGTGCCTGAGTTGTCCACGGGGAGAGCGTTGTACGGCTGGTGGAGCGAGACGTGGTTGTCGAGCGCGGCCTGGACATAGCGCGCGCGCAGGGCGCGATCGGAGTCCCCGCCGCTGCAGCTGCCGTCGCCGTGGCCCATACAGGGGCCGTTCCAGGCCATGCCGAAGGCGGTGCGCAGCGTAGACGTGGAAGGCACCGCGAAGTCCCACACCGTCAGCTCGACCGGGACGTCCTGCTGGACGCCGCCAGTGATCCGCAACGTGCCGGTGTACTTCCCGGCCGGGGTGCTTTCTGGCGCGTGGATGTCGACGAACACCACGCGGCTCTCGTTCGCCGGCACGTCGAACGGAAACGCGTTGCGCTTCTCTCCTGCGATCGGATCCACGTCCGGAACCAGCGCGTCCGGCCAGGTCCCAGCAGCGCCGTCGCCGCCGCTCGGCCAGGCTACGTTGATCAGCGCCTCGCGGTAGAGGACCACGTCGCGGCCGGAGATGGAGTGCCCCGCGCCATCGCCGAGCCCCTCGAGGCTCATCGACACGCCGGCGGCCTGGCCGGCGATCACCACCTGAAAGGCCTCGAACTCGTTCTTCGCTGCGGCGATCTTCGCGGCGGCCGTCGCGCCGGCTGGAGGCTGTGCGGAGGGACGGATCTTCTGCGCGGCCGACGTGACCCAGACCTGAGCTGCGGATACGGAACCGGCTGCGAGCAAAGCGACGAACAGGGGGAGCGTCTTCACTACTAGCCTCCTTGGTTGGCTGCTTCCCGGGACGGCGGGGGGTTCTCCGTCCCGTTGGCCAACTCAGGGGGCTAGCCGCTTATTGCACGGCCGGGGGGCTGCTCCATGCCCAAGCACGGGCGCCTATCGGGCGAGCGGGGACTTGTGCGGACGTACTCCGACATCGCGCCATGTGGGCGCTGCTCCGACCACAGCGGCCGGATCGGGCGATTTCTGCGCTTTATGATGCTTTCTGCGCTCAACGAGCGTGGCAGTGGCCTGATAGCCCGATCAGCAAGCAAGCGAGCAGGCCCTGCTCAGCATTTTCCGCGTCTACCAGATAGCTCACTCGCTTGAGGTGGACGACCAGGTGGTCGAGCCAGGTCCCGAGACCCTGCCCTTCGCGGGCAAGCGCGTCCGGGTCGCGACCAGGTACGCCTTGCGTCGAAGAGGCTCACTCTTCGAGAGAAAGATCGCTAGTCGTCGCGCTCGTCGTCGTCCTGCCCCAGCTCTCGCACGTCGCCGCCGCCCGGATACGTGAGCCACGTCCCCTGTAGCGGCTGCTGCTCCGTGCCCGGCTTCCGGTAATCGCATACACCGTCCGGGAAGATGGCACGCAGCTGCCCGAGCTGGGCGGCGGTGAGCTGCTGGACGTAATCGCGAGGATCGACGGGCTTCAGCGCGCACTTCAACCGGTCGGCGGTCCACGGCTCGCCTGCGACGATCCTGGCTTCCGATGAGTACGGATAGATCTGCGCGCACTGGGCCAGATCGGTGATCTTCTGTAGCGAGGCCGTGTAGCACGAGTCGACGAGGTCGGTCGGCTTGTTGCGCGCCACTTTGTGCGCCGGGTTGCCGTGAGAACGATCCGCGGCGATGTTTGCCAGCCACTGATCCATGCCCGCGAGGATCGTCCTGGTCACGAGCTGCAAGGGGGTGTCAGTCCCGCCGATGTCGCCTCCCAACGTCCCGGTGCTGGCCACCGTGACCATCACGTGGTTGTCCGCGTTTCCGTTCGCGGCGAGGAGGCGCGCCCGGAGGATCTTGCTGTGGTGGGCGTCGTGGACGTCACCCGTTCCGTCGAGATATGAGCGCAAATCGATGATCGGCATCGCCGTAAGCCCGCCTGCGCCCTGAGTGAGGCGTCCGGTGCGGTAGACGGTCCGCAAGGCCTGGCGATCCGCAACGGTCCGCGTGCTCACCACCTTGCCGTCGATGTCGTGCCCGCCGATGCGCGCGTTCAGCTCGGCGAACTGCTCGAAGCTGATCAGTCCCGAATTCAGCGAACCGAGGCCGTACTGCACGCCGACGTTGTCGAACGGGCGTCGGGCGAAACCGGTGCTTTGGTCGAGGCCGTACACGTTCACCATGTTGTCCTGGTACGTGCAGCGGGCGCCGCCACGGTTGGTGACCGGGTCGTACATGAGCGATACCGGGACCGCCAGCGGGTCGCAGTTCTGCGGTCGCAGGTTGGGATAGCGGGTGCCGTTGTTTACGCAGTAGTTGAAGTCCTTTAGCCCCGAGACGGCGGTCTTCTGCGCGGGCGTCCATGCCAGAGCGGACTTGTCGAACGCGTTCATCAAGAGCTCGCAATCGAAGAGCGGCATGAAGAACGTGATGTTGTCCGGATACACCCGGCCGGGGATGATCCCGTCGAGCAGGCCTGGGTAGTTGCTGGCAATCATGCTCTGCTGCATCGAGCCGCCCGAGCCTCCGGCGCCGATGGTGTAGCGCGGAGCGCCGAAGCGCTTGATGAAGTACTCCTTCAACATCATCACCGATTCGGCCGAGATCAGATCTGCGCAGGTGGTGCCGAACACGTTGAGAGACGAGCCCGCCACGGCATAGCCGCGCGCGAGCAAATGGTCCTTGTACCCGACCTGCGATTCCTCCAGATGACTCGCGGCAGCGTTCAACCCGCCCACCGACCGGCCTTGGTGATAACCGGCCCGACAACCTCCGCCGAAGCTGTAGATCAGGCGATTGTTCCAGCCCGGCGTGCCTGACCAGGGATCGGGAAGGGGCTGGCCCGGCTCATGAAGGAACGCGATCACGTATACGGCGCGGTTGACGGTGCCCATCTCTCGCCGGACGATGTAGGGGACCGTGTGTCCCTCGGTCGTGGTGGTGACCGCGACGTCCCCAGGACGGGGCGCCACAGGGTTGAGCGGCTGAAACGAATTCGTGGTGGTAGACCTGTAGAAGTAGTCGACGCGCGTGTTCACCGCGCAGTCGGCATCGAGCGGCGCGCCGAGCCCGAACGCCTGCGTCTCGCAGATATACGGGGTCTGGTGTGGACCGGAAATGATGGGCCCTGAAATCGGGCCACTGCTCGGGACGATACCAGTCATCGGCATTGCCGTCGGCGAATTCCGTGCGCCAGCTTTGCAGCAGCCGGATGACGGCTGCTGAGAAAGGCTGCAGCTTTGCCTCGACGACCAATGCGCCGCAACCGGCTTTGAGGACTGAGCGCGTCCCCAGCTCGGCCGTAGAAACGATAGGCGCACCTTGAGCCATGGCCTCGAGAAGCACGAGACCTT
>Ga0209526_10001636_pt1 | contig 15080 bp, 18 predicted proteins | sample JacPinW_OM2H0_M1_FD_188566 | JGI IMG/M metagenome (GOLD analysis project Ga0209526, IMG submission 188566) | Forest soil microbial communities from Algoma, Ontario, Canada - Jack Pine, Ontario site 1_JW_OM2H0_M1 (SPAdes) (version 2) | ecosystem: Environmental > Terrestrial > Soil > Boreal... | reverse complement strand
CTTCCAGAAGAACAATCGACGGATGTCGGAGCAGGCGATACTCGCGCGTACTCCGGTGGACGTGGTCATCGCGCGTTTCACGCCGACTCCGGGTCGCCTTAGCCGAGTCGCTTTTTCGGAAGTGTATGCGGAGGGAGCGCAGCGATTGGTCGTGCAAAAAGCCAGCACGATTGGCGGTGCGGATGAGCTCAACGGCAAATTGGTGGGAGTTGTCAGTGGATCTACCGCCCGTAAAAACGTCTTAAGTCGCGCTCCAGCTGCAAGCTTAGTGACTTTCCAAACCCATCGGCTCGGTCTCGAAGCTCTTGCGGCTGGACAGGTCGAAGGATTTATTGCCGATGACACGTGCATCCCCTGCTTATCGGATTTTCCCAGCTTGGAAATGCGTGGCGACCCTCTTGCTCGATCGTTGTATGCGGTGGGCGTGGCTCGGGGCAATCCTGACCTCCTAAATATCGTGAACGCGGTGTTAGCAAAACAGCCTACACCCTCGATCGAACATCCGACGGGAAGCCGACTGGTAAAGCGCGTTCGCGACCGCGGCTATCTGCGGGTTGGTGTTAGTCATGACCCGAGCGCTGGCGCGCCCGACGAACTGAGCCAGCAAGAACTCGATCTGGGTGCAAAACTCGCTGTTCGCTTGTTTGGGAATTCCGATAATATTCGATTTGAAAAGCTCAACCTTGATGAGCGAGTCGATTCTCTTTCTACGCCCGCGCGATTTCTCGAGCCACTGCTCAAGCCATTGACGGTTCTTGGCACCGTTATCACCAGCAATTGGTGGCATTTAGGGATGGCAGGTAAATTTCCGGAATTTTTATGTCCCGCTGAATGTGTCGATGCGCAGGATTTCGTTGGGCTTGACTACTATTGGGGGATCAGCACGCTCGAATTGCATCGCATGCATCAACTGATCGATGCATCCTTAAGCAATTTCTTTGGTGCTCCAGTCGATCCGCCAGGTTTGTTGCGAGTATTGCGACGATTCCATCGTTGGTTTCCAGAGAAAGAAATCCTGATCATCGAGAATGGTTGCATTGAATCAGCCGACGGATTGACTCGACCCCAATATTTGAGTTCTCACCTCGATCAATTGAAGCAAGCTCGGGCTCTGGGAATTCCTGTTCGCGGATATATTTGTTGGAGTATCACCTCGAATCGAGAGTGGGGCCTGAAATTCGATGCCAACAGCGATTTCGGCTTGTATCACATTGACCTAGACACAGATCCGGAATTGACCCGGAAACCGACGGAGTGTGTCAAGGTATATCAGGAAGCGATCCGGGCGATGAGTGGTAGGGTGAAACCCTGATTCGGTTCAAGCCGAATCGGCTTGAGCCATCGCTGGCTTTGGCCATACGCATTGCTCCGTGCAGCCGTTGGTATTATTCGGCGCGAGCAGCTTCGGGGGACAGTCGCCGCTACCAAAACGGAATCATCTCACGCAATCCGTCTGCTCCATGTTGCAGCCCAAGCAGTCGCAATGATTTCGTTTCGCTCCCAAACGACACGGAAACGCGCGAGCCGATCGGCAAAATCATTGGTCTTGCCAAATGTGCCATTCCGCATCCCACCGAGATGGTGCAAAAACGAAACTGGCCCTGCCGCAGTCATCGGGTCTGACTGCGGCTAGACTGTCGCAAACCGGTATCACCGGCTGCTATGTTTAAGCTAATTCGAAGGTTTCTGTTCGGAACCTCCCCATTTTTTCTTCTCTTGAGCACCTCCCCATTTCTTTTTCTCTTCGGAGCCGCCCCACTTTTTCTTCTCCTCAGAGCCACCCCATTTTTTCTTCTCCTCAGCGCCGCCCCATTTCTTTTTTTCTCCGGCACCCCCCCACTTTTCCCGAGAATGGCGACCTTGGTGGTAGGCGTATCGACTCACTGGTACCGGGCGAACGAGATTCCCATCGTCGAGCACCGCCGCATAAAAAGTCTGCGCGCTGCCGGAGACGTTCCCCGTCATTTGGACCAGGTAGTAAGGAACCGGGCCGTTTACCCGTTCAACGTGGTCGACCCTGATAAAAGTAGCGTCATAAAAACCGCCTGGAACTTTTCCACCAAGAATCGTCAACGAATTCGGGTAGTTATCAAATTTATCCTTATCTTCCAATCCGCCCGCCCAACCGACCGCGGCGACTTCGGCCGAGCCGGCTGTCATGGGGAAATTGGCAGAATAGGCAACTTGCGGATCTGGCTTTATTGAGCTTCCGACCGGCGTGCCAGGAGGAACCTCCAGGCTGTAGGTCACCGGCCCGGAGGCCGTCCGTACCGTATACACGATCGCTTCAGCGGGTGAAACGAACAGGGGGGTACTTAGCACTAACGCTAAGAGGATCTTTGCATTCATCGACCTTATCCTAACATCCGTTCGACAGATGAAAAGCCGCAGGAACAAGATTAATGGCTGATCGACACCGGCGTTTTGGCGTGGAAACCACGAAACTTTGGTTTTGGACGCTGTGTTAGTGACGCGATTGCCAGGATCAAGAGCGAGCCTTCGGACTAACACGACGGAGGCTTTGCCGACTCGTGAGACGGCCCCCTGGTTAGGCACGCTAGGCTTCGCAGCCCTTACCGATGGCTATAAGCAGTCGCGCCGCTTCTCTGGCACGGAGCGCAGGAGTAACATTTCCGATAGCGTGAGACTGAACGATCGCCCCTTCCAACAGGAGTGACAACTGCTCCGACAGGTTCCTGGACTTCTTTAAACCAGCAGCGACCACCAAGCATCGAATTTCGGCCGTTAACGCGACCTTGTGGGCCAAGGCAACTCCATGGATTGGATCATCGAGATTTTGGTATTCCGCCATCGCTTTCAGAAAGGCGCAACCGCGAAATTCTTTGCTTCCGATCCAGGCGACCAACCAATCGAAAACTGCTTCGAGGCGCTTTTTTGGAGACCGCGTTTTTGCGTCGAGAAACCGCCGCAAAGAGCCAAACATTTCGCGGCTGCGCTTTTCCAGAACAGCTAGAATGAGTTCTTCTTTCGAGCGAAAATGGTGATAGAGCGTCATTTTGGCGACCTGGGACTCGGCCAAAATGCGGTCAATTCCAGTGGCGTGATAACCGTCACGGTAGAATAGTGTCCAGGCGGTCTCGATCAGCTGATCCCGCTTAGGTCGGGGGCCTACGGCCTGGGCAATCGGCGGTACTGAAGTCATAGGTGTCACAGGTGAATCGCGCGGCTCGCCCCAGCAATCGCTTGCTTTAGCATTTGCTATTATACAGACCTGTCTGTATAATAGCAAATAAGATTTGCTCCGCAGTTCTCCGTTTACCGGAAAAAAAGCCAAGTCGGAAGGATGGTATCGGGTAACGCGGAAAGACCGTCCAGCAATCAACCGTTATGGGAAATAAATATCTCGAGATCGCCGCCACCGATAGCGTAAAACGCGTGCAGCAACGGTTGGGCAGCCGGACCGCTTATGCCCGCCGTGAAGGTGGACCAGCCATTCACCAGCAACTCGGACCTGAGGAAATATCGTTCATCGAAGCTCAAGATACTTTCTTTCTGGCCTCGGTCAGCGAAACCGGTTGGCCCTATGTCCAGCACCGGGGCGGACCAAAGAGATTTCTCAAAGTATTGGATCAAAGCACCATTGGATTCCCAGAGTTCAGTGGGAATCGGCAGTACCTCTCTTTTGGAAACATTTTGCAGGATCCCCGAGTTTCTCTTTTCTTACTCGATTTCCGGCGGCAGGAGCGACTCAAAATCTTTGGGCGTGCAACGCTAGCGGAGCGCGCCGAAAATCCCGATCTCTTCCGGCGCCTAGAGACCGAAAATCTTCCGTCCAAGGTGGAACGAGGAATCATCATTCAAGTAGAGGCATTTGATTGGAATTGCTCCCAATATATCGTGCCGCGCTTTTCCGAGGACGAGGTTCGCGATCTGCTGCAGCCGCTTAAACAGCGGATCAATGAGCTGGAAACAAGAATTCGGAATCAGGAATCTAGAACCGGGAATCCGAGCTTGAGTAGATAACTGCGACGCCTACCCAAGCCCGGGTATTCGGTAGCGGCCGGATCGGCGTTGTCGGCGCTCCAGGCATCAAACCAGACGCTCGTTCACCAGCCTCTGGATTGCCTGTGCGACACCTTCTTCGTCGTTCGTTCCCGTAACCCACTTTGCCGCGGACTTGACAGTCTCAGACGCATTGCCCATGGCGATGCCCAGACCAACCTCTCTCAGCAGCTCCAGATCATTCAATCCGTCGCCGATTGCAGCGCTCTGTGATAGCTCTACTCCGAGGCTTTCGGCGACGGTTGCTAAGGCATTTGCCTTGTTCACCCCAATCGGAATGATCTCCAGATAGTTGGGTTTAGAGAAGGCCGCGGTGCTCAGTGGCTTGATTAAATTGGCAATATTCGTTAGCGGCTTGGTCTGCTCGTCCTCCCCGGTAATCAGCATAATTTTGCTAGGCTTCTCGTTCTCGCCCAGCAAAGTCGGAGTAACTAACGGAGCGGACTCAACGATCACCGACTCAGCACGAATCTCTGGCGTTAAAGTACGGACGCGCCATTCGGTAGGAGTATAGATATTCGGCTCGATGTTGTGCGCGCAAGCGGCCATCACAATGACTCTCGCTGCAGAGGGAGTAAGCCGCTTATCGCGCAATACAGTTTTTGCTAGTAGCGATCCGGAATCCAGTTCACCAATCCATCCCCCGGAAAAGCAGACCAACCAGGGAGAGAAGTTCAGTTGGCGGACAATCAAACCGAGGGCCTGCGGACCGCGCGCGGTGGCCAAGACGATTTTGACACCCGAACTTGCCAATTGGTCCAGGGAGTCTCTCACATTAGGTCTCAACCGATGAGAGCCATCGAGAAGCGTTCCATCTACATCAACCGCAATCAGCCGAACCGGTCGATGATTCATATTTTCAATCGCTTGCTGTCGGAGGCTTTGGCCATGCTTCTGCTACTTTATGCCCATATTTGTGATTCCGATTCCAAATCCGGTCAATAGTTTGTGCTCACCCCTAAAGATGGAAATGACCGGGCGGTGGTTGGACGTGGGACCCGGCGGCTGACTGAGAAATTAACGAAAGCGACGCATCACGAAATGCCAGTTATTCGAGACGAGAATCCTTTGAATGATCGCAGAAACGATCCCGTTTCCAGAAGAGGGTCAGTCGAGACCACTTTTCCCTGCCAATAAACGAAGAGTCTTTGGCAAGATCGGGAGGGAATAAGCCTTTGATGAGACTATTATTAGTTGGGTGGAGAGACCCTACTGAAAGTCTACGCCAGAGGTGTCGAAAGATGGCGGGAACGAGCCTCGGCCAAGCAAAAAACCTGCCGTAAAAAATGACGATATGAGTACCCTAGCGAAATGGAATCCCTTCCGCGACTTAGAAGACATTCAAAATCGGTTGAGCCCCTGGTTCGGTCGTATTGCGCTGCGTGGTGGCGGTGATGAGACCATGACTACCAGCGCATGGGCGCCTTTGGTGGACATTACGGAGGACGACAAAGAATATCTGATCAAAGTCGAATTGCCGGAGATTAAGAGGGAGGACGTGAAGGTCACCGTGGAGAACGGGACGTTAACCATCAGCGGTGAGCGCAAATTCGAAAAAGAAGAGAAGGACAAAAAATACCATCGGGTCGAGCGCGCCTACGGTTCGTTCGTGCGAAGTTTCGCGCTGCCTGAGGGGACCGATGGCTCCAAAGTAAGTGCGGACTTCAAAGACGGTGTGCTGAGAGTGCATCTGCCGAAGAGCGAACAGGCCAAACCGAAGGCCATCGAAGTCAAGGTCAATTAAATTACGCTGACCAGGAGAAAACGGGGGCGAACCGTCGACTCTCGGCTCAGAGAGCTCGGATCGGCGGTTTTCTCCTCGAATATCAAATCTGACGCCTAGCTAAACTTGCTGACGGTCCCGACAGACTCGCACGATAGATCTGCCGTTCGCACCTCGTCACGATTCGGAACGAATTCGATCGTGTGAGTCAATGGCCGGACAGGATTCCCTTTCCCTTTGTACGAAAGAATCCTGTAAAACCCGATCCGGGCGTCGGCGACTTTCCACGCGGAACTGTACGCGGGACGTGTCTGATCGTCGCCGAGGATCGTCCAGCTTCCGGCCATGAAAGTACCAATAGTACTGTCGCTTGCGGCTATCATCGCTGGTTTGGCATCAGCTCGTTCGATGACCAACTATGATGATTATGTGGCAAAGGGATATCGCTGGGTGACTGTTGACGGTCCGTTTGCCTGCGTTTCTAAAGACGATCTGCGGCAGATCATTAGGAACCGCAACACCGAGAAGGAGCTTGAAATGATCAAGCAACAACGAGCTTATTACCTATTACAGGGAGATATCGTTAAGGTGCTTCGGGAAGACGTTACGTCAGGGCTGGCACTGATCCAGATGGCCGGAATTCCGAAAGAGCTTTGGACTCAGACTAAATTTCTCAGCAAGCGCCCCGTTGAAAACGCGTTCGGAGTGGTTGAGACCCCCGAAACATCGGGCCTAATATTAGCAGGTACAACGTCGATTGAGGACTTCGGCGAATCACCGCACGCTACGCCCGCGCCGAGTGCAAGCGCGTCTCCGCCAGCTGCCTCCTCCTAACCGAGCAGGAAGGATAGGACGAGGAATATCAAGCCCCAGCAAGCTTCCGAGTTCGTCCGATTTGCTTCTGACGTCTTTGCGCCCGCCTGCATCGCTACGCGGCACATTCCGTGTAGCGAAATGGGTAAGACTGCGTGAAGCGTTGCGGGCAGTCCTTGACGTGAGATCTTTAATCCCATCTTCCGTCTTGGCGTGACCTCTCTTTTTCCGTTCCTTAGTATTCATGAGCCACTCATCCCTGGTAGCGACACTTTGTTTGGCAAGCGAAGCCGTTACGCTGTCCGCCCAAGTTCCGCCTGGGCCGAAATGGCTTCAGACGGCGATATTTTATCAGATCTATCCCCAAAGCTACTTCGATTCCAATAGCGACGGAGTCGGTGATCTCCCTGGGATCATCACGAAGCTTGATTACATCCGCTCAGTTGGTTGCAACGCGATCTGGCTCAATCCCATTTTTGAATCACCTTTCGGTGATGCGGGCTATGACGTGGCTGACTTTTATAAGGTCGCTTCACGGTACGGTACCAACGATGATGTAAAGGATCTCTGCGCGGAAGCGCACAAGCGTGGGATGCACGTCTGTCTCGATCTGGTCGCTGGCCATACCTCAATTTCGAATCCCTGGTTCCAGCAATCTGCTGCGCGTGACCAGCCGAACCGCTACTCGAACTGGTATATCTGGACACCGGCGGATGAAAGATTTCCCGGTAGTCAACCTTTTCCCGGCGAGCGCTATCGCGCCGAAAGGTACTTGCCCAACTTCTTTCCTTTTCAACCCGCGCTTAACTATGGTTACGCTCGGCCAGATCCAAAAGAACGCTGGCAGCTTCCGACTTCTGACCCCGCATGCGTCGCCGTGCGCGAGGAACTCAAAAATATAATGAAGTTTTGGTTGGACATAGGAGCTGACGGTTTCCGCGTTGATTTGGCTGCCTCGCTGATCCGAAACGATCCAGATCACGCAGCGATTACTATGCTCTGGCAATATTACCGAGGCTGGTTTGATAAAGACTATCCTGAGGCGGTGTTAATCTCCGAATGGAGCAACCCCGCTGTAGCTATTCCGGCCGGCTTTCACGTCGACTCGCTTCTCCAATTTGGTGAACCGGCCTATGCAATGCTCCTCGGTCCCAAGTCACAGCTTCATAGTGACGCTCGTGAGCCCCACGCCTTTTTTGAACGGGCAGGGGGCGGCGACATTAAGGCGTTCCTAGCGAATTATCTTAAGCACTACACCCAGACGAAAGCTCGCGGCTATATTGCTATGCCGACCGGGAATCACGATATGCCGCGTCCGACCTGGGGACGGGACACACCAGAGGTCCGCACTATTTTTGCTATGCTGCTTACTATGCCGGGAGTGCCTTTTATTTATTATGGCGACGAGATCGGAATGCGCTTTCTACCAGAGGCGCCCAATAAAGAGGGCGGGTTGCTTGACGGCTTGCAGCGCTGCGGCTCACGGACTCCCATGCAGTGGTCCAAAGAGAAGAACGCGGGGTTTTCAACTGCGGCGTCAGATGAACTGTATCTTCCAATTGATCCGTCCGACTCGCGGCCCGATGTCGCAATGGAGGAGAAAGATCCGGCATCAATGCTCAACTTTACTCGTGCATTGTTGAAGCTGCGCCGTGAGCATCCGGCCCTTGCCAACACCTCAGATTTTCAGCCCTTGTACGCCGAAACAATTCCCTTTGTGTATCTGCGCATAACGGATTCAGAGCGCATCATTGTTTCCGTCAATCCCGCCGGACGGCCATGCACGGTTGCGTTGAAGGAGGTGACCAAAGTCACACCGTTACTGGTGCAAGGTGCAGCCTTCCGGCAAGGCCGCTTCGAGATGGACCCGGTTTCGTTTGGCATCTTCGCTTTGCAAAATACCGAGTAAGAATCCACGCCAAGACGCCAAGATGGGACTAAAGATCTCACGCCAAGACGCCAAGGCGCAAAGATTCAGAGAGAGGTCGTTGATATCAGTTTACAAGATTAAGAGTTTACTCGCGACCGTGTTGTTCCTGCTCCAGCAAAGTTTGCGTCCGGAGAAGCTAATCTCTAATCCTGACCTTTGCGTCTTGGCGTGAGATTTTAATTCGTATCCTTTTCCGTGTATCCCTAATGAAAAATCTTCAAGTCCCCGAAATTTGGTTCATCACCGGCAGTCAGCACCTTTACGGTGAGCAAACCCTTGAGCAAGTGGCGGCGCATTCCCGCCAGATGGTTGAGGAACTGAACGCTTCTGAGCGACTTCCACTCAAGCTAGTGATTCAGCCGGTACTAACTCGGCCCGAGGAAATTCGTGCCCTGTGTCTGAGGGCCAACAATGAGCCGAATTGCGCGGGACTGATTTTGTGGATGCACACCTTTTCTCCGTCCAAGATGTGGATCGGTGGGCTGCGCAGCCTCATCAAACCGTTTTTACACCTGCACACGCAATTCAATCGCGATCTGCCCTGGGGTGAAATCGACATGGACTTCATGAACCTCAATCAGTCGGCACATGGTGACCGAGAGGCAGGGTTTATTCACACCAGGCTACGGTTGAATCGCAAAGTGGTAGTAGGTCACTGGTCGGACGCGCAGGTACAAGACCAAGTCGCAGTTTGGATGCGAGCCACTCGTGCCTGGCACGACTGGCAAGGCGCTAAGTTTGCCCGGTTCGATGACAACATGCGGGACGTGGCTGTAACTGAGGGCGATAAAGTCGCGGCGGAAGCGAAGTTTGGTTATTCGGTGAACGGCTACGGCATCGGCGATCTCGTGGAATACGTAAGCGACGCCAGCGATGAAGCTGTCGCGAAGCTCTGTGCTGAATATGAGGATCGCTATGATGTCGCGGAGTCGCTGCGCAAAGGCGGTGCGCGCCATGAGTCGCTGCGTGATGGTGCCAGGATTGAACTCGGTCTACGCCGGTTTTTGGAAGAAGGCGACTTCAAGGGTTTTACCACTAACTTTCAGATTTTGCATGGAATGAAGCAATTGCCTGGACTGGCGGTACAGCGTTTGATGGCAGACGGCTACGGCTTCGGAGGCGAAGGTGACTGGAAGACTTGTGCTCTGGTCAGGGCAATGAAGTCCATGGCCATGGATCTCGAGGGCGGCACGTCATTCATGGAAGATTACACTTACCATCTCCACCCGGACGCCCATTTAGTATTGGGGGCACACATGCTGGAAGTATGCGAATCGATCGCCCAAGGCAGACCCAGGCTTGAAATTCATCCGCTCGGAATCGGCGGTAAGGAAGATCCGGTACGCCTGGTTTTCAATGCGCCGGCTGGAACAGCACTTAATGCCTCCATCATCGACCTGGGCAATCGTTTTCGCCTGATCGTGAACGAGGTGAACGCAGTCGAACCATTGGAGCCTCTGCTGAAGTTGCCGGTTGCTCGCGCCGTTTGGAAATGTTTACCCGATTTCAAGACCGCCTGTGCAGCGTGGATCTATGCCGGGGGTGCTCATCACACGGGTTACAGCTATGCCGTCACAACCGAGCACCTGGAAGATTTCGCCGAAATTGCCGGAATCGAATTAGCAGTTATTGATGCCGGTACCGGGTTGCGCGACTTCAAACAGCAACTTCGGCAAAATGAAATTTACTACCACCTTGCCCCCGGTCTGGGACATCTCTAGGCTAGTGGAAGCACTTACGATTTGGTCGGATCTTTCCGACGCGCCGGCGCTGGTTTATTTCGAGGATTGCGCCAAAATGAGAAATCCCTGATAAATAGCTGAATGTTTTCGCATGTCGTCATCTTCTGGACCGATCCTGCCAAGCCCAGTGCGCCGGATGAAGTGATCGCCGGTGCGAAGAAATATCTCGCGCCGATTCCAGGCGTCGTGAACTTTCATCTCGGCAAGATGGCGCGCAGCCATCGCGACGTTGTCGATCAAAGCTACCAGGTCGCGCTAAGCATCCAGTTTGAGAGCAAAAAGGCGCAGGACGATTATCAAGATCATCCTATGCATTTGGAGTTCATCGACCAGTGTAAGGCGCTCTGGACCAAGGTGGTCGTGTACGATTTCGAGTGAGCGCGCTGGCCTACCGTTCAACGACTGCCTCAGTTTCGCAAAGTGACGCTAACGCTGGCGTAGGCGTTACAGCGTCAGGCCGCTTACGGTAAGGTTCAGCCTGGGCGGCCGGCTGCCACGGCGCAACGCGCCAGCGACTGGGATATGAGTCAGAAGTCGATTCGCCGCTACGCTGCGTAGCAGAAGCCCGCCGCGACTCATGTCGCCGCGTCCCACAAATTCGTGCGGGAAATGCAACCTGTTGCCGAAGATCGGCAGCAGATGATCCACATATTTCCCCGAAGCAATGCTTCCGAGTAAGACAATCGAGCTGTTATTTGAGGATGAATTGGCCAGTGCCAGGGCGTCTCGAATCAACGGCTGGCGATAACGTTCATCGTGAGCATCTATCGGCACATTGGAATACGAGCGTAACTCTTCTGCGGTCACCAGTGCATCGGCAGAAACAAAACCGCGATTGCTGGTAATGATAAGCACTCCGGCTTGACCATCGGGCGTATGGGCAAAGGCCCGAGCATACGCCAATTTACCGCGAAAGTAGAGCCCGCTCATGAAAGCAAAAACTTCTCCCAGAGATACCCCGGCACCCGTCCGCAATCTTTGGGCAAGTTCAAAGCCTGCCTCTGGATTGAGCAGCATCCGCGCACGCTTACCACCGACATTAGCGGGCGAAAGCAGAAATATCCGATGCGAGTTCACTTCCATTTAGCTTGGTTCGAGTTGGCGAATATCCGCACGCTAAAAAGACTTGTCCAATCGGGACAATGGCGCGGGCGCGGATCTTGGCCTCGCGAAGCCGAACAAGCAAGTGGCCGTTTTCAGTAAACCTTTTGCCTGGCTGTAGGCAAAGCGCTCCGGTGGCCGGAGGGAGCATGCGCTCTGGTGCTCGCGAAACGATCTTCCCTAAATTGAAATGGTGTCGAGGAAGAGGACGATCTCTGGGTCGGGTAAGGGATCGAGTACTCCGAGAGCTTGTTCGAGGAACCCTTCGGAGACGAGGTATTTCTTTGCGTATTGCTTTAAGACGGGATCGAGATCCTCTTGTTCCCAGAGCATGACTCCGGTTTGGCGATCAATGTGAACAATGCCAGTAGCATCGGTCACAACAGAAAAATTCTTTTGCATAAAACCTCTTGTCGCCAGCAGCTAGATTCATGCCGCGCGAAAGGGATTTCGATACATTGGGATTTATCCTTTGGCAAGTTCAGATATCTCAACCCAAGACCGCCAAGACCTTGGCGCCTTTACGCCCGCCTGCATCGCTGCGTGGCACACTCCGTATAGCGAAATGGCTAGGGCTGCGCGAAGCGTTGCGGGCAGGTCTTGGCGTCTTCGGGGTGAGGCTTCCTGGCTTGGCTCCGTCCGAGCTCAGTGTGCCCTGGAATCCGGGCAATCCGTGCTCAGGTTGTCCAGGCCTTCAGTATCGCGCGTAAAGGTTGGGCGCGCTCCGCTCTTATTGTGCGGAAGTCGAACCACAAAGATGCTGTCAAAATCGTTTCCTGGCCACCCTGGTACCTGAGCGGGATCACCACCGGACAACTTGACCATGTCTTTGACAAAATTATCCAGATACCAGTGTTCCCAGGCAACGAAAACGGTTGCGCCCGAATAAGCTGGCTTCGACAATTCTTGCTCTAGGCTAGCGATATCTGTGAACCCAAAATGGGTATTTACCGGCAGGCCACATTGGATGGCAGTCGGCTCAATCGTGGCTAGCGGTCGAACATAACAGAAGTCACCGGCCGGATCATGATTTACCTGGTTTGGATCCGGTGCGAATATGAAATCTGGTTTACCGAATTTTGTGAGGAGGACCTGCGGCAGCCTTAGCGCACGGTTGAGTCCTTGGCAGGTCAATTGACCAAACCCTGCCGGCGGTTTTTCCCCGTGCCTGATACAAACAATCGTCTCAGTTTTGTCTTTCGTCTTTCCATTTTCGGTTTGCGCGGCGCCCGGCAGAGTAGTGACGACAGAAATAACGCAGAATAGGATTAAGGGCCGCAGGAGGGTTTGTGGTACAAGCATTCCCGATTGTGTACGATGAAATCGGGGGCAAGCAACATGGCGCGACCACAAGCACGACTTCTTTGGCGGACTTAGGCGCCGAATCTCTCAGCGGCACGAACTTTCGCTTTTGCCGCCTCTTCCTCTCGATTCTTCGGCGGTGCGTTGGTTTCGAGCGAACGGAGAAGACGCGTCGAGATACCGGCGATTTCATCGACTGCCGTTAGGAACGAGGCTTCGTTTGTTTTGGACACCTTGTTAAAGCCGCTGATTTTTCTAACGAACTGAAGCGAAGCAGCTCGAATCTCTTCGGCCGTGACCGGCGGATCGAAGTTGAAGAGGGGTTTAATATTCCTACACATTCGGTGGCTGAAATCTCACGCAAAGGCGCAAAGACGCAAAGCTTTTGAGTTAGAGAGAAGAGATCTAACAGCTTGGCGAATCATGTTTGGTGAAGGTGTTTTCAAGGATGCATCCACCGAGTCTTTTATAACCTCAAATCCGAAATCTTTGCGCCGTCTTTGCGTGAGTATTTTCAACTATCGCGGACCGAAGGCGGGTTCAGCTGCAGAAGGCAGCCTGAGCCCGCTTACTTAGTTCTTCCGGAGTCAGATCTTCCTTATGCGTTGCCACGGACCATTCGTGTCCGAATGGGTCAACCAGTCTCCCGTAGCGATCACCCCAGAACATGTCCGCCACGGGCATCCGCTCTTTGGCGCCCGCTGCCAAAGCAGCTTTGAAAACCGAGTCGACGTTTTCCACAAAAAGATGAATGGTGACGGGACTTCCACCGGAACTTCCTGGCCCCAGGCAGTTCATCTCCGGAAACTCATCGACCAGGAAGAGCCGTGAGTCTCCGATCTTGACTTCCGCATGGATAATCGATTTTCCATCCGATCCCGGAAGGCGGCGAACTTCTTCAGCCCCAAAAGCTTGCTTATAAAACTCAATGGCTTGACTAGCCCCTTTCACTACCAGGTGAGGAGTGATCGTGTGATGGCCTTCAGGAACTGGCTTAACTTGATGGGTCATTTTCTTTCTTTCTTTAAGTGTTGCGGATTGCTCTTCCGGCTGACGCGTTTTCTTCGTTTTCGAAGTCGATTGATCTGTGCCGAATTCGATCATCCGACGAACGAATCGCTACATTCAGGACATTATACGGCAATTTTCTCGCGAAAGTTTTAAAACGTAGCTGATCTCGAGATCACCTAAGGCTCACCGGCTCGACACAAATCCGAGACTCGTACGAGTTTCTCAGTTACAATTACGCAACCGGAGAAGCGTGAAAGCAGACTCGATTCCCATCGTCGACTGTCATTCAGTCTCAGATCCTTGCGGCTTGGCGTGAGATCTTTAGTCTCATCTCTGGTGCTTCAGTTTATACGCCGGTCACCGTTGGGGTAAGTCGTTGCTCCGATAGGCTTGAATCAGTTCCTCCAGTAGACTGATCACCTGCCGAAGGTATCGGCCACGCTGACTGTCTGCCACGCGCTTCGGTTTTTCCCATTCGCGAACAACAGTAATGCTCGGGATAATATCCGCTCCTTTGTTGATGGCAGCTTCGACCGACTCGAAATGGTGATGTTTCGCTAGGAAAGTCCGATGCGGCTCCAGCACCAGCGTAAATCCGTGGTCTCCATAGGCTTCGGAAAAGGCGCCGTCGATGGTAATCGCTTTTCCGCTCCTTTTCAGAGGTGATTCGCCTTTTTCCACCTCAACCGGCACATGCCCGTTCACAATCAAGCCTTGGGCAGGGTCAACACCGAACTCAGAAAGGATCTTGTCGCAAAACCACGGCTCATGGATCAGGCGGAAATAAGGGTTTTTGGTCTCTATGTGTGTTTGCGTGTCGCTGATCAAGTCGCGCTCCAGGGTGGTAATCCGATCTTTTCCAAAAAGGGGTGAGTGCGGGCCGCTCCAAAGATACCACAGCAGATCCAGTTCCTCGTGTACCGGTCCGTCTAACAACCGGTACACGAAACATTCAATCGCATCGAACAAGGCTCTCCCCGAGTACGGCTGACCATCCACCGGCATTGGCAAGAATTCACCCTGCTGGTCTACCGGCACGCAACCATGGAAGATAAGATGTTCCTCTCGCCGAAGGTACATTCTTCCGTGCGAGACCATCCAGCGCATATGATCCCAGAGCTTCTGGCTTGCCATGAACGATCTGCGGATCCGTTCCAGACAAGTGCGTTCGTCGCTGGTGAGCTCGTATGGATTGGCCGGATCGATCGTGGGAAAATTGACGTCCAAGAGCGGGTAGGAAATGCCATCTATCTCGATCGTTCCCGCTTGGTAGTTTATCCGGTGCAGGAGGCGGCGATGCTCCATTTCCCACTCGGGATGGCGCGCAATCATCTGTCCTTCCAGTTTGAATTGCATAATTGCCGCCGCCTTTTGCATGCGGGCCATCATGCTCTTCTCGCGCATGCCAGTTCCTTTGGTCTCGAAATGGATTGCC
>Ga0209526_10001635_pt1 | contig 15082 bp, 14 predicted proteins | sample JacPinW_OM2H0_M1_FD_188566 | JGI IMG/M metagenome (GOLD analysis project Ga0209526, IMG submission 188566) | Forest soil microbial communities from Algoma, Ontario, Canada - Jack Pine, Ontario site 1_JW_OM2H0_M1 (SPAdes) (version 2) | ecosystem: Environmental > Terrestrial > Soil > Boreal... | reverse complement strand
TCAAAGGACCCAATCGACCTACCTGTTCGGTGCGGTCTGCCCCGAACGCGGAGCCGGCGCCGCCCTCGTGCTGCCGGCCTGTAACACCGAAGCTATGCAGCTTCACCTCGATGAGATCGCAACCAAAATCACTCCGGGCGCTCACGCTATTCTCCTCCTCGATCAAGCCGGCTGGCATGGCGCCAAGGCCCTCCAGGTTCCAAACAACATCTCGCTCTTGCAGCTCCCGCCACGCGCACCCGAACTCAACGGCCAAGAAAATATCTGGCAATTCATGCGGCAGAACTGGTTGTCGAACCGAATTTTCCAATCCTTCGACGATATCGTCGATCACTGCTGCTACGCTTGGAACACGCTCATCGATCAGCCGTGGAAAATCATGTCCATCGCCCGCCGCGATTGGGCAGCCGCAGGTCACTCAATCTGAGGATTGGTATAAATACTGTGATTAGGCTCGTGGACCCGGCGCGGTTGTTGCTACTCGTGTCAGCGAAGTTAGTGGAATTGAACCGGAATGCCGCGCGCTAGTCGGACCGCTTACGCGCAGATTCAGGGGGCGAATTAGCGCGCGGTAGATGAGGCAGCGGCGTGAACCCGTTTGCACCAATCGCAAAGGCGCTAGGTCTTGTGTCAGGCACCTTGTCAAGGCATCGGAGGTTTTTCCAGGGTGCGACCTCTCGGCCCGTCCAGCGATTCGACTGCCAATGCGAAAAGTGCAGATAGAGGAATTCGCGGTCGCCGGAACGGTCAGTCGTAAGCCGGCCGTGATCCCAGAACCATTGCTGAGGGAAGTTCATGCTGCCATCGACCCATTTCAGCATTGACAGGTTGGTCGAAAAGCGCTCCTGGAAATAGCCGCCGCCGAGGTAGGGCGTACTCAGCCGCCGCCAGATTGCTTCTGCACACGGGAGACTGCCTTCGGGCCATATGGCGCGCTGGGGCAGGAACAGGCGCGAGAAGACCCGCTCGTCAAAGTGTCTGTGACGCGCAGTCGACAGATGTGCTTTCCATCGCGGGATCTGTTTGAAGGCGGTCAACATGCGTGGCGTCGTGCGCAGCAGAGCAAAGTGACCTGAGACAATATGTTCATGCGTGGAGAGGAGATCATGAACCAGGATTTGCCTGGTATAGAAGCGGCGGATATTGCCGTAGATTACGTCGAGATCGCCGAATCCCCAATAATCGTACGGGGCAATGTCAGCTTCATGGATGAAACCCAATGCTGGCTTCAGGTCGCAAAGCTTATAGGGTTCAGTCCACTCAGGCTTGATGCCGAGGCGCGATGCCGCAAGGGCGCGATAGTCCCCGAACCCAATGGTGACGATGCGCACGTTGGACGACAGGTCCTCCGGTGGGGGCGCATCGCCGAAGAGAAGCCAGTCCACGGTCGGATTCCAGCGGCAGGACTCAAGGAAGAACCGCATCCACGCGGGCCAGGGGCCAAACCAGGGAATGACGATGCAAATGCTCGGAAGTGCGTTCGCCAAGGGGGGCGTATCTGCAATTTGAACTATCGCTTCACGCTCGGGCCGCGGGATCATAATGCGTCATTGGCCAGTTCTGGGAAAGACGGCCAGACTGATCACCGGTCAGCCAGTGCCGTCAACTCCAATTTTGATTATAAAGCATTTCGGGAGAAGTATGCTTCTGTGTTTCCGGCCGGTCTACCGGAGATCATAAGGGCTAGATGGTCCAGACGGTCTATCCCTGTTGAAACGAGAGTTGCCCATTTCGGTAACCCGGGCTTTGGCAATTTACCTCGCAGCCGTTTGCGTTCTCGTTCCAGCGATGTGGCCATGGCTCTGGTCCGATCCTATTAATTTCCTTCGAGCCCTGAGGAACATGTCGAAGTTCCGGTGGGACCATGAAGTCCTCTACATGGGTCGCTTCATTCGAGGCACCGATCTTCCCTGGCACTATATCCCCGTATGGATATCGATCACAACTCCATTTGCTGTATCTCGGATTGGTAGTGTCCAGAGTCTTTCGCACCACCCCTGCCACCCCACCGATGAGCATACCTGCGCCTACGATATTCCAGAACATCGCGGCTAACTTGACCCGCTCGTTGCGCTGTAGCGCCGAACTACTTCCAAAATATTCCTCTAGCATGATCAGCCTCCCGCGATAGCTGTTTGACCGGCACTGAACGATCTGCACCAGACCCTGCACAACCCCTTCCTAACGAAAACGTTGCCGCAAGACCACCACCCCGATGGCCCTGGATGCCCCGTCCCTAACGTCTCGTCATTGAGCACCAGGGCGGCGTAGGGATGTGGCGTTGGCCGGCTCGTAACGATACCCGAAATATTGCTGTCGTTTGGCAGCGCTACATATCCACCCGAAAAGTTTGAATTCCTCTACACCCGGAGCTCCCGCCATGAGCCAGCTCGTTGGTGTATCATGCTCATTTCCTCGATGTGCAGAGCCCCGACATGGAAGAAATAGCTGCGTTGAAACGCGGCATTGATACACGCGGTGTGAAGGGTGCGCAAAGGGTCAAGCCCGATGAGCTTGCGGAGCTTCCGTTTGACTCGGGAGGGCAGAGCTGACCCGATTTGTGGCTGGAGGAGGAACGGATAGTACAAGAACTTCTGGGGTAGCCACATCAAGTTGAAGCGGGAATCGATCCAATGCACCAGCCCCGCGTGGTTCAGCTCGTAGGAAAGCGGACGCATCTCCATGTTCCATTCACGCCCCCTTTTCTCTTCGTAGGTATAGTACACCTTTTCCAACAGCGCCCGATGATGACGCGTGGAGAGCACCAAGACGCCCGTGTTGATGACTCGATCACAATCGTCCGGCAATCCGTAGGCGGTGTAGTACTCACGCGCCGTGTCATGGACCATGGGCCGCAAATGCGGCCAGAACTCACGTATGCGGTCCAACAGCTCTCGCGCCGTCTTCGGCTCCGTGTGAGATAGGCCAAATTCCTGAGCTGCGCCAACTTTCTCCACGGGCACGCCCTCCACGACATTGGGGGCTGTGCGGTTGTTGATCATAATATCCGCATCCATCCAGACGACTTGTTCATAGCGTTGCGCGAAATCCTGACTCAGGATTAAACATTTCTGCCAAGCCGCTGAACGTTCTTGCGCTCGTTTTGACGTGTCGAGTGGCTGGCTCAGACAAATCAAATCGAGGTGATACTTCTCCGCATAGCGTTGCCAGTTTGGCTCGCAGACTTGCCGCCAGATCGCAGAGTAACGTTCTCCTACTACCAACGTCACCATCGCTCGCGTGTTTGTCATAGCAGCTTCCCGCAGGAGAGCATGGGTGTCGCCAGTATCAACGTAGATACACGTCTTCAATTTAACCGGGATTCCCCAGATGAACCCTGAACTGACGTGGATGGTGGGCGTTTTCTGAGCTGGCTGGAAGCCCAGATGGCGAGAGGGTTAATGGCTCTCGACATTTCCGACCGTCCGAGCGGTGAGGCGGCTTGACCAGGCATCTTCAGCACATCACCTGCGCGCCAAGCAGTTTGTAAAATGCCCATGGCCGCGTAATCCAGTTGATGGATTCCGCTGATACGATGAGGTGGGCGTGCCAGTCTACTTACGGTGGTCTGGTTCATGGCGTATCTTTCTTCGATGGAGAGTGGGGGCTTCGAACACCCCCCACGATACGCACCTCATTCCTTCATGCCGTCACCGATTTAGCTCGGCCTCGTTCTTGTCGGGACGCTGTCACGTAATCAATGGGCCGACATCCCTAGGGCAGGTCACATCAACTTTGTGGCGATGCCCTTACTAAAACATACAGATATGATTGCCCTTGTGGCGCAGGTAAATCACGCCGGATCCAGCCATTTTTTGTTGCTGTCTCCAAAAACGTTCCGAACGCCGGATTATTCACCAGCGGGGGTACAATCAATAACGATGGCGAAACAGCGACTGCATCTACGCCTTCAAGGAAGATCTTGATGTCCATTCCATCGGGAATGCTCCAGGGAAAGACGAGCTTGCAAATGGGCTTCGCATAGAAACAAAGACCGCCGCTGGCCTCCAACATGGTCGAAACTTTTCCTATAGACGACATTGAAGCGGCGGTAGCCAACGTCGGCTGTGGAACAATCGGCAGGGGGCGTGCCACTATCAGCATTAAGACCGCCAGCCCCGCGGAAACCAAATTATCGTTCACTTTGCTCACGAACATATGAGTCGGGATCAGCCTGCGTCTGATTCCACGGGCGAGCGGTGTCCGTGTGGCCGAAGCAAACAAAAACAATAGAGCTGCTACCGCCGGCAGAATGTAATGGCTTCGGGGAACCGTCATGCTGATTGCGATCGTAGGCGGCACAAGCAAAACAGTCGCGCAAAGCAGGTTATCAGCGCGAGATCGATCGCTTGGCTTGACAAATTTAGCCCAAGGGCGACAGAGCCAGGCCGCCACCAAAATCGTCCCCATGCAGAAGGCGCCCTTGGGAAGACTGTACCCCCAGGGCATAATGCCGAAAACATTCTTAAGCAGAAAAACAATCACCAGCCCCGGGCGCACGCTGAGAGCGTCGCCGAGTGATTTTGCGCCGGGAAAATCGGCCTGGACGACCTGGTTCCAATTTAGGAGGGGATCCAGGCTGAGGCCGCGGTCCATAATGGCGCGCGACGCGTAGCTTTGTCCAAAGGCCACGAAGCCACGGCCGCCGCCTTCGAGAATAGGAAAGGACCACAACATCGCAAGAATTGTAATTGTCGCCAACGCAGCGAAGCCAATCGCTAAGTTAGCGTTACGATGTGGCAGCCGTCGCAGATTTAGCTCGATAAATGTCGCCAACACGATCGCAATCGAGAGGTAAAAGCCAAGTACGTATTCGGGCCGGACAAACGTCGCTACGAAACAAGTAAGGGCAAGAATGGCCGCCTTCGCGAAGCGCCCTGGGCACAGTGTGCACAAAGAGAACCCTGCACCTAAGACAAAGATACAGAAAAATGAAACGCGAGACCATACGTGTAGCCAGCCAAAAAGTACAAATATTGATACAATGCTTAAACTCAACCAACCAGAGCCGGCAAAGACCCCAATCGCCACCCCGAACAAGGCAAGCAGGATCGCTGAGAGACCGCCAATCATGAAAACGGACGTCGCCTCGGCCCCGGTCAGCGACGCAATCAAATCGTAAAATTTACTGTATAGTGGGCTCTCCTCGTAGTGCTGAAGCCCATGCGTTAGATCAGAATAATTTGCAATGCCAACACCGAGATACATAGTTTCATCCCAGAGCGTGATGTCCCAAACGTGGGGCCAATTCGAAAACTTCCGCAGCAGCGCGCAGAGAGTCACGAGGATCGCGAAGAGGGACCACAATGCGCGGTATCTGTTAGCTGAGCCAGCCAAAATCGCAGATACAATACGATCTATTACCTTCACCGAGATTCTCCAAATGAGCCCCAAACTGGCATCGATGTTCCCGTTTTCCCGGCCTCTTGCAAGACAGACGCGAGGTGTATTATTTGGACGGACTTTTTCTGTCGGTTGCTCTTGAATGCATTGACATCGAACGTCTCACGCTAGCGCTGGTGGTGGCTGCGGGGCTGCGGCCGTAGCTCCGCGATGAGCCGCAAAATCTCTTGGAAAGATGCTGATCGCTGTATCTGCCGGAAAAAACTGGTGCGACCCATCGGTTCCCACATTTGGTTTCGATAAATCCCTGGAATCTTACTTGGCGATGATAATGGGCAACGGGCCCGCTTGGCATCCAATTGGCGAAAAAGAAAGCAAGTTTCTGCTTGCCCCTAGTTGATCGTGTACGAAAAATATTTTTTCGCCCATTGGAAGCTATCCAAGCTGATAACTCTCCACTCATGGCCTATGCCGGGAAATATTTCGAGGGCATCGTGCGGTATGCCCGCACTGTCCAGCACATCGATCAAGGCCTGGTTGTTCGGTAAAAGCCCGTCGTCCCCCCCGATGCTCATGTGGATTCCCAGGCCAAGACTCTTGATCCAGTCAGCGTTCTGTTTGGCGAGGTTGTACGGGCTGCCCTTCTCATATAAGTTTCCATCGTTGTTAAACATGTATCGACCAACATCAACGCCCGGTATCGCGTTGAATGCCTGGTGAGCGGTTGGAAAAACGGCTGCGGACCATGAACGTACTGAGCTAAACATGTCCGGCCGCTTAAAAGCCAAACGCAAGGCTCCAAGTCCACCCATTGAACTGCCCATGATCGCACGGCCTTCGCGCGAAGGAATTGTTCTGAAGTTGTCATCGATATGAGGAATCAACTCATAAAAGATTGTCGTTTCAATCATTTCATGCCCATGCATGGGACTTGCTGGCACCGCATCATAGTATTTACTTTGTCGTCCCCCGTTGGGGTAAACGACAATGATTCCTGATTGGTCGAAATTAATGTATCCAATAGCGGGCGGGTTTAACCCAAGGGCAAGAAGGAAACTATTCTCGTTACCGTCGGCGCCATGCAGAACATACACCACGGGAAAGCGCGCCCCGGGATGTGAATCGTACTCAGCCGGCAAAACCACATTGTAGCCAACGTTCACATTCATCGCCGAGCTATGGTAGGTACCATGAATTGGAACAGGGCCGCGATATGCACTATGTGGGAGCGGGTTGTCCCAAATCGTTCCATCGTATGGCGCTACACCGTCGCAAGCCGTGAGGCTCATCGCAGCGCAGAGCATCCAGCCACCTAACTGCCTTCTCAGGGCCGGAAAGGTCGTTCTGGAACCGCCTTGCTCATGCATGGTCATTGTCATTGTGGCGGTCATTATGGCGGCCTACCTTAGACCTATTGCTAAAGCAATGCACGGACACGCGCTTTGAACATGATTTGACTCGAATGAGAACGAAAGCAAACTAAAGCGTGTACTCATGAATTGCGTCGTCGGGCGTCACCCTGTTCCCTGGACCCGGCCGAATCGATAGGTCCAGCAGTTATGGGCCGACCATCCTCATCGTAGATACGCTGAGCGGTGTATCCTTCTGGCCAAATATCTGTAAACCAGTAACGAATTCCAAACTGGATTCGCAGCTGTTTGCAGGCGAGGGAACTATCGTTGTAATGTTCGTGTTCATACATCGCGGGCGGTACATGCAATATATCTCCAGCCTCCCAGTGCTCATCACGCCCTTGGACCTCGCTATAACCCTCCCCCTCCAAGATGTAGATCATGGCCTCGAGGTGTTTATGCCGTCCGCTGTGATGGTGTGGCGGATCTTCGAAGATGAATGTCATGGCTACACTGGTCGCTTTGAAGCCGTTAGCAGGTACCACCAGGTAGCGTACCTGGTCATGCTGTTGTTGAACCGCAGCAAGGTGCCGTAGGGGGTGGTAGGACCACTCGGTGGGAGCGTCCTCAAGATGAATAATCGCTCGACGGCCATCTTTCAAATATTGAGAACTCTGCTCGGGAATTCCTCTCAAGACGGCTGGGTCATTCGGGCCGCAGTCTTCTATCTGCACAACAGATCCGAGCTTGACGAACAGTTCCAGCGGCAGACACATTGCAGAAAGGTATTGTGCGGCTTCGTTCCCAGTATTGAAGTGCTGGTGCTCGGCCCGATAGGGGATCTGAATAGTACTACCGGTGTGCCAGTCGAAGCGCTGTCCGTTAATAACGCTGAATCCCCGGCCCCGAAGAATGTGAATGGATTCTTCGCCGTGCACATGTTTTCCCGTGTGCCAGCCAACAGGAATCTCTGCTTTCAGGACGCAATTACCCATAGTGGGAAAACCGAGCTCGTTTGCCACCATTAGCTTGACCTTGGCGTCCTGGCGCGTCTGAATCCACGGGATCTTCTGATCGTGGGCAATCATAGGAGAGAGACGAAACTCCTCTTGAATGCGTTCGCCTGCCGCTAGCCATTCATCGTAAAAAGTTCCCATTCTTCGTCCTCCGCTGCTTAATGGAGCCTTCCTAGCAAATTCGCAACACACTTAGCTTAATCGTTATCATGGTTCTGAAACGGCACGTCTGAGGGTCTATTCTCGATCACTTCGATACAGACGTCCGTATTAAATCTTCTCTCAAGAGCCTCCGTCAATTCAACAATTGTGAACACTTTAGATGGTTGCTCAAGATAGCGCATGAGGTCGTCTCCTTCTTCATCGAGCAGTTCGACGAGTTGGAAAATACCTGCCGTGCGACTCTTACGATACACGAACGCCTCAACGTAGACTGTCACTAGGCTCTCCTTCGTTACCGCCACTTTTCATCAAGCAATGCGCCATTGTCGCTCGATTACTTTCGGCTCGCAACAACGGCGAACCGAAAGATCGTTGGCTGCCGGCATCGAAGTTTCGCCCTCGACTAGTTCGTAGTTGTAGGGCGATCGAAGGTGGGCCCCTCGCGAAGTATACCATCGAGCAACAGCGCGAGTTCGCCTGCGTATGTTGTGACGGCACCAACGTGCGTGCCAGTCACGTATCTGGGATGGACCTTGCGGGATAAGCGGCTCCAAGGGGCGGGAGAGTATTCGTATCTGCGATGAATCTCGCGGGCTAAGCGGCGCCAAGGAATTGTCCAGAATTCGTATCCGCGAACCTTGCGGGCTAAGTCGCGCCAAAGGACCGCCGAGAATACGTTGATCCCGCGACTTTCGTCACAAAGTACTGCAACTACGTCGCACTGTAATTTCGGCGGGACATAATTCGATAGGGCGCGGAAATACGGGCCATAGTAGACCGGCCGTTTCACTCTAAGCCAGATCGCATGCATTGCGTCGAAATTGAAATTGTCGCGGATCGTACGTGGCGCAACCGCGGCGATGAGTTTCGCAAGGCGGTCAATCATACGAAACGGCAGTCTGGCGTTGAACGAGCGCGTGTCGATCAATACAACGCACTCAATCTCGCGGCCCAAACTCTCCAGCTGGTGAGCTAACTCCCACGCAAGCACGCCCCCATTGCAAAAGCCACCAAAGCAAAATGCGCCGGTGGGTTGCGCTGCCAACAGGTGCGGCAGGTACGACTTTGCCATTTCTTCAATGCTTAATTGGGGCTCCGGATGCGGCCAGACCAGAAATACCGGTCGGTTGCAGCGAAGCATCTCAACCATCCTGAACGCCCACAACCCAAGCGTCACAAAATCTCCGTGGCACAAGAAGAACGGCGCTCCATCGCCCTGCTTAGCACAGGTCACAAGCTCCTCTGAAGTGCTGCGGTCGGTGCCTACGATCGCGGCAACAAGCTGACGAATTGTATAAACCGCTTTTAGAGCTGATGGTGATATCTTTCGGCGCGCTATGGCCTCGAGTTCCAGTATCATTTGGACAGCCAACAGCGAATCGCCCCCGAGTTCGAAGAAGTCGTCATCGATCCCCACGTCATCACGATGAAGCAGTTTTTGCCAAACATCTCGGATTTGGAACTCAAGCGGCTTGTAGGGAGGCGACAAAGTTCGGGTGCGATGTACTGTGGCCTCCGAAAGCTCCGATCGTGAAACCTTTCCAGTGGCTCCTTTCGGCAGCTGCGGCACCACCAATACGTGCTGTGGGATCTTAAAAGGTGCCAAATGATCGGCAAGAAATGTTTTGATGTCCGGGGTTGGCGGATTCGATCCCGGCTTCAAGACAACTGCCGCCGCCACATTTTCGCCCAAGCGAGGATGCGGAACTGAAAATGCTGCCGCCTCCTTAACGGAGGGGTGCAGCAATAGCGCCTTTTCAACTTCGTATGGTGAGATTTTTTCGCCGCCGCGATTGATGAGTTCCTTGGTTCTACCTACGACAGTGAGATAGCCATCCGAGTCAATAGATCCTAAGTCACCCGTGTATAGCCATCTATCCTTGGAGTGCTGGGCTTCAACATCAGCGCCAATGTGAGGCGACACAGTTGGACCATGCACGACAATCTCACCGACTTCGCCATCGGGAAGGAGGTCGCCCGTTGGGCCGACGATGGTCAGCTCATCACGTGAAATGAGACCCGCCGTGCCAGGTTTGCGCTTGAGCGGCGGAGCGGGATCGGCAGCCAGGATTCCGGCTTCGCTCATGCCATAAGATTGCAGCACCGGAACGCCCAGCGCCGCCTCCAACTCTTCTCGCAGCGTTTGAGGAAGGTGCGCCGTTCCCGACACAACAAAACGGAGGGAGTGCGTTAATTTCATTCCCGCTCTGGAGCGAAGCTTGTCCAGTGCTGCTTGGAAGAAAGTGGGGTTGCCCCACAGCCAAGTCGGGCAGAGGTCAGGAATCCACGCCGCGAGATCTTGCACGTGCCGAGCGGGAGGCAATGCGACGCTTCCACCGAGCAAAAGCGGTGCAAGGAGTGAAATCTTTATGGCGGCCCCATAATACCCAGGAAGCACGAATGCCGTGCGATCGTCCGAAGACAGATTGAACCACTGCTGCATTTTGTCTGCCGTCACGAGCAGGTTTTGATGTGTGACGGGAACTAGTTTTGCAGTCCCTGTTGTTCCGGATGTGGTAAAAATTAAGGCGATGGAATCCAACGTAGGACCTGGCGCGAAGCCGGTGGCGATGTGCTTGATACGCGCACGCTGCTCAACGGTCAGGCCGGCCGCGTTCGCTGGTACAGGAGTTTCGCGGAGTTGGCGCAACGCCACGCTGGACAAAGAGCCAGCCGCCCGCGAAGCTTCGAATAATCCAAACGAGCTTCTCTGCGCGATAGCTAAGGCGGGTGACTCGACCCAGCTCGGCAGTACGAGAGCATCAAGGTGGACCCGTGCCAGCTCCTCCTCTATCTCGGATTCAGGGCGGTTAGAATTGAGCGGAACACTGATGGCATGGGAGGCAATGGCAAGACCCAGAATCGCACTCTCTGGGCCTGGAGGTAGTATTACTCCGATACGGGAGTGAGGTCCGATTCCAGCTGCTCGCAGTTGCTCCCCGATCCGGGTAATCCAGAGGTCAAGTTCACGAAACGAAAAGGGGGCGAACTGTGTCCCGACGATCGCGGGCCAGTTTGGATTGCGCATCGCGTGTTGCGCAATTGCCTCCGCAATCGTTTGAGACGTTAAGGGAGATGTTGAGAGACGAATGTCCACGTCACTAGTTCGCTCAAGGAGACGGCGCCGAGGAAAGATTGACGCTGCTGTAGACGGCGGCGCCTAATGCGATGATTCCGCAGCGGAGGCTCTCCGTTGCCCTCTCATGGCCGCCTCCGCCGCCCTTGTTCAAACCAGCACCGCCACCATTGGATGACAGTGCATTCAACCACATGATTTTACGACTAACGCGAGCTTGTCTCCTTCTCTCCCACCCAGTACCAAAACTCGCGCGGCTCGCAATAAACAATAGTATCGGCATGTGAATTGGCCTGGATCTTGTCCTTGAAGTCGGGCGCAGTTGGCCCGAATTCGGCGAGATCGACCAGCAATACCGTCGCTTCTCATGTTGCTCCCGGCCCGGCCAAGCTAATGACTTGACTTCCCCCTGTTGTGCAGGCCGTCACGCCTTCGGCGACTCGCCTTGGGGGCGATAGCAGCTCGGTGGCCGGAAGCAGCGCTGGCCGCTCACGATATGCTCAATCAGTATCATGCTACCTGTCTTGCGTCAACTGAAGGAAGTGCGTGGTTGTGCCCCGTGAGACATAGCAAAGCTGAAGTTGGTCTGACCTCACATTTTCTGGAAAACCGACCTGTATTTTTTAGACAGCCATTTATTGATTTGTGCTTTGGGATACAAATCAGAGCGTCTGGGGGAGCGATGCCTTAGCCTCATGACTGATCGGCTGGGGGAGGGCTCCGCGCAAAAACAAGGCTCCGAGTAGTAATTAGTTTAGCGCGGCCTTTAAGTGCTCAATGGTGTGAGCGGTTTGAGAGCTGGCCTTTTGATAGACCAGAGCCTGCGTCTTGAAGCACTGCTCGAGAACGTGGGCCTGAATGATCGGCCAAACCGGCTCAATTGATTTCTGGGCGACAACTGCTCGGTTGACGAAACTCCGAACCTCCAGGCCGTTCCAAACCGGACTCTCAAGAAAACACTGACTTGCGCATGCATCCCGCACCCAAGAATTCAGAGGACCACGCGTCCAAATGTTAATCGGTGAAACAAATCCGAATTTGTTCCTGCGCAATCGAATTGAATCCGGCATAATCCCTTTCATGGCCTCACGCAAGACCCGCTTTGTAAATCCACCTCCAAGTTTGCTCGTCTCGGGTAGCGCAAAGCTGTAGGTTACAAGCCGCCAGTCCATGAATGGCATGCGTGTCTCCACGCCGTGCGCCATTGAAGCCCGATCAAAATTGCGCAAGAGAGTAGGTAACATTCCCTTATGAAACCAGCTGAACAGCATGGCCTGAAGCGGCGTCATTCCGTAAGACTCGCTATCAAGGCGTTCGTCGTAAAGGCGATGCGGGCCGAGGTAAGGACGAAGTACCTGTCTGTTCTGCTCTGAAAAAGACAAAGTCTCAGAGCCAGTTAATCGTCGTAAGTGCATACAAAGATCCCGAATTCGGGCACGTATCGGGCGAAGTGGCTCAAGCAATTGTAACCGCCTGATCTCATACTTGAGAAGTGATTGGAACTCGCGCAAAATGCCAGAGCGAGTTCTGTCGTCAAGCCCAGTCATAGCCCGTCTCAGATCGAGGTATCGAGACACAGTGAGAGCGGAATCGATCGCCCTCGCTACGCAACTCGGGTACCCACCGAGAAGTTCGTCCGCGCCCGACCCATCTAGGGTCACATAGATGCCATTCGCGCGCATAGCACGGTAAACCATCCAATGTCCCACCTTGGGATCTAAAAAGACGGACTCGACGTCAAAAATTATCTTCTCCAAATTGTTAACCGCTGCAGCTTCATCCACATGCTCATACTGAGCAGCCATGTCAGCGTGTTGGACAATCGTCCGTGCATAATTCTCCTCGTCATAAGGTGTGCCTTTCCAGCAAACGACAAAGGCACGCCGCCAGTCTCTAGGCGCACCAAAAATTTTTCCGTTGCGATTTAGCTCCGAAATCGCACAAGCAATAGCGCTCGAGTCAAGTCCACCGCTGAGGCTGGTTGCAAGTGGTACATCGCTGCGCAGCCGCATCCGGCAAGCATCAAAAAAAATATCTCGAAATTCACCTACCTGCCGCTCCAATTTTGTTGGTATCGTTGGCAAATGGTTGAGCGTATTCCACCATCTTGTAAGACGAACACGACCGTCAGCCGCGACCAGCATTGCGTGACCAGCCGGTAAGCGTAGCACTTTGGGCAGCAAAGTGTACTCAGTGCTCTCGTGTCCGTTCAGGTTGGTGAGCGTCTCGGAAAGTATCTCAAGATCAAACGCCCCATCAATCCAGGGAAGAGCGAGGAAAGCTTTCAGTTCTGATGCAAAAGCAATTGCGCCGTTATGAAGCGTGTAATGCAGCGGCTTAACTCCGAACCGATCACGGGAAAGAAAGAGCTCCCGATCTTGATTATCCCATATGGCAAGTGCCCACATCCCGTTGAATCGCAGCTGGCACTCGGGCCCCCATTGCGCATAAGCAGCCACAATCACCTCGGTGTCTGTATCAGATACAAACCGGTGCCCTAAGGCACTTAGCTCCGCCCGTAATTCCGCATAATTATACACTTCGCCATTATACGTAATCCAATATCGTCCATTAGCGTAAGAAAGCGGCTGCCGGCCTTTCTCAGAAAGATCGATAATAGCGAGACGACGGTGTCCAAGCCAAAGCCGAGCATCGGCATAATGCTCGATTGCAAACCCGTCCGGGCCGCGATGCGCGAGGCTGTGGGTAAATGCAGCAAAGCTCGCCGGAGACATATCATTCGCCAGGTAACCCCAGTAACCGGCTATTCCACACATACCGCTATCCTACTGATGAAACGGGCTTGCTCAACGCTCGGCTGCTGACCGTGACCTAAGCTCTCTACTCGGATCGATGAAGGCTGAATGGCAAATTTGCGACGTGACAGCGCTCGCCGTTCGATCGTTGATCCATCGCGGAGGATGACGCGTTGGGCGCGTCGCGCAGTCCCTGCCGATCGCCAGAAGTCGATCGGCGAGGCTGAGGCCCTGTTCTTGACGAACGCGAGCCAACCGCTCGCGAAGGGCGATCGTGACCGCGGTTTTCATGCTCTCGCCAGTCAACTTTGACAGTTCCTCTGCCATCAGGTGAACGCGATTCTTGATATTCAGTCCCATCTTCTACCTTTCTTGTCTACCATTAGGAGGCCCGGGACAGGAGACGATCCAGCGTTCAGGTAGGACTTCGAATCCAACGGCGGTGGACAAGCGTTCGATGTCCAGTAACCGGTCCACATCCTCGGCAGCCGGGTCCGCTCGCCCTATGGAAACTGGGTGCAGGTCCGGAGGAAACTCTTTGTCGGAGCCTCCCAATATGGCCTGAGCAACTTGGCCGTTTCGCACCGATCGCTTGGCTTGACATATGCCGCGGCATATGCCAATTAGGATTTGATGGTCGAGCGGTGGGTGAAGCTATTCAAAAATGGGCGCAATCAGGCCGTGCGGATTCCGCGCGAGTTCGAGCTGCCGGGAGAGGATGCAGTTATCCGCAAGGAAGGCCAGCGACTTATTATTGAACCGGCACCACCCAAATCTCTGCTGGCCGTTCTCGCGACCCTACAGACGCTCGAGGAGGAATTTCCGCCAATCGAAGGACTTCCGGCAGAGCCCGTGAACCTGTGATATGGGTTTCCTGCTCGACACCAATGTCCTTTCGGACCTCGTGCGACGTCCGCATGGACGGATTGCCGATCGCATTGCGCAGGTCGGAGAACAGAACGTCTGTACCAGCATCATCGTCGCTGCCGAGTTGCGCTATGGGGCGGCGAGGAAAGCCTCGCCGCTGCTGAGTGCGCAGCTCGAAACCGTGCTGGGTGCGCTCGAGGTGCTCGCGCTCGAATCGCCAGTTGATGTTGTTTATGGCGAACTAAGAACACGGCTCGAACGCGCTGGCCGATCCATTGGCGCAAACGACTTGCTCATCGCCGCTCATGCATTGGCATTGGCTCACACGGTAGTCACCGATAATGAACGAGAGTTCTCCCGGATCGATGATCTTCGGATCGAAAATTGGCTGCGGTAATGCTTGATGGCAAGACCTAGCGCGGATTATTCATGGTGGCGTGGGTTTTTGGGAGGTGAGCGGAGACTAAACCGGCCGGCTCACGTATGATTCTGTTGTCGAAACAAGATCGT
>Ga0209526_10001633_pt1 | contig 15087 bp, 10 predicted proteins | sample JacPinW_OM2H0_M1_FD_188566 | JGI IMG/M metagenome (GOLD analysis project Ga0209526, IMG submission 188566) | Forest soil microbial communities from Algoma, Ontario, Canada - Jack Pine, Ontario site 1_JW_OM2H0_M1 (SPAdes) (version 2) | ecosystem: Environmental > Terrestrial > Soil > Boreal... | reverse complement strand
GGTGTCATTCGTTCAGGCGCCATCCTGGGCGGACTTCATCACCACTATGGTCGGATTTGAGGTTTTTGGTACATACAATGGTGTTCTCGAAAGTTGTTCCTTAAAGGTTATTTTTGAATAATACAGAACATGCGTATATGAACAGAGAAAACGAACACATTTTAGGCTGCTTTCCCATTTTGAGCCGGCCAACGCCAATCCATTCGACGAAACCAAAGAGTGGCCGCAGCCCAGGACAGCGACATGAGGAGGCAGATGGCCAGTGCAGCGGGCACGCCTGTTCGCTCGGCCAGCAGATACAACGTCATAATCGACAATCCGAATCCAGGAAGCGCGATGAGGGCGCCGGTCATGACCAAGATCGCTTGCTCGGCGCCGTAGCGGCTCTGCATGATCCAGCCGATCGTCACGAGGGTAACGGGGAACAGCATCGCGATTCCGGTGATCGAGCTGCCCACCGTCTCGCTTGCCGTGACGACAATGGCGACGAGCGCACCCGCGCCGACCGCCCTCAGCAGGAGTTCGCGGCGATCTGCCATTCGGCGCAGCCGCTGCAATGGCGATCGCGGGGTGCGGATCAGCGGAAGGCTTGCGATGAAGAGCGCAGAATTCAGCCCCAGGCCGAACCACAGGGAGGATGGGGCGGCCCGAACGACGAGCGCGCATGCAAACCAGCCGGCAAGACAGATCGTCGTCGTCGCAAATGGCCGGAAATGGCGTACCGCGAGAAGGTAGATCGCGACATAGATCATGTTGGCCGAGACGATCGCAAAGCTGAAGAGCGCGCTTTGGGCCACGAAATGCGGCGTGGACTGGAGGGCGAGGAAGACGTAGCCCGGCCCCGCCGTGATCGGCAGCCCCATTAGCACGCCTCCAACGACTGGGCCGGAATGCTCGATCGCCGCGGATATCGCCACGACGACCAGGGCGGTGACAACCACCTTGAAGCTCAGCAGGGGAAGAAATTCGAAGCCGGTCAATCAAACATCCCCCGACTTGAATGCGGTGTCCGGTGGTCGCGTCCGCGATTGCCTGCGGGCAGGCCGACAGGTTGGTGACCGGACGCCATGTGTTGTGCGCATGAGTTTGGAACGAAGCCGGAGAGCATCGCGAGACGGCGCAGGTTCGTTGAGGCCGCCTCGTCCTGCTGCCTCACATCATGGGTGGGTGGGGGAGAGGACCGATCTCCTGTTCGAGCGCCAGCCCGACGGCGAGCACTCTGGCGTCGTGGAGATGCGGGCCGACGACCTGAACGCTAACGGGCAGCCCGTCATTCGCCAGGCCGACCGGCAGTGCCAGGGTCGGCACCCCGGCCAGACTGAAACCGCACATGAACTGGATGATGGAATCGATCATGCCGTATTCCTTCCCGCCAAGGTCGACCGTCTTTTGATCGGGGCGGGTCGCGGTCATGGGAAGAGTCGGGGCCAGGACGATATCGACCTTTTCGGCAAAGGCGGAGGAGAACTGCTGCCGCAGTTCGATGCGATCGCGCTGGGCAAGGATAGTGGCCGTACCGGGCACGGCCGCTCCCATCGCCAGGAGCGCCGACACGTCTTCCCCGTAACGGATCTCGTGGCCCTTGAACCAGTCGGCCTGCCAGAGCTGGTGCTGCGCCATCGTTTCGGGCGGGACGATCGCATTGTTGATCGCCGGCGCGCGTCCCAGAAGTGGGAGCGAGATCGGCACGATCCTGGCGCCGAGCCCCTCGAGCCGGCGAAGCGTCGCCTCGAACGCGGCACCAACATCGGGCTGCACGGGAAAGGACTTGAACTCCTCCACGACGCCGACGCGTATCCCGTCCAGCTTGGCGGCGGCGCATGCCAGAAAATCCGGCGCCTGTCCGGTAAGGCAGGTCGGGTCAGCGGAGTCGGGGCCGGCGATGACGCTCATGAGGCACGCCAAGTCTTCGACCCGCCGCGCCATCGGGCCGACGTGATCGGATGTGAAGGATTGCGCAACAACGCCGGCGGCGCTCACCAGGCCCCATGTCGGTTTCAGGCCGGCTATGCCGCAGAACGCAGCGGGCCCGCGGATGGAGCCTGCCGTGTCGCTGCCGATCGAAAAGGCCGCCAGCCCCGCGGCCAAGGCTGCACCAGAGCCTCCCGATGAGCCCGCAGGGGAGCGGCTCAGGTCCCACGGGTTCTTCGTCTTGGCCTGAACGGTCTGGGTTGTCGCGCCGAAAGCGAATTCATGCGTGTTGACCTTGCCGAGCAGCACGGCGCCGGCCTCGACGAGCCGGGTCACCACCGTCGCATCCTCCGTCGGCACCCAGTCGGTCAGGATGGAGGAGCCGGCAGTGGTCCGAATGCCGGCGGTCTGGACGATGTCCTTCAAGCAATAGGGCACACCGTGCAACGGGCCGCGCCAGGCACCGGCCGCGATCTCAGCGTCGGCTGAAGCCGCTTCGGACAGGGCGCGGTCTTCCGTAATCGTGACATAGGCCTCCAGCGATGGATTCAACCGCTCGATGCGGTTGAGATAGGCCCGCGCGGCACGCACCGCCGTCACTTCGCCGCTACGGATCAACCGGCCGAGCGCTACGGCGCCCAACCAGACGATTTGATCGTCGTGCATAAGGATACTCCTGGATTTCAAATGGGACTTGCGCGGCGAGCGAGGACAAAGCCGGCACATTCAGACATGAGAGCCTGCGCCCGGGCGTCTTCTCCTCGAGCGGCGGCGACACTTGGCTGCAGTGCTCCGTCGCCATCGGGCAGCGTGTATGAAGAGGACAGCCCGGAGGCAGGTCGATGGGACTCGGGATTTCTCCCGTCAGCGCGAAGGGCGAACGCACTTGCTCGGGATCGGGGTAGAGCACCGAAGATAGTAGCGCGCGCGAATACGGATGCATCGGCGCCTCGAAGAGGGACTCCGTTTCGCCAATCTCCACCAGCTTGCCGAGGTAGAGGATGGCGGTACGGTGGCAGAGCCGCCGGACGGCCGTCAGATCATGCGAGATGAACAGGTAGGCGATGCCGAGCCGACGTTGCAGATCGCGGAGGAGATTGAGGATCTCCGCGCGCACCGAGACATCGAGGGCAGAGGTCGGCTCATCAAAGACGATGAGATCCGGGTCAGTGGCGATCGCCCGGGCGATACCGACGCGCTGGAGTTCGCCCGCGCTCATCTGGTGCGGGTAGAGATTGCTCGCCGCGGTGGTCAAGCCCACGAGTTCCAGCAGCTCGTCGACCCGGGCACGTCGTTCCGCCTGCGTTGCGCTCCCGGTCAGACGGATCGGCTCGGCGATCGCATCGCCGATCCGTTGACGCGGGTCCATGCTGTCGAACGGATCCTGGAAGACCATCTGGATGCGTGAGCGCAATTGCCGGAACTGGTCGCGCGGCAGCAAGGTGACGTCCTTGCCCTTGAAGAACACTGTGCCTTCGCTGGGATCGAGAAGCCGCAGGATGCAGCGGCCGACCGTCGTCTTGCCCGAACCGCTTTCGCCGACCAGCGCGACCGCCTCTCCGCGGCGGATGGTAAAGGAGACGTCGTTGACGGCGGTCAGCTGCCGCCCGCCCTTCACCGGGAAGCGCTTGATCAGGCCGGCGAGCTCGAGAACGGGCGCCGCCATTTCCTGCGACACCTCGGAAGCGCCGTCCGGCGCCTCGATCGTGAGGTCGGCGTCACGCGCGGCCGCGGCGGCCCGAAGCAGCTGCTGGCTGTAGAGCTCGCGCGGCGCGGCGAAAAAGCTGCGGACGGGCGCTTCTTCCACGATCCGGCCGCTCCGCATCACGGCGACGCGCTCGCAATAGTGAGCGACTACCCCGAGATCGCGGCTCACCAGAACAAGGCCGGAGCCGAGATTGCGGACTGACTCGCGAAGGAGGTCGAGGATTTGGACGGAGATAGTGACATCAAGTCCGCTGGTCGGCTCGTCGACCATCAGGAGGCGGGGCGCATTTGCGATCGCAAGCGCCAGGATCACCCGCTGGCACATGCCGCCGGACAGCTCGTGCGGATAGGCCTGCAGGCGCCCGACTGGATCGGGAATGCCGACGGCATGCAGAAGATCGACGGCCTTCGAGAGCGCCTGATCGAGCGGCTGCGGCTCATACGAGCGGATCACGTTGGCGAGCTGCCGGCCAACCGACAGGATGGGGTTCAGGTGCTGGCGTGGATTGGCGAGCGCGAGGCCGAGTTGCTTGCCGCGGATCTTGCCGAGCGCTCGCTCGTCGCGGCCGCGGAGTTCCTGCCCTGCGAGCCGTATGCTTCCACTCGTGATATGCCAATGTGGAGGAAGCAGCCCCAGGATCGCCGTCAGCAGGACGGACTTGCCGCTGCCCGATTCGCCCACGATACCGACGGTTTGGCTGCCGTCCACCTTGAGGCTGATCGAATCCAGGATTGGAATGGTTCTGCGATCGCCTTCGTAAACGACGCTGAGATCCTCAACTTCGAGAAGTGCCGGCACATCTACCTCCTGTTCGTCGGATCGAGGAAGACGCGCAGGTGATCACCGAATAGGGAGAAGGCGAGGACACTCACCGCCAGCATCAGACCGGGAAACAGCGCGGTCCACCAATGACCGGTGATCATGTTTTGTGCGCCCACCTGGATCATCAGTCCGAGCTCGGGTGTCGGCGGAGGCACGCCGGCACCCACGAAGCTGAGGCCTGCGGTGAGCAATATCGAGAAGCCGATCGTGGTGGAAAAATGCACGAGGGCGGGAGCAAGCGCGTTCGGCATCACATGGGCGAAAGCCGCGCGGAGTTCGCTATTTCCGGCGCAGATCGCCGCTTCGACGAAGGTCCGCGAGCGCACCTGCAGGACCGTCCCGCGCGTGATGCGGAGGAAGAACGGGATATTGAGGAAGGCGAGGGCGATGATGACGTTGGTCGTGGAAGGGCCGCTCAATCCGACGAGCGCCAGGGCGAACACGAACATCGGGAAGGCCTGCACGATGTCGGCGATCCGCATGATGCCGGCGCTGACGATGCGCCCCGGCTTTTCCCCCTGTGCGAAATAGCCGGAGATCACGCCCAGCCCCACGCCGGCGACGAAGGCGATCGTCGTAGAGACCAGCGCGATTGTCAGGTCGATCCGGGGCGCCGCGATCATGCGAGACAGGATGTCGATGCCGGAGACGTCCGTGCCGAACCAGTGGCTTCGGCTGGGCGGCAGCAAGCTCGCGCCGGCAGGAGCCTCAACGGGGTATGGCGCAATCGCCGGTCCGAGAACGGCAAGCAGCAGGTTTATGATCACGACGACGAAGCCGAACTGCATACCCGGCCGCAGCCGCGCAAATCGCCACAGATCGCTGTCAAGGAAGCGCAGAAACATCAGACTCTGATCCTTGGGTCGAGCAGGTGGTAGAGGAGGTCAACGACCAGGAACACGAGCGTGGTGAAGAATGCCGTCACCAGCACGACCGCCTGGAGTGGGGCGTAGTCCGAGTTGATCACCGACTCGACCGCGTATTGGCCGAGTCCGCCCCATGCGAAGATCGTCTCCACCAGCACGGCGCCGCCGAGGAGGAACCAAAACTCGATGCCGATCACGGTGATGATCGGGGGGAGTGCGTTGCGAAGCGCGTAGCGGAGCTGCATCCGCCGTGAAAGGCCGCTGGCGCGCGCTTGCAGGATGAAATGCGACTCCAGCATCTCCTCCATCGTCGAGCGGGCGGTCTTCAGCACCAGCGGCATGTAAACAAGCACGAGCGTCGCCACCGGTAAGACGAGCTGCGCCAAGGCGGAGCGGAGCGTTTCCCAATTGCCGGTCAGGAGCGCATCCAGGGCATAGGCACCGGTGACGTGATCGGGCGTCGAAACGGCGAAGTCGAGCTGCCCGACGGGAGGCGGCGCCCAGCCCAGAAAGTAGAAGAAGATCAGGATCATCAAGAGCCCGATCCAGAAGTCCGGCAACGAACCAGCCAGCATGCCATAGAGGAATACGATCCGCTTGAGCACCCCCCCTTCGCTCACCGCCACTGCCACGCCGAGGGGGATGCCGATACCGATCGACAGCAGGACCGCAAGGACGACGAGCTCGAGGGTGGCGGGGAGCCGTAGCTGAATATCGGCGAGCACAGGCTGCGATGTGCGCCAGGATGTGCCGAAGTCACCGGCGAAGATGCGGGCGAGATAGTTGAAGTACTGTGTGACCAGCGGCTGGTCGAGGCCAAGCTGGCCGCGTACCTCCACGATCCGGTCCGGCGAGGCATAGGGGCCGGCCAGCATGTAGCTCGGGTCGCCGGGCAACAGACGGATCAGGAAGAACACAATCACCGAAACCGCGAAGAGCTGCGGGATAGTGAAGAGCAGTCGTTTCGTAGCGAAGAGAAGGAAGCGGTTGTGCATCGAGGCCGTCAGTCTGTCGCTGGGGGAATGACGTTGGAACGAGCCGGGGCATTGCACCCGGCCCGCGACGATCAGGCCTTGTAGAGCCACTCGAAGTGTACGTTGTTGTCCGGATACCAGTGGAAGTTGGTCCAGCCTTTCTTGAAGGCTTCCCGCCAACCCGGCTCGACGAGGAAGATCCACGGCACTTCGGTGGCGGCGATCTCCTGCACGCGCAGGTCCATCTTTGTCCGGTCGTCGCCGAGCGGCATCTCCATCATCTTGGTGACGAGTTGGTTGAACTCCGGATTGTTGAAGTAGACCGAATTGTTGACGGTGGTATCGGGCGGGCCGAGATAGACCCATCCGGTGTAGCCGGTGTCCGCGATCCACGGCCATTGGAAGTTGTCCACCTGGCACATGAGCTGACGCCGAAGCTTCCGCTCCGAATAGACTGCGGCCGGGAGGGGGTCGAGCGTCGTGCGGATGCCGACGGCGTCATAGGCTGCCTTCACAAGCACGGCCGTCTCGGCCATCTCGGCGATCGAATTGTCGAAGCTGAGCTTCAGGTCGAAGCCGTTGGGATAGCCGGCCTCGGCCAGCAGCGCCTTCGCGCTATCCGCATCATGCTTGTACGGCCAGTATTGGTCGGTATAGTTCGGAAAGATCGCCGGCGTGATGCTCTTGATCAGGCTGCCCTGACCGAAATAGACTTTCTCGTGGATCTCCTCGAAGGGCGTGGCGTAGGCCATGGCTTGCCGGACCTTGGTCTTGGCCATGATCTCGTTGGTTTGTACCGGGCCGATATAGGGAATGAAATTCGCCTTCGAACGGACGATCGTCACGCCCTCGTTCTTGGCCAGCGCCTGCAGGCTGCGCTCCGGCAGGCGCATCGCATAGTCGACGGCGCCGCGCTCCAAGAGGGCGGTACGCGTGGCCGGATCGGGCACGATGCGGATGAGGATGCGGGAGATGGGCGGCTTCGGCAAATAATTCTCGTTGCGGACCAGCATCATCTCCTGGCCGGGAATGTTCTTGGTGATGTGATAGGGGCCAAAGCCCGCATCATTGCTCTTCAGCCAGTCCTTGGCCCAGGGGTCGCTGGCCGTTGCATGCTCCTTGGCGAGCTTGGAATCGAACGGCCCGCCGAAGTAGCTCATGGCCATCAGCTTCAGGACGACCGGCGACGGTTTGCTCAAATGGAAGCGCAGCGTGTACTTGTCGACGATCTCGATATCTTCGGGGCTCGCCAGGAACATCGCACTTGCGAAGAACGACCGTATGGCTTTCATCTCGAAGCCGCGTTGCCAAGTCCAGACGATATCGTCGGCGGTCATCTCGTTGCCCGCCCAACTCTTGATGCCCGGCCGGATATGGAACGTCCACGTCTTGAAGTCCTCACTTCCTTCCCACTTGTCGACCCACCGCCCAGTGACGCCTTCGTTGCCGGGGGCGTTCATCGCCGAGGCATAAATGCCCTCCGTCCCGCTCGGCTGCGGGCGGTACTGCATCAGGTCGCCACCATAGGTCAGTGCGAGCATGTTCTCGACTTCCATGGTGAAGGCGATTTCGTCGACAGCCGGGGGGCTCGCCGCATAGGCGGCCGTCAACGTGTAGCCGGCTTCCGATTTGTCGGCAGGAACGGAGCCATCGGCGGCGAAGGCGTCGTTGACGCTGAAGACGAAAGAAGCAAGCCCTGCGGTGCCCGCGGCCGCAAGAGCCTGAAGCAGGAATTCCCGACGCGTGGGATCGACGTCCCGGTCGGCGAGAAGAGCACAATCCTTCATGATATCTTTCATGGCAGCATCCCCTTTTCCGTTCGCGGTGGATTCGCCCGCAAAGCCTGAGTAGCAAGATGCGTACCAGTTCTATTAAGTCGATTCTTCCTTTAAAACATGATGTTAGGGCTATATTGAATGCAGATTGCCCAATCCGACGCCACCGCTTGCGTAGTTCGTCGGCGGCGAAAGTGCGATCCGCGGCGGTCCGCCGCACGTCAATTCGGCAGGAGATTCGAGATTGATCGTCACGACATCAGCGCCCCTTTCCATCCCGTTGCGGCTCCATGACGAGGTCGTCGGCAAACTCCGCGGCATGATCATGCGATGCGAACTACTGCCCGGGAGCCGGGTGTCGGAGAGGGAACTGTGCGATCGGTTCGGAATCTCCAGGACGCCGCTTCGCGAGGCTCTGAAGGTTCTCGCTGCGAGCGGGCTGGTTGAGATTTGGCCCAATCGCGGCGCGCGGATTTCCCCGTTGCGCGCCGCCGAAGTCGCTGATGTTTTCGACGTCTTGGCGCTGGTTGAGCGGCGCGCGGGCGAACTCGCTGCGTCCCATCTCGATACCCGCGGTCTCGCTGGGCTTCAACGCCTGCACAAGAGGCTGATACTGCATGCGGGGCTGAAACAGCAGGAGTCGGCGCTGAAAGTGGATCTGCAGATCCATCGCACGCTCGTGAAAGCTGCCGGGAGCGCGACCCTCTTGTCCGTGCACGATGAGATCGCGATCAAGGTCGAGCGTGCACGCTACATCGTTGGTGCTTCACCCGAACGCGTTCACGAAGCGATGCAGGAACACGAACGCATCCTCGAGGCCGTCCTTTCGCTGGATGCGGGGCGCATGGCCGACGAGCTCTATGCACATTGCGTCAAGACGCGCGACGCGGTCGTCGCTGCGGTCGAGGCGCGGTTCGCCGATGGCCGCGACGGGGAGGACGCATGAGGAAGAAGCGGGGGTGATGCATGGCCGCGCCATGCCTTCGCCGCAGGATGTTCGTTGGGCAGGAACCCGTCACATCGTGACATAGCCGAGTTCGCGGTCGCGCGCGGCCGCCACCAGCGTCCGGCCCGCGGGGTCCCCGAAACCGCCGCCGCCAGACGTCTCCAAGCGTAGAATATCGCCCTTCCGCAAGAGAACGGAATCGCTCTTCGGCGCGATCGCATGCGTCTCGCCGTCTCTGATCAGGAGCAGCCGGCCGAGACGTCCCGGTCCGCCCCCGGCGAGGCCGTACGGGGGAAAGCGGAAGCGATCCATATTGGCGCTCAGCATGCAAAGGGCGCTCTCGACGCGCCACTCGCGGAAGAGGCCGAGCCCGCCGCGGTGCTCCCCTTCGCCACCGGAATCCGGGATGAGTCCGTAACGCATGATAGTCAGTGGCATCTGGCTCTCGATCATTTCGATCGGGATGTTGGCGTTGTTGTGCATGCCGAAGGAATATGCGTTGACGCCATCCTTCGCCGGATGGCCCCCGGTGCCACCGATCTCGATCTCCACCAGCACGTCGCGACGACCATCCTCGCCGATCGTCTGGAAGGCGGTCACGTAGGAGCCGCCGTAATAGGCTGCTGGAATGCGGTCGGGGATTGCCTTGTGCAGCGCGCCGAAGAGGACATTCGCAAGCCGATGCGTGACCGCAACCCGATGGGCAACGGGCGCCGGCGCCCGGCAATCGGTCACACTGCCGGAGCGATGCCGGACACGAATGGGCCGGTAGCATCCGGCGTTCGCAGCGACGGCGCCGTCCGTCGCTGCGATAATGGCGTAGTAGACAGGGCAATTGGACATGGCCGACGTGCAGTTGATCGGGCCACGCTGCTGGTCGGCGCAGCCGGTCAGGTCGACGTCGATCATATCCCCGGCAATGACCAGCTTGGCATGCAGACGGACCGGCTCGCCTGATATGCCGTCGTCGTCCAGAAAATCCTCGAACTCATAGGTGCCGTCCGGCATGTCGCGGATGGCGGCGCGCATGGCCGTCTCGCTGATGTCGAGAATGCGTGCCGTCGCCTCCGCCAGCGCCTCGCTGGAGTAGCGCTCCGCAATGCGCTGGATCGCGGCCGCGCCGATCTCCAGGCTGGCGAGCTGGCTCTGCAGGTCGCCGAGCATCAGCGCCGGCTTGCGGACATTCTGCCCGATGATGGACCAGATCGCTTCGTTCAGCCGTCCCCGCTCGATGAGCTTCACCGGGGGTATCCGGAGCCCCTCCTGGAAGACCTCCGTCGCGGTTGCGGCGTAGGAGCCCGGCGCCATGCCGCCCATGTCGATGTGGTGGCACAGCGTACCGACGAAGGCGACACGCTCGCCCCTATGGAACACCGCCTTGAACACCAGAATATCGTTGAGGTGTTGCGCCCCGCAATAGGGATCATTTGTCGCGATGACGTCGTCCGGCCCCCAATCAGCCACAGCTACGAAATCGTCGAGAAGCGTGCGCAGCGCAGCGCCCATGGAGTTCAGATGCTGCGGGATCCGCGCGGATTGGGCGACGTTGTTGCCGTTCGCATCGAAGACCGCCGTCGAATAGTCCAGCAATTCGCGCACGATCGTGCTGCGGCTCGTCCGCCAGATCGTGACGTCCATTTCGGCGGCGGCGGCGGTCAGTGCGTTGCGGATCACCTCCACGGCGATAGGTCCTAGCGGAGTCATCGCGTACCTCTCATGATGTCTGTCGTGCGATCAGCGCGCCGGCGGCACCCAGGGAGGCGTGCCAGCCGCTGCCGATCCAGTGTGTCGCGAATGCTTCCTCCACGACGGCGGGTCCCACGATCAGCACGTCGGCGGTCAGTGCCTCGCGGTCCCACACGGCGGCGTCACGCCAGACCCCGCCCTCGAAAACCTGCCGCGTTCCCTTCCGCGCAGCACGGCCATTCGGCACAGGCTCGGTCACCGCCGGTTTCGCGAGGACGCCCACTGCCACCGCGCGCAACGTCACGATCTCAACCGGCTCGTCCGGATTGGCATAAGAGAATCGGCTGCGATGGGCGGCATGGAAGGCCGCCAGCAGCCGCTGCAGCGATGATATGTCGAGATCTCCGAAGTCATCCCAAGGGATGAGCAGTTCGAAAGCTTGGCCGGAGTAGCGCATATCGGCGGTGAAGGCGATCCGCCGGTCCTCTGCTCGAACACCTTCCTCGCTCAGCCACGCGTCGGCTTCCGCCCGCAGGTTCCACAATGCGTCGGTTATGGACGGAAGGTTCGCAAGCTCCGCCCTGACCAGACAGGATCGGGCGAGGTCATGCGCCAAGTCGGAATAGAGGATGCCGTAGGCTGAGAAGGTGCCCGGCTCACGCGGAAAGACGACCTCCTCTATCCCGATCTCCGCAGCGACGTCGGTCGCATGCAGGCCGCCTGCGCCGCCAAAGGGGAGAAGAGCGAAATCGCGCGGATCGAGTCCCTTCTCAAAGAGCGACAGCCGGATGGCTGCGCCGAGACTGGCATTTGTGACGGTGAGGATGCCCTCCGCTGCGCGGTCGGACGAAAGGCCAAGTGGCCCACCGACATACAGCTGCAGCGCTCGCTGCGTCGCCGGCATGTCGAGCTTCATCCGGCCGCCGAGGAAATAGTCGGAATCGATTCGCCCGAGAGCGAGATTGGCGTCGGTGACGGTCGGCTCGGTTCCTCCCCGCCCATAGGCCACCGGCCCCGGCGTCGCACCTGCGCTGCGCGGGCCGACTGTGAGGCGCCCGCCATGGTCAACCGCGGCAATCGATCCGCCTCCGGCACCGATCGTGCGCATCTCGACCATGGGCAGGCGAACCGGCAGCGCGTCGATCTCGCCCTGGCTGATCACGCCGATGCGCCCCTCTTGGATGACCGAGACATCGAAGCTCGTCCCCCCCATGTCCACGGCGACGAGGTTCGGCTTCTCCAGCATCCGCGAGAGACGCCCCGCCGCGAGCACGCCGCCGGATGGGCCCGATAACAGCAGTCTCGCCGGCTGTGCTGCGGCAGTGGCGAGGCTGCACACGCCGCCGTTCGATTGAACGAGCAGGACGCGCGGGTGGAATCCATCTCTTCCGAGGAGGTCTTCCAGCCGCGCCAGATAAGCCTTCACGACCGGCACGAGCACGGCATTGAGGACAGTCGTTGATGTGCGTTCGAATTCCCGTATTTCGGGGCTCAGGTCGCAGGAAAGCGAAATCGGCAGATCCGGGCGAGCCACCGCGAGGCGAGCGGCGAGCAGTCGCTCATGCGCGGGATTGAGGTAGGAATTCAGAAGGCAGACCGCCACGGATTCAACGCCGGTTTCGTCGAGCCGTGCGATCAGCGCCGGGAGGGCTGTTTCGTCGAGCGCCGTCTCTACCGAGCCGTTGCTGCGCATGCGTTCGGGCACGCCGAAGCGCCGGTCGCGCGGGATCAGGGTCGGGAAGGGATCGGGCGCGAGGCCGTAAATGTCGCGCCGGACGTGGCGATTGATTTCTAGGACGTCCTCGAACCCTTTCGTTGTGATGAGCGCGCCCCTTGCGAGTTTGCGCTCAAGCACTGCATTGGTGGCGACCGTCGTGCCATGCAGGAGCAGCCCGACATCGGCAAGCGCAAATTGAAAACGCTGGGCCGCCTCGCGCACGCCGTTCATCAGGCCGATCGAAGGATCACGCGGCGTTGTGGAGGTCTTCCACGAATGAACCGCACCGCTGCGCGCGTCGAAGATATGCAGGTCGGTGAAGGTCCCGCCGATGTCGACGGCGATACGAACGGGGGAAGGGCTTTCGAGAGTACTCACGCTGATTTCCATCCAATCCGCCCGAGCGCATCCGCGGGTCGGAGGCCGACCAGGGTCTTGCCGTTCTACCGATATCGATCCCAAACCGGTAGCTCGCTGAACCCATCCACGACTGACTCGCACTCTGGCAAGGCAATCGCCCCATTGCAAAACTCACGCCAGCGCCCCGGCTCTAGCCTTCGGGTCTAACGTCGTTTGGAGATTGATCGAGAGTTTCGAACGCAAGGCATCAAGCTGTCGTCGGCAAGCGAACAGGCTCTGTCCGAGAAGCCGGCGAGGTGACCAGCGAGCACGACAAGATCGACATTCTACCGGTGAAGCCCTTTGTCGAGCGGCACCGTCGGCATGCGCAACGCGTGGCTCCACCTGTTGTGTCGACATCTCGACCACGCGGGTGTGGGTTTCCTGCAACAGGTTGCCGACGGTCTGCAGTGTGTTCGTGGCAACCCGAGATCGTCAGGCGGCCTCTGCCGGAGACCTTCATGCCGTTGCCGGGCTTCGCGGTCGGAAAGTACGGTAACTGAAGCTGTCGGGACATTGATGGCGGATCTGGTGGAACTTCCGGCCGTCTGGCCGCCTGAATAGCTGTATCTGGACGGTCAGGCGGCGCACCGCGGATCTACCCAGCGAGCGAAACGAGGGCGCCTTGCAGCCTTGAATAGAGCCCAGTGCAGGAATATCGCGAACGGAATGCAGGAATAGAGCGAACGCTACAGCACAACAACCAGAACCGCGTTGGCTTGAGGCCGATTCGCATAGGGTTCATTACGCGAAAATCCGCATCGTTCGCCCGCGGCGCGCGCGTAGGCCACAGCAACTCCAAATTTTCCTTAGCACGCTTGTCTAGGGCAACGAGGCCAGTTCTCCGATCGTATCGCGTTGAAAAGCGAGCAGAGCTGCACGTAGGTTCGTAATCGCCTGATGAGAAGCTGGCGCCACAGCTTTGTTTTTAAGAAACTCAATTGCCGCTACGGCTTGGGCGAGTTCTGCCTTCTCTGCTCCGCGCCTGAGTCGGTCCATTTCTTCCGCATCGATCCGCCTTGCGTCGCCATACCAAACGTCTCTCACGCGAGAAAATGGTATGTCTAGCCGTTGTGAAGCGCGGCGGATGGCTGCCTTCGTTTGGTCCGCGGCCGGACGCGGTTCAGCGCATCGTCGAACGAGGATCTTCGCTTCCTCGATCGAGGAGGCGTATGACGAGTTCGGCAACTTGGTTGCGCCAATCATTTGCGACCTTTGATTAATGGTTGTTTGACGACAGTACCGACTGTAGGAGTGATGGTTGCGAGCCGCATCGATGGCCGACCTCTCCCATGGCCGGTCGGCTGGTCGGTAATCAATCATCATGGCGCAGTTTTATTTTTTGTACATTTGGGAATCTCACATCGGCGTTCTCAGCCGTTGCTTCGGCGATTACCTCCTCAATTGTTTTTTCAATCCAGTCGCCAGCGCCGACGGCGCTTTCCGCCTGTTCCTGCAGCATGAAGCCGTATAGACGACGTTCGCGGATCGCACTCACCACTTTCTCCAGATAGTCAGCCGCGTCAGCAGCTCTAAAAGTCTCTTCAATTTCGGTCGCGTCGAACGGCGGCGGATCGTCAACGTCAGGATTGAGCTTGGCTTGAAATGCGAGGGATACTGCTACGATCATGAAGTCATCCGGATGTGGCGCGGGTCGTTCCGTTTTCTTGGCCATTTTGACTATACTTCCTCTTTCGTCGGGGGTGACGATCTGCCGTCTTCGTGACGGATTGCGTGTGGACAATTGTGAGCGTTGGTTTTGGGCATAGCTCCGCCCTTCACCGGGAGGGTGGTTTTGACATCAGGTTTGCCTTTAATGATCTATTGTGCGATACCTGAGGTATTAAACTGAAGCGCGATGCAAGTCAATACCTGAGGTATTAAATTTGTCGCTCACGAGTGAACAAGTCCGCGCGGCCCGGATGCTGCTGCGATGGGAGCAAAAAGACTTGGCAGAGGCCTCCGGAGTATCTCTTGCGAGCATTAAGCGCCTCGAGACACAGCCCGGCCAGCTGTCTGCGCAGGGACGCACTATTGACGCCATTGCTCGTGCCCTCGAAAAGGCCGGCACCGAGTTTATTCCGGAGAACGGCGGCGGCGCTGGAGTCCGGCTGGCAAAACGAACTCGTCGGCCTAGATAACGGTCGGCGCTACGCTGCTCACTTCGCTCCGCCGCCAGAGAACTTGTCCGCCCATTTAGATCTCGCTTTTCGTTTCAAGAGGTTTGGCGGGGGAGAAGGCTTGCAAGCCCTTTCAATCGTCGCCATGCCGTCATTGATTAGC
>Ga0209526_10001631_pt1 | contig 15097 bp, 17 predicted proteins | sample JacPinW_OM2H0_M1_FD_188566 | JGI IMG/M metagenome (GOLD analysis project Ga0209526, IMG submission 188566) | Forest soil microbial communities from Algoma, Ontario, Canada - Jack Pine, Ontario site 1_JW_OM2H0_M1 (SPAdes) (version 2) | ecosystem: Environmental > Terrestrial > Soil > Boreal... | reverse complement strand
GGAGGCGCCGGGTGCTGCCCCCGGGTCCGAATGGTTTATTGCGGCGGCAATTTATTTCCATAGCCGGCGAACCGGCAGCCTCAATATAAGGGGCAAAGTTCGAGAAAAACAGAGCTTTTACAACGTATTCCGGCCTGAAATTCGCGGCTTCCAGCACTGGAACACGCCGAATTGGGTTGGCCTTGCGGCGTCGTCCGTTCTAAATCTCAGGCCATGCCCCTGGAATCGCCGCCGGTCGCCGTTCCGGCGCCGGAACTCCCGACATCAAGTCCGCCCGGCCTGATCGCGCTGTTTGTCGCCTTCGCCAAGATATCGGTTGCGGGCTTCGGCGGCGTATTGGTTTGGGCGCGGCGCGGCATCGTCGACCAGCACCGATGGATGACCGCCGACGAGTTCAACGAAACCTACGCGCTTTGTCATTTTCTGCCCGGCCCGAACATCGTCAATTTGTCGATGGTGTTCGGATCGCGGTTTCGCGGGATTCCCGGCGGCATCGCGGCGTTTACCGGGCTGCTCGGTCCGCCCGTGATCATTATGACAATTTTGGCCGCGCTCTATACGCATTTCGGCGAGATCGACGCCTTGCGGCGCATCCTGGCGGGGGTGTCCTGCGCCGCGGTCGGCCTTTTGCTGTCGGCGGTGTTCCGGATGATGATGCCGCTTGTGAAAAGGCGCGATTGGGTCGGACTCTTGCTCCTCGCCGCGGTGTTTGTGGCCATCGGGCTGTTGCGGTTGCCGTTGGCGGCGGTGTTGCTGGTGGCGATCCCGATCAGCATCGCCATCACCTTTGCCATGCGCCGGGGCGCGGCATGAACTCAGAACCCAACCCGATCCTGACGCTGGCCTGGACGTTCGGCTTGATGTCGCTGTTTGCGGTGGGCGGCGCCAATGCCGCAATCCCGGAAATGCACCGCGTGGCGGTCGAGGTGCAGCACTGGTTGACCGACAAGCAATTCGCCGACGTGTTTGCGATATCGCAGATGTCGCCTGGACCGAACGTGTTGATCGTGACCCTGATCGGCTATTCGGTCGCCGGCGTTGCGGGCGCGCTGGTCGCGACGCTTGCGATGTGCGTTCCGACCGCCGTCCTTGCCTATTGCGTCAGCCGCTTTCTGACGCGTTCGAGCAAAGCGCGCTGGCCTTCCACACTCCAGGCGGCGCTGGTTCCGCTTTCGATCGGCCTGATGGCCGCCAGCGGCTTGATCCTGGCGCTGACCTCGGATCGGACCTGGGTGGCTGCGCTGGTTACAGCCGCGTCAGCGGTGCTGGCCTTCGCGACGCGGCTCAATCCGCTCTGGCTGCTGCTGGCCGGGGGCATTTTGGGCTTTGCCGGCCTCATCGGATGAAAGCCGCCCTTGCCGTTTCCAAGCCGGACCCTCATTTTTCGGGGTATAATCGCCGTCATCGGCCGAATCGCGGCTGTCGATCGGCGGTCCGGCCGCTAAAATTCGATCCCCTCGAAGGATCACCAAAGGCTCGCAGCGCAACACCATGAATCAGTACCACGACCTGCTCGAACGGATTCTTGCCGACGGCGCGGAAAAACATGACCGCACCGGCACCGGTACGCTGTCGGTGTTCGGCCACCAGATGCGCTTCAATCTCGGTGCCGGCTTCCCAATGCTGACCACCAAGAAGCTGCCGCTGAAATCGATCATCCATGAGTTGCTGTGGTTTCTCAAAGGGGACACCAACATCAAATATCTCAGGGATAATGGCGTTACGATCTGGGACGAATGGGCCGACGCCAACGGCGATCTCGGCCCGGTCTATGGCTCGCAATGGCGATCCTGGCCGGCGCCGGACGGGCGCAGCATCGACCAGATCTCAGGCGTTATCGACATGATCAAGCGCAACCCGGATTCGCGGCGTCTGATCGTCAGTGCCTGGAATCCGGCCGACGTCGACAAAATGGCGCTGCCGCCCTGTCATTGCCTGTTTCAGTTCTACGTCGCGAACGGGAAACTATCGTGCCAGCTCTACCAGCGTTCGGCGGACGTCTTCCTCGGCGTGCCCTTCAACATCGCCTCCTATGCGCTGTTGACGATGATGGTGGCACAGGTGACGGGCCTGAAGCCCGGCGACTTCGTTCATTCGCTCGGCGACGCGCACCTCTATTCCAATCATCTCGAGCAGGCGAAGTTGCAACTGACGCGCCCGACGCGTCCCCTGCCAGTGATGAAGATCAACCCGGCGGTGAAGGATATCTTCGCATTCCGCTATGAAGACTTCACGCTCGAAGGCTACGACCCGCATCCGCACATCAAGGCCGAGGTCGCGGTGTGAGCGATTGAATGTCCCTCACGATCCGCCGCGCGCGTCCCGATGAAGCGGGACTTGTTCTTTCGTTCGTCCGCGAGCTCGCCGAATACGAGAAGCTGCTCCATGAGGTGGAAGCCACCGAAGCGCTGCTCGCGGCGGCGCTGTTCGGCTCCAATCCAAGACTATTCTGCGAGATCGCCGAATGGGACGGTGAGCCGGCCGGTTTTGCCGTCTGGTTCATCAACTTTTCGACTTTCAGCGGGAGCTCCGGCATCTATCTGGAAGACCTGTTCGTCCGCCCGTCGCAGCGCGGCAAGGGCATCGGCAAGGCGCTGTTGGTGCATCTCGCGAAAGCGTGCGTGGCGAATGGCTGGTCGCGCCTGCAATGGTCGGTGCTGGACTGGAACACGCCCTCGATCGAGTTCTACAAATCGCTCGGCGCTGAGTTGATGGACGCGTGGACGGTGTGCCGGGTCAATGGTCCGGCGCTTACCGCGCTCGCGCAGGGAGCGCGCTGATGGAGATCGTCCTGATCGTCGCGGTTGCCGATAATGGGGTGATCGGCTCGCGCGATTCGATCCCGTGGCGGCTGAAGACCGATCAGCAGCGCTTAAAGACGATGACCATGGGCAAGCCTGTCGTGATGGGCCGCAAGACCTTTATCTCGCTGCGCCGGCCGCTTCCCGGACGCACCAATATCGTGATCACCCGCGATAGCCATTTTCGCGCTGCGGGCGCGGTAGTGACGACATCGTTCGATGCAGCACGCGCCGTCGCTTTGGGTGATGCGCTGCGGCGTTCAGCCGCGGAAATCGCGGTGATCGGCGGCGCGGAGATTTACGCGCAATGGATGCCGTACGCCGACCGCCTGGAAATTACCGAGGTTCACGCCTATCCCGAGGGCGACACCTATTTTGCCGCAATTGATGCGGTTAGCTGGGAAGAGGTCGCGCGCACGCGGAATCCGGCCGGTTCGGGCGATAGCGCGGACTTTTCCTATGTAACCTATCGCCGACGAAAGTCGCATTAACTCCGTTAGGCAATGTTTACATTGACAATTATCGGTTCGGGCTTAGCTGCTTCGAGCAGGAAGCCGCGTTGTAAGGGCCCGGGCCGTCCCCTATAAAGCCGAGCGGATATTGCGAGGCCGGGCGCTTTTGCCCCGAAGCCCTCGCCGAGGAGACAATCGATGCCGTGGAAGAATCAAGGCGGAGGCCCATGGGGTTCGGGTCCGAAGGGGCCGTGGGGCTCCGGCCCGCAACCGGTGGGGCCGAGGCCGCCCGATCTTGAAGACCTTCTGCGCCGCGCCCAGGACCGGCTCCAACAGCTATTGCCGGGCGGATATTTCTCTGGCCTCGGCGTCGCTCTGGTGCTGGTTGGCGCGCTGGTGATCTGGGGCATGTCCGGCTTCTATCGCGTGCAATCCGAAGAACTCGGTGTCGTGCTCCGCTTCGGCAAATATGTCCGCGATGCGCAGCCGGGTCTGAACTATCACCTGCCGTATCCGATCGAGACCGTGCTGCTGCCGAAGGCACTGCGTGTCTCTACCCTGAGCATCGGCATGACGCTGATCGACGATCCCGCACGGCGCGGCAGGACGATGCGCGACGTGCCGGAAGAAAGCCTGATGCTGACCGGCGACGAGAACATCGTCGACGTCGACTTCACCGTGCTGTGGCGGATCAAGCCGAAAGGTGTCGCCGATTATCTCTTCAACATTCAAAACCCTGAAGGCACCGTCAAAGCGGTCGCCGAGAGCGCGATGCGCGAGGCCGTTGGCAAAGCCAACATCCAACCGATCCTCACCGGCGCCCGTACCACCACGGAGGCCAACGTACAGGAGTTGATGCAGAAGACGCTGGACTCTTACGGCTCCGGCATCCTGGTGCAGCAGGTCCAGATGCAGAAAGTCGATCCGCCGGCGCAGGTGATCGATTCCTTCCGCGACGTGCAGGCGGCGCGCGCCGATCTCGAGCGTTTGCAGAACGAGGCGCAGACCTATGCCAACCGCGTCGTTCCCGATGCCAAGGGACGCGCCGCTCAGATCCTACAGGTCGCCGAAGGCTACAAGCAGCAGGCGGTCGCCGAGGCCAAGGGCCAGAGCGCGCGCTTCCTGAAAGTCTACGACGAGTACAAAAAGGCGCCTGACGTCACGCGGCAGCGCATCTATCTGGAGACGATGGAGCGCATTTTCGGCGGCTCCGAGAAGCTCGTCTATGACGGCGGCGGTTCGTCGTCCCCGCAAGGCGGCGTTGTGCCCTATCTGCCCTTGAGTGAACTGACGCCGCGGCGTCCGGCGCCGGCTACCACAGGCCAGCCGCAGCAGCCGAGCGGAGCAACCCGATGAGGTCCCCAGTCACAGGTATTGCTGCGCTGATCTTGCTGCTTATCGTCGTGATCGTCGGCTACAGCTCGGTCTTTACGGTGGCGCAGACCGAGCAGGCGCTGGTGGTGCGGCTCGGCGAGCCCGTCAGCGTCGTCACCGAGCCGGGCCTGCATTTCAAGGCGCCGTTCATCGACAGCGTGATCTCGATCGACAAGCGCATCCTCGATCTGGAAAATCCGTCGCAGGAAGTGATCGCGTCGGATCAGAAGCGGCTGGTGGTCGACGCCTTTGCCCGCTACCGCATCAAGAACGCGCTGCAATTCTATCAGAGCGTCGGCTCGATCCAGGCCGCCAATATCCAGTTGACCACGCTGTTGAATGCCTCGCTGCGCCGTGTGCTCGGCGAAGTCACCTTCATCCAGGTGGTGCGGGATGAGCGCGAAGCCTTGATGGCGCGGATCCGCGACCAGCTCGACAAGGAAGCCGGCGGCTATGGCATCCAGGTGGTCGACGTGCGGATCAGGCGGGCCGATCTGCCGGAGCAGAACAGCCAGGCGGTCTACCAACGCATGCAGACCGAACGGCAGCGCGAGGCCGCCGAATTCCGCGCGCAAGGCGGCCAGAAGGCGCAGGAGATCCGCTCCAGCGCCGATCGCGAGGCCACCGTCATCGTCGCCGAAGCCAATTCGACCGCCGAACAGGTGCGCGGCGAGGGTGACGGCGAGCGCAACCGGCTGTTTGCCGAGGCCTATGGCAAGGACCCGGATTTCTTCGCGTTCTACCGCTCGATGACGGCCTATGAGAACGGGCTGAAGAGCGGCGACACCCGCTTCCTGCTGCGGCCGGATTCCGACTTCTTCAAGTTCTTCGGCAACTCCTCTGGCAAGCCGCCGGCGGGGCCCGCGGCGGCGGCTGCCGCCGCATCCACTCCGCCGGCTGCGCCGAAGCCGTAAGGCGCCTTGGCCCAGACACGACAACAAGGCCGGGCGAAGTGCGCTTCGCCCGGCCTCAAAGTTAAGAAACAACAGCACAAGCGGGAGGTTCCGATCCGATGAGGTCCATAGCGTTCGCCGACTTCCTCATCGGTGTGGGCATTCTGTTTGTGCTTGAAGGATTGATGTTCGCGGCAAGCCCGGCCTGGATGCGCCGGGCCATGAAAAGCGCGCTCTCGACGCCGGACAATATTCTACGCGTCGTCGGCATCGGATCGGCGGTCGCCGGTCTGGTCCTGATCTGGGTGGTGCGGCGCTAGTTCCCGGCTGGTTTCAAGCCGCCGAAAGATGCTGCGGGATCAACGCCATCGTGAGTGGGCGGCGTCGGCTTTTTGCCGTAATAAAGGGCGCTTATGCGGACGAAAAGCTGAGCCGCATGCTTGCGCGGTGACCCCATTCGGGCGCACTGTGGGCTTCAGATTCCGCCCCATTTTGTGAGAAGAGAGAGCTGATATGACCGGTGCTAGCCCAGCCTTGAGTGATCGCCTGCGCCCTTTGCTGGCCGCGATCTGCCTTGGCGCCACGAGCGTGCTGGTGTCCCCGCCGGCATTGGCGCGAGGTCCTGACGGCATCGCCGACGTTGCCGAAAAGGTGATCGACGCGGTGGTCAACATCTCGACGTCGCAGACGGTGGAAGCCAAGGGCGGTGCGGCTGAGGGCAGGGGCGCGATGCCGCAATTGCCGCCGGGCTCGCCGTTCGAGGAATTCTTCGACGACTTCTTCAAGAACCGTCGCGGCGGTCCGGGCGGCAAGGGCAGCGACCTGCAGCCGCACAAGACCAATTCGCTCGGCTCGGGCTTCATCGTCGATACCGCAGGCATCGTCGTCACCAACAATCACGTCATCGCCGATGCCGACGAGATCAACGTCATCATGAATGACGGCAGCAAGATCAAGGCCGAGCTGGTCGGCGTCGACAAGAAGACCGATCTCGCCGTCCTGAAATTCAAGCCGCCGAAGCCGCTGACCGCGGTGAAGTTCGGCGATTCCGACAAGCTGCGTCTCGGCGAATGGGTGATCGCGATCGGCAATCCGTTCAGCCTCGGCGGCACCGTCACTGCCGGTATCGTCTCGGCGCGCAACCGCGACATCAATTCGGGCCCCTATGACAGCTACATCCAGACCGACGCCGCCATCAATCGCGGTAATTCCGGCGGTCCGCTGTTCAATCTCGATGGCGAAGTGATCGGCGTCAACACGCTGATCATCTCGCCCTCGGGCGGCTCGATCGGCATCGGCTTTGCGGTGCCCTCGAAGACGGTAGCGGGCGTGGTCGACCAACTCCGGCAGTTCGGCGAGCTTCGGCGCGGCTGGCTCGGCGTCCGCATCCAGCAGGTCACCGACGAGATCGGCGAAAGCCTCAACATCAAGCCCGCGCGGGGCGCCCTGATCGCCGGCGTCGAAGAAAAGGGTCCGGCCAAGCCCGCTGGCATCGAGCCCGGCGATGTCGTGGTGAAATTCGACGGCAAGGACATCAAGGAGCCGAAGGATCTGTCGCGCGTCGTCGCCGACACCCCGGTCGGCAAGGAGGTCGACGTCGTCATCATCCGCAAGGGCCAGGAGGAGACCCGCAAAGTCACGCTCGGCCGCCTGGAGGACACCGACAAGCCGGTGCAGACCGCGGCCAAGAGCAAGGACGAGCCCGCGGAGAAGCCGGTGACGCAAAAGGCGCTCGGCCTCGACCTCGCGACGCTGAGCAAGGATTTGCGCACGCGCTACAAGATCAAGGACAGCGTCAAGGGCGTGATCATCACCAATGTCGACAGCACTTCCGACGCCGCCGACAAGCGCCTTAGCCCCGGCGAGGTGATCGTCGAGGTGGCACAGGAAGCCGTAAGCAACGCCGCCGACGTCAAGAAGCGCGTCGACCAGCTCAAGAAGGACGGCAAGAAATCGGTGTTGCTGCTGGTATCGAACGCCGACGGCGAATTGCGGTTCGTGGCACTGAGCGTGCAGTAGCGCGTTATTCGTCGTTGCCGGGCTTGACCCGGCAACCCATCCCCTTCGCTAGACTCCTTTGAAGATTGATGGATGCCCGGGTCATAGGCGAGCGGAAGCGACGCCGTCCTTCGGACGGCTAAGCCCGGGCATGACGAGCAAACATATCGGACCTAAGCTCTCGTAATCAAACCGCAGGCCCGCCGCTCAGCATCCCCGCAATGCCGAGATCTTCGTCGAGCTCCGGCCAGTGAATTCCCATCGGCATCAATTCGAAGCGCCCGCGCGCCGCGGTACTGGCATCCCGCAGCCGCGGATACCACGCGAGGGGGGTAGCGATCCTGCGCCCATCCGCCAGCGTCACTACCAGCTCATTGGCAGTGAAGACGACCGAGACCGGCCTGATATCGCCGACATCAATTTCCAAAGTGCTCATGCCATTTGCTTTCAAGGACATCGCGGTGCTGCCGGATGCCGCCCTTCATATCGTCCGGCAAGCGGCGTGAAGCTTCGGAAATGATCTCCAGGCATCGCGTGACGGCGTACACGGTCTTGATGTCGAGCTTGAAGGAGGCGCGGTCGAACCCCGCCGAGAATTTCGTTGCGAGGTCGATGTGATGCAGGATATCGCGAAGAGCGGTGTCGAGTGTTCTAGAAGGCATAGATCGCGTCGGCCGTTGCAGCAGGACGGACATAGGGCTTGAGCCCGTCGCGGTTCACCACGTCGACGGGGCCATCAAACAGGCTCGCGATGTAATCCTTCAGTCCGACATAGTCGAATACGGTGAGATGCGCGTCCGGATCGATTTCGACCATGATGTCGATGTCGCTGTCAGGACGGCTGTCGCCGCGCGCCACCGAGCCGAACACAGCCGCCCGGCGCACGCCGCGCGCACCGGAGATCACGTTCGGATCGACGCAGGGTTTCAAGGGCTTCGCTACGGTTCATGCGGCACGAAATCCCCGTCGGCGGGAGAGATCGGAGCCGTTGGTGGCAGCGCTGCTGCGGGCGGCGCCCGGCGCTGGCGATCCTGCGCAGTTATCCCCCCACAAAATCGTCCCGCCGATATCCCTGCGCATAGAGTAACGCCGTCAGATCGCCGTGGTCGATCCGCGCTGCAGCAGCGGCGGCGACGGCGGGTTTGGCGTGGTAGGCGACGCCCAGGCCTGCTAGCTGGATCATGCCGAGATCGTTGGCGCCGTCGCCGACGACAAGCGTGTCGATGTCGTCGAGGTCGAAGGATTCCGTCAGTTCGACCAGGGTGGCGAGTTTGGTGGCGCGGCCCAGGATCGGCTCCCTGACCTCGCCGGTCAGTTTGCCGTCCTCGACCATCAGCTCATTGGCGCGGTTTTCCTGAAACCCGATCATGGCGGCGACCGCGTTGGTGAACAGGGTAAAGCCGCCGGAGATCAGGCAGCTGTAGGCGCCGTGGGCGCGCATGGTCGCGATCAGTTCGCGGCTGCCCGGTGTCAGCGTGATGCGTTGTTTCAGGACTTCGTCGATGACGCTGACGGGCAGGCCCTTCAGCAATGCGACGCGCTCGCGCAGCGCCGGCTCGAACTCGATTTCGCCGCGCATGGCGCGCTCGGTAATCCCGGCGACATGCGCCTTCAGGCCGACATAATCCGCCAGCTCGTCGATGCATTCCTGGCCGATCATGGTGGAATCCATGTCGGCCAGCAAAAGCTTCTTGCGCCGCAACGCCCGGGGCTGCACCACAATGTCGATCGGCAAATCGCCCCGCGCCTCGCGCAGGCGGGCTTCGATGGCGCGGATGTCCTCGCTGCTTTCGAAGGGGATATCGACCGCCACCTCGTCGAACAGCCACTGCGCGGCGCCGGGCGAGGGCAGAATGGCGCGCGCGCCATCCACCACCGTGCTATCGAGCGCGGGGTTGGCGGGATTACAGATCAGCGTGGCGACGAGAGACATTTGACGTGAGTTCGCAAGAGGACAGCAAGGCCGTGCTTATCGCAGGGCCGACCGCCAGCGGCAAGTCGGCGCTGGCCATCGCGCTTGCCCAAAAGACCGGCGGCATCGTCATCAATGCCGATTCCATGCAGGTCTATCGCGATCTCAGGGTGATCACGGCGCGGCCGACGGTCGATGAGGAGGCGGCGGTTCCGCACCGGCTCTATGGCCATGTCGACGCCGCCGTGAATTTTTCCGCCGGAAGCTGGGTGGCCGATGCCGCCAAGGTTCTTGCGGAAGCGCGTGCGCAAAATCACCTGCCGGTTTTCGTCGGCGGCTCCGGCCTTTATTTCAAAGCGCTAACGCGTGGGTTGTCGGCGGTGCCGCCGATCCCGCCGGAGATACGCGACGGCGTGCGCGCCCGCTTGGAGCGCGATGGCGTCGAGGCGCTGCATGCCGAGCTGAGGCAACGCGATCCGGCTTCGGCCGAACGCCTTAAACCGCGCGACCGCACGCGCATCGCCCGCGCGTTGGAGGTAGTCGAAGCCACCGGCCGTTCGCTGACCGATTGGCATCGCGAGGGATTGCCGCCGCTGTTGCCTCCCGGAGAGTTCAACGCGCTGTTTCTTGGCCCCGATCGTGAGCAGCTCTATTCGCGGATCGATGCCCGCTTCGACGCCATGCTCAAGGCGGGTGCGCTGGAGGAGGTCGCTAGCCTGGCAGCGCGAAATCTCGATCCGCTGCTGCCGGCGATGAAGGCCCATGGCGTGCCGGCGCTGATCCGGCACCTCAAGGGCGAGATCACATTGGACGAGGCGGCAGGAATCGGCCGCGCCGATACCCGCCACTATGCAAAACGGCAATTCACCTGGTTCCGGCACCAGCTGCCGGAATTTCAATGGGTGACGCCGGAGGACGCGGGGGGATGGCTGGAGTCGGCACTTGGTAGCCCGGATGAGCGGAGCGACATCCGGGAATGTTAGGCGAGGCCGGCGCCCGGATTTCGCGGGGCCTGTCATCGGGCGCGCATACGCGCGACCCGCTGGCTGATCCGGGCTACAAGACTACGCGAAAGCCATCACGCATGGCTGGGCGCCGCATTTTCGCTCTCGCCGGGACCAAAAAACCCCGCTAAACTGCCCTAAATCGCGTTGCGGTACGCCCTGTCTTGACTTCTTGGGTCGGACAGCTATAACGCGCGCAACCTTTGGGAAGTCTAGGCGGCCATATGCGTAATAAAATTACCAAACTGCTTATCGTCGTCGTAGCCAGGCGCACCGCCGGGGATGGCTGAGGCCATCCCAAATTCGGGCGGTGTGCATGGGGCCTCTTGGGCCCCTTTTTATTTTCCAAAGAGCCAACTGAAGAAGCCGCGCTAGCTGAGCGCATCCGGAGCAAGCCATGAGCGACAAGAGCCACGATCCGAACCAGATGACCGGAGCTGCCATGATCGTGCGGGCGCTGATCGATCATGGCGTCAAGCATATCTTCGGCTATCCCGGCGGCGCGGTGCTGCCGATCTATGACGAGATTTTCCAGCAGAGCGACGTCGAGCACATTCTGGTGCGGCACGAACAGGGCGCCGGCCACGCCGCGGAAGGCTATGCCCGCTCGACCGGCAAGCCGGGCGTGGTGCTGGTGACCTCGGGGCCCGGCGCCACCAACATGGTGACGCCGCTGACCGATGCGCTGATGGATTCGATCCCGCTGGTGTGCATCACCGGGCAAGTGCCGACCCATCTGATCGGCAACGACGCGTTCCAGGAATGCGACACCGTCGGCATCACCCGGCCCTGCACCAAGCACAATTGGCTGGTGCGCGACGTCAACGATCTGGCAAAAGTGCTGCACGAGGCTTTTTATGTAGCGAGCACCGGTCGTCCCGGCCCGGTCGTGGTCGACGTGCCCAAGGACGTGCAGTTCGCGCTCGGCACCTATCACCCGCCACGCAAGTCCGACGTGCACGTGTCCTATACGCCGCGGGTGAAGGGTGACGCGACGCAGATCCGCAAGGCGGTGGCGCTGCTCGCGTCTGCAAAACGCCCGGTCATCTACTCTGGCGGCGGCGTCATCAATTCCGGCCTCGAAGCGTCAAAACTGCTGCGCGAACTGGTCGAAGCGACCGGATTCCCGATCACCTCCACCTTGATGGGGCTGGGCGCCTATCCGGCGTCGGGCAAGAACTGGCTCGGCATGCTCGGCATGCACGGCACCTACGAGGCCAACATGGCGATGCATGGCTGCGACGCCATGCTGTGCGTCGGCGCGCGCTTCGACGACCGCATCACCGGGCGGACCGATGCCTTCTCGCCGGGCTCGAAGAAGATCCACATCGACATCGATCCGTCCTCGATCAACAAGAACATCCGCGTCGATATCCCGATCATCGGCGACGCCGGAAATGTGCTGGGCGATCTATTGCAGGTGTTCAAGGCGGAAACGAAGAAGCCGGATATCCGCGCCTGGTGGCATGAAATCGCAAAATGGCGCGCGCGCAATTCGCTGTCCTATAAAAAGAACAGCGACGTGATCCTGCCGCAATATGCGATCCAGCGCCTGTTCGAGAATACGCGGGGCCGCGACGTCTACATCACCACCGAAGTCGGCCAGCACCAGATGTGGGCGGCGCAGTTTTTCGGCTTCGAGGAGCCGCACCGCTGGATGACCTCGGGCGGTCTGGGCACCATGGGCTATGGCCTCCCGGCCGCGGTCGGCGTCCAGGTCGCGCACCGCGACAGCCTCGTGATCGATATCGCCGGCGATGCCTCGGTGCAGATGACGATGCAGGAGATGTCGACCGCCGTTCAGCACGAATTGCCGATCAAGATCTTCATCCTGAACAACCAGTATATGGGCATGGTGCGGCAGTGGCAGCAGCTCTTGCACAGCAATCGGCTGTCGCATTCCTATTCCGAGGCGCTGCCGGATTTCGTCAAGCTCGCGGAAGCCTATGGCTGCGTCGGTATCCAGGCGATAAAACCCGGCGATCTCGACGGCGCGATCAAGGAGATGATCTCGGTCAAGCGCCCGGTGCTGTTCGATTGCCGGGTGGCGGCGCTCGAGAATTGCTTCCCGATGATCCCCTCCGGCAAGGCACACAACGAAATGCTGCTGCCGGCGGAAGCCACCGATGAAGCAACCGCCACGGCCTTCGCCGGCGGCAAGGCGCTGGTGTGACGATGGCGACTGTTCGCCGGCATCGCTTCCTTAACCTCGCCCCGCTTGCGGGGAGAGGTCGACGCGAAGCGTCGGGTGAGGGGGACTCTCCCCGCACTCATACTCACCTGTACCCCCTCACCCCAACCCTCTCCCCGCAAGCGGGGAGAGGGAGCTCACCGCCTTTGACGAGGTGGGCCGATGTTTGATCTTGCGCAATTGGAACGCGCGCATGGCGTTGTTGCGGCGGCGATGCCGCCGACGCCGGCCTACGCGTGGCCGCTATTGTCGGAGCGGCTCGGCGCGACGGCCATCGTCAAGCACGAGAACCACACGCCGATCGGCGCCTTCAAAGTGCGCGGCGGCCTCGTCTATCTCGATCGTCTGAAGCGCGAGCGGCCTGATACGGTCGGCATTATCTCCGCAACCCGCGGCAATCACGGCCAGAGTCTTGCTTTCGCGGCGAGCCGTTATGGTGTGCCGGTCACGATCTACGTGCCGCGCGGAAATTCAGCCGAGAAAAACCGCGCCATGCGGGCCTTCGGTGCCGAGCTGGTAGAACATGGCGAGGATTTTCAGGAGGCTCGCGAACAGGCCTATCGCCATGCCGACGCAGCAGGACTTCACATCGTACCGGCGTTCCATCCTGACCTCGTTCTCGGTGTTGCGACTTACGCACTCGAACTCTTGCGCAAGACGCCTGACCTGGATGTCCTCTATGTGCCGATCGGGCAGGGGTCCGGCATCTGCGGCTGCATCCTGGCGCGCGATCTGCTTTCGCTGAAAACCGAAATCGTCGGCGTGCAATCGACGGAGGCGCCGTCCTATGCGCTGTCGTTCGCAGCCGGTGCGGTGGTGAGGACCAACAGCAGCAATACGCTGGCCGATGGCATGGCGACGCGCGTCCCCGACGCGGACGCGCTCGACATCATCCGCAAGGGCGCCTCGGGCATCGTGCAGGTCACCGACGCCGAGATAGGCGCGGCGATCCGCGCCTACTGGACCGATACGCACAACCTTGCGGAGGGCGCCGGCGCCGCCGCGCTCGCCGCCGCGCTGCAGGAGAAGGCAAGAATCCGGGGAAAACGGGTCGGCCTGATCCTGAGCGGCGGCAATATCGATTTCGATTTGTTCCAGCGCTGGATAGCTCCTCAGGCCGTCGCCGGCGGCGAGGTTCTGGTGTGAGGATGATCACTGTCATGAAGCAACAGCGACCACAAACTCCGCCGTCATCGTCCGGCTTGACCGGACGATCCAGTACGCCGCGGCAGATGTATTCCGCCTCCGGCGCCTGCGATTACTGGATACCCGCTTTGGCGGTTATGACGAGGAGTGCGGGTATGACGAAGAATGGGACGACGAGGACCTAACAATGAACCAGCCCGCATCCGCCTATTTCATGGAAGACCGCCATGAGCCGACTGAAGCGCACACGCTCTCGGTGCTCGTGCAGAACGAGCCGGGCGTGCTCGCGCGCGTGATCGGACTATTCTCGGGGCGCGGCTACAACATCGAAAGCCTCACGGTCTCGGAGACCGAGAGCCAGAAACATCTCTCCCGCATCACCATCGTCACCACGGGAACGCCGATGGTGATCGAGCAGATAAAACACCAGCTCGACCGCATGATCCCGGTCTATCGCGTGGTCGACATGACGCTGACCGGCCGCTCGATCGAGCGCGAGCTCGCAATGGTGAAACTGCGCGGCACCGGCGATCACCGTGTCGAGGCTTTACGTCTCGCCGAAGCGTTCCGCGCCCGGGTGATCGACGCCACCATCGAAAGTTTTGTGTTCGAGATCACCGGCAATTCCAGCAAGATCAACCAGTTCATCGACCTGATGCGTCCGCTGGGCCTGGTCGAGGTCTCGCGCACCGGGGTTGCCGCCATCAGCCGCGGGCCTGAGGGGATGTGAGCCATGCTGGCGCGCGACTGGTATTATAACGAGCGGCGGCAGATCGGGCTCGATTCCGCGGTCGCCTCGATCTACGACCGCCATGACGACAGCGATTTGCGCGCCCGCGCGGCGCTGACCATGCTGGAGGTGCAGCGCGGCTGGCGGATCGCCGATATCGGCTGCGGCAATGGCGTGCTCGCATGCGAGGCGGCGCTGATGGGCGCCGAGGTCGACGCCATCGACATTTCGCCGGCGATGCTGGCGCTTGCGGAACTCCAGGCCCGCGACCGCAAGGTCGCGATCCGGACCCAGCCGGCCGGGCTATTGAGCTTTGCGTATCAGCCAAATTCCTATGACCTGATCGTCAGCGAGTTTGCGCTGCATCATCTGCCGGATTTCTGGAAAGCGGTGGCGCTGGCGCGGATCCTTGCGGCGCTGAAGCCGGGCGCTAGCTTCTATCTGCGCGACATCGTGTTCGTCAGCATGCCCGATGGTCCCGAGCGCGGCGTCGAGCAGTGGGCGGAATTCAACATCAAGAACCACGGTTTTTCGCGCGACAGCGTAGTTACCCATATGCGCGACGAATATTCGACCTTCGGCTGGGTGATCGAGCG
>Ga0209526_10001630_pt1 | contig 15110 bp, 10 predicted proteins | sample JacPinW_OM2H0_M1_FD_188566 | JGI IMG/M metagenome (GOLD analysis project Ga0209526, IMG submission 188566) | Forest soil microbial communities from Algoma, Ontario, Canada - Jack Pine, Ontario site 1_JW_OM2H0_M1 (SPAdes) (version 2) | ecosystem: Environmental > Terrestrial > Soil > Boreal... | reverse complement strand
GAATCCACAGTGGGTCAGGAAACCGATCATGCACTTGTTGAGCTGCACACGCTCGGGCGACTCTGAGCCGTCCGCAGAAACGGCGCCCTTGGCGCCTTGCGCCGAGATTGCGCCCGGGCCGTTCGTAAGCAGCAGCCCGATGAGCGTGCGAAATGCAAACCGGTCCTCCTGGGAGGGCGCACGGCCGGTGAGAGCGCGGAAGCTGATTTCCTCAAGCCCGCTCGCATTCAGCATGGCCTGGTTCGCAAGGCCACAGAAGCGATCCGCCTCGTGCCGAGTGGCCGGCGCGGATGCGCCCAGCAGGGTGCCTAAGAGCTGCACCCACCACGGCAGGCTCTCTGCCGTAAACCGGGAAATCCGTTTGCGCGTCAACGGCCCCCAGGCAAGCGTCGTCGTGATGGCGGCCAGAACGGCGTCGGCCGTCGGATGGCCATCGAGTGCGCGAAGCCAGCGCGCCATCACTGATTTAGCTCCGCGTTCGGCAAGGGCCTGCAGCATTGCCTCGGCACGCGGATCTGCTTCGGACCCGAGCAGCCCATCGGTGCCGTGACTCACGACCCGCGCGAGATCGAAGCTCTCATCGTGCGCGCTCCCAAGCCCGGCCTCGCTGAAGCGCTCGATGAGAACCGCCACCGCGCGCCGGGCCGAAGCCTGACGCTGCGGGCCGACCATCACCGCGGCAGCCGCCAGCACCAGATTGGGTGCGTTGCCGGCCTCGCGCGCCGCCTGAGCGGCAACCAGTTCGCAGGTGCCCGACAGGTTGACATGCGCGGCGACCGCAAGCGCCATAAGCTTCTGGTCATTTTCGCCACCGAGCTCGTGCAGCAGCGCGAGACACGCATTGGCCTCCATGGTGTGCTGTGCTGCTTCCAGCATGGAGACGCCATGCAGGCTGCTCACCTGCGTCACGGCATCCATCCGCGAAGCCCCCGATGCATCCTTCATGCCCTGCCGCGCAACGATCGCCCCCACCTGCCGGTTGATCGCGCCGATCTGTTCGCCGTAGGGAGGCGGTGCGTCGACCACCGGCAGATCTAGGTCGGCCGGCAGCGATATTCCCTGGGTCGACCCGAACCAGGGCTTGAGCGCCAGGCTGCCCTCCGGGTCGAAATCCGGCCGCGTCGCATTCTCGCGCATGACTGCTGTGAGCGCCGCGGGAATGTGGGCGATGTTGGTAACCACGGCTCCCTTACCCGAAAAGATCGGACGGTCGGGGGTAAAAATCCCATCGACGGCGAACTTGCTCATGAACCAGCCTTCCTTCGCCAGCGCATCGTCGTCGCCGCCCGCCAGGGCCCCCGCGTGTCCAACCGCGCGAGTGAGGCGGCTCTTCCACCGTCCGACGACGCATGCCACCACGGGCTTGGTGAAGTGCGCGTCCAGCTCGTAGTAGCCGCCCGGCTCGCAATACAGGACCGCGGCCTTGCTGCGCGCATCATTCGCCAGTGCAAAAGCGAATTCAGGCGCAGCGTAATGGATGTAGACGTCCTTGCCGCTCGAGATCACGGTGCTCGTTCCCCAACCGGCGATGCGCAAATACTGTGCAATCGTCGTGGAGAAGCCCCCGGAGTTGGAGAAGATAGCGATCGACCCGGCCAGCAGACTGCTGCCGGGATCATCGCCCCCCAGGGCACCGCCGATGCGCACGCAGTTCCAGGCATCCGCGACACCTAGCCCGTTGGCGCCGAATATGTCCACGCGCGCCTGTTGCCCCAGCGCGCGGATCTCGCGCGCATCATGCACCGTGATCTTTTCGGTAACGATGAAGATCTTGCGTAACTCCGGGTTCACCCTGATCAGCTCGGCGACTCCGTCACGGGCCGCCGAAGGGGGCAGGTACACCACCCCGCAGTTGAAGCGATGACCCGCCTCCAATCCCTCGCGAACGTTGTTGTAGACCGGAATGTCTCCGAGCGAGGTCTTCAAGGCCTGCCCCCGCCGCCCGGGGGAGGTACCAAACACCACATTGCCACCCGAGTAGGCATGACTGACCGGTGTCACGATGCTCGACTCGCCGCCGAGGATATTGAGCACGCACACCCGGTCGCTGCGCGTGGCAATCTGCCCCAGCGCTCCGATCCCGACGAAATACTTAAAGTCCCCCAGACCCTGCCGGCTGATCATGGTCATGCGCTTCCGCGGCCGGCCAGACGGGCTGCAATCTGCTCGCGACCACCGGACTTCATCCAGCTGTCCACCCGCCTGACGTACTGGATCACCTCGCTGATATCCGAGTCGAAGCCGAACAAACGATAGGGCAGCCGCAAAGCTTCGCAGGTGTCGCGCAGCGCGCTCAGTCCGCGCACCAGCTTGGGACCTCCGCGTCCGACCACCACGAACAGAGGCGATGCGCCCAGCGTGCTGAAGTGCTCGCGCAGCGCGTCCGCGATGGCGCGCAGGGTCTCGTGGATGTCCGTATTGTTCGACTTGCCGCCGATCACGAAGAGCACGTTGCTCTGCCGGAGCCAGTGCTTGAAACACACGCGCGCAACCTGTTTCATCTTCTCGTAGGGCGGATTGCCGCCGAAATCCGAGGAGATGATGGCGTCTTCGCCCAGCAATTCGGTCACCAGCGAGTTTGCGCCACCGCCAAAAGTCGGAGCCAGCACGGTCCCGTGCTCGTTGATGACGTACACATCGCTCTGGCCCTGATGGGTGCGCAGCTCATTGATCTCCTGCTCGAAATCCGAGTAGTCGGCGGCAAAGAGATGTGCCGGCAACTGCAGCCGCAGCCAGCGCGCATCGTCGCGGTCGAAGCTGCATTTGAAATCGCAGGCGACCGGAGTCAGGCGCCCCTTCTCGTCCGCGCGCAGGCGGATGGGGTTGAGCTCGAGCGTGGTCATGCCGAAGTTGTGGACCAGCTCCCAGAGCTTGGGCAACTGCTGCACCAGCGGCGAAATGATCTCCTGCGGCGCCTCGATTTCACTCAGGGCGTGCGCCACCACAAACGCCTTGAGTCCCGTGAGTGGATCGAAGGGCAAGCGCGCGATGTACCGCCGCTCCACCTCCTCGATGTCCATGCCGCCCTTGTGAGTCAGTGTCATGGTGGGGGCGCGAAAGCGCGTCGAATCTGTGATTGAGAAATACACCTCGTGGGCCGCGGGCACGCCCGCTTCGAAGGTCACACCGTTAGCCTTGGCGCGCAGATTTCCGACCCGGTGCTCGACAAAGTAGAGCCGCTCCTTCTCGTTGAGCGCTGTCTTCAGATCTCGGGCCCGGCCCAGCAGTCCTGCCTTGCCCTTCTTGCCGATGCCGCCCTTGAACACCGGCTTGATGAACACCTCGCCATGGCGGTCGATGAGATCCTTGATCTGCGCCTCGCTGGCCGCCGGCCCGAGGACCTCGGTCGCCGGGAAACGCACAAACTGCAGCAGCTGCGCGCCGTGCAACATTCCGGTGATTTCCACAGAGTTGCCCTTCCTCGTTAGCTGGTTGCATGTCCGGACTGGACCCGAAAGGCCGGCTCTGCGACCACCTTAGCGGCGCGGCATGAAAGCAGCCTGAATTCGCGCCCCGCGGCTCACGAGTTCGAAGCCGAACTCATATCAGCCGCCGCTCTTTTCCAAGCTCGGGGAATGCTACTTTGCCGGCTCAAACAGAGCTGCGTGGCTTGCGATCTGCTTCATCAAGCCATCCCGCAAGGCCGTCGCGGCGAGGAAGAAGTCCTTTTCCGTCTTACCGCTATTCGGCGGATTCTTATAGGCGAGGACGATCTCCCCAACGTTCTCGCCGGAGGAGTCGCGCAGCGGCATCATCATCACGAACTTCTGGACCGAGTCGTGCGGGCGGTGCCATCGCGGGTCAAGGATGGTAATGCCCTTCTTGGTGATATCGACATCATCTGGGTCATCGATATTTCCGATCCGCTCCGGATAGGAGCCGGCGAACATGGTGTAGATCTCGGTTTGACCTGGGGGGACACCATGAAAGGTCACACTGATCAGTTCGCGGTTCGCCATCATGAGCTCGTCGACCAGCTTCTGCGCATAGATTTTCTGCGCCGGTGGCGTCCAGTTCTTCGGGTGAGGTGAGTCCGCAGCAGGAACTGCCGACACGCCAGTTGCGAGAACGGTGCCGCACAGGGTTACCGAAGCAAGTTTGACGAGCGTGTGCATGAACTCACCTGCGCTAGAACGATACGGCCAGGGTGGCGTAGTACAACCGACCGATCGGCGAATAGGTCGAGACGTCCGCGTTGTTGTCGGTGAAGGTCCGGGGCGCGAGCGGTGGCATGCGGTTGGTCAGGTTGTTCACACCGAGTGCCGTCTTTAGGTTGCGCCAGGCGTAGGCGGCGCGCACGTCCCACGAGGTGTACCCGCTCACATGCTGTGGTCGATTCATAACGTTGGGGTCGTTGGGGTTGGTAAAGGTCCCATTGGGGCCAATATCCGTGACCGACGACAGATAGGTGTTGCCTACTCCGAGGGTCAGATCCCGATACGTCCACTCCAGGCTCGTGTAGAAATGGTACTTTGGCAGCGTGCCACCGAAGACTCCCGAGTTGGTTACATTGCCGGCGTACTGCAGCGGCTGGCAGGACAACTTGAGGGCGGGCGGGGTATTTGCCCCGCAGGCTCCGCTTGGCAGCGCCTGGAACGCGAACGAATCAAAGATCGAGCCGGTCGTGGCGACATTGAAGGTGCCAGCGTGGTCAGTAGTAAGCACGTAGTTGACGGTGAGGTTCCAGGATTCCTCGCGTAGCACGGCGTTGTTTTGGAAGCGGTCGATCAAGAAGAGATTCGCCGCCTTCGTCGGGTCACCCGCACCCGTGCCCGGGTTCGTGAGATAGCTAAGCAGCTGACCGGGCGATGCGAATGGATTGCTCGCTCCAGTCTGCCCCGGAAAGTTGCCGATCGCCAGATCGGCGAAGTACGGCGAAGCGGACCCTTGTGCGTTAATGCTCGCGAGGATGTTGTTGAAGCCGATGCCCGCCTGGAAGTCTTTGAGCACGATGTACGAGTAGTCGGCGTTCAGCGCCAGGCCGTTGACATAGTTGGGCTTGAATACCAGGCCCACGGTCTTCGAGCTCGAGGTTGCCGGCTTGAGATTCGGGTTGTTGCCGTCCTCACCGTTGAAGGGCATCCCACTGTAGTTGCTGCCGAATACACCCTGAATCACCGCCGCGCCGACCTGCCGCGTGTCGGTCGGCCCGAACTCCGAGAACAGATTCGGCGCGAGAAACGACTTGGAATAGTTACCGCGGAAGGTGAGCTGTTTGTCGAAGGGCTGCCAGCGGAAACCGACCTTCGGCACATTGGAGCTGCCGGCGTCACTGTAGTGCTCGGAGCGTTCCGCGGCGGTTAGATCGAAGGCGCGCAACCCCGGCACGCTCCACCCCTCGCCGGTGATCGGTATGCGCACCTCGGCAAACGCGGCGCGGATGGTGCGGTTCGAGGAGAACGGATCGGCGTAGGTGCCGCCGACCCACAGCTGTGAGTTGACGCCGTATTGGCCCGTCACCGGATCGGTAACCCGGCCGTTGGCGTCGGCATGGCCTGAGAGCGCCTCGCGGCGCAGCGATGCACCGACTGCCACTCCGAGTTCACCGGCAGGCAAAGAGCCGACGCGGCCCACGATCTTGCCGTCCCAGGACGCCAGCTGGCTGACCGCGTTGATGGTCTCGGTGCCGTAGAGGTTCGTCAAAGCAGCCAGCTTCACCGCAGCGGTGCGGGCGAACGGATCCAGCGCCGGTGTCAGCACAAGCGGCCCGCTGGCCGAGTAACCACTGTATAGCTGGCTGAAGGCGCCGCCCGCCAGGGGCGCGCCGCTCGAGTCGAAGCCGCCGGCAATCGCAAGCGCCAGGTTGGGCTTGAAGATGAGTTTGGTTTGCTCCTGCTTCAGGTCACTTTCGCTGTAGACCAGCGCCGTTTCCCAGGTCCAGTTGCGAGTGATCTCGCCGCGCAACCCGCCGGTGATGCGGGCTGCTGTCGTGGTGTCGAAGAACAGGTGCGGAGCCGGAAGGTAACCGAAGGTCACGCCGGGGAATGCCGTGGTCAGGGGGTTGTACGGCGCATCAACTGGCACCGAAATCCCCGTGACTGCCACAGGAAACCATTTCGTCCAGGAGTGATCCCGCGATGCCGTCAGATCGCCAAACAAGGCCAGGTGGTTGCGATCCGCCAGCGGCAGGTCGAAGGTGCTGGTCAAGGACAACAGGTTCTGCTTGAGCAACAGCGTCTGGTATGGCGAGATATCGAAGCCGTTGGCGACCGCCTGCGGAGTCGTGGCTGCATAGGTTCCGTTGGCCTGCAGTGCCGCGAGCGATGCAGCGGTGGCATTGACGCCCGTGGGGTTGACTGCGCCGGGGGAGTCGAGCGACGAATTCAGAATATCCTTGGCGCCGTTGACCGTGCCAGGCAGGTTCGAGGTCTTGCCAAACAGCGGGCTGCTAAACGAGCGGTCGTTCTGAAAGAGCGGATCGGTGTGGCTGAAGTTGATGGTGGCGGTAATGTTGCCGGCACCCACGGGCATGCCACCGGTGGCGAATGCCGACCACTCACCATAGTCACTGGCCGTGGCGCCGCGCGTACCGGCGGTGAAGCCGCGGTAGTCCGACTTCAGGATGAAGTTGACCACGCCGCCCACGGCGTCCGAGCCGTAGATCGACGAAGCGCCGTCGGTCAGCACGTCGATGTGATCGATCGCCGCTGCGGGGATCTGATTGACATCTACAAAACTCTTGCCGTTGATGCCGCCGATGCCGCTGGTGGCGACGCGCCGACCATTGACCAGTACCAGGGTTGGCAGGTTGCGCAGCTGCACCTGCGAGCCGCCGCCGGTATTCTGATTGTTGTTGTTGGCATTGCTGCTACCGGCGTTGCTGCGACCCTGAAAGGCCGGAATCTCCTTGCGCAATATCTCGAGCGCGTTGGAGTCGACCCCGCTGGCCTGGAGCTGATCTGCTGTGAGCGCCTGGACTGGCACCGCGACCTGGTCGGGCGTCGTAGGGATGCTGCTCCCGGTGACGACGACTTCGGCCACCTCCTCCGTCGTCGCGGCGGTGGCTTCGGCCTGCTGCGCCAGCGCGTCCGCGGACATCCCGGTCGCGGCTGCAGTCAACAGTGAAGCGATCAGAACCCGAATCTTGTAGCTGTCCACGATTTTTACCCCCAGGCGATTGACCACCGAGCGCCGTCGATCGCGTTATGAAGCCGGAACAGACTTGACGTCAAACCAGATGATCCCGCCGCCGCTCTTCCCCTCCCCCGGGGACACTGCGATGTACAGGCGATGCAGCTCTGGGACCAGAATCGCCGTCTTGGCACCTACCGAACTTGGCACGTGCGGCAGCTCCGCGAAGTGGCTGGGGTCATGTTCCGCATAGACCCCGATGTAGCCCTCGCCGCCCGGGGCGTACACGCGCCGGTTCGCTTCATCGAAGATTTCGGCATCGACGCGACCCGGCGCTGCGAAGCTGGCGATGCTGGCACCCGTGTCCGCGTTGAGGACGATGAGCTTGCCGGGACTCCGCGCCACGATGAAGAGCCTGTGGGCCGCCTCGTCGAGTTGCGCCAGAGCGTTCTGCGCGGCCTCGCGGACTGGCCACTGGGCGACGATCCTGCGCGTGTTCTTGTCGACCACCGCGACGTAGTTCTTGTCGGTGACATTGATATACAGGTGCGGCCCGTGCTGCTCGACCGCCATGGCCTCCACGTGGTCGGCGTCCAGGTGCACCTCGCCCACCTTGCGGGTCGACACCGGATCGATCTCCTCCAGCCACGACTCTTTCAGCTTCACGTCCTTGCCGCCCGTGACCACATACAGGTGTCCGGTGCTGCCGTCGAAGCCGATCGAGTCGGCGCCGGGATGCAGCTTGATAGTCCCGGCCGGCGCGAGAGTCCTGTCATCCAGGAGTTTGATGCTGTCGCTGCCGTCCGTGATCAGCAGCTTGTGCGTCTGTGGAATGGGGAAGATGCTATGCGGCGTCTCGAAGCCCCCTACGCTCTGAAGGTGCTTGCCGCTCTTCAGATCGAACACCTCGAGTGTGCCGTGATCCTCGGCCGCCAGGAACAAGCGGCCGCCGGGCAGATCGACGGCGAAGTGGTCGAAATCCCCGCTATAGCCGGGCAGCTCGGTGCGACCCTGCAGCACCAATACCGGGCCCGAGCCGCCGGCGGCCGTCGCCTGCGCGCCCGCGCTCGCGGTGGCACAGGCAATCGCGCTGATTGCGCTTAACAGTACTCCCGAGAGACACACATGCTTCATGACTTCTGCTGCCTCACTCTAACCAACCATTTGGCGCCGCAGTGTTCGGCCTCAAGCAGCCGGACGGAACAGACTGGCCGCATCCGGAATTTTCTTCTCCAGCTCCTTGCGAACCACCTCGGCGCGGGCGTGTAACGCCTGTTTGTCTGCGTCCTTGTGATACGCATACACGACACCCACCGCCCCGATCACGTTACCGGCGCGGTCGTGGAGCTGCATTTCGCTCTCGAAGCGCTTGCCCGTGGAATTGATCTCAAGATTCGGCTTGCCGGTGAAGACGCAACGCATGTCGTCGTTGTCAGCCTTCTTCCCCAGGCGTCCGATGTTTGAGCCGACGATGACGTTGTAATCGCTGTCCGGGGCGGTGGCATGAATGGCCATGATCTGGATGTCCGGGTAGCGGTCGAGGAACTCGTCGACCAGCTTCTGCGCGTAGGTGTTGCTGGGCGCGTCCGGCTCGTACGGGTAGGGGTCAAAGAGGTTGCCGGCGTGCGAAATCCTGCGGTGCAGCCGCTCGCGAATGGCCTCGGCACTGCGCTCAAACGCCGCATGGTCTGCGCCCGCATGGTATGCATAGCTCAGACGCAGTACGCCCACCGGATCACCCGAGATGTCGCGCAGCGGCAGCCGCACGTCTAGCCGCTCGCCGCTCGAGCCGGGGCTTGATGTCGTGGTGCCGTTCCTGCTGGCGGCGAGATCGGCCGGATCGGCCGCAGTCCCGACCGCCGTGCCATTGGTCGCGCCTGCGACGACAGCGGCCGTGCCCTTCGGCGGAGTGGCGCTGATCACGGCGGCCACGACCTGCGGGTTGCTGCGCGTGACCTCCGCCAGCAGCGCGCCGGCGTATGTTCCGCTCGCTGCTCCGGCAACCGCGGTCGCCGAGATACCGAGCCACAACCAGCAAACGAACAGCCAACGCACCATTTTTTTCCCCTCGGCGCCCGGTATCGGACCATCGCACCGTGGCGACGTTGTAACGCACGACTCTGAAGCGAGCCTGAATTGTCTGCACTGTTAGGGTGCGGCGGAGGTCGCCGGTATACTGGCGCCGAGTACTGCATGGCCAGCTTTGAGCAACAGTTCGCGCCGACCATCGAACGCTTCAGCGGTTTTGCCCGCGACTACGACCGTTACCGCCCCTCGCCGCCCGAGGCGCTCGCATCGTTGCTGGCTCAATACAGGGGGCCGGAAGAGCCCGTGCTGGTGGTCGACCTGGGCAGCGGCACTGGCCTGTCGAGCCGATATTGGGCAGAGCGGGCGGTGGAAGTGATCGGCATCGAGCCCAGCGCCGACATGCGTCGTGAGGCATCGCGGCAGGCAAGCGACGCGAACGTGCAGTATCGGGACGGTTACTCACACGCCACGGGCCTGCCTGCCCAGTGTGCACAGATCGTCACCTGCATGCAGGCGCTGCACTGGATGGAGCCGCAGGGCACGTTCACCGAAGCCCGTCGCATACTCGTGCCCGGTGGCGTGTTCGCTGCCATCGACTACGACTGGCCGCCGGCGAGCAGCAGCTGGCGCGCTGACCAGGCCTGGAGTGCCTGCCAGGAGCGTGCGGCGCGCCTGGAGGCAGAGCTGGCAGGAGCACGTCCTCCGCGCTGGGACAAATCAGGGCATGCGGACCGCATGCGCGCCAGCGAATGCTTCCGCTTCGTGCGCGAGGCGGCTCTGCATCATGTCGATGCGGGCAGCTGGCGACGCCACGTTGGCTTGCTGCGCAGCCAGGGCGGCGTCATGGATCTATTGAAAGCCGGGCGTCCGGAAAGCGATCTGGGAATCTCCGAGCTCGAAAGCATCGCCCGGCTGGAGCTGGGTGAGCAGGACCGTCCGTTCAATTGGACCGCGCGGCTACGTATCGGAGTCGTGTGAAAGCAAGAGTCGTCAGGGTGGCGACGTTACGCCACCCGCGCCGCGCTGCGATCAGGGACCGACCACGAGAACGGTGAAAGTCTCCGGCAGGAGCGGTGCCGCGCCGCCACCGGGAGGCGCCGGTCCGGTACGCGCCGTGGGCAGGAAAATCCGGCCGCTGTGCTCGTCCATCGCCAGGGTCCGGGCGCCCGGCTGCGTGACCACGGTCTGCAGCGTCTCGTAGCGATCGGGTGTCAGTTCCCGCAGGACACTCAAAGTGCCTTCCTTGTTCGAAGTGAAGATCCGCTGCGTGCGCGGGTCGAAGAGCGCGCCATCGGGATCACTGCCGATTGCCGGTGTTGCCACAACGTGGCCGTCGTCGCTATCGAGCACCGCCAGCTTCTCATTGCCACAGGCGGCGAACACGCGGTGATGCTCCCGGTCCACCGCCATACCGGTCGGCTCCTCGCAGCCACCCAGCGACCACTTCGCCACCGGCTGCAGGCTGTGTGTGTCGAACACGTGGATGATGCTCTTGCCCTCGTCGTTCACGAAGGCGTGTCCCCGTCCATCGAAACCGATCTGCTCCAGTTTCGAGCCACCGAGATCCACCGCAGCGACGATCACATCGATGCTCGGGTCGATGATGGTCACATCGCCGCTTGCCCCGCCATTGACCACGAACAGGCGGCGCGTGTCAGGATCGTATTGGATGGCATCCGGCTTGATGCCCGTGTACTTGATTAGCTTGCGCACCTGCAGAGTCGCCAATTCGAACACCGTCACCGTCCGGTCCAGGCCGTTGCTGGTGTAGCCCTTGCCGAGCTCCGGAACGATCTCGATGCCATGGACGCCGTGCATGCCAGTGATCTCACCGACTTTCTTGCCGCTATCGACGTCCAGGACTTCGACCCGGTTTGCGTGAGCGACGAACACGCGCCGCGTCGCGGCATCGACGCGCAGGTAGTCATAACCCGTGTCGTTGCCACCGATGGCATATTGCGCAATGATGCGATAGCTGCCTGCCGACGCCGAAGCGGCGCATTGCGCGTTTGTGATCTGCAGCGTACCCGCGAGGAGCGCCGCGCACAGGAGCTGTGGGCGTTGCATAGCCTGGATCCTTCTGATTGAAACCTGCCGCATTCTGGCGCCGCAACCTGAAGGCAAAGTGAAAATCCTGATCGTCGAAGACGAGCGCAAGCTGGCGGCCCTGCTCAAACAAGGCCTGTCGGAAGCCGGGTACGGCGTCGGCGTTGCGGCGAACTGCGCCGCGGCGCGAGATATGCTGAGCGAGACGAGCTTCGATGCCATCGTGCTGGACCTCGGGCTGCCCGATGGCGACGGCCTCGAGCTGTTGCGCCAGTGGCGCCGCAACGGGTTCAACGAGCCCGTGATCATTCTCAGTGCACGCGATGCCGTGCACGATCGCATCAAGGGCCTGGACTTCGGCGCGGACGACTATCTGCCCAAGCCGTTCAGCCTGCAGGAACTGCTAGCGCGGCTGCGCTCGCTGTTGCGCAGACAGGCGAGCGTCAAGGACACGGTGCTGCAGCATCGTGGTCTGCGGCTCGACCTCGTAGCACGGACGCTACATGTCAACGAGCAACCGCTAGAGCTCACTAACCGGGAGTTTGCGCTGCTTGAGTTATTCATGCTCAACCCGGGTCGCCTCCTGCCACGCACGCTGATCTGCGAGAAGGTCTGGTCTGAACCGGACGGTGTCGACGCCAACCTGCTGGACGTATACATGAGCAAGTTGCGCCTGCGCCTGCAGCCCGCCGGCGACAAGCCGCTATTCAAGACCGTGCGCGGCATCGGCTACAAGCTGCAGTGAAGTCGATAGGCGCAAGGCTCGCCCTATGGTATGCGGCCGCCAGCACGATGACGCTCGCCTGCCTGTTCATCGTCGGCTACTACCTACTGCATGGTTACCTGATCCACGGGCTCGATCTGCTCAATCAATCGGAGTTTGAGGAACTCAAGGCACGCCTCGGCCCGCAATACGCCGCCCTGAGCAGTGCGCAGATTGAGCAGCGCATTCGCGAGACCAGCGAGTATGCCTCGGCGCTGTTCTACATCGACATCCACCGGCACGGGACCGGCACCATCTTTTACTCGAGCAATCTCAACGGGCGCGCGTTACCCGACATCAAGGGAGAGCATCGCTACGACGTATCGTGGGACCGAGGTCCGTTGCGCGTCGCCGAGTTCATCCTGCCGCCCTACGATGTGACGATCGCGACACCGGCGGCGCAGGTTGAGGGGGTGATGGAGGGTTACGCCGAAGTCGGCGTCGCCCTGCTGGTTATGCTGCTGGCGATCAGCATCGCCATCGGACTCGGCCTGAGTCGTCTCGCGCTGCGGCCGGTGCGGCTGATACGCGCCACGGCGACCCGCATCGGATCGGAGAACCTCAGCGAGCGCATCCCCGTTCCGGACGTCAAGGATGAGATTTCCGATCTGGCGAGGCTGCTGAATGCGATGTTCGATCGGCTGGAAGCCTCGTTCAAGAACGTGCGCCGCTTCGCTTCCGACGCCTCGCACGAGCTGAAGACACCCCTGAGCCTGGTCCGGCTGCACGCGGAGAAGCTGCTGGCCAGCGGCACGCTCGGGCACGAGGGCGAGGAAGGCATCCAGACGCTGCTCGAGGAGCTGCTCCGGGTCAACGGGATCATCGACGACCTGCTGTTCCTGTCGCGCGCTGAGTCGCGCAGCATCCTGTTGCAGCTGGCGCCGCAGGATCCGTCGTCCTTCCTCGCCAATCTCAACATGGATGCGCAGGTGCTCGCCGAACACCATGGCGTACACTTCTCGTACACCCACGAGGGGGACGGGTTGCCCATTTGCGAGCCGCGCTGGATACACCGGGTCTTGCTAAACCTCCTCACCAACGCCATCAATGCTTCTCCCGCCGGCGGTCACATCCGGCTGCGTTCGTTGGTGAGCAACGGTCTGTGGCGTGTCGAGCTGGAGGACGAAGGTTGCGGCGTACCGAGCTCGGAGCGCGAGCACATCTTTGACCGCTTCGTGCGGCTGAAGGAGGCTGCCAACCCGAAAGTTGAGGGCAGCGGGCTTGGCCTCGCGATCTGCCGTGGGATTATCGAGCTGCATCGCGGACGAATCCTCGCCGAGGCCGGCAGCAACGGTCGCGGCTTACGCGTGGTGTTCGAGATACCTGCCGAGACAGCTGCGCCGCGCACCCCAAGTGTCAGGTCAGATGCGCTAGCGCCAGCAACGTCAAGGTGATCGTGATCGCGCCGCCGATGCGCGTAGATATCTGCGCAAACGGCATGAGCTGCATGCGGTTGGCGGCCGTCAGGATCGCGACGTCGCCGGTGCCACCCTGCCCGGCGCGACAAGCAATCACAACCGCTGTGTCGATCGGGAACAGCCGTATCCAGCGGCCGACGAAGAAGCCTGTAGTGACCAGCGTCAGGACCGTGGCGACGATGGTGAGGAGATTACGCGGAGCAAAGGCCGCCATGAGCCGCTCCCACGGCGTCATCGCGATTCCGATGGCGAACAGCAGCGGATAGGTCACCGCACGGCGGAAGAACTCATAGACGACGTACGCGCCCCGCTGAAGGCTAGGGGGCACGACCTGCGCTACCTTGACGAGCACCGCCAGCAACAGCATCGCCACGGGTGCTGGCAGGCGGAAGGTCTGGAAGCAGATGAGGCCCACGAGGTACAGGGTCACCACCAGCAAACCCGCGCCAGCGATGTGCGTGACGTCCAGGTTCACCGGCTCGTCTTGCTCGTGCGTAGCAAGTTGCTCGCTCTCCTCCGCCTGCAGGCGACCTTCTCCGGTCAACTGCGGGAAGCGGCGGCCGAGAAAGTTCAGGATCCCTGCCAGCAGAATGGCAGTCAGACTGCCGAACATCACCGGCGGCAGCACCTGCGCGAACAGCTCGCCCTGCGGCTGGTGCCACAGCGCCCCGTAGCCGACCGACAGGGGAATTGCTCCCTCCCCCACTCCCCCGGCCATCACGGGTATCACAATCATCAACAGCGTGTGGCGCACGCCGAGTCCGAGACAGGCGCCGACCGTGGTGCCCACGACCACTGCGGCCAAAGAGGCGGCCGCCATGGGTACGAACAGCCGCACGAATCCGCGTATCAGCACGCCACGGTTCATACTTAGGAGGCTGCCAACGATTACCGCAGCGATGAACAGATAAAGGAAATTGGTCGACTTGGTGAAGTCGGAGACGACCTGGACGATCTGGGCGGGAATCCAGTGGCGGTAGTTGAGGAACGAGGGCACGAACGTAGCAAAAATCGCGGCGCCACCGATTTGGTTCAGAAGCGGCACGCGGTGACCGAGCTCCGCACAGGTGAAACCCAGCACCGCCAGCAGTGCGATCATCATGTTGATCTCGGTCGGAATCTTGCCCGAGACGACGAAGTAGGCGATCACCGCGAGGAGCGTCGCGTACACCGGCAGCGGAATCACTCCGACGCGCATCTCCATCACGCGCCACCAGCCCTTGGGCCAGAAGCCTGTCGCGGCAACCGTGTCCTTATTCACCGCCTTGCTCATGCGACCCCCTCGGGCTGCGCCGCCAGCTGAGTGCCGGCTTGCGGGTGCAGTTGTATGTAACGCTCCGCCAGCGCCGGCAGCACCACCAGATTCAGCAGTGTCGATGACACCAGGCCCCCCAACACGGTCACCGCCATCGGTCCCTCGATCTCCTGCCCCGGGCGGTGCAGTCCCAAGGCGAGCGGCGCGAGCCCGAGCGCCGTCACCGCGGCAGTCATGAGGATCGGGATCAGCCGCTCGTTTGCCCCGCGCAGCACCAGCGCGGGGCTCCAAGGTACACCTTCGACTTCGACCAGGTGCTCGTAGTGAGCGAGCTGCAGGATTGCATTACGAGCGCTGACACCGAATACCGTGACCAGGCCCACCACCGTCCCGAGCGAAATCCCCACGCCGGTTATGGCGATGGCCATGACGCTGCCGATCAGGCTGAAGGGCAAGTTGGCCAATACCAGCCAACTGTTCACTCGCCAGTGAAACGAGATGAAGAGGATCGTCAGAATCAAGGCCATGG
>Ga0209526_10001629_pt1 | contig 15117 bp, 14 predicted proteins | sample JacPinW_OM2H0_M1_FD_188566 | JGI IMG/M metagenome (GOLD analysis project Ga0209526, IMG submission 188566) | Forest soil microbial communities from Algoma, Ontario, Canada - Jack Pine, Ontario site 1_JW_OM2H0_M1 (SPAdes) (version 2) | ecosystem: Environmental > Terrestrial > Soil > Boreal... | reverse complement strand
CGCGATTGGCGTTTATAGCCTTGCCGCTTTTACGTGCTCGGCGACACGGCTCGCCATCTTGCAGACCACTACCCCGTCGAGACCTGGCGCCCCCGCCAGTCAGTCGGAGCAGATTGATTGTACCCCGGGCCCAATGCCGCGAATCGGCGTTACGGTCGCGATTTCGTGGCACGATCCATCTCGCGGCGCGCGTCCTTGGCGGCGATCGCCTCGCGCTTGTCGTAGAGCCGCTTACCCTTGGCGAGGCCGATCTCGAGCTTGACCCGGTTGCGCGCCCAGTAAAGGCGCAGCGGCACGAGCGTGAGGCCTTTCTGCTTCATCGTGATGCCGAGCCGAATGATCTCCGCCTTGTGCAGCAGCAACTTGCGTTCGCGCTTCGCCTCGTGGTTGCTGCTGTGGCCGCGCTCGTACGGGCTGATGTGGACGTTGACCAGAAAGGCCTCTCCCCCACCGAAACGGACGTAGCCCTCCCGCAGGTTCGCGCCGCCCTCCCGCAGCGACTTGATCTCGGTCCCGACCAGCTCGATGCCGGCCTCCACCGACTCCAGGATGAAGTAGTTGTGGAACGCGACGCGGTTGGTCGCGATCGTTGTGTCGGCGTCCCGCTTCTTCTTCCCCATCAGCGCCGGCCCCGCGCCCAGGCGGCCGCGGTCATGCGCCGGCCGCCGGGCGGCTGCACCTCGTCGACGACGTAGCTCCCATCGATGGTCGACACCCGGATCCCCTCGCCGGCGTCGCCGCCGAGGTGGCCACGGAGCACTTTGACCTCCGCACCTTGAAGGCTGATCCAGCAGCCGGGCCGCTCACTCAGCGCGCGCACCCGCCGGTCGATTTCCTGGGCGGACATGGTTGCAGGGTTCAGCTTGCCATCCTGCGACGTCAGGCGAGGGGCGTGCGTCGCACCCTCCGCGGGCTGCGGCACCGGGCTGATTCGTCCGCGCTCGAGCTCCTCGAGGGTCTGCACCATTAGGCGACCACCCAGGTCGGCCAGCTGACTTTCGAGCGGGCCCGTCGTCGCGTCCGGTGCGATCGGCACGCGGGCCTGCGCCAGGATCGGGCCGGTGTCGACGCCCGCATCCATCTGCATGATGGTGACGCCGGTCTCGGGGTCGCCGCTGAGAATCGACCATTCGATCGGCGCGGGGCCTCGATGCCGCGGCAGCAGCGAAGCGTGCACGTTGAGCGTGCCCAACCGAGGTGCGGTGATCAGGCTGGCCGGAAGGATCTGTCCGTACGCCACCACCACCATGACATCAGCCGCCACCTGGCGAATCCGGGCTTGGGCGGCCTCGTCCTTGATCCGCTCGGGCTGAAAGACCTCGAGGCCAAGTTCCTGCGCCAGCAGCTTGGTCCCGGACCGGAGCAACCGGAGTCCGCGGCCGCCGGGCCGATCAGGCTGGGTGACCACGAGCGCCACCTCGTGTCCGGCCTCCCTCAGCTGGTTCAGGGTCGGCTGACCAAATGTGGCCGTCCCGGCGAAGACGATCCGCACTGAGCGCCGGGATCCGCCCGGACTAGGCGCCGACGAGTTCCGCTTGCTTCTCCTCTTCCTGCGGTTCGACTTTGCGCAGCGTGTCGAGGCTGGTCAGGCGGTCGGTGAACAGGATGCCGTCGAGGTGATCGATCTCATGCTGAATGGCCCGAGCCAGCAGGGCGTCGCCTTTGATTTTCACGGACTTGCCGTGCCGGTTCAGACCCCGCGCCACCACCTGCATGTAGCGTTTGACCTCCCCCACGTAGCCGGGCACCGACAGGCACCCTTCCATGCCGATCTGCTCTCCTTCCCACTTCACCATCTCGGGGTTGACCAGCGTGTGCAGGTTGGTGTCAGTCTTGATCACCACCACCCGCAGTCCGACACCCACCTGGGGCGCGGCCAGGCCGACGCCCGGGGCGGCGACCATCGTGTCCACCATGTCGTCGATCAGCCGGCGGATGCTGCTGTCGACGCGCGGCACCCGCTTCGCCTTCTGGCGAAGGATCGGCGCTTCCTGGGTGAGGATCGGCAGAACAGCCATTCGTGTAGAGCCTACATCGGGTCGACGTCGAGGCTCCAGCCCCGGCCCCGCGGTAACCCGTCTGCCACCCGGTGCAGGTCGGTTCCCTTGAGTGTCACCTCGAAGCGGAATTCATCCTTGAGGCGGTACACGAAGGCGGGAGAGGGTCCAAGCACCTCGATGTCTCCCAAATTGAGCAGGGCGATTGTAGCAGACAAGTGTTCGGCGGCCGTCTTCGCCTCGCGCGCGGCGCGGGCTTCGTCGCGGTGACCGTAGGTGGCCACGATCAGCTCCCCAAAAGGCGGAAATCGGTAGGCCCGGCGGACCTCCAGCTCTTCCTTGAAGAAGCCGCGATAGTCGTGGTACTGCGCGTGCTTGATGGCCGGGTGGTCAGGGCTGTAGGTCTGGATCAAGACCCGGGACGCGGCGCGGCCTCGACCGGCTCGCCCGGCCACCTGGGTCAGCAGGCTGAAGGTCCGCTCCGACGAACGGTAATCGGGAAAGTGCAGGCTGGTATCGGCGTTCACCACGCCAACGGTGGTCACCCCGGGTAGATCCAGGCCCTTGGCCACCAGCTGGGTGCCGACCAGCACATCCGCATCGCCGGAGATCATCCGGTCGAAGATGAGGTCCGCTGCATCCGGCGTCTTCATCACGTCGCGATCGAGGCGAAGCACGCGAGCCTGCGGGAAGAGCGTGCGGACTTCCTGCTCGATCCGCTCGGTACCGATGCCGAAGCTCTTGATATAGCGACTGCCGCAGGCCGGGCAGCGCCGGGGGAGCGGTTCCGTGCTTCCGCAATAGTGACATTGCAGGCAGTTCAGCGACGCGTGGTAGACGAGGGCGACGCTGCAATGGGGACATTCGCGCGCCTGGCCGCAGTCGCGGCAGAGCACGAACGTCGCCAGCCCGCGGCGGTTCAAAAAAAGGATCGATTGCTCCCGGCGCGCCAGCGACTCGCCGATCGCGTCCCGCAGCGGCCGGCTGAGCGGGCCGAACTGTTCGGCCTGCAACTCCTTGCGCATATCGATGACCGTGACCGGCGGCAGCGGACGCCCTTGCGCGCGGTGCGGAAGCTCGAGCAGGCGATCCCGACCGGAAACCGCACCGAAGTAGGTCGCGACGCTGGGCGTGGCGCTGCCCAGGACCAGCACGGAACGGGTTCGCGCAGCCAGCCAGCGGGCGACCGTCGGCGCATGGTAGCGCGGGATGCGCTCCTGCTTGAACGCCGACGACTCCTCTTCGTCGATCACGATCAGGCGAAGCCGGGGAAGCGGCGCAAAGACGGCGGCGCGCGGCCCGATCACGATGTCGGCTTCGCCCCGCCGGATCCGCCACCACTCGGCAGCGCGTTCGGCCTCGGTCAGGGCGCTATGCAGCACGGCCAGCCGGCCAGGAAACCGCGAGGCGAAGCGCCCTACCGTCTGCGGGGTCAGCGCGATCTCGGGGACCAGCACCAGCCCCTGTCCGCCGGCTGCCAGCACCTGCTCGAGCAGCGCCAGGTAGACCTCGGTCTTCCCGCTCCCGGTGACACCATGTAGCAGAAAAACCTCCGACTCCTGGCGGTTCAGCGCCACCGCGATGCGCTCCCGGGCCGCCGCTTGCGCGGCCTCCAGCGCAACCGCCGCGGGCCGGCTGACCTCGGCCGCCTGGCGCAGGATGCGGCTTTGCCGGCGACGCTTGACCGATCGCCGGACGACGGCCCGGACGCGCGGCGGTACGACGGCCCGGATCACTTCGTCGAGCGGCACGAGGTAATGGGCGGCGACGAACCCCGCCAGCTCCACCAGCACCGCCGGAAGCACCGGCTCGGCGTCGACCAGCGCTTCGATCGGTTTGAGCTCGAGGATGGTTGGCGCCTGATCGAGCGCGTAGACGAATCCGGTCACGGTTCGCTTCCCGAATGGCACTCGAACCCGATGGCCGACCTCGATCACGCCGCGCAGCGCCTCGGGCACGGCGTAGTCGAAGAGTCCCGTCTGACTCCCGACGCGGGCCTCGACGGCCACCTGCGCGATCGGGCGAAGGGCCGTCTCAGCCGCCGCGGTTGCGACCTGCATCGATGGCGTCCCAGATCCGGCCCGCCACCTCCCACTTCGGCAGCCGCGGGACCTCGGTCACGACGCCGGACGGCGTGACGACGGTCACCGCGTTGAAGTCGCTGGCCAGCCCCTGGCCGTCGACCCCCACCTGGTTGGCAACGATCATGTCCAGCTGCTTGGCCTTGAGCTTCTGCTGGGCTTGCGCGCGGAGATCCTCCGTCTCCGCCGCGAAGCCGACGCGATACAGCCCGCGACGTGGCCCGAGCGTTTTCAGGATGTCGACATTGGGGCGCAAGTGCAAGTCCAGCGGCCGGTCGGTGCGTCGCAGCTTGGACGGGGCGACCTGCTCCGGCGCATAGTCGGCGACCGCCGCGGCCATGACCAGCACGTCGGCGTCCGCGCTGGCCTGCTCGAGGGCACGCAGCATTTCGTTGGCGCTGCCGACCGCGACTTCCGAGATCCCTTCCGGGTTCGAGGGCACGGTGGTGACCAGCGTGACCTGGGCGCCGCGCGCCGCGGCGACCTCGGCCAGCGCGCGCCCCATCTTGCCGCTGGAGAAATTGCCGAGATAGCGGATCGGGTCGACGGCTTCCCTGGTGCCTCCGGCGCTGACGACCACTCGGAGACCCTCGAGATTGCGACGGTCCGCGAGCACCGCTTCGATGACGGCCACGATCCGCTCCGGCGCGGCCAGCCGGCCTTGCCCGGACTTGCCGGAGGCGAGACGCCCACTTGCCGGGTCGACCACCACGGCGCGCCGCGCCCGGAGCGCGTTGAGATGATCCTGGGTCTGCTGCTGGGTAAGCATCGCGTCGTTCATCGCCGGCGCGAGGACCAGTGGCGCACGGCTCGCCAGCGCCGTCCCGGACACGATCTCATCCGCGAGCCCCAGCGCCAACTTCGCAATGGTGTTGGCGGTGGCCGGGATGATCGCGATCAGCTCCGCCCACTCCGCCAGCGTGATGTGGCTCTCGCCTCCACCCTGGGGTGTGAGCCAGTCGGCGGCGACCGGATGATAGGAAAGCGCTTCGAAGGTCAGCGGTGTGACGAACCGCGTGGCCTCCGGCGTCATCAGCACCCGCACCTCGGCCCCGGCCGCGGTCAGCAGCCGGATGCACTCGATCGCCTTGTAGGCGGCGATCCCGCCGCTGACGCCGACCGCAACCCGGCGTCCCGCCAGCCGGCCCTCGGTCATACGGGAGTCTGCCGGCGGGCGTGCTCGGCCGCGATCATCGCCAGGATCTCGCGCGCCGTCTCCTCCACATCGCGGTTGCAAACCACGTGGACATAATCTTTGGCGAGGCCCAGCTCGATCAACGCCTCCTTCTGGCGGAGCGCGAGCGCCTCCGGTGACTCCGTTTTTCGACCGGTCAGCCGGTTGAGCAGCTCTTCGGTCGAAGGCGGCGTGATGAAGATGAAGAGGCCGTCCGGCTTCCGTTTGCGGACGAAGGTCGCGCCGTGCACGTCGATCTTGAGGATGATGTCGTCGCCACGGTTGAGCGCTTCCTCGACCCGGCGTCGGGACGTGCCGTAATAGTGGTCGTACACCTTCGCCCACTCCAGGAATTCCTTTTGCTCGATCAGGCGGAGGAACTCGGGCTCGGTAACGAAGGTATAGCTGTGGCCGTCGACTTCGCCCGGGCGGGGCGGCCGAGTCGTGTACGACACCGAGTACTTGAGCTCGGGGGCCAGCTCGAACAGGCGCCGCAAGACGGTATCCTTCCCCACTCCACTTGGTCCGGAGATCACAATCAAAAGCCCGATCTTGGGCTGGGTCATCTGATCACCGCATTTTACGGTCAGCCAGCGAATTCCACGCCGATTCGAAGTCGGCCGGGGGAGGCGTTTGCCAGGTCATCGACTTCCCGGTTCGGGGATGCCGCAGCGTGAGAGCCTCCGCATGCAGGGCCGGACGGGCGATGATCGGCGACCGGCGGCCGTACGCGGGATCGCCGAGCACGGGGTGATGGACGTAGGCAAGGTGGACCCGGATCTGGTGGGTGCGCCCAGTTTCCAGCGTCACCTCGAGCAAGGAGTGGCCGCCGGCCAGATCGAGCCGCCGGAACTCGGTGACGGCCTCACGGCCGTTCGCGACCACCGCCATCCGCTGCCGGTTCTTCGGGTCCCGGCCGATCGGCGCCTCGATCCGCGCCGCTGGGTCGGCCACCTCGCCGACGACGATTGCCCGGTAGCGACGGCTCATGATCCGTCGCTGCAACTGGCGAGCCAGCTCGCGATGTGACTCGTCATTCCGCGCGACGACCATCAGGCCGGAGGTATCACGGTCCAAGCGGTGCACGATGCCGGGCCGCTCAGTGCCGCCGATCGTCGACCAGCCGGGGCCGCGGCCGAGCAGCCCATGGACGAGGGTCCCGGTCGGATGGCCCGGCCCGGGGTGCACCACCAGCCCGGCCGGTTTGTCGACGACCACCAGGTCATCGTCCTCGTACAGAATGCGCAGATCCATCGATTCGGGCTGGAGCGCGGTTGGAACGGGTGGCGGCAACTCCCAGTCGAGGCGATCGCCGGCATGCAGGCGGCTTCCCGCCCGCGCTGGTCCATCGTTGAGGCGGACGTGCCCCTGCGCGATCAGCCGCTGGACCTGGCTTCGGCTCTGGCCTTCGAGCAAGCCGGCCAGGTACTGGTCGAGTCGAGGGGCGTCGATCGGGACGGTGTGCGGCTCAGCCTCGGTCAAACGGGCTTGGCGCGGCCGCTCCGCCAGATCGTGCCCAGCAGGAGCACCGCGACTCCGATGGTGATCGCCGAGTCGGCGACGTTGAAGATCGGCCAGTGCGGAACCTGGATGAAGTCGATCACCGAACCCTTGACGCCTCGATCGTAGGCGTTCGAGATGGCGCCCCCGAAGACAAGCGCGAGGCCGAGCCGCGCCGACCAGTCACCCGCCGGCAGGCGCCAGTAATAGATAAGGATGCCGACCAGGACCAGCGCCGAGATCAGCAAGAAGCCCTGCGTGAAGGTCTGGAAGAGACCAAAGGCCGCGCCGGCGTTGCGCGTCACCGTCAGGAAGAGGACGTGGTCGACCACTTGCCGCGGTCCATAAGGAACCCCGAAGTGGCGCTCCACGTAGATTTTCGTGATGCGGTCGACGATGACGACGGCGGCGGCGATCACCGCCAGCAGGGTGTAGCTGCGGACCTTGTTCAGCGCGCCGCCACCCTGAGCACGCTGACCTGGAGCTCGTTCCCCTCCAGTTTCAGCGCGTCCGAGCAGGCGCCGTCCGGCGGCGCGCCGCGCTGGACATCAACCGCCAGCGTCTCCGCCGCGATATAGTCGCGGCCGCGCTCGAGCGCCTGGGCCAACACGCCATCGCCCTGGTAGTAGAGGCGGATCCGGTCGTCGACGGCGAACCCGCAGCGTTTGCGAAGTTCCTGGATCGTGCGGACGATGTCGCGTCCCAGCCCCTCGAATTTGAGGTCCTCGGTGATCTCGGTGTCGAGGGTCACGGCTCCTCCTTCTCCCTCGTAGCGGGCCGCCTTGATGTTCAGCTCTTCCAGCAGGATGCTCTGGAGCTCGGCGCCCAGCGGCCGCTCCGCGATGGTGACGCTGCGCAGCGGCTGGCGCACCTTGATGCCGGCGGCGTTTCGCGCTGCCAGGCCGGTCGCGACGACGCGCCGTACCACCGACATCTGCTGCCGCAGTTCGTCATTCCGCCAATCGGCTTCCACCACCGGCCAGTCGCTCAGGTGGACACTTTCGGGTTGGCCCTGCTTGCCGGCGGCCAGGTTCTGATACATGGTCTCCGAGACGAAGGGCATGAACGGGGCCAGCAACCGAGTGACGCCAACCAGCACCTGGTAGAGCGTTTGGTAGGCGCTCCGCTTGTCCGCGTCCGATTCCGATTTCCAGAAGCGACGACGAGAACGCCGTACGTACCAGGTGGAGAGGTCGAGCACGAAGGCTTCCAGCCGGCGAGCCGCCGTCGGCGGGTCGTAGGCATCCATCGCTTTTTCTACATCGGCGATCGTCACCGCCAGCTCCGCCAGCAGCCAGCGATCGAGGATCGACCGCTCGCGCACCGGAACGGCCGCCGCACCGGGATCAAACCCGTCGAGCCGGGCGTAGTTGGCGAAGAAGCCGTAGGTATTCCAGAGGATGAGCAAGAACCGACGGACGACGTCCTGGACCGCGGCCAGATCGAACCGGTAGTCATTGCCAATGGCGACCGCCGAGAAGAAATACCAGCGAGTTGCGTCCGCGCCGAACTTGGCCATGACTTCCATCGGGTCGACCGAGTTCTTCAGCGACTTGCTCATCTTCCGCCCCTGCTTGTCCAGTACGGTTCCGTTCACGATCACGTTCTTGAACGCGGGCTGGTTGAACAACATGGTGCCGATGGCCAGCAGGCTGAAGAACCAGCCGCGGGTCTGGTCGACGCCCTCCGCGATGAAATCGGCCGGGAACCGTTGCTTGAAGAGCTCCTGATTTTCGAACGGATAGTGGTATTGCGCCACCGGCATCGAGCCGGAGTCGAACCAGACGTCGATGAGGTCGGTGACCCGCCGCATGATGCCGCCGCATTTCTCGCAGGGCAGCGTCACCCGGTCGATGTAGGGCCGATGCAGGTCGTCGTTCAAGGTCAGGCCGAGCTCGGCGACGGAGCCCACGCAGCGCCGCTGGTCGCATTGCTCGCAGATCCAGACCGGCAGCGGCGTGCCCCAGTAGCGCCAGCGTGAGAGCGACCAGTCGACGAGCGTCGCGAGCCAGTTTGCCATGCGCCCGCTGCCGACGTAGGGTGGGACCCAGTTGACCAGGTTGTTGTTTCGGATCAACTCGTCCTTGACGGCGGTGGTCTTGATGAACCAGGAAGTCAGCGCGTAGTAGAGGAGCGGCGTGCCGCAGCGCCAGCAGAACGGATAGGTGTGCCGGATCGTTTCCGCCCGGTACATCAGTCCACGGCGCGTGAGGTCCTCGATGATCTTGGGGTCCGCCTTCTTGACGAAGAGCCCCGCGAATGGCGTGACCTCGGGGCGGAAGCGACCGCCGAGGTCCACGACATGGCGAACCGGGATGCCCTTCTTCAGGGAAAGCTCGAGGTCGTCGACGCCATAGGCCGCCGCGGTATGCACGATCCCGGTGCCATCCTCGACCGAGACGAAGTCGGCGTCGACGACGAAGAAGGCCGGCTTGTCGGGAATCAAGTATTCGTAAAGCGGCTTGTACCGTTTCCCCAGCAGGCTCTTCGGATCGACCTCCGCCTCGACCTGGTACTCGCCCTGCAGGACCGAGAGTCGTGCCCTGGCCAGGATGTAGCGCTCGTCCCCCTGTCGGACGCGGACGTACGGGATGTTGAGCCCGACCGCGAGGGCGACGTTGCCCGGCAGTGTCCAGGGGGTCGTCGTCCACGCCAGGAAGTAGGTCTTCGGCTCGTCTTCGAGCTCGAACTTCACGTAGACGGAGGGATCCTCGACATCATCCTGATAGCCAAGCGCCAGCTCGTGGCTGGAAAGCGGGGTCTGGTCTCGCGGGCAGTAGGGCACGACCTTGAAGCCCTGGTAGAGAAGTTCCTTGTCCCAGATCTGCTTGAGGATCCACCAGACGCTCTCCATGTAGGTTGTGTCGAGCGTCCGGTATGCCTTATCGAAGTCCACCCAGTAACCCATGCGCTCGGTCACCTGGGCGAACTGGTCGATGTACTTGAAGACGCTCTCCCGGCAGAGCTTGTTGAAGGCCTCGATCCCGAACTTCTCGATGTCCTGCTTGCCGGTGAACTTCAGCTGCTTCTCGACCTCGATTTCAACCGGCAGGCCGTGCGTGTCCCAGCCGGCCTTGCGTTCGACGTAATACCCGCGCATCGTCTTGTAACGGGGAAACAGATCCTTGAGGGCGCGCGCCAGAACGTGGTGGATCCCGGGAAGATTGTTGGCGGTCGGCGGCCCCTCGTAAAAAACGAACGGCGGCCGCCCCTCGCGTTGCTTCAGGCTCTTGTGGAAGATGTCTCGCTCTTTCCAGAAGCGAAGCACCTCGACTTCCAAGTCGGGGAAGCCGGCGCGCGTCGGCACTTCCTGGAACATGGACGCCAATTCTAGTGCAGGGTCTTCGGGTGCCGATGACGATTCGCGGCATCGGCGGCCGAGGTCCGGGCCTGCCGGCCCACGCGAGCCGCGCGGGACGTGCGATGCGAGCGTTTGAGGCGTCCGCCCGCGACGAGCGCCGGATCGCCTAGGCCGATGAAGCGTCGAGGCTCACCGGAGACCCTGCACTATCTCTCGTTCAGCCGAGGAACTGACCCAGAACGTACAGCGCCGCGATCGCGATCATGGGTGAAAAATCCACACCGAGGCCGGTGGGAATGACCCGACGCAGCGGCGAGAGGAGCGGTTCGGTCACGTCCACCAGGAATCCCATGAACAGCCCGTGGAAATCGCGGATGAACCATGAGGCGGCCGCGCGGACGAAGATGGCAAAGATACAGAGGTAGATCAGGACCTGGGCAAAGGTGTGCAGGAAGTTGATGGCGGTCTGCACTGGAAAAAAATTTCAGCGCGGTCCGAAGAGCGCGCGGCCCAATCGTAGCATGGTGGCGCCTTCTTCCACGGCGATCGCGTAGTCGTCGGTCATTCCCATCGACAGGACGGGCAGCGCCACCCCGAGTCGTTGGCTCGTTTCGTCGCGCAACGTGCGCAGTTGACGGAAGACCGACCGGACCGATTCCGGGTCGGGGACCATCGGGGCTACCGTCATCAACCCGCGCAGCCGCAGATGCTGGGCGGCGTTGACCACGTCGGCGACGGCCGGCAGGTCGGCGGGCAACGTTCCGGTCTTTTGTGGCTCTTCCGCCACGTTGACTTCGACCAGCACATCGAGTGGGGATTGGAGCCGGCTGTCGAGCGTCTCCGCCAGACCCGCCGCGTCCAACGACTGGACCATCCGAAATCGACCCTCGATGAACTTGATCTTGTTCGTCTGCAGGTGGCCGATCAGATGCCAGTCGACATCCGCGGGGCCGATCTCCTCGATCTTCGGGAGCGCCTCCTGCACCCGGTTCTCGCCGAAGACCCGTAGCCCGAGAGCCATCGCTTCACGGATCCGTTCCACCGGGAACGTCTTGGTCACCGCCACCAGCACGACCTGGCTCGGATCGCGGCCGGTCCGCTCGGCGCTGCGGGCGATCGTCTGGCGAACGGAGGTGAGGTTTGCCTGGAGCGAATCCGACATGGATCAGGGCGCGACCACGACCGAGAGGAAACGGCCGGGGCGACCGCCGCGATGAGAAAACCACCGGTCCTGCTCGCGGGTACACCAACCGGCCGACAGGATTCTGTTCGGCGCGACGCCCTCGTCTTCGAGCTGCAGCCGAACCGTAGCCTCGATGTCCAGTCGAATGTCGCCGCCGTCAGTCTGAAGGTAGCGATCCTCACGGCCATAGCGAGTCCGGAACTGCTGCGCCACCTCGGCTCCTACCTGGTAGCAGCTCGCGCAGATGCCCGGCCCGATCAGGACGTCGAGCTGGTCGGGAGCCGTCCCATAGGCGAGATGCAGGGCCTGCACCGTCTGGGTCGCGACCCCGGCCAGGGAGCCTCGCCATCCGGCATGCGCGCCGGCGACAACCCCGCGACTTCGATCGACGTAGAGCAGCGGAAAACAATCGGCGTGATAGGTGACGATCGCCTGGCCCGGGTCGTCGGTGGCGAGGGCGTCGGTCGAAAAGACGCACTGTCCACCCTCAGGCCGTCGCCGATGAAAGGTCAGGACGTTGGCGCCGTGCTCCTGTACGGTCATGAGCGCCCGGGCGAGATCGAAGCCGACCTGGTCCGCGAGCTGCTGCCGGCGCTGCATCACCACCTCGGGATCGGTCGACCCGGTCAGTCCCATCGAGCCGAGTGCCCGCGTGCTGAAACCGTGCCGCGCCGGAAAGCCGGCGACGCTGACCACGGAGGCGAGGGCTAACGCGGCGACGGGTCAGCCTCGCTTTTCGCGGCTCAGGAGCTGGTCGATCTCGTGTTTGACCTCCTGGAGGTCCATGAAGGACCGATAGACCGAGGCGAAGCGAATGTACGCCACCTCGTCCAGGCCGCGGAGCTTCTCCATCACGAGCTCGCCAACTTCACGAGAGGGGATCTCGACTTTGCCGCGGGTTCGCAGCTCGGCCTCGATCTCGTCGACTACTCGTTCCACCGTGCTGGGCGAGATCTCGCGCTTGGTCGTCGCCTTCATCAGGCCCGAGAACAGCTTCTGGCGATCGAAGTCTTCGCGGCGGCCGTCCTTCTTCATGACGTAGAGCGGCACCGCCTCGATCCGCTCGTAGGTGGTGAAGCGTTTCGAGCACTGCAAGCACTCCCGGCGCCGGCGGATCGATTCGCCGGTATCCGAGTCCCGCGAGTCGACCACCTTCAGGTCGATGTGACCACAATATGGACACTTCACTTTGTGGTCAGTATCCCAGATGTTGTGGAGCGGCGGGAGATTCAAGGACGCGAGGGCGGGGCGTCGCCCCACGCGAGTAGCGCCGGAGGTGCGAAACGAGCGTTAGAGACGTTGACCCACCCCTCGCCCGCGCCAAGCTGGCCACCGCAAAGCGGGCCGGAGTGAGAAAGGGCGAGGGGTGGGAAGGGGGCACCCCTCGCGCAGGTTAGCGGCGACCCCGCAGGAAGGCGGGAATGTCGAGGTTCGATGGGTCGAAACCGCGGTAGGCCGGCACTTCTTCCACCGGCGCCGGGCGACTGTACTGCTCGTCGATCTCGCGGCTCGTCTCCGTCCCGGTGACGAAGCCGGTGGCGACGACCGTGATCTTGATCTCCCCGGACATCTTCTCGTCGATGACGGTTCCGAAGATGATGTTCGCGTCCTTGTCGGCCGCCGCCCGGACGATTTCGGCCGCCTCGTTGACCTCGTGCAGGGTGAGGTCGGTGCCGCCGGTGATGTTGAAGAGAATGCCGCGCGCCCCGTCGATCGACGTCTCCAGCAGGGGGCTGGCGACGGCATCGCGGGCCGCATCGGCGGCGCGCTGGTCGCCGCTGCCGAAACCAATCCCCATCAGGGCGGCGCCCTGGCCGGACATCACCGCCTTGACGTCGGCGAAGTCGAGGTTGATCAGCCCGGGCTGGACGATCAAGTCCGAGATGCCTTGCACGCCCTGGCGCAGGACGTCATCGGCGATCTTGAGCGCCTCCGTGAAGGGCACCTTCTTGTCGGTGACATCCAGCAGCCGCTGGTTCGGGATGATGATCAGGGTATCGACCTTTTCCCGCAGCGTCGTCGCCGACTCTTCGGCGATGGCGCGCCGGCGCGTCCCCTCGAACGTGAACGGCTTGGTCACCACGCCGATCGTGAGCGCGCCGTTGTTGCGGGCGATCTCCGCCACGACCGGCGCCGCGCCGGACCCGGTCCCGCCACCCATGCCGGCGGTCAGGAAAACCATGTCGGCACCTTGCAACAACTCTGAGAGTTCTTGCTGGCTCTCCTCGGCCGCCTCGCGGCCGATCGTCGGGTTGCCGCCTGCGCCGAGGCCGCGGGTGAGCTTCTTGCCGATGTTCATCTTGGTCTGTGCTTCGGAGTGGGCCAGCGCCTGCAGATCGGTGTTGATGGCGATGAACTCGACGCCGCGGAGCTTCGAGCGAATCATCCGATTCACGGCATTGCTGCCGCCGCCACCGATGCCGACGACTTTGATCCGCGCATTCCCCTCCAGGGTCCGGTCGACATCGCGCATGGCTTCCTCCTTGTCGCGCTCCAGGCGCGCCCTTACGAACCGTTCGGCCGACACCCGCGGTCCCTGGCCTCCGCCGTAATCGCCGGGGATCACGGGCCGTGAGGCGAGGCCCTTCATTCGAAGCTGATCGTCCATGTTCATACCGGCCTCCTTCCTCTAGAAGAAATCCTTGATCCACCGAACGGTGCGCGTATACGCCGCCGACACGCCCGCGCCGGCCGGCGTGTGGCCGTTGGCGTGGTGCCGTAGCTTGGTTCCCCAGCGGAGCAGTCCGACGGCGGTCGCGTAGGCCGGTCCGCTCACCTGGTCGCTCATCCCGATCGTTTGCGTCGGTGCGCCAATCCTGACCGGCAGGTCCAGCAGCGACTGGGCCGCTTCCGTGAAACCGAGCAAGCGGCAGCCGCCGCCGGTGAAGACGACGCCGCCCGGCAAGAAGCCGTCGTGTCCACCGCGACGCATCTCGAGGCGCACCATCTCGAGGATCTCGCGGGCCCGCGGCGCGATGATCTCCGAAAGATGCCGGCGCGGCACGACCTGCACCCGGTCCTGCCCGATCTGGTGCAGCTCGACCATCTCCTCGCGCGGGATACAGGCCGGGATGGCATGGCCGTAATTGACCTTCAACATCTCGGCTTCCCCGAGGGTGGTACGGAGACCGATGGCGATGTCGTTCGTCACATGCGTCGCGCCAACCGGCAAAACGGCCGTGTGGACGACGCTGCCGTCCGCGAAGAGCGCGACATCGGTGGTCCCGCCGCCGACGTCGACGAGCGCCACACCGAGGTCCAGCTCGTTGTCATTGAGAACGGCCTCGGCCGAGGCCAGCACTTGCACCACCAGGTCTTCGACACTCATGCCCGCCTGGTGGACACACTTGACGACGTTCTGCACGGCCGTCAGCGAACCCGTGATGATGTGAGTCTCGACTTCGAGGCGGCCGCCGGACATGCCAATCGCATCGCGCACGCCCTCCTGGCCGTCGACGATGTAGCCGCGCGGAACGACATGAATGATTTCGCGGTCGTTGGGAACGGAGACCGCCCGGGCGGCGTCGATCACCCGACTGACGTCCTCCTGCCCGATTTCACGGTCGGAGCGCGCGACCGCGATCACTCCTCGACTGTTCTGGCTGAGGACGTGCGTGCCGGCCATTCCGACGAACGCCGACTCGAGCTTGTGGCCGCACATCCGTTGCGCGGCATCGACGGCATGGCTGATGCCGCGCACGGTCTTCTCCATGTTGACGACCACGCCGCGACGGAGACCTTCGGACGGGGACTCGCCAACCCCGACGATGTTCATGCCGCGCTCCGTCGGCTCGCCGACGACGCAGCAGATCTTGGTTGTGCCGATATCTAATGCTGTGACGTATTTAGAACGGGGCAAAAACCTTTCCTGGAACGTTGGC
>Ga0209526_10001628_pt1 | contig 15119 bp, 10 predicted proteins | sample JacPinW_OM2H0_M1_FD_188566 | JGI IMG/M metagenome (GOLD analysis project Ga0209526, IMG submission 188566) | Forest soil microbial communities from Algoma, Ontario, Canada - Jack Pine, Ontario site 1_JW_OM2H0_M1 (SPAdes) (version 2) | ecosystem: Environmental > Terrestrial > Soil > Boreal... | reverse complement strand
GATGAAGTCGGCCCACGCCTGCAGCGCCTCGTGGCGTCGCGCAATCATCTCGCTGTCCCAGTATGACAGTTCAGCCTCATCGCCGATGCGATGCGACAGACAGAACTCCAGCACTTCACGGCGAAAATTGTGATTCTTGTTATCTGCGCCCCAATTACGGAAGCTCGTGCGGCAGCCGTGCATGGTGGATTTGATGCCAGTTCGCTCGATGGACCCAACAAGCGCGTTTGCCCGGAACGGTTGATGCGTCTCGGCGTGATCGGACGGGAACACGTATTTGCCGGTGCGCGGCATCGAGCGGATGATCTCGATGGCCTGATCGGATAGCGGAACAAGATGCGGCTTCGGTTCCAGCTCGCCTTTGATCTTCATCTTCTCGGCTGGAACTATCCACGTCGTTGCTTCGAAGTCGAGTTCGTCCCACTCCATCAGCCGAATTTCCTGAGAGCGCGCGACAGTGAGGATACCGATCTCGACACAACGGGCAGCAACGCCTCCATCATACTGCAGGCCGGTCATCATCTGTGGCATCTTCGTGTAGGGCGCCGACCTGTGCCCCTTCTTGCGATGCAGCTTCCGGGGCGAGGGCAGCAGGTGTTTGAGGTTGCCGCGCCATGCAGCCGGATTCTCGCCCGCGCGAAGCTTCAACGCCTTGGCAGCGTCCATCAGCCGCTCGATCCGCTGGCGCGTCCGTGACGCCGTGACCGGCTTCACGCTCCAGATCGGCTTGAGCGCCTCCAGCACGTGCTCAGTTGTGATCTCGTGGACTTTCAGATCATGCAGGCTCGGTACGTCGCGGATGGAGCGCGCCCACTGCTTCTCCTCTTCCTCCGACAGACCCTTGCACCAGCCGGGGTATTGCTCCTCGGCAAATTCCTTGAACGTCTTGCCGCGCTGTGTGGTGGCCCGCTTCTTGACGCGCGGATCGACGCCATCGCGCTTCAAGGCGACCTTGTATTCGCGGGCCTTGTTGCGCGCGCTGCTCAACGTCAGTACGTCGCCGGCCGCGCTGTCGCGGTCGCCGATCCTGGCGAACTCCATTTGCGCCCGTTTGCCGTCAAGGTCGGTGAAGCGGAAGGCCCACACCCGATCACCGCTCTCGCGCACGACCAGATAAAGCCCCCCGCCGTCCGCATGAACGCCAGCTTGCAGCGATTTAACTTGGTTCGAATTGAGTGCCACTTTAACGTTCCCATTCCGCTTACCACTGACCGTCGCGGATGCTTCGCTCGCGACGGTCAGTCGTTCCAAAATCGACCTGTTTTGGATGTATGACCGTCACGGATACTTTAAAAGGAAAGCCGCGTCAACTTACCGCTTTTTCGCCAAAAGCGGCCGGCGTTAGGCGATTTTCGGCAAAGTCAGACGACAGCAGATGCAGATAATAGTTTGTAATTACAAGGAAATATGAGCAGTGATGATGGCCAGTGATAGCAGACGCAGCGCTCAGATTGGATACATGATCCGTGACGGCATTCGGTAAGCTGATCCGAACCACTGCGTTCCGGTTGACGCTGGTCTATCTGTTCTTGTTTGCGCTGTTTGCCGCTTCGCTGTTGGGCTATTTCGCCTGGAACACGCGCCGGCTGATCACCGAGCAGATCGCCACCACGGTCAACGCCGAAACCGGCGAATTATCGGACATCTTCGGACGCCGTGGACTGCGCGGGCTCGTCGGCAACATCGAGAACCGGGCGCTGCGGCCGGGCGCCAATCTCTATCTCGTCACCACCCCGAACGGGCAGGCCATCGCCGGCAATGTCGGCTCGCTGGCGCCGGGCGTGATGGCGACCACCGGCTGGTCGGAGACCGCCTATCGGCGGCTTGACGAGCAGGACGCGGCCGACCATCGCGCGCTGGTGCACGTCACCGAACTCGACGGCGGTTTTCGCCTGTTGATCGGGCGCGACCTGGAGGAGCGCAGGCGGCTGTTCGGCATCGTCGCAAAGGCGGCCCAGTGGTCGATCTTGATCGTCATCGTGCTCGGCCTTGGCGGCGGCATCTTCGTGGCGCGGCGGGTGTTGCGGCGGATCGACGCCATGACCGGCACCACCCAGCGCATCATGGCGGGCGATCTCTCAGGGCGGCTGCCGGTCGGGCGCAGCGGCGACGAACTGGATCGTCTGGCGGTCAATCTCAACGCCATGCTGGAGCGGATCGAAGCCCTGATGATGGGCTTGAAGGAAGTGTCCGACAACATCGCCCACGATCTGAAGACGCCGCTGACACGCTTGCGCAACCGTGCCGAGGAGGCGCTGGCAAAATCCGGCAGCGAGGCCGAATACCGGAACGCACTGGAACGCACAATAGAGGAATCCGACGGCCTGATCCGGACCTTCAACGCGCTATTGATGATTGCGCGCGCCGAGTCCGGACAGGCGCGCGGCAATATGGACGATTTTGACGCCGCCGACGTTGCCAACGGCATCCACGAACTCTATGAACCGCTCGCGGAAGACGACGGCATGAGCCTCAACGTCAAGACCGCGCCGATGCGTCTTTATGGCAACCGTGAATTGATCAGCCAGGCGCTGGCCAACCTGGTCGAGAATGCGATCAAATATGGCAAGCCGGTTCCCTCCGCGCAACCGCTCGGCGCCGATGCGGTGACACACGCCGGGGCGAAGGAAATCCTGATCGAGGCCCGCCGCGAGGGCGATTCCGTGCTGCTCAGCGTCACCGATCACGGGCCGGGCATTCCGCCAGCCGACCGTAAACATGCCGTGGAACGGTTTGTGCGGCTCGAGGCGAGCCGCACCCAGCCGGGCTCAGGTCTCGGATTGAGCCTGGCGTCGGCGGTGGCGACCCTGCATGGCGGCGAGCTCCGGCTTGGCGATGCAAACCCCGGACTGACCGCCACACTGGCGATCCCGGCGCTACCCGGCGCCAGCGACAGGCTTGCGGCTCAAACGCAGGATGTGCCACAGAAGACCGCATGAATTCTTCCGCGAAGGGCGACGCGGACCGACGTCTGGCCGCGCGGTTCGTGGACGGCCCGCATGTGTCCGCGCCCGACAAAGCCGAGCAGCGACTTAAGGACTGGCTGACCGATCTCGGATCGGAGCAGGCGGCTGCGATCGGTGATCTGATCGCCCGCTTTCCGCGCGCGAAAACCATTCTGTTGGGGATCGCGGAGGCCTCGCCCTATCTGTTCGACTTGCTCCGCGGCGACGGCGCGCGGGCCATCCGGTTGCTCGAATGCGATCCAGAACCCCATCTGGCGCAATTGATCGAGGACACCAGCCGGGTCGCATGGGCTGGCTCCAGCGAAGCCGATGTGATGCGGCTGCTGCGTCATATGAAATCGGAAGCGGCGTTGTTGATCGCGCTGTGCGACATCGGCGGGGTCTGGCCGGTGATGGAAGTGACGGCGGCGCTGACCGAGCTCGCGGTCGCCGCGGTGCAGGCGACGCTGCGTTATTTATTGCGTCAGGAAGCCGCGCGCGGGCGGCTGTCGCCGCCGAGCCCGGACTCGCCTGAGGACAATAGCGGGCTGATCGTGCTGGCGATGGGCAAGATGGGCGCGGGCGAATTGAATTATTCCAGCGACATCGACCTGATCGTATTCTTCGATCCCAAGGCGGGCGCGCTCGCGCCTGATATCGAGCCGCAGCCGTTCTTCGTGCGCATCACGCAAGGCTTGGCGCGATTGCTGCAGCAGCGCACCGGCGACGGTTACGTGTTTCGCGTCGATCTGCGGCTGCGCCCCGATCCGGCCTCGACACAGGTCGCGATCTCGACCGAGGCGGCGCTGTATTACTATGAGCGGGAAGGGCGGACCTGGGAACGCGCGGCCATGATCAAGGCGCGACCCTGCGCGGGCGACGCCATTGCCGGCGAGGCGCTGATGGTGGAAATCGCGCCCTTTGTCTGGCGCAAGCATCTGGATTTCGCGGCGCTGGGCGACGTCCACGACATGAAGCGGCAGATGCAGACGTTTCGCGGCCAAAGCGAGGTCGCGGTCGAGGGCCACAATGTCAAAGTCGGCCGCGGCGGCATCCGCGAGATCGAATTTTTTGCCCAGACCCAGCAATTGATTGCCGGTGGCCGGCATCCCGAATTGCGGGTGCGGCCGACGCTGGAAGCGTTGAATGTGCTGGCGGCGAGCAACTGGATCACTTTTGCCGCGCGCGACGAGCTCACCGCGGCCTATGTCTTCTTGCGCCGCGTCGAGCACCGGCTGCAAATGGTCGCCGACGAGCAGACCCATACGCTGCCCGAAGAACCCGAGGCGGTGGAGCGATTTGCATGGTTTCTCGGCTACGAGAGCCGTGCCGCCTTCGCAAGCGACCTGCTCGGCCATCTCAACGTCGTGCAGGGGCACTACGCAAAACTGTTCGAAGGCGATCCGACCGGCACCGTGAAATTGCCGGCGGCCGACTATGCCGCCGGTCCGGACGATCCGCGCCTGCTCGAACATCTTGCAAGCCTCGGCTTCAAGAAGCCGATCGTGGTGGCAGAGACCGTGCGGCAATGGATGGTCGGCGACTATCGCGTGTTCAGAATAGAGACGACGCGCAGCGCCTTCATCGAATTCGTGCCGGCGCTGATCGCAGGCCTTGCCGACGCCGAAGACCCCGACAACGCGGTGACGGCCTTCGACCGTTTCCTGCAGGCGTTGCAGCGCGGCGGCCGGCTGATTTCGCTGCTCAGCCAGAACCGTGAGCTGGTCGCCCTCGTCGCGCTGATCCTCGGCGCTGCACCGAGGCTCGGAGATATGCTGGCCCGCCAGCCGCAGATCATGGACGGTTTGATTGATCCGCGCTTCTTCGGCGCGATGCCGGACCGGCGCGAATTGTCGGCGCGGCTCGCCGCGACCTTGGCGGACGCATATTCTTACGAGGAATTCCTCGACCGGCTGCGCTTGTTCGGCCAGGAAAGCCTGTTCCTGATCGGCACGCGAATCCTGTCCGGCACCGTCTCCGCCCAGCAGGCCTCTACCGCCTTCGCCGACGTCGCCGAGGGCATTGTGCATACCGTGCATGCCCTGGTGACGGATCGGTTCGCAGCCCAGCACGGCGAGATCAAGGGGCAAGAGACGGCCATCCTCGCGATGGGCCGGCTTGGCAGCCGCGAGATGACGGCGTCATCTGATCTCGACCTGATCCTGCTCTATGATTTCGATCCCGAGCATCCTGACTCCGACGGGGCGCGGCCGCTGCAGGGGGCGCATTATTTCGCGCGCTTCACGCAGCGGCTGATCAGCGCATTCACGACGCGGACCAATTACGGCGTGCTCTACGAGGTCGACATGCGGCTGCGTCCCTCCGGGCGGGCCGGACCTGTGGCCTCGCACGTCGAATCTTTCGCGCAATATCAGGAGCGGGAGGCCTGGACCTGGGAACATATGGCGCTGACGCGGGCACGGGTGATTTCATCCTCGGCCGCGTTTCGCGACAAGATCGAAAAAATCATCCGCCAGGTGCTGACGCGGCCGCGCTCGGCTGCCGCTGTCGCCAACGACGTCAAAGAGATGCGCCGCGCAGTGGCGCTGGAGAAGGGCGACAAGGATGTCTGGGACTTGAAATACGCCGCCGGCGGCATGGTCGATATCGATTTCATCGCGCAATATCTGCAGCTCGTTCATGCCGCCGACAAGCCGGATATTCTCGACGTCTCGACGCTGCACGTGCTCGACAACGCCGCGCGGCTCGGCGTGCTGCCACAATCATTCGCCGAGATTTTGCGCGCGGCGGCGCATCTCTATCATGACCTGACGCAGATCTTGCGGCTTTGCGTCACCGACCGCTTCAAGCCGGAGACCGCAGGCGACGACCTGCTGCGGGTGATGGCGCGGGCCGGCGACGCGCCGGATTTTTCCTCGCTCGAGGCGCGGGTCAAGGAAACCCAAAGCGAAGTGCGGCGGGTGTTTCGCAATCTTGTCGAGGGCCGGGATTAGGCTTGCTTCAGCGTTTCGACGGCGTCGCGGACATTCGAATCAAGTCCCGCGCCGCCGGCGTCGAGATGGGCGAGAATGGCGGAGCGCATCCGCGGGTCCCAGAATTTTCGGATGTGCTCGGCAATGCCGGGAACTGCCTGGTCGTGGCCCTGGCTCTGGAAGAATTTGCCGATTTGATTGGCCATGTAGATCAGCCGGTCAGGCGACATGGACGGCTTCCTCGACGACGACTTCGGATTTAATTCGGGATGGATGCGTGAAGATCTCAAACCCGTCGGCACGCGCAATGGCGGCAAGCGTAATGCCGGCTGCGTCCGCCATGCGTACCGCCAGCGCGGTCGGTGCGGAGACCGCTACCATCAGCGTCGCGCCCATGGCCGCCGACTTCTGTACCATCTCGACCGAAACGCGGCTGGTCAGCAAGACCATGCCGTCGCTTGCTGAGAGTTTATCCCGCGCCAGCGCGCCCGCCAGCTTGTCGAGCGCGTTGTGGCGGCCGACATCCTCGCGCAGCGCGACGATGCCACGCCCCGGTGTCCAGAACGCCGCCGCGTGCACCGCGCGGGTTTCGATATTGATCCGTTGCAGCGACGAGATGCTCTGCATCGCCGCCGTGATCTGTTGCGGCGAAAAGGATCGGTCTTGCGGAACGATGGCCGCCGGACGCACCGCTTCCGCGATCGAATCGATGCCGCATATTCCGCAGCCGGTGGGTCCTGCGATATGCCGCCGCCGCTCGTTCAGCCGATCTGCTTTTGTTTGGGCCAGCCACATCCGCAGCTCGATGCCATCGTCCAGCTGCACGATGTCCAGCGAGACAATGTCTTCAGGGGACTGCACGATGCCTTCGCTGAGGCTGAATCCGACCGCAAAATCCCGAAGGTCCAGCGGCGTGCCCATCATCACGGCATAGGTACCGCCGTTGTAGGTCAAAGCGAGTGCGGTCTCTTCCGGGATGATGCGCATCCCTTGGCTGCGGCCAGAGTCGCGCCACACCTGACGATCAACTGTGCGAACCGGATCGTGCATCGACCTATTCCGCGGCTTCGACTGGTTGCATAATGCGCCGCGAATGGCGGGCTTGCTCGTCATAGGCCTTTTGCCATTCCGAGGGACCATTCGACGGCGATATCTGTACCGCCGTGACCTTGTATTCCGGACAGTTCGTCGCCCAGTCGGAATATTCAGTCGTGATGACGTTGGCCTGCGTGTCGGGGTGATGGAAGGTCGTGTAGACCACGCCCGGCGCGACCCGCTCGGTGATCAGCGCGCGCAGGGTGGTTTCACCGGCACGGCTCGCAAGCCGGACCCAGTCGCCGTCGCGTACGCCGCGCTGCTCGGCGTCATGGGGATGCATCTCGAGCCTATCTTCCTCGTGCCACACGACGTTCGCGGTACGACGCGTCTGCGCGCCAACATTGTACTGGCTGAGGATGCGCCCCGTCGTCAGCAGCAGCGGGAAGCGCGGCCCGGTGCGCTCGTCGGTGGCGACATATTCGGTGATCATGAACTTGCCCTTGCCGCGCACGAAACCGTCGATATGCATGACCGGCGTGCCCTCCGGCGCCTTCTCGTTGCAGGGCCACTGTACCGAGCCGAGTTCGTCGAGTTTGGCAAAGGACACACCGGCAAAGGTCGGCGTCAGCGCCGCGATCTCGTCCATTATTTCGGAAGGGTGCGTGTAGTGCATCTCATAGCCCAACGCTTCGGCGAAGCCGAGCGTGACTTCCCAGTCTTCCAGGCCGTTGCGCGGTGTCATCACCTTGCGGACGCGCTGGATGCGGCGCTCTGCGTTGGTAAAGGTGCCGTTCTTTTCCAGGAAGGTCGATCCCGGCAGGAACACATGCGCATAGTTCGCGGTCTCGTTCAGGAAGAGATCGTGGACGATGACGCATTTCATCGCCGACAGCGCCGCGACGACGTGCTTTGTATTTGGGTCGGACTGCAGGATGTCCTCGCCCTGCACGTAAAGGCCCATGAAGGTGCCTTCGATGGCGGCATCGAACATGTTGGGAATCCGCAGTCCCGGCTCCTTGTTGAGCTTGACGTTCCACATGGATTCAAACGTCTCGCGCACCGCATCGCCGGAGATGTGCCGGTACCCCGGCAATTCATGCGGGAAAGAACCCATATCGCAGGAGCCCTGCACGTTGTTCTGGCCACGCAGCGGGTTCACGCCCACACCAGCCCGGCCGATATTGCCGGTCGCCATGGCGAGATTGGCGATGGCAATGACGGTGGTCGAGCCCTGGCTGTGCTCGGTGACGCCGAGGCCGTAATAGATCGCGCCATTGCCGCCGGTAGCGAACAGCCGGGCGGCTGCGCGCAATTCCCTGGGATCGACGCCGGTGGCAATCGCGGTGGCTTCAGGGCTGTTCTTCGGCAGCGCCACGAACGACGCCCAGTCCTCGAACTCGCTCCAGTCGCAGCGTTCGCGCACGAAGGCCTCATCGACCAGGCCTTCGGTGACGATCACATGGGCGAGTGCGGTGAGTACCGCGACGTTGGTGCCGGGCAGCAGCGGCAGATGATGCTGGGCCTCGACATGGGCGGAGCGGACGATGTCGGTGCGGCGCGGATCGACCACAATCAGTTTGGCGCCGGCGCGCAGCCGCTTTTTCAGTCTCGAGGCGAACACCGGATGGCCGTCGGTCGGATTGGCGCCGATGATCATCACGACATCCGTATGTTCGACCGAATCGAAGTCCTGGGTGCCGGCCGAGGTGCCGAAGGTGCTGGACAGGCCATAGCCGGTCGGGGAATGGCAGACGCGGGCGCAAGTATCGACGTTGTTGTTACCGAAGCCGGCGCGGATCAGCTTCTGCACCACGAAAACTTCTTCATTGGTGCAGCGTGACGAGGTGATGCCGCCGACGGCGTCGCGGCCGTGTTTTGCCTGGATGCCCTTGAACTTCGCGGCGGCGAAACCAAACGCTTCATCCCACGACACTTCGCGCCACGGGTCGGTGATTTTCTCGCGGATCATGGGATTGAGGATGCGTTCCCTGTGGTTGGTGTAACCCCAGGCAAAGCGGCCCTTGACGCAGGAATGGCCGCGATTGGCCTTGCCGTCCTTGTAGGGCACCATGCGCACGACTTCCTCGCCGCGCATTTCCGCCTTGAACGAGCAGCCGACGCCGCAGTACGCGCAGGTCGTCACCACGGAATGCTCGGGCTGGCCGATCTCGATCACGGATTTTTCCGTGAGTGTCGCAGTCGGGCAAGCTTGCACGCAAGCGCCGCAGGACACGCATTCGGAGCCGAGAAAACTCTCGCTCATGCCCGGAGAAACCCGGCTGTCAAAACCGCGTCCGGAAATGGTCAGCGCAAAGGTGCCTTGCACTTCTTCGCAGGCGCGGACGCAGCGCGAGCAGACGATGCATTTCGAGGGGTCGTAGGTGAAGTAGGGGTTGGATTCGTCCTTCGGCATCCAGGCTGCGTTGGCCCCGCCATTGGACTTGGCGAAAACATGGTTTTCGCCTTCGTAACCATAGCGCACGTCGCGCAAGCCCACCGCGCCGGCCATGTCCTGCAACTCGCAGTCGCCATTGGCCGCGCAGGTCAGGCAGTCCAGCGGATGGTCCGAGATATAAAGCTCCATCACGCCCTTGCGAAGCTTTTTCAATCGCTCGGTCTGGGTGTGGACCACAAGGCCCTGCGTGACCGGCGTGGTGCAGGAAGCCGGCGTGCCGGCGCGGCCTTCGATCTCGATCAGACAGAGCCGGCAGGAGCCGAAGGCGTCCACCATGTCGGTGGCGCAGAGTTTTGGGATTTGCGTGCCTGCTTCCATCGCGGCGCGCATGATCGAGGTGCCCTCGGGGACCGTGACGCTCTGGCCATCGATGGTCAGCGTCACCATCGCCTCGGATTTGGAGCGGGGCGTCCCGAAATCGATCTCTTCAATCAGCGACATGGCGATCGTCCTTTATTCCGCGGCTTGCAGGCGTGTGGGCACGGGGCCGAAATCTTCCCGGAAATGTTTGAGTGCGCTCATGACGGGGTAGGGCGTAAAACCGCCGAGCGCGCAGAGCGAGCCGAACTTCATGGTGTTGCAGAGATCTTCGACCACGGCGATGTTCTCGGCTACGTGCTCGCCGGCGCGGATCTTGTCGATGGTCTCGACGCCGCGGGTCGAGCCGATCCGGCAGGGCGTGCATTTGCCGCAGGACTCGATCGCACAAAATTCCATCGCAAAGCGTGCCTGCTTCGACATGTCGACGCTGTCGTCGAACACCACGATGCCGCCATGGCCGATCAGGCCGTCGCGCGCGGCAAAGGCCTCATAGTCGAACGGCGTATCGAACAGCGCGCGAGGGAAATATGCCCCGAGCGGGCCGCCGACCTGCACCGCGCGAACGGGACGTCCGGTAAAAGTGCCGCCGCCGATGTCATCGACCAATTCGCCAAGCGTGATGCCAAAGGGTGCCTCAAACAATCCGCCGTGCTTGACGTTGCCGGCGAGCTGGATCGGCATGGTGCCGCGCGAGCGGCCCGTGCCGAAATCGGCATAGGCTTTCGCACCGCCGGCCAGGATGAAGGGGATCGCTGCGAATGACAGCACGTTGTTGATCACGGTGGGCTTGCCGAACAGGCCCTTGTGCGCCGGCAGCGGCGGCTTGGCGCGGACGATGCCGCGGCGGCCCTCCAGGCTCTCCAGCAGTGAGGTCTCTTCGCCGCAGACATAGGCGCCGGCGCCGACGCGGACTTCGAGATCGAAATCGTGATTGGACCCGCCAATGCGCGGACCGAGGTACCCGGCGCGCTCCGCCGCCGATATCGCCGCCTTCATCGCCACAACCGCATGCGGATATTCCGAGCGGATGTAGATGTAGCCTTTTGTCGCGCCGACCGCGACGGCGGCAATAGTCATGCCCTCGATCACTACGAAGGGATCGCCTTCCATGATCATGCGATCGGCAAACGTGCCGCTGTCGCCTTCGTCGGCGTTGCAGACGATGTATTTGCGGTCGGCGCTGGTTTGCGCCACGGTCTTCCATTTGATGCCGGTCGGGAAACCGGCGCCGCCGCGGCCGCGCAATCCGGATGTCGTGACATCAGCGAGGATGGCGTCCGAATTAAGCATCAGCGCGCGTTCGAGCCCCTTGTAGCCGCTGTGGGCGCGGTAATCTTCGACCGAGCGTGGATCGATCACGCCGCAACGCGCGAAGGTCAGACGGGACTGCCGCTTCAGCCAGGGAATTTCCTCGGTGACACCGAGCCGCAACGCGTGAGGGCCATCTGCGACCATCGCGTCGAGCACCGACGCAACATCGGATTCACTCACAGGGCCGAACGCGACGCGCCCTTGCACTGTCGCGACCTCGATCATCGGCTCGAGCCAGTACAGGCCGCGTGAGCCGGTTCTGACGATTTCGATCGCCACGCCGCGTTCTGTCGCGGCCTGCTCCAACGCCAGTGCTACGTCGTCGGCGCCGACCGCGACCGCACCCGCATCGCGGGAGACAAAAATCCGCATCGTCATCGCTGCGCCTCCGCAACCAGCGCGTCGATGCGCGCTTCGTCGAGCCGGCCGACCACGCGGCCGTCCAGCATCGCCGACGGCGCCGTTGCGCAGAGGCCGAGGCAATAGATCGGCTCCAGCGTCACTCGCTCGTCGGCCGTCGTGTTTCCGATCGCAATTCCAAGCTTTGCTTCCGCGCGCGCGGCGAGCGCATCGCCACCGGCGGCCTGGCAGGCTTCCGCGCGGCACAGTTTTAAGACATGCCGGCCCGCCGGTTCGCGCCTAAAATCATGGTAGAAGGTGAACACGCCATGGACTTCGGCGCGCGACAAATTGAGGGCGGACGCGATCATCGGGATTGCCGGCTCCGGCACGTAACCGAACGCTTCCTGCAGCGCGTGCAGGATCACCAATGTCGCACCTTCGAGCTTACTGTGCTCGGCGATGATTTCAGCGCCGCGGCCGGCATTCCATGGTTCGTAAACGGGTGTCATCGGCGCTCTCGGTCAGCAACTTGCCAAGCGCCGATAAGATTTGGAATTGGTTGTAAAATCAATAAAGCTGTCTCATGCTGCGATAGGGAAACGCGATCAATAGCGTTTTGAAATCAAGCGATATAAAAAGCCAATGAACGCTGGCGAGTGTAGCGAAAGGTTTTGCTCTTGATCGACAAGCTTGAACTCCTGCTGGCCCTGGCCAAAGAGCGGCACTTCGGGCGCGCCGCCGAAGCCTGCGGCGTGACCCAGCCGACGATGTCGACCAGCCTCAAGCAGCTTGAGGAAATTCTGGGCGTCATGCTGGTGCAGCGCGGCTCGCGGTTTCAGGGCTTTACGCCCGAAGGCGAGCGCACGCTCGACTGGGCGCGGCGCATCGTCGGCGATGCCCGCGCCATGAAGCAGGAAATCAACGGGCTGAAGGACAAGCTGTCCGGCGAGATTCGCATCGCTGCGATCCCCACCGTGCTGGGCATGGTGGCGTCGCTGACGACGCCGTTTCGCGCGCGCTATCCGGACGTGCGGTTTCGCGTGGTCTCCTGCACCTCGGCCGATGTGCTGGGTCTATTGGAAAATCTCGAGGTCGACGCCGGCTTGACCTACATCGAGAACGAGCCGATCGGCCACGTTCGCACCATCCCGCTCTACAATGAGAGCTATCGCTTGCTGACGTCGCCCGATGCGATGTTCGGCGATCGCGATCAGGTCACCTGGAAGGAAGTAGGGCAGGTGCCGTTGTGCTTGCTGACGCCCGACATGCAGAACCGGCGCATCATCGACCGCGCGCTTCGTTCGGTTGGCGCCGAAGCGACCCCGACGCTCACCTCGAACTCGCTCTTTGTCCTCTATACCCATGTCAGAACCGGGCGCTGGGCCAGCGTGATGCCGGCCAAGCTCGCGGAAACGCTCGGGCTGGCCGATACCGTGCGCAGCATTCCGATTATCGATCCGGTGGTCAACTACAGCATCGGGATGGTTATCACGCAGCGCGACCCGATGACGCCACTGATCGCGGCCCTGGTCCAGATCGCGCGCGAAGTCGCGCCGACGCTGGGGGCGTGAGCGGCTCCCATCTGCAGACCGCTGGCGCCTCGGAATACTGGATCGTCCGCCTTCGTCGCGCGAATGTGCGCCCGATCACGCCGGATGAAACATTATCGCCATGGATTGAGCGGCAGCTCACCGCGCGCACTCCAGAGATCGATCTGAAAGGCCAGCGTGTCCAGCCTCAGTCGGCTGTCGAGCACCCATTGCAGCGGCGTGTTGGAGACGAGGCCGCCGTCCCAATAATATTCGCCGTCGATCTGGTGGCGGGAAAGCCCATGGGTCTTCCTCAAACTCCGGGATATGCAAGCTTATCCGAGATATGGCTGCCGCGATATCCGCTATCGGTCATCGATCGACGGCGGCTGGCTGGCGCAGCGCAGCATGCATTTTGGTCCATGCCCGTTGATACGCGGCAAAATGCTGGTAGGCTCACAATGTTCGAGCTCGACGACAACACCACGGAATGGAGAGTTGCGTGAGCGAGTCACTTCATCCAATCGCCCCCCATGACCTGCCAGGCTTCATCACCGCTCCGGGTGACACCGATACCTTGATGGTAGTTGTCGGCGTCATTCTGATTGCTGCCGTTCTGGGAGTCGGCAATATCTATCTGCGTTTGCATAGCTTGCCGGAGCGAATGGCGCACAAGTCGCAAAAGCTGCAATTCGAAATCGTGGCTGTGCTTTGCTTGCTGGCACTCTTCACGCACAACCATCTGTTTTGGGTGATCGGGCTGTTGCTTGCCATGATTGATTTGCCCGATTTCAGCACGCCGCTAAGCAGCATCGCAGGATCGGTCGAGAAAATCGCGGGCCTCCCGCCCGACGTCGAAGCGACCGAGATAACCGGCGAAAGCGCGGCTCACGCGGTTGCCGCGGAAGAGCATGACACGACGAAAGCCGGCGCCGCCAAGAGCGAGGTACGGAGCCATGCTTGAGCTGCTTCTCTGCTCCTCGCTGACCATCCTTCCGGACTATCTTTATCGCCGCTATGGGCAGGGAAAACGCCTTGGGCAGGAGATCACGTTATATTCGGTATGGTTCGAACTGAGGTGGGGCATCATCACCTGTCTCATGCTGACCGTCGGTCTGATCACGGTGATCTTCTATTTTCATCCATCCACCACGTCGGCGACCTTGTACTTCAGGACCGTTCCGATCCTTCCTGAGGTAAACGGCCGGGTGTCGGAAGTTCACGTTGAATTCAGCGCCCCCGTCAAAACGGGTGACGTGATCTTCAAGCTGGACAGTACCAAGCAGGAAGCAGCCATGGAAACGGCCCGGCGCAAGATTGCCGAGGTCGATGCCGCTTTGCTGGCCGCGCAGGCAGATGTCCTCAAGGCGGATGGACAGATCCAGGCCGCAAAGAGCGACTATCAGCAGGCCTCGGACGAGCTGGACGTCAAACGCGACCTCCAAAAACGCAATCCCGGCAACGTCCCGCAGCGTGACATCGAAAAGCTCGAGGTGCTGCTCGCGGGCCGTCAAGGTGCCCTTGATTCTGCAACGGCTTCGAAACAATCCGCGACGACCCGCCTGACCGCTCTTCTCCCCGCGGAGAAAGCAAGCGCGGAGGCGAGGCTGGCCGAAGCACAGGTGGATCTGGACAAGACCACTATCCGCGCGGGAGTCGACGGGCGTGTGGAGCAGTTTACGCTACGCGTGGGAGACGTCGTCAACCCGGTGATGCGGTCTGCCGGCATTCTCATTCCTGACGGCGCCGGACAACGAGGCCTCTCAGCAGGGTTTGGACAAATCGAGGCGCAGGTCGTGAAGGTCGGCATGGTCGCCGAGGCGGCATGCATTTCAAAACCCTGGACGGTTATTCCGATGGTGGTGACGGGCGTGCAGGATTACATCGCGGCGGGCCAGTTCCGAGGTGGCGAGCAACTGATCGAGGCGCAGCAGGTGGTGAGACCAGGCACCATTCTGGCATTCCTGGAACCAATCTATCAAGGCGGCCTTGAAGGCGTAACGCCCGGAAGCAGCTGCATCGTCAACGCCTATACCAGCAACCATGATCTGATTGCCTCAAAGGAGACCGGCGCATTCAAAGGTTTTGTGTTGCATGCCGTCGACGCCGTCGGAATCGTGCACGCGATGCTGTTGCGCATCCAGGCCCTGCTGCTTCCGATCCAGACGCTGGTGCTGAGCGGGCACTGATCGCAATTCCGATCGCGCATTCGCGACGCCAACGGTGATGTCTATGCGGACTCTAC
>Ga0209526_10001627_pt1 | contig 15124 bp, 12 predicted proteins | sample JacPinW_OM2H0_M1_FD_188566 | JGI IMG/M metagenome (GOLD analysis project Ga0209526, IMG submission 188566) | Forest soil microbial communities from Algoma, Ontario, Canada - Jack Pine, Ontario site 1_JW_OM2H0_M1 (SPAdes) (version 2) | ecosystem: Environmental > Terrestrial > Soil > Boreal... | reverse complement strand
CGAAAGTGATGCGCGGCGGCCCAGCGATCAAACGTGAACGAAAACTCGCGGCGGTTGCGGCCGGTAAAAAGATTTAGTTCGTAGCGCTTCGCCCAGGTGGCGATCTGCCTCGGGGTGATCAGCAGTTTTTCATTCCGGACATTTCCCCGCTTCTCTGCGGTGCCCCAGTAAAATCCATTGAACGCCGCCTGCGCTTGTTCGTAGCTGGTGGGCGTGCCCAGGGAGGTGACCCAGTCGGCGGTCATGCGCCAATCGTCATTGTAGCCAGGCTTGGCTTTCCAGCGATGCAAATCCGCGTAAGTAACGCGCCGACCGCTAAGATGACGAACGGTTTCCAGCGCCGAGCGCCAGTAAGTTCCGCGCACATCCACCAGCACGCCATCCACGTCAAAAATTAAAATTTCCGGCTGCGTTCGAAGCCTGCCGCGAAGTCTTGATCCCCCTGTTGCCAAACGTAGTCCCTTCTCATTTCGCACCTGACCTGTTCCTTGTTACCAGACAGTGCGCAATTCCAATTAAATCATCTCGCTCGATTTGATGAATAGTGTGTGGTATTGACGGTCACCCTGGTTTCGGTTTAGCTGCATACATGCGCAGACGTCTGGCATTGGGTATATCTCTCGTAGTAATCGCAGCGTTGCTGGCCTGGTGGCTGTGGCGCGCCAAGCGTGTCGCGGCGCCCCCGACCATCAAAGAAGCTTCTAACGCCGTAGTCATCTCCGGCAACACACCAAGCACCACTGGCGCATCCAATTCGGCGCCCACCAACGTTTACGCTCACAACCTTATGCTCCGTAAGGGGTCAACTGGGTTTCGCATTTATGTGCGGTGGCTCCGCGGGCAGATGGCGCGGACTTCCCGCAATGTTAACCCTTCATTCGACGACCCCGATTCATTTTTCATCGACGTAAGAGCCGGCGTCGTTCACACCAACGTAGGCGACCTGGCAAATTTTCTCAATCAAGGCATTACCAATTCGCCGCTGACCAATATCAAGCTTTCCGGAGACGGAAACCAAATCAAGCTCACCGGAACGCTTCACAAAGTGATCCCGCTTCCCATTGAAGTGATCTCCACCATCGGCGTGGCTCCCGATAATCGCATTCAGATACATGTCGCGAAGATCAATCTCTTGAAAATTCCCTTTAAGAAATTGCTCGGTGGGATGGATATCACCGTCTCCAGCTTATTCCATCCGGGCGATATTCCCGGCGTGGAGGTCAAAGAAAATGACATTTTCCTGGACACCGCCAAAGCCGTGCCACCACCGCACATTCGCGGACAACTCACCAGCGTGCGCATCATCAATCCTGACTTCCAGGAGATCTACGGCAACGCCCAGGAAGATGTAACACGCGTCGAGCAGTGGCGCAATTTTTTGCAGCTCCAGGGCGGCACCATTGATTTTGGGAAACTCACCATGCGGCAGGTCGATTTAATGATGGTGGATCTTTCTAACAACGCCTGGTTTGATCTGGACCTGGCGAACTATCAGGACCAGCTTGTGAACGGCTACACCAGGATGACCCCTCAGGCCGGGCTGCAAATTTTCATGCCCAGCCTGGATCAGATTCCTCCCGACAAGAAGAACCACAGCATTAGCATGGAATGGCTCAAGCATCGTAATCTGCCCCCGCCCGCTGATATCACGTCGCGCTGAACACTTCCAACAGCGGAACCCGCGTGGCATCCAACGCACAATCGACTTGGTTGCTGTCGTTGGAAACCGCTTGTTACACTTCCATAGTGCGCTTGACGGGAATGCTTTCCACTTGCACTGATCCAAAGACTCCACGGAACCAACCTGTACCGTATTTCTGAATGAGTTTGGTTAGACTGACCCGCAACACCGCGTCAAAAGTCTTGCGCACGAGGAGAGCAGTATGGCCGGATTCGCCGGAGTGGATTACATCGATTTTGATTCGCAGTTGAACGACGAAGAAAAGCTGGTGCGCCAAACCGCGCGGCAGTTCGTCGACAACGAAGTGATCCCCGTCATCGAAAAACACAGTCGCGAAGGTACCTTCCCGAAGCATCTGGTGCCGCAGTTGGGTGAACTCGGATTTTTTGGCGCCAGCCTGGAAGGCTACGGCTGCGCGGGCATGTCCAATGTCGCGTACGGATTAGTTACGCAGGAACTGGAGCGCGGCGACTCAGGACTGCGCAGTTTCGTCTCGGTGCAAAGCGCCCTCGTAATGTACCCCATCTATACTTACGGCTCTGATGCGCAGAGAGATAAATGGCTGCCCCTATTGCAGCAGGGCAAAGCCATCGGTTGTTTTGGATTGACGGAGCCGCAGTTCGGCTCGAATCCCGGCGGCATGCTGACCACCGCGGTAAAAAAGGGCCACAGCTACGTGTTGAACGGCGAAAAAATGTGGATCACCAGCGGTTCCATAGCGGATGTCGCCGTCGTATGGGCCAAGTGCGAAGACAAAAAAATTCGCGGGTTCTTAGTGGAGAAAGGCACGCCGGGATTCAAAACCTGGGATGTACACGGAAAATGGTCCCTGCGCGCTTCCGTCACCTCCGGACTCTCATTCACCGATTGCGAAATCCCGGAAGAAAATCTGCTCCCAAAAGTTTCCGGCTTGAAAGGCCCCTTGGGCTGCCTGAACCAGGCCCGCTATGGAATCGGCTGGGGCGCCCTGGGAGCGGCCATGGCCTGCTACGACACGGCGCTGCAGTACGCGAAAACTCGCAAGCAGTTCGCCAACAAGCCCATCGCCAGCCACCAATTAGTTCAGGAAAAACTCGCCTGGATGATCACCGAGATCGTGAAGGGCCAACTCCTCGCGCTGCACGTTGGCCGGTTGAAAGACAATGGCAAGGTTGACCCCTCGCACATCTCCATGCTCAAAATGAACAACGTCGCCATCGCTCTCGAAACCGCGCGCAAAGCCCGCGACATCCTCGGAGCTAACGGCATCGTCGACGATTACCCCATCATGCGCCACATGAACAATCTCGAAAGCGTATTCACCTACGAGGGCACTAACGATATTCACAAGCTGGTCATCGGCGAGCGCATTACCGGCATCCCAGCTTTCAGTTAGGCCCCTTGCAAGAGTGCCAGCCGCAATGTTGTGTCGTGCCTCGTAACAGTTGTGTAATAGCAACTTCACGGCGGTGCGATGGTCGACTGTAGCCCGCCCTTTGCCCTATCATTAGCCTCCATTCACGTACCCTGAACATCCGGAGAGTCATCTATGGAAGCGCAGCTCAGTCTCGAATTTCTTCGCGTCGTCGAAACCGCCGCCATCGCCGCCGCTCGCACCATGGGTTTCGGCGACGGCCACAAAGCCGATGAAATAACCGTGGAAGCTATGCGCAAAACCATGGACTCCGTGCAGATGGATGGCACCATCGTCATCGGCGAAGGCGAGCGCGACGAGGCTCCGATGTTATACATCGGCGAGAGAGTCGGCTTGGCCACCCATGCGCCCAAAGCTCTCTTCCCGCAAGTGGACATTGCCGTCGATCCGCTTGAGGGCACCAATCTTTGCGCCACCGGAGCTCCCAACGCCATCGTGGTCCTGGCCGCCAGCGAACGCGGCGGCTTGCTTCACGCTCCCGATCTTTACATGGAAAAAATTGTCGTCGGTCCGTCGTGCAAAGGCGTCGTGGACCTCGACGCCCCAGTCGCCACCAACTTAAAAGCCATCGCGAACCGGCTGGATCGCGATGTGGAAGATCTCGTAGTAATCGTGCTCGACCGCCCGCGCCACGAAAAATTAATCGCTGATATTCGTGCCGCAGGCGCCCGCATTCGTTTGATCGGCGATGGCGATCTCTCAGCCGGCATTTCCGCCGCGGTCATTGGAACAGGGGTCCATGCCGTCATGGGCACTGGCGGCGCGCCAGAAGGCGTTCTCACTGCTGCGGCGTTACGCTGTTTGAACGGTGAAATTGTCGCGCGGCTCGTGGTCAGCAAGCCCGAACACGCAGAGCGTCTTGCGAAAATGGGCGTGCAAGATCTCAAGCGCATTTACCGTACGGAAGAGCTGGCCCCGGGAAAGAAAATGATTTTTGCCTGTACCGGTGTGACCGACGGCAACCTGCTGCGCGGGGTGCGCTTCTTTGGCGAAGGCATCCGCACGCACTCCATGATCTTAACCTTGGATGACCGTCAGGTGCGCTTCGTAGACTCTGTGCATCTCGAAAACCGTCCGGACATCAAGGTACGATTCAACTAGACTCCCGCGCCGATTCTACGTACGCAGCGCCCGTAGAGCTGCTTAAGATCCGCTCTTTCCCTGAACGCCCCTCCTTCCCTAAAGGCCCACTTTTCCCTGAGCGCCAAGTCTTCCCTGAACGAAAGACCAGGAACATTTAGAACACACCTCACCTTCCCAGACAAAACATCGCGCCATTTGTCTGCCAGACTTATAAGGCGGCAAAGTATTGCCTGCGGAGACCTATATGGCGGAATCGTCGGCGTCCGGAGAATCGTCGTCATCTAAATCGTTGATGTTCATGACCATTGCGATATTTCTAGGTCTAAGCTCCTTGCTGGGTGGCGGCCTGCTTCTCGCCAGCCGCGTCGTGCGCTCCATAGGCTTAGTCGCAGCTACCAGCGGGGATACCATCCGCACCCCGGCGGGCAGTTTCCGTATCGAAAAAAAGAACGATGTCGGACCAGGTTTGCCGGTCTATCCCAATACGGAAATGATATTGCCCACCGAAAAGGCCGCGGCCGCAGCCATCCAGGCACGTCAGAGCGGAATTAGCTCGGTGACTTACCAGACCACTGACACCAGGGACGAAGTCGAAGAGTGGTACGTCAAGCATTTAGGTCCGGAATTTGCGCGTCACGATGGGAGTGAAAGCCCTTTGCCGGAAATTTTTCGTGACGTGCGTGTTTCCGACGGCGATGTAGCATTTCTCGCCGAACGCGGACGGCAAGTGCGTATCGTCTCGCTGTCGCTGAGCCCCAAAGGCACTTCTATTTCCTTGTTCCGCCTTACTAAGTCCACGGGCCAATAAGCCACACCAACAGAAAATACGAATCGCAAGCGCCGTTGAAATAACGCGTACATCCTTTTGGCATGGGCGCGCTGTCTTGCCGGGTTCCGCCCCCACTAACCCTACTTGTCGGATTTTGTAATCGCTAGAAAAATGCGATCGTCAATCGCCACCGAACGCGTAAAAAGCGTCGCCGCTTGCGCCGCAAGTGCGACGCTCCTACTATTCGCACCAATAGCTGGTCCGGCGCGTTTGGCGACAGCACTCGCGGGGGCAGAGGCCCCGTCACCCGGCTGCAGCGAGATTCTAGAAGTCTTGGGCGTGCAACTGGACACCCCCAGACACGTGTCGCGCACGAAGACCTGACGATATCCACTATTGCTTGCGCCAGAAGCAACGCCCGGCTGCTGTGGAGCATGGCTCTGGCTAACCGCGAGAAACGCCACAAACCTGCCAGAAGCACTGATCGATGGCAGAAAACTCTCCGTGCCCGTTAGCGTCCCATTCGAATCTATCGAAACAATCTGCGTCGAAGGTGAGCAACTGCCTTCGGCTCCTGAACACGTGTCACGCAAATAAATTTGATGACCCGCCGGCCCATTTTCAACAAGATTGGTCGCCGCAGAACTGAATGCCACATAGCGCCCGTTTGCTGAAATCGAGGGCGAATTGCTGTCGTCATTCGCAGCCCTACCGTCTAATGCGGCGGAAAGCAAAATGGTCTGCGACTTGCACCCGCCGGCAACTCCTTCGCACGTATCGCGCACAAAGATCTGCGTGTGGCCATTCTCCGACGCACTATAAGCCACGTACCGCCCATCCGCGCTCACTGAGGGAGTCTCTTCCGCGACCGTCTGCGAGGCGGCATGCGCCACTGCGCCACTCGCCGCTGTGATCGTGAATGTTTGCGCCGTGCTCGTTCCGCCGCCACCAACCGATGGGTTGGGTGTGCCCCCTGGCGGAGTCGTTTGCGGCGCAGGCGGATTGAAAACCGTCACCAGCGCCGTCCCTGCCGCGGAAATAAGTGAGCCCGGCACAGTCGCCTTGATATCCGTGGCCGTAACGCTGGTTGTCGCTAAAGTTGTCTGCGTCGGCCCCGCGGTCCAACGAACCTGCGATACCTGCGTCGGATCGGTCGATGACGTAATGAAATTTGTTCCCTGCAGATCCAAAGTCAAATTGGTGCACGAACTTCCGCACGCCGCGATCGTTGCCGGCGCTATCGACGTCAACGTGGGAATGGGATTCGGAGGCGGATTGATAACAAAGGTAACCGGATTTGATAGCCCATTGTTGCCCGCGCCCGAAAATGGATTTTGTGTAATTACGGTAGCCGTGCCGGACTTAGCGACCAACGCCGCGGGCACTACCGCCGTGACGCTAAGTACGATCGTCTTAGTAGAGTCGAGGCTGACCGTGGTATTGAGTTTTTGTCCATTCCAGGTGACGTACGTTTGCGGCACAAACCTACTGCCATTGATAGTCAGCGTGAAATCCGGGTTGCCCGCGCTGACGTTTGAGGGAGACAAAAACGATATCAATGCCCCGGTATTGGCTTGAAATGTATTGCCGTAATCATTGCAGCCGGCGACTGCCAGAATTGATATCAATGCGACAGCCATGGCTGTCCAGGACCGCTTCATGAGACTCCTTCATCGCTGCAAACCAGGCATACGCCGGAATCAAGATCAACGTAGCGAACTACGTAATCGCTGCAACACACCATGGGCGTGCAGCCAATTTGCTTTTGGGATGTGATGCCGATTCCCCGCCACGCGTTGACTATCGCTCCATGCACCGAGCAGCCAAACACCGGCGCTGGACCACCTTCGCTCCGCAGCCCCGCGAGGAAAGCTGCGCACGACCCTCCATGATTATCACTCTCGGCACGATAAGGTCAATGCGACCAGGGATGTCTGGCCCAGAATGGCAGTCAGTTTGAATGAGAGCTGCAGAGTACGTCGGGACAAACACACGTTTTTAATCCTTTACATATAATGCTACTCATTATACTATTTACTTGTGATCAAGTCATTTAAGGATGCGGATACCAGGCCGTTGTTTGAGGTGAACCGGTAAAGCGATGGAAACACATGGAACCCGTTGCGAGACGCAAACTGGTGATGATAGATGCAGCTGCGAAACTTGATGATTTAAAAGTGCCTCCCGGCAATAAGCTCCATAAGTTAGACAAAGATCGTACGAGTCAATATGGAATTCGCATAATCGATCAGTATGGTGTGTGTTTTGAGCGGCGAGAAGGCGATGCACATAGTGTGGAGATTACCGATTATCACTAGGGAACGATGACAAAGTTAAAGCCAATTCATCCGGGAGAAATACTTCGTGAGGAATTTATGGTTCCGTTTGAACTCAATCCTAACAAGCTGGCTCTTGCTTTAAGGGTGGCGGCGCCGAATGTGTACGACATTATTCATGAGCGACGCGGGATTTCTTCTGAAATGTCGCTGAGGTTGGCGAGATATTTCCGTACCACACCGGAATTCTGGATTAATCTTCAAGCGCATTATGATCTTGCCGTATCAAAACAAGAAGTCGAGAGCAAAATTAACCACGAAGTTGAGCCTATGAACATGACTGCCTAGTTTGTGCTGCTCTGAATGCTATAGCCTTCGAAGTATGCACAATAGCTTTGTGGCCTGTAGCGACAGCACTGTTCAATCCACTAGTCCTGTAGCGTTTACAACCCTCGGGTCTTTGTCGGCAGGTCCTCACCCGCTTTACGTTCACCAGTGGCGAACCTGCTCATGCTCCCTGCAGCGTCAATCTTCCGCTTGGCCGTTTGATTGTAGGAGCCGCGCTGCCCATTTGCTATCCTCTGCGGACCGATGACGCCGCCACAAAAATCCGTTTCTGCAACACGAGCAAGCGCAGGAGGAAGTTCAGCGCCGGGCAATGCGCCACAAGACCCGGGTTTGGTCCGTGGCCTCGGACTGAAAGAGGCCGTGGCTCTGAACATGATCGACATGATCGGCATTGGCCCCTTCGTAGTTAGTCCGCTGGTCATTCGCGCAATGGGTGGACCACAAGCCTTGCTCGCCTGGACTGCGGGTGCCGTGCTTGCGTTGCTCGATGGCTTCGTCTGGTCAGAGTTGGGAGCCGCCCTCCCACGCGCCGGCGGCAGTTATGTTTTTTTGCGCGAAGCCTACGGCCCAGGAAAATGGGGACGTCTGATGTCCTTCCTCTTCGTGTGGCAAACTTTGATTCAGGCCCCGCTGGTAATCGCTTCTGGCGCCATCGGATTTTCTCAGTACGCCACCTACCTCCACCCCTTCACCGCGTATCAGCAAAAGGCCATTTCCGGAGCGGTAGTCATACTGCTCGTCGTGCTTTTATACCGCCGCATTACCACCATCGGGAAAATATCCGTTCTGCTGTGGATCGGCGTGATCGGCACCATGATCTGGTTGATCGGTGGCGGCATCACGCATTTCAATCCCACACTCGCATTTTCTTTTCCACCCGGCGCGTTTCATCTTTCGCACCTTTTCTTCGCCGGGCTGGGCGCAGCCATGGTCAGCACCACCTACACCTATTGGGGTTACTACAACATCTGCAACCTGGGCGGCGAACTGCGTGCGCCGGAAAAAAATATTCCGCGCGGAATTTTTATTTCTATCGTAGGGATCGCGATTCTTTACCTTGCCATGCAAACCAGCATTCTGGGCGTAGTGCCCTGGCAAAAAGCCCAGAATTCGCCGTTTCTCGTCAGCACTTTCGTGGAAACCATTTCTGGTCCATTCGCGGCTCGCATCGCCACCATGCTGGTGTTATGGATCGCCTTTGCGTCCATTTTTGCGGCGCTCCTGGGATATTCGCGTGTTCCCTACGCGGCGGCGCTGGACGGCAGCTTTTTTTCCATCTTTGCGCGCGTGCACCCGCAAAAGAAATTTCCGCACGTCTCGTTATTATTTCTTGGCGCAGTGGCGTTTGTATCCAGCTTGCTCTTCAGGCTCTCTACCGTCATCGCTGCGATACTCGCCACCAGATTGTTAGTGCAATTTATTGGACAGGCCATTGGCTTGATCTTGCTGCACCGCCGTTGGCCCCCCGAACGCTTCCCTTTCAAGATGTGGCTGTACCCGCTACCGGCCGTCTTAACTATGTGCGGCTGGGCCGCGCTGTTCTGGGCCACCGGCTCAGCACGCAAATGGGGCTTACTCGTCATTGGCCTCGGAATCCTGGCATTTCTGCTCCGCGCCCGGGAAGTGCGACAATGGCCTTTCGCGGCCGCCGAAGCGCGCCCCGAGCCGGAGGGTGCTTGAGACTTTCAGTTTTGAAACCATTCGCAATTTCCATCCTCGCGTTTTTTCTCGCAGCGCCATTGTTCGCACAGTTTGCGCCCGCCCCAGGCACTGGCCCGGGACTCAATGAAACTGTCGAAGCCATCGACAGCGCGCGCGTCACCACCCGCATTTTGTATATCACCGCGCATCCCGACGACGAATCCGCCGCTGTGCTGACTTATCTGGCGCGCGGCCTGCATGCCGACGTCGCCTTGCTTTCGCTCACTCGCGGCGAAGGCGGCCAGAACGTTCTGGGTCCCGAGCAGGCTCCGCAACTTGGACTCATTCGCACGCAAGAGCTGCTGGCCGCCACGCGCGGCTACGGCGTAAAGCTTTTTTTTACCAGCGCCAAAGATTTCGGTTTCTCAAAAACTCCTGAGGAGACAGAAAAGGTTTGGGGCGATCAAGTGCTCGCGGATATGGTGCGCGTGATTCGCTTCTTTCGACCAAACGTTATCATTAACAATTTTGGTGGCGTGCATTCCGGCCACGGCCACCATCAAGCAGCCGGGCGGTGGACTCCCCAAGCCTTAAAGCTGGCAGCCGATCCATCCTACGGTCAGTCCGCAAATGCAGTATCAAATGTACTGTCAACTGCCGAATCAACGAGCGGCCTATCAAAAGAGTTCGACATGTCCTGGGGAGGCAAAGATCATCCAGTAGAAATTCTCAATGTCGATCGTAGCGCCGGAAGCTCCACCAACCCAGCTAGCCTGCAACTTCCTTTAGACGAAGTCTCGCCCTTATGGGGAAAAACGTGGCGCGAAATTGGTCTTGACGCATTTGCGAATCACCGCACCCAAGGCATCTCTGGTGTCCTGGGCTCGCCCTTTCTTCACCGCCCGATCGCATTGGTCTCCGAAAACGGAGAGAAAATCGATCCCGCCATTTTTGTCCAGCCGCTTCACACCTTAGGTGGCGATTCCGCTGAAAATGGCTGCGCCCAATCATCATTCTTTTGCCCTGTTTTACAGCACGCGGAAGAAGATCTGGCAAAAGCCCGCGAAGAGGCATTGTCTCTTCGCTGGCACCAGTCCGCTTCGGCAATCACGCAGGCGGCGAAAGAAATCACGTCGTTGTATCCCGGCGGAAGTCACGCCGCGCACTGGGTCGTCAGCGATCCGCGATTGGCGGATCTGCGCTCCGCGCAACGCCGCGTGGATCGCGCTTTGGCCCTGGCCGCCGGACTCGAGATCATTGCCGAATCGGATAGAAGCGAGGTTGTCGTCGGCGAGCCGTTTACCGTGGACGCCGATGCCCATTGCAGAAAAGAAGCTGGCTGTGAACTGGGAACAATTCAGCTGGTGCTGCCGCCGAAAGCCACCCAAACCGTCGCCACGTCAGACCCGGCAAAAACCCAGAAGAAATTCAGCGTGCTAATTGACGCGCCACTTCCCCCGTCAAGTCCATGGCAGCTGCAACAGCCGGAGCCGCCGCCCCTCGCAATCGCCAATCAAGAATTAACTGTCGCGGGCTACACCATCGAAGTGGAGCAACCAGTCACCCATATCGCTGCAACTTCTACGCGCATTGATCGCGTTCCGGTGCGCATGGTCCCCGCATACACACTCGCACTTGAACCGGATCAAGCCATCGAATTATTGGCCAAGCCAACAAAACCATTTGATGTGCTCTCACGTGTCCGTTCTTACGCCACCAAGCCGGGCAAAATCGAACTGGGTCTGACTGTGCCGCAAGGATGGACCGTCAGTTCGCCCGTAACTCTGCAATTTTCCGGCACGGGCGATCAATACGCGAAGTTAACCGTCACGCCTCCCGCAAAATTATCTGCTGGGACCTACCCGCTGACAGCATTTGCCCAGCGCGACGATGAAAAATTCTCCGCCTCGCTAGCCCCGCTTCCTTCCATGCCCACGCTGCTCTGGAGTCAACCCGCAGAATGCCGTGTTTACGCTTTCGATGCCACGGTTCCCGGCGATTTGCGCGTCGGATATATTTCGGCCGAGAGCGAGCCCATTCCACAAGCTCTCGAACGTTTGGGCATCCAAGTCGAAATGCTGGACGCCGCCGCGCTCGCCTTCAGCAATCTAGCCCGCTTCGACGCCATCGTTGTCGGTGTACGAGGCTATGAACTCCGCACCGAATTGGCCGGAGCCAATCAGCGGCTGCTGGACTACGTATCCAACGGCGGCACTCTCCTTGTGCAGTACCAGCGGGATTTCGCGTGGGACAAATTTCAATACGCGCCATATCCGGCAAAAATCTCCCCCGAGAAACCCAATAGTCCACTGCCGCGCATCACCGATGAGGCTTCGCCCGTCAAATTCTTGAAGCAGGACGATCCAATACTCAACAAGCCCAATAAAATTACCCCGCAAGATTTCAATGGGTGGATACAAGAGCGCGGCTTGTATTTCTGGAGTCAATTCGACGGCAAATATACCCCTCTGTTCTCTATGAACGATCCGGGCGAACCGGATCTAAACGGCGGGCTGGTTTATGCCCATTACGGCAAAGGAACGTACATCTACACCGGCCTGGCATTTTTTCGTCAGCTGCCGGAAGGCGTGCCCGGCGCATACCGCCTGTTTATAAATCTGCTGAGCGTCTCGCGCGAAACAGGCCGAAACCCCGCGCAAACTTCCAGAGCGACCGCTGGCGAAACCCGTAAGTAGACCAACTGGACACACGCCCCGCGTCCAAAAATTGGCGTGCTATCCTCTAGCAGTTCACTCGAAAATCGATTTGTCAAAAAGGAGTTTTGCAAGGAATGAAAACTCTGTTTAGCACCGGTAAGATTCTACGCACGTTGCGCTTGGCGTTGTCCGCGACATTCATCGCTATGGTTGCATTATCGTGCGCTTCCCCAGCCGCCGCACAGAAAGATAAAAAAAAGAAATCAGAAATACAAAAACCCGCGGACAGCACCAACCCGCTGGTCCCGATGTCCGATGAAAACCAGATCGACTACATGATTTCAGAAATGCTCGGCGCCTGGCAGATCGGTGACATCGAAAAACTCCACAAGGATTACGCCGATGACGTAACCGTGGTCAATGGCGCCTATGCCCCGCCCATCATTGGTTGGGCGAATTACCTCGCCATTTACCTGCAGCAACGCACGCGCATCCAGCAGGTGCGCATGGATCGTTCGAACACCTTGATCAAAGTGGCGGGAAACGTCGCCTGGGCTTGTTATCAGTGGGATTTTGCAGCTGTTACCGACGGGGCGCCAACCACCGCGCAAGGGCAGACTACTTTAGTGATGGAGAAAAGAAATAATCACTGGATTATCGTGCACAACCACACCTCGATGGTGCCCCCAACAAATACGGGGTTAACCAACGGGGCAGCGACACAGCCACCCTCTCACTAGGAGTCGGGTAAGCCCGCCAAACTATCCACTTCAATTAGCAGTGGCGTCTATTCGCGTGGCCGCTAGAAATTCTTCAGCCCCTGATAAATCCACATCCCCGCAATAACCAACAGCAGAGTGCCCGCGGTAATGCCGGTAGTGGTTATGGGCTTCTGCAGCTTCATAATCTTCGCCACCACTTCGCGCTGCTCTCTAGCCATATGGTCCTGGGCAGAGTCTAGAAAGATTTGATCGCCCTCATGACTGGTCAGCAATGTGCGCCAGACCAACAGGAGCAAAAAAATCCCCGTAACAACCGCCCACACGATCAACAGATAATAAAGGGGTCCGGAAATAACACTGGGTTCCATGAGACCTCCGTTAAGGAGCCAATCTGCGGTGCCTGCCTGAACGGGCAGACAAGGTATTGGCTGGAGTATACCCCTCATGAATTCGAATATCTATTACTTCGTATTGGAAGCATGAATTCAAGGCTGGCTGACCGCTGGGTAAGCCAGTGTCGGCTATCCGACCAATGAACCTAAAACAGACGAATCAGAGCACCCGCATGAAATCACGCTAACTCCAATGGAATCGGCAGAGTGCGGCCACCATTCCACGCCGCTTTTATTTCCCCTTCGTATTCTCGGTCCTGCGGATGAAGGCTGCCACATTGTCATGCAGCGCCTTTGCCGAGGCCTCATGCGCGTAGACCATGTGCCCCGATTCATAAAACTGATATTCGATGTTCTTCTGCAATTTGGCCGGAATCGCCAAATGCTGCATTTCATAGACCCCTTCGTAAAACGGCGTCGCCAGGTCGAAATAGCCCGCGTTCAACATCACTTTCAGCTCCGGGTTGTATTTCATCGCCAGCCCCAAGTCCGTCATTACGTTTGTAGCCTGCGGCAACGGTATCGGCGCGCCCGGACCCTGATGTAGGTAATTCCATGTTCGCCAGATTCGAATCATGGGCTTGAATGCCCGGTTTTCCCCAAACTTCAGATCCTTGCGAACGTAATCGTTGAACGCAGAAACATACGCCGAGCTGATGGCCGCCGATTGCGGATCGTAATCCGCCTCTTTGCTGAGCGGATCCAAAGTCGGCCCCGAGAAACGTGTATCCAGCCGGCCGGTCGTCGTATCGCTGTCGTCCTGAAGCGTTTTCTCGAATTCCCCAGGCGTGATGCGCAGGTTCGCCTTCTCAATATATTCGGCCGGCAGCCCGGTATACTCGCGGAGTTTCGCGACGATTGCGCGCCGCTGCTCAGGCGCTAGCGTGGGTCCGGCTTCCAGCGCCTGCGCGTAATCAGTCATTGAAAAGTGCTCCACCTCCGTCAGCAGCGGCGTCAACTCCTTATGTTGGCCGTGCAGCTTATGGTGATACCAAGCGGACGCGGCATAGGTGGGAAGCGCCAGCTGATAGGGCAATTCGACGCCGGGATTGGCCTCCGCGCGGTCCGCGCTGAAACTAAAATTCAATATTTGCGACAACATGATCACGCCGTTGAAGTCGACGTCTCGTTCTGTCTCGAGAACGTTTGCCAACACTGCCGCTCGAGTGGTGCCATAGCTTTCGCCAAACATATATTTTGGCGAATTCCATCGGCCGTATTTGCCCAGGAATTGTGTTATGAAATCTGCGAAGGCCTGCGCATCCTGATCGACGCCATAGAACGCCTTTTCTCGATCTTTGCCGCTGATGCGGCTGAATCCCGTTCCGGGAGCATCCACAAATACCAGGTCACTCACATCCAGCAGACTGTACTCGTTGTTGACGATCGAATAAGGTGCGGCTGGCGTGTGTGAATCATCCAAAGTAATCACTCGCTTCGGCCCGAACGCTCCCATGTGCAGCCACACCGTCGAGGACCCCGGGCCGCCGTTGTAAAGAAATGTCAGCGGACGCGGCGCGCCTTTACTATCGGATTTAAAGTACGCCACGTAGAACATGCTGGCTTCCGGCGGCTGGTTCTTGTCATCCTTATCCCTGTTCTGCGGGACATCGTCCCAATCTTTCGTGTGCACCACCAGCGTGCCCGCAAACGCGTCGTAATTGATGACACTCCCGCCAATGGTGACGCTGCCTTTGCTTGCCTGCTGCTCAGGTTTGAAGTGTTCCGTCTTCGCCGCTTCCGTTGTGGCCGATTCCACCTTAATTGTTTGCGTTTCATCCTTCGTCTGCGCGCAAACAACCCCGACGGGCAGCGCACACCACCCAACCGTCACCGCGATCAATGAAGCGAACCTTCGCATCGTATCTCCGTTCAACAAAATAAAATTGAATCTGCTTTTTAATATCTGAGGCACGCAGGAAAATACCGTGGAAATCCGTTCAACGCAACTCTAACCAGCTCCACTTCGTTGACAAAGGTGGGGTCGCCGGGCAGAATGAAAAAGCTTCACTACGCGTGATTTCCACCATGCTTCACGCGCCGCACTTGTGCCCGAATGGCGGAATTGGCAGACGCGCCAGGTTCAGGACCTGGTTCTCGCAAGGGAGTGGAGGTTCGAGTCCTCTTTCGGGCACCAAATT
>Ga0209526_10001626_pt1 | contig 15134 bp, 13 predicted proteins | sample JacPinW_OM2H0_M1_FD_188566 | JGI IMG/M metagenome (GOLD analysis project Ga0209526, IMG submission 188566) | Forest soil microbial communities from Algoma, Ontario, Canada - Jack Pine, Ontario site 1_JW_OM2H0_M1 (SPAdes) (version 2) | ecosystem: Environmental > Terrestrial > Soil > Boreal... | reverse complement strand
ACGATCGCCGAACTCGAAGCGGAGACAAAGAAGCTCGCCCTGGCGCTCGGGGTCGGCGGCTTGATGAACGTGCAATATGCGTTGAAGGACGGCGAAATCTACGTGCTTGAAGTCAACCCACGCGCGGCGCGGACAGTTCCTTTCGTCGCCAAAGTCATCGGCGTGCCGATCGCCAAGATCGGGGCGCGGATCATGGCTGGGGAAAGCCTGGCCGGCTTCGGATTACGGCCGCCGCGTCTCGATCATGTCGGCGTCAAGGAATCGGTATTTCCGTTTGCCCGGTTTCCCGGCGTCGATACCGTGCTCGGGCCCGAAATGCGCTCGACCGGCGAGGTCATCGGCCTCGACCGCTCTTTTCCGGTCGCTTTCGCCAAGAGCCAGCTCGGCGGCGGCACGAATGTTCCAAGGACAGGCACCGTCTTCGTTTCGGTGCGCGACATCGACAAGCCGCGCGTCCTCGAAACCACGCGATTGTTGGCGGGGCTCGGCTTTAAGATCCGCGCGACCGGCGGCACCGCGCGCTATCTTGATAGCGAGGGCGTCAAGACGCTGCGTGTCAACAAAGTTTCGGAAGGCCGGCCGCATGTCGTCGACTTGATCAAAAACGGCGAGATCCAGCTTGTGCTCAATACGACGGAAGGAGCGCAAGCTCTCGCCGATTCGCGGTCGTTGCGCCGCGCCGCTCTCTTGCATAAGGTGCCCTACTATACGACCCTCGCTGGCGCGATCGCCGCGTCGCAGGGAATTCGGGCCTATCTCGCCGGTGATCTGGAAGTTCGCGCGCTGCAGGATTATTTTGGCTAAAGCGTGACTGGGCTGGGACGGAGGGCACAATCGCGGAATGGTGAAACACCCCTTGCGGCCGGTTTCGGGAAGGTGTCTGTTACGGTCTGACGCGGATGCGAAGCACTTTTGGCGGCCGCCGCCCGAAATCGGCATTGCGTCTCAGCGAAAGTATCGCGATAGAATAATCACCCGGCGCACGCGGAAATTGCGCCTGGGCTAGGACCCGGCGAACCTAGAGCGCTTTTCGATCAGATGGAATCATCTGATCGAAAATGAATCGCTCGGATTCAAAGAGTTGGAGCATATGCTGATCGAAAAGTCGGTCAACGTTTTCGGAACATGCTCTCGAGCATGATCTTTCAAAGTGGAAATTGGTTTCCTAAATTGGATCGTGCAGAATCAAAGCCTTTGGGCATGACCGGATAAGAAGGCGGGTCACGCTCCAGTCGCGGATTGAACGGCAGACGTGAAAGAGTAATGAGCATGGACAAGTTCCCCATGACGGCGGGCGGCTACGCCGCCCTCGAAGAGGAGTTGAAGCGGCGCCAGCAAGTCGAGCGTCCGCGCATCATCCAAGCGATCGCCGAAGCGCGGACCCATGGCGACATATCCGAGAATGCCGAATATCACGCCGCCAAGGACGCGCAAGCCTTGAATGAAGGGCGCATTGCCGAGCTCGAAGACAAATTATCGCGCGCCGAGGTTATCGATGTATCAAAACTCTCCGGCAACACGATCAAATTCGGCGCGACGGTGACGCTCGTCGACGAGGACACGGACGAAAAGAAGACATACCAAATCGTCGGCGAGAGCGAGGCCGATGTGAAGGCCGGAAGAGTCTCGATCACCTCACCGACGGCGCGCGCCCTGATTGGCAAGAAAACCGGCGATTCCGTGGAGGTGAATACGCCAGGCGGCGGCAAGAGCTATGAGATCCTGAACGTAGCTTTTCAGTGACGAATCGCGCCTCGCGATTTTCCGCCGTCGCGGGGGCAGAAATCCGGCCGATGATGGGCTTTCTATAATAACGCTGGGACGGCGCCGAAGCTCTTTTCCAGCAAGCCCCGGCGATCCGCCGACGCGATCCGTGGCATAATCAACGTGCCACGATTGGTAATCCGAGCCTATCGGATTTACGGCGAATCCATAGCCGTCGATAATGGCATTTGGCCCGCATTACTTGCGCGCCGCCTTGCGACACCACTTGTCGAGTGCCTTGGCGATCTCTGGATCCGAGATCCCCATGTTATCACTGTCCTCCTCGGTGTCATCCTCGTCCTGCCATATGTTGAGCCGGAAAGTCTCTTTTGCCGCGAGACGGGAATTCCAGTTTGCACTCATGTCCCTCTTCACGGTCTCCAAGGAATCAACCCGCATCGATTGCGGATTGGGTGGGACCACCCCACGAAACTTGACGCCCATTTTGGCCGGATTCAGTTTAACGTCTAATCATACATTCTCCGAGCCTCCTATATTGCCTAGAAGCCGGACTCGAAGAATTCAGAGCCAATAGGCAACGATAGCAGCAAAGCAAAGGGCGGAGAAGAAGTTTCCGGCGAGCTTATCATAGCGCGTGGAAATGTGCCGGAAGTCCTTGAGTCTCCTGAAGCAGCGTTCGATGACGTTGCGCCTTTTGTAGGCCTTCTTGTCGTGCCGGATGGGTTTCTTTTTGTACCCCAGGTTAAGATCAGATACCTTGATGCCGCCGGAAAGTGCCGGAATCATTCCAAGACAGATCGCAAGGCACCAAGCGTTTGTGGAAGCGGACCGAAGAAATGGTTGAGCACGATATAGACGCAGAAAGGGTCGAACGGGGGTCGCATTTGACGGGGCGGCAAAAGCCGACCGGCTCCACTGTTATTGTCGTTGGCGCTGGCATGGCGGGCATAGCCGCGGCAAGAAAACTTCAACAGCAGGGATCGACGGTCATCGTGCTGGAGGCGCGTACCCGCATCGGCGGCCGAGTCTGGACCGACTGGAGCTGGCAGGATGTCCCGCTCGATCTTGGAGCCTCGTGGATTAACGGGACCATCGGAAATCCGCTTTTCCATCTCGCCCAGAGACTTGACCTCGCCACTGTCACGACCGGATATCATTCCTCCCCCGTGATCTACACGTCAAAAGGCGAAGTGGTGCCCGAGAGGGAGCAGGTGGCGATCAAATTCCGATTTGCACGCATCATCGCCGCCCTGGGGCGAAAGCGCGAAGGAATTCACCGCGACACCTCGTTGCGTAAGGTCTTCGATCTTGCTTGCTCGCATCCATCGTTCTCGACTTCGCAGGTTCTTTTGAAACATCTGTTCCACACCACCATTGAACAGGAGTACGCAGCGGAGGGGGCGGATCTTTCCTTGTGGTACTGGGACGACCCCGCGGAATACCGGGGCGCCGACGCGATGTTGCCCGCTGGTCTTGGCCAGTTAGTCGAGAGGTTGGCAGAGGGGCTCGACATCAGGCGGTCGCATGTCGTTACGCGAGTAGAATACGACTGCGACGGTGTTAAGGTTTTGACCGGCAAGGCGGCCTTTAATGCCGAATGCGCCGTGATCACGCTCCCGCTCGGCGTTCTGAAAAACGGTTCCGTGACGTTCTCCCCGGGCCTCCCGCAACGAAAGCTTGCATCTCTTCAGAAGCTAAGAATGGGAGTTCTTAACAAACTTTTTCTCCGGTTTCCGATATGCTTCTGGCCGATTGATAGGGACTGGCTGGAATATATGGATCAGCAACCGCCGCATTGGGCGGTGTGGTTCAATTATTTCAAGTATACAAATGCCCCTATTCTTGTAGGATTCGACATCGGCGCGGACAGACGCTCTCTTGAGAACCTACCGGATCAGGAAATCGTCGCTACTGCCATGAACGTGCTGCATCTCATGTTCGGGTCAACCATCCCCACACCGGCCGCCTGGCGCATGACGCGTTGGGCCGCTGATCCATTTTCATTTGGATCCTATTCCCACACCCCGCCGGGCGCGAGCGGTCTCGATTATGACGTGTTGGCCGAACCGATCGGAGGGAGGCTGTTTTTTGCCGGTGAGGGGACGCATCGGTCGCATTACGGAACAGTCCATGGCGCGTTTCTTTCCGGCGAACGAGCGGCGAGGCAGATTGAGACAATCAAGCGAACCTCCATCCGCGCATCGCGCGCTGGGGTCGCGCCGTCCAGACGCCGCGCGGCCAACCGCGCCTCACCATCGTCAAAAAAGCTGGAGGCATAGGAACGGGAACGCCAAGCTTCCGGTCCATCTCCCGCCTCCACCTCACAAAAGCTGCCGCTCGAGCCAGTAACTCTTCCATTCGCTGAAGTCGTCCTGGAGGAATTCCAGCATCTGGTCCGCAGCCGAGGGCAGCCACTCCTCTCCACGGTCCTTCAGGTCCTTGCGGACATCCTTGATGGCGTCGCGGCTGCCCAAATGCACATTGGCCGTTTCCCAGCCCATGGCGTTGAGGACCTTGCCGACCAGCTGTTCAGAGTCCAGCGAAGGAAGATAAAGGCGGACGTAATCGGGCGACAGGCGGCGGACAAGCCAAAGGCTAAACGCCCGAACAAACGGATCCAGGCTGCGAATGGCGTTTTCCAAGATATCATTATAATAGATGATGCTGTCCGGCTCCTTTTTGTTTTTCAACCACGGTAAAGATGAGGCAGAAGCGGTCAGCGCCTTCGCTTCGCGCGCGGCGTTGGAGCCGCTGAGCCTCATAAGTGCCAAAATGCGCGGCCGCTCGCGACTGCCTCGGCCGGCGAGGCGGTCCGAGACTTTATACGGTTTCCCGGGTCCCGGAAGCATTCTCTCGATTGCCTGCTCGGCCTCAGGCGGCACCGGGTCAGTCCTACCGGGCAGATCGGTCAACTTTTCCCAGAACGTTTCCGGGTCCTTTATACTGTCCACTATCAAATCTCGCAACCAGGGGGATTCCTCGGCCAGCACAATTGGCCCGCCGCCTTGGCTCAATCCACTCTTGTAACCGGCTAGGACGTGACGGCTGATGGTTTCCATTGGAATAGAATTGTAACCCACTTCGAGAGCGAGGTACGCGCTGGTTACAAGTCGCACGAGATCGGCTGTATACGCCAATGGGTAAGCTTCATCGAAATCATTGATTCCCCAAACCAACCTTCCCTCGACGTCACGCCAGGAACCAAAGTTGTCTGTATGGAGGTCGCCGACTGATAATACGGTGGGGGCCTCGTTGAGTTTCTTAAAATCCTTTTCTTCAAACCATATCTGTATCCAACGATAGTATGTCGCTCTCATAAAGGGGAAAATCTCCCCAGCCATATACTCGTGCTTTTCGTCGAGGCCGGCCTGATTGATTGGAACCTGGTCGGCTAACCACGCTTCGTATTTCTCAGTCGCCTTGACCATTTTCATGGACTAATTCTCCCAAAGTATAAGCGCGCCGCCTCTTGCACTCATGCAATTGATGCAGCTTTGATCTTATGCCTCCCATTGATCTTATGCCTCCCATTTGGGGAAATCGGTACCCTCGCGCCGATTTCAAATGTCTTGGCTCCCAGGAAGTCTATCGTGGACTCCTTTGTATAAAACACATCTTTCAGGGCTAGTCTATTTGGATACCAAACCTTGCCATCGCCTACTTCATTTTCGACCTTCCAGACGCTACGCAGGATGTTCTTATCGTTAATGGCCAGTCGAAAGCCGTTACGCCTAAAGCGTTCGGACCACTCAGAGAGCATGCTCAACGTCTGCACGCCATAGTGAAGATCGTCCTTGACAGCGATGGACAGCTTCACATCGCCGGTGACCACGCCTAGGTAAATCCCGTACCGCGTCACTCGACGCAGTTCCTGTATGGCTCCGTCGAGGTCGCACTCTGGCAAGCAACACAGGGAGGTATCATAAACGAAGTCGAAAAAATTATCCTCGAATGGGATGTCACGTACGTCGGCGAGAACGTTCTTTGTCTTTAGGCGTTGTGGAGTTTTGTTGTAGATAAAGTGATTATTTTCGATCCCCCAAGCATCCACTTTGGACTTTGCAAACGCATCGATAGAAAGCCCGCTCGCTGAACCGCTCTCCAACAAACGATAAGGGGGTTTTATACCCCATACGATCTTTATTAGCTTGATTACATGTTTGTGATCGAAGTAGGCCTTGTACGAGCTCTTGTAATCTTTTCCTCCGTCGTAATGCACAAGGTATGATTTCTTGAGGTCGGCGCCGTTCTGTGCTTGCCAGCCGAGGCGCGGAGCCTCAAGTGAAAAGGGACGCCTTTTGATACCAAGATGACGCAGCGCCAAGTTTGTCGCAATGTCCGCTGAATCCAGCACTCCGTTGAGTGTCGTGTCGAAAAGGTAATCGCCAACCACTAGTAGTCCAGGATGCCCCTGCGGCTCTGGAAAATGCCGTCTTTTTGCGCCCCGAATCCAGTAACCCACACGAGGGGCGCTCACCTCTCCAACCCAGCGATGGACCTTAGCCTCCAGGAACAACGCGCGCCCCGCTGAAAGGGCTTTTGGAAGCGAGGCAAGAGCCCGCTCGATCAATATCCGATCCTCTAGATTACTCCTCAGCAAGGCCTCGGATCCAGCGAGTAACCAGCTGAGAGTACCGTAGTTTCCTGAGTCGAGCTTGCTGCTTTCATCATATACGCAACAGCCGCCGAATGCGTCGGACTGGAAATAGGAACCGCTGATTACTTCTCGCCAGAATGGCTTTTGGAAAAGGAGGCAGATTCGGAGATAGTGCGCCATCCCTTCGTAATATAGATGGTGTTTGCACATGGCCTCTTCCAGCCGCTTTCCCTCCCATTCGATGCTGGGTATCCAGACGTTTGGTAACGCCACGACGACCGCATCGAATTCTTCGGAAAATATTTTCTCGCGATAGCGGTAATAGATATTATAGGTCCCAAACTGGCTCTTCGTCACGCGCACCACCGGGCTGTTCAGCGCCATTTGCGCGGACGTGTTCTCCATAAGGGCTTGAGTCAGGCGCTCCATCCCGCCTTCCAACGAGTACAGGCGCACGTAATCCTTGTGAACCATCAGGGCGTTCTCCACGCCGAATAGAGCGCTCGTATAAGGAGGTTCGGTCGCTAGATCGGAATGCACCGCAACCTTCAAATAGCGCCGAGCCTGCTTGTCCGGAACCTTGGCAAGCACGGATTGGAAGGACCGGCGCGACCAGGGATGCTTATTGTCATCGGGCCAACCGGAATCGTAGTAAGCAGCGGGGCTAATCGACCTTCGGCCACGCTTATGAAAATCCTGGATCGCGGTCAGAGTTTTGCCGCCGAGGTGACGCTTGATATCCGCCGGGGAAGCTAGGATCTGGCCGTCCAACACAACCGTTCGACCAAACATATCCTTCGTCGCAAGATCGAAGCTTTTGATGAGATTATACAATGGATCCGGCCCGATTTGGGAGTATCCGTACAGCTCAGCGGCTCCTGCCTCATATCGAACTGAAGCACACTCGAATTGCGCTGTAAGGAGCTTTCCGCCAAGCCGATTGCTAGCCTCAAATATCTTGCTTCGTAATCTCACAGGCGACTTGCGGTCTAGAAGGTAAGCGGTCATGAGGCCGCCAGGACCACCGCCAATAATCCCTACTCGCACGACAATTTCCCCTCTTACCTCGGGTGGCTTTCAAATTGGTTCCTTCAATTAAGCTGCATAAAAAATGTATCGATTTACACTTCACGATGGGCGGGACTTTCAAGTCCTTTAATTTTCAAAAAGTGGGCAGGATTAATGTCTACGGCATTCTGAAATCTGTAAAATGGGGCCGATCGACGATAGCCCATTGGAATTAAGTCAGACAGAGCTCGCTCGCCTTCAATTTAAGCCCGGCTAGCCAGGTGGATACGCTTTGAAGTCCCGCTTTCTGTTCGCAATTGTCACAAAATTGATATCAATTCGCTGTGTAACTGTCACAAATACAACTGTCAAGCCTTGCCCCTCATTTCGGATCACCCGGACGATCAACCAAGCGCAGATCACTGGCGCGCGTCCGGCGTGAAGGGGGCGCCATCGGAGCTGCCCGCATTTTTGCTTTCGATGCCTTTATCCGCCGCAATATACGCATGAACCGCCGGGATCGCACCTTAACGGAAAAGTACCGCCAACGGTTACAAATACTGTCGAGGCCTTGATCCGCTCGTTAAGCAGGACCATCCGCCCGGTGCCCCGAACGACGAAGGACCGGGAACGCTCGCCCCCACTTAAGACGACCTGCCGGGGCTCGGGCTGCGGCGTGGAAATCACGCGGCCGGCATTGGCTCAAGGCGCGGCGCAACGCGGCGGCGGAAACGACAGCTGACTCGCGCGGCTCGAACCGGCTCAGACCACCATGCCCGCGAAAGCTTGACGATCGAGCATCTCCGGCGACCCCTCCAGGTAATACTTGTCCGCCCAGCTGGCCTCCTCTTTCAAGGTGAGCGTCTGATCGACGGGCTTTCCTTGCGCTTTTGCCTCGGCCTCTTCCTGGGAACGGCGGTACCGGAACCAATAATGCTCGAACATCCGCATGAATTCCGTGGCGTATATGTCCATGACGGCGGTGTCGCCGCGGATGACAAGGCTGTTCGAATCGTTCACGCGCGTTGAATTGTTGGAAAAATTGGCTGAGCCGGTGACCAGGATGGGATCGGCGCCGAAAGGATCAGCCGCGATGATCTTCGAATGGATGTGAACGCCGGCGTGATGGAAGGACTCGGTGTCCTCGAGGAGCTTGCCCTGGAAGTCATTGAGAGGCGTCTTCAGAATGGTAGCGACGCTGGCGACGTTCGCCGGGTTGCGCTGGATGAGCTCGATCTCCCCTTCCCGGCCAAATGATCCTTCCTTGTCGGCCAGGAGAAAGCGCAGCGTCCCGGCCGGAGCCTCGTTGAAGGTCGCGCGGATCTTCTCGTGCAACAGAAATGGGGCCGCAACGAAAAGCACCTTGGCTTGCTGGCAGATGTCAGCATAAAGGTCGATCATCGCGAGATTTGCTTGCGGCGAGAAGATGGGTGTGACACCGTGCGCCACACTTGCGCGCGCCGGCGCCGTCGGAACCGGCGTCAAGGCCGCGACCTGACCTTTCATGCCATGCGAGTCGAGATCCTGACTCAAAAGGTTGAAATAGGCGTCGTAAGACTCGGCGACCGTTGCGTCATAGATGGCGTGGCCGACATTCAGCTGGCCGTAAATCGCGCCGTCGGTCCAGTTGGTCGAACCGGTCCAGACGGAAATTGGCCGCGCGGCCCCAGCGGTGTCCTTGCGCAGGAGGACCACGAACTTGTTGTGCATGATCGCGCCCGGCGGATCAGCCGCGCGCGGCTTTGCGAAAACAATCCCCGCTTTGGCGATCGCCGCTTCGTTTTTCTCCTTGGTCTTATCAGAGGCGTTCTTCGTGCGAGCGTGATAGACGACGGCAACATCCACGCCGCGCGCCTTCGCCTGCTGCAGCGCCGCGAGCAAATCCTCCTTCTGAAATTGATAAACGGCAGCATGAAGAGCAAATCGTTCGTCGGCAGTCTTGGCGATGAAAGCGAGAATGGCTTCTTCCAACCCCCTGGAGAGCCAAACTAAGGCTTCGGGTATTGTGGCTGGATCATTGTTGCCGAAGCGCCGGACATAGGCTTCGCTTGCGGCGGCGCTGCGATTGAAGAATACGGCGGTCTCATTCTGACGCGAGTCTTCGGTGCGGACCTCGACCATCACGCCGCCGGGGATCGTATCGAAGGCTCCAGGTTTCTCGGCGCTTACGCCCTGGCGGAGAACGTCGGCGGTCGATCCATTACGAGCGATGACCCGATATCGATACCGCTTCCCCGGCTCCGTCGTGTAGTCGCCCCAACGAAATTTCTGGATCGGAGCGCGAGCCGATGTAACATTCCGTCCGTCTGGATCGTTTGGAAAGCGCACCAGGTTCGGCAGCCAACGTCGGTCGCCGGTGTCAACGTCGGTTCTTTCGATGGTGAAACCAAGACAGCCAGCGCGTTTCGCATCGCTGAGATCCATCGCAAGAAGAACGTTGTTGGTGCCGGCGATCAGCCTCAGAGTGAGACCATCCTTGGAAGCTCTGGCGCGCATGATGCTCCTTTTCACGACAACCGGATTGTTTCAAAATGACTAATGTAGTTCGACTTAGGAAGTCGGATCGACGCCAATTCAGGTTGATTGGCGGCAATGAAACACTACGCGAGGATCATTTCAGGGCGCAAAATCGACGGGGCCGCCGGATCAGCGCGGAACTTCAACCAGTCTTTAGTAACAACAAGGAGCCTGCCGGCGATGCTGATTGCACCAGAACGCCACCGTCATTCCGGCGTGCGCGCTTGGTTGCGCGTATAGGAAACCCCATGCACCTTTACGCCGCGCTCGTCAATAAGCGTGATGATGCCCCCTTGTTCGACAATTCCGCCGGCTTTTGTGCTGCTATCGTCGCAGTCGCGCCGGCGGCGATCGACCTCATATTGTCGACCTCTCGCGGCAGGATCTGGCGGTGAGCAATTACAGGGGCGAGTGCGTCCCCGGCTGACGTTAGTTGGTTCACCAGCTTCGGAATTGCCCGCTTCGTAAACAAACGGACAATGAACCATTGTGCGCGTCGTAGGTGCCATTGGCCACGAAGAAGCGAACGCTCACTCGCGGTAACCGTCGCGGTAAGTTCAATGGTGCGTACGAAAGGATCACTTTCGCCGGCGGCCACCCAACTGATGGTGTTCAAGCTGATCGTGACTTGAACGGCGAACAGCAATTGCCGAAAGTCATCGAAGGTGTCCGATTCACCGAGTGTCGAGGTCATCGAGGCGCGGTCACGAAACGCCGCAAATCCCGCTACCTTCGCCGCCGCGCCAGACCAGAAAGCGCGCCAGCCAGAATCCATCGCGGCCCGCCGCACGCGCGGCGCCGCGCCGCGATCAGTTGGCGTTGCCCGCCGCGATGCCCGCCCGTACCTCGAATTGGTATCCGGCGATTTGCCCGGCCGCATAGGCATCGGCCAACACGCGTTTCCTGCGGCCCCGGCTTGTCACGTGGAACGACAGTCCGAGCTTTGCCAGTTCGTCATCGATGACCGAGGTTTTCAGCGGCACGAGATCACGTCCGGACGAGGTCCGGTTGAAAGCATCGCGCTCGGCTTTCATCGCCTTCAACTTGCCGCCGATCCCTTGCGAAAGCCCGGTTTGAAAGGAATTCACGGCGTTGCGGCGCTCGCCCGTTTCCAAGCCGGCATAGATGGCGCCAGTCTTGAACCGCGCGGTTTCCGTCTCGAAGGTCACGCCGATGAGATCGTAGAGGAAATGGGCGGCCTCGACATCGGCCGGAAGACCGAAAAACACATGGCGGAGCAAACCGGCCGGGGTCGTTTCGCCCCACACCTTGCAGTCGCAGAAGGCGGCAATGCTAGGAACGCATGCGTCGAAGGCGCCGCGCCGACGGCGGCCGGTGTCGATGCCGAGGCCTTCGCACGCCTGCCGGCGAAGCTCGATTTCGCTGAGCGACAATCCATGGCGATCAAGGAGTTCCGCCACCTTGTTTGCCGAAGCCAGGGCTTCCTGCTCGGTGCAGCCATGATCGACCGTCTTGGCGCGCAGCGCCCGAATGAGTTGAACGACCCGGGCAAGATCCTCGTCGCCACGTCTGGCGCCAGCGTTGGCGGTTATCATAAGCAGGCGTCTCAGATGGTCGAACAGGGCACGCACCGCGCTGGGGAGCCAGTTTCCGGCGATGCCACGCTCAATCGCGACAGCCACGCGATCGAGCGGCGCCGGGTCCCCGCCGAACCCAACGGCGGCGCGCCGCTCCATGGTCTCCATTTGGATCGACGCCAACCGCGAATAGGCATCGGCAAGCGGGCGCTTGCCGCCGCGCTGCGCCGCGATCGAAGATGCGAGGGCCTCGACGAGCCGGTCCACGGAAGTGAGGCTCCTCGCCGCGTTCACACTGGCGGAGGGGAGCACGGCCTCGCTCGAAAGCTTGGCCCACGCATGGGCGAGCGAATCGAGTTCGGTGTCTTCGGGTTCGAAAAACGACGGATCGTCCTCCGTTTCGGGGAAATGGTTCAGGCCACGGATTTGTGGCGCGCCGTGCCGCACGACATGCCGGTAGATAGCGGCGGCGCAGCGCGGCGGATTGGCCACTCCTTTGCCTGGCCGGACAAATCCCATCGCGACCTCGAGAGCTGCATCGTCGAGCGGCGTCAGCGGACCAACGGCCGCAAAAATTCCGCCCGGAAGCGGACAAAGCCGTGCGGCCAGGGCCAGCCCCGTGGCTGCAACCGGAATGGCGCGATCGAGAATCGACAATGTTTTACCCGTCGCCAAGTCCTCGGCCAGCAAAACTCCATCGCGAGCGAGAGAGCGGATGCGCAAGAGCCGGAAACTCGCCTGCCGGAGGGCCTCCAATGCGGCTCGTTCCTCTCCGTTGGAAGGACCGCGGCGCCGGACCAGCCGGTCAACCGCCGTACTGCCGCTCAGAGAGGGGGTAAACGTCGCGAGCTCCAAAGCCAGCATCAGGGCTTGCGCGATAGTATCGGCGCTGTGTGGGTCATCGGGATCGAGGTTTGCCCGCGCGAGCCACTGATGGGCGGTGTCCTCCACCTTTGGTTTGGCGACGAAGGTCATCGCTTCGACGCCGAACCCGGCGATCAATTCCTGCAAGCGACCGGCATGGTGCAATGGGTTTGGCGAATCGGCGGCACGCGCGCATTTTGTGGCCACCTTCGACCCTCCTCGAAAATAACCAGTTCCACGCGTCTAGCACGCGACTTGCCGCCCCTCGATACGCGCGCCCACTTATCCACCAAAATTCCTGCCTCGCATGCGCCGCGCTTCCCGAGCCATCCTGCGTCGAGGATGCTTTCGACCACCGGCCTCCTACATGCGAAATTTTGCGTTCCAAGCATGACATGGCGGCGATCATCACGAGCAAGGGACAGGTCACGTTCCCCAAGCCGGGACGCGATCTGTTTGGAATCAAAGTGGGCAGTAGGGTCGATTGCGAACGGGCGCCGCACCGCCGCGTCGTCATCAACAAGCTCGACGGAAGGCAGCCCCGGCGTCGACATGGCTTTCCCGCATGCGCGCTCTCACTTCCATGGACAGCAAATAGCTTGGCGAAATCCTCCGGCAGGTACGGTTGCGGCGGGTTGGATCCGTTTGCCGTGGTCGAGCCAGACCTTCAGAGGCAACCCATGGATAGCGGAAAGTGTCCCGCGGCGCTCCCGGCGGCGATCCATTCCGGTTGATTATCCCTGGCCCCATGTGTACTGACACGACGGCGGCCGACGAAACTCAAGCCGAGCGCGTCTTGCGGAGTTTGCCATGCGAAAAACGTCCAGATTTGGATCAATATCCAGTACCGCATCGATTTCGACGGGGGTTTTTCTCGCCGCGATAGCCATCGGCGGCTGCAATCAAACCTCTGGCTCCTCCGCACCGGTCGCGGCTGTAGCGCCCCAGGGGCCGGCTGCGCCGAACTGGCCGAAATTGCCCGAGGGCACCGCCTGCACGAATGATCTCAACCACTATCAAACCGTGCTCGACGCCGACGTCAAGAGTGGAAATGTCAACCGGTCGGTGTACGATCAGATCGAGGCCGATCTGGGCCGCGCGGCCGACGCATGCGCGGCAGGTCATGATGGCGAGGCGCGCGCGATCATTCGTTCGACGAAACTACAGCACGGCTATCGCGCTTCCTCGTGAGGACGGCGACGCGCGATGTCCGCGCATATTGGGCGGCCGACGGCGCAAAAGGCACGGCGTAAGCGCCCGGGATATTTCCGGAATACCTGATTTTGGCGACGCTGCAATCCCGGCAATCCTTCGGCCCCGGGCTTGCGGCGGAACGTTTCGCTTGTTACTTGAGGCCGCCTTGCCCGCACCTCCCCTGGTTTCGAGTAAAGATCATGGCCTCGCCGCGCCGGTCTCCGCCCCTCCTTGAAGCCAGGGGCACGCGCTTCCTCATTGTCGAGGCACGCTATTACGAAGAAATCGCCGCGATGCTCTTGGAGGGAGCGAAAACGGCCTTTGCCAAGGCGGGAGCCTCCTTCGACCTCGTCGGCGTGTCAGGCGCGCTCGAAATCCCGCTCGCCCTAGCGATCGCGCTCGATCATGCCCAAGACGCAAAACATCCTTTCGACGGGGCGGTGGCGCTCGGTTGCGTCATTCGCGGCGAGACCCATCATTTCGAGATCGTCGCCAACGAAAGCGCGCGCGCCTTGATGCAGATTTCCCTTGCGCGAAAACTCGCCTTTGGCAATGGCGTTTTGACCGTCGAGAGCGAGGCCCAAGCCTTCGCGCGCGCGGACCCCCGCCAAGGCGACAAGGGTGGCGATGCGGCGCGGGCGGCTCTTTCGATCTATCGGCTGAAGCTTGCAATCGGGGCGTCCTGATGGCCAATGCCGACCGGCGTTCCGCCGCCCGCCTCGCCGCCGTTCAGGCTCTCTATCAAATGGAGGTCACCGGGAAAGGCCTGAAGGAGACCCGCGCCGAATTCGAGTCGTTCTGGCTCGGCAATGAAATCGAGGGTGTGCAATATAAGGATGCGGAAACCGCGTTTTTCAGCGATATTCTGACCGGCGTTGTTTCCGCCCAGGGTCCGATCGACCGGCTTATCGACAAAGCTCTGACGGCGGGCTGGCCGTTGGCGCGGATCGACTCAGTCATGCGCGCGATATTGCGCGCAGGCGCCTATGAATTGAAAGCGCGCGCCGACGTCCCGGCGCGTGTCTCGATCAAGGAATATGTCGATATCGCCGGCGCCTTTTTTGGCCCCGAGGAAGCCGGAATGATCAATGCGGTGCTGGACGCCCTGGCGCGCCAGTGCCGTGCGGCGGAATTCGAGCCGCGCGGGTAAAATGCAAATCGATGTCGCGTCCTTCCGAAGACGAATTGATCGCGACCTACTTCGCGCCGCTCGCGGGGCCGGGGGCCTTTGGCCTGCGCGACGATGCCGCGATTCTCGCCCAAAAACCGGGCCATGATATCGTCGCGACCAAGGATATGTCGATCGCCGGAGTGCACTTCTTTACGGACGATCCGCCCGGAGCGGTCGCCCGCAAGGCCTTGCGGGTGAACCTCTCCGATCTTGCCGCCAAGGGCGCGGAGCCTTCCGGTTTTCTCCTCGGGCTTGCGTTGCCGGAAGATTGGACGGCGCATTGGCTCGCGGGTTTCGCGCAAGGGCTCGGCGAGGATGCCGCGGCCTACAAATGTCCGCTCTTGGGCGGCGACACCGTGAAGAGTCCAGGGCCGCTCATCGTCTCGATCACCGCTTTCGGCACCGTCCCGGCGCAAAAAATGATCTTGCGCGCGGGCGTCGCGGCGGGCGACCGCATTTATGTGACGGGGACAATTGGGGACGCGGCCTTGGGCTTGAAATTTCGCCTCGACGTAGCGCA
>Ga0209526_10001625_pt1 | contig 15139 bp, 17 predicted proteins | sample JacPinW_OM2H0_M1_FD_188566 | JGI IMG/M metagenome (GOLD analysis project Ga0209526, IMG submission 188566) | Forest soil microbial communities from Algoma, Ontario, Canada - Jack Pine, Ontario site 1_JW_OM2H0_M1 (SPAdes) (version 2) | ecosystem: Environmental > Terrestrial > Soil > Boreal... | reverse complement strand
GATCAAGAGCATCAGCGGCGTGCTGGAGCACGGACTGTTCCTCGGCATAGCCTCCGCCTGCCTGATAGCCGCCCGCGAGGGCGTCCGCGTCCTGGAGAAGAGTTAGAGGTTTCCAGCCAGGCCCGCCGCATCAGCCGGGCGACCAGGACCAGGTCGGCGACCGGGGCGGTGACCGCGCGGTGACCGCAAAGTAGACTCTTCGCGTGCCTCCCAACATCGGCGTCTACGGCCTTGCGGTGATGGGCCAAAACCTTGCCCGGAACATCGCCTCGCACGGAATCCCGGTAGCGCTCTACAACCGGACCGCCGCCCGGACCAAGCGCATGATGGAGGAGCACGGCAAGGAAGGCGACTTCACTCCCACATTCGAGGTGAAGGAGTTCGTAGGCGCCATGGAGCGTCCGCGATCGATCCTCCTCATGGTCAAGGCCGGGGATCCCGTCGACGAGGCGATCTCCGAGCTGCGCCCGTTCCTGGACCCTGGAGACACCCTGATCGACGGTGGCAACTCGTACTTCGCCCACACGCGGCGCCGGTCCATCGACCTCGAGGCCGCCGGTTTCAGCTTCATCGGCATGGGTGTCTCCGGTGGGGAGGAGGGAGCCCTTCACGGCCCCAGCCTGATGCCCGGCGGCACCCGCGAGGCATACGAGAGGCTGGAGCCGATCCTGACGCGGATCGCCGCGCAGGTGGACGGCGTTCCCTGCTGCACCTACATCGGCACTGACGGCGCCGGGCACTACGTGAAGATGGTGCACAACGGCATCGAGTACGCCGACATCCAGCTCATCGCGGAGGCCTACGACTTCATGCGCCAGGCGCTGGAGCTGGAGCCCGCGCAGCAGGCCGAGATCTTCCGGACCTGGAACGAGGGCGACCTGGATTCCTACTTGATCCAGATCACAGCGGAGGTGCTCTCCAAGCAGGACGGCGACAGCGGCCTGCCCCTGGTCGACGCGATCCTGGACGAGGCACAGCAGAAGGGGACGGGGAAGTGGACCTCGCAGCACGCGCTGGATCTGGGCGTCCCCGTCACCGCCATCACCGAGGCGGTGTTCGCGCGCTTTCTCTCGGCGCAGAAGGCGCAGCGCATGCGCGCCTCGTCGATGCTGCCCGGGCCGCGCCTCACCGCCCGCGACTCGGACGGGCTCGTGGACGCCGTTCGCGACGCCCTTTACGCCTCCAAGGTGGTGGCCTATGCCCAGGGCTTCGAGCAGATGGCGGCGGCGGCCGGCGAGTTCGGCTGGGACCTCGATCTCGGAGCAATCGCGACCATATGGCGGGGCGGCTGCATCATCCGGGCTCGCTTCCTGAACCGGATCAAGGAGGCCTTCGACCAGCATTCGGACCTGCCGAGCCTCCTCCTGGCGTCCTACTTCGTGGAGGCCGTGAGCAGGGTGCAGGATCCCTGGCGCCGCGTCGTGCGGGACGCGGTCGAGGTCGGGGTGCCGACGCCGGCCTTCTCGTCCTCACTGGCCTATTACGACGGGTACCGTCGGCAGCGCAGCCCGGCCAACCTGATCCAGGGCCTGCGTGACTACTTCGGCGCCCACACCTACAGACGCGTCGACCGGGAAGGCAGCTTTCACATGCGCTGGGGCCAGGACGGCAACGAAGCTTCGGCCGACTGACGGTCCTCTAGACTTTGTTCGGCTCGGAGAGGTCGCCTAGTCCGGCCTAGGGCGCGGCACTGGAAATGCCGTAAGTGGGTAACCGCTTCGAGGGTTCAAATCCCTCCCTCTCCGCCATCTCTCTCACCGCCATCGCCTTCGGGCGGCCGCGTAGAACCTCAGCCAAACGGTCTAGACTGTCTAGTCATTATGAGATGGCAGATCCAGGAAGCGAAGCAGCGATTCAGCGAATTGATCAACCGGGCCGAGCGTGATGGTCCGCAGGTCGTGACCCGACACGGCGCCGAGGTGGCAGTCGTCATCGGCGCTCAAGAATTTCATCGCCTGAGCAAGGACAAAGGAGCGTTCAAGGACTTCCTGTCGAGTGGGCCGGACTGGGACCTGCTGGACCTTGCTCGCGACAAAACGCCGGCCAGGACAGTGTCGCTGACCGAGTCTGCGCAATCACGCCGATGAGTTATCTCTTGGACACGAATGTCCTATCCGAGCTGCGGAAGCCTCGGCCCGACGCCAACGTGAAGGCGTGGTTCGGCTCGGTGAGCGGAGCTGATCTTCACCTCAGCGTTCTCGTCATTGGCGAGATCCGCCAAGGCGTCGAGCGGCTGCGCCGCCGCGAGCCAGCCCGCACTGAGCCGTACGACGCCTGGCTGGGAACCCTTCAGCGCGAGTACGCGGATCGCGTCATCCCGATCACGTCGGCGGTCGCGGAGGCTTGGGGCAGGCTCAACTCGGGGGACCCGATCAGCGTCGTCGACGGTCTCATGGCCGCGACCGCCGTGACCCATGGGCTGACTCTCGTAACTCGAAACGTGACTGACGTTACCGGGCGCGGCGTCGACTGTCTCAATCCTTGGGACGATCGACCGCCGCTTGCACGCTGAATGTCTGAGCGCCGCGATCGCCAGAGTTCAAAAAGTATCTACGATGCCCCGCCGGTCCTCGCAAGCGCCGGCCGGTCCCGGGCGCCTGGGTTTCACTTCCGCCCTGCGAAGAGGAGCGGGGAGGGGGCTCTGCGCGCCGGGGAATCCGGCGACCGTGCCGGAAGTTGGCCTGCCTAGTGGAACACCGATATTTCTCACGCCGATCGAGCCCGGGTGACTCGAGCCCGCACAGCGGCCTGACCGGACCCGCCGAGATCCCCGAGCCGCCGACCGAGCGGCCCTCGGGCCTTGGCGGCCGGCTCAAGAGCGTGCGCGAGGCAGCCGTCGGCACGATGGCCGCGCTGCCACGGGTAATGCGCCTGGTCTGGGAGGCGAGCCCCGGGCTGACCATCGGTCTCGCGCTGGCGACCATCCTGGCCGGTTTCATACCGGCGGCCACCGCTTACGCGGCAAAGCTCCTGATCAACGCGGTCCTGGCCGCCATTCGCGTTCGTGCGGATCACCTGCCGGACCAGGGCGTGCTGCCCCTGCCTTTCCACACCATCCAGTCGCCGGGCTTGACGACGACGGGAGCGCTCGTGGTGCTGGCGGGGATCCAGTTCTTCATTCTCGCCACCAACTCGGGGCTGGGCACGCTCCGCAATATCACGCAGCAGCTGCTGCAGGAGCGGGTCTCGCTCACCATCCAGCTCATGGTCATGGAGCACGCCGCCCGGCTCGACCTCCCCTTCTTCGAGGAGTCTTCCTCCTACGACCTTCTGCGTCGGGCTCAGACCGATGCGGCCAACCGTCCGGTGGCGATGATCTCCACCACCTTCGGCCTGCTGCAGACGGGGATCACCTTCGCCAGCATGGTCCTCCTGCTCCTGGGGCTGAGCCCGTGGCTGGCGTTGGTGGCGCTGGTAACACCGGTGCCGGCGTTCATCAACGACACCAAGTACGGATGGCGCGGCTACAACATCGCCCGCTGGGCGTCGCCCATCCGGCGGCGCATGCAGTACCTGACCACCCTGGTCACTACTGACAGCTTCGCCAAGGAAGTCAAGCTCTTCGGCCTGGGAGGGTACTTCGTCCAGCGCTTTCAGCTGCTGGCCTCGACCTACTACGATCGCCAGCGGCGCCTCGTCACCACCCGCTACGTCCTCGGCAACCTCTGGGGACTTCTCACCACCCTGGCCGGCTCGGCCACCTACCTCTACGTCGCCTTCCAGGCCGTGGCCGGACGACTGACGCTGGGCGACCTGACCCTGTACACGTCGGCCGCCACGTCTGTACAAAGCTCGATCCAGGGTCTCCTGAGCGGCTTTTCATCTATGTACGAGCACAACCTCTACCTGAGCAACCTCTACGAGTTCCTGGGCACCCCGGTCAGCGTGCTGCGGCCCGAAAATCCCACACCGATCCCGAAGCCCCTGCGGGGCGAGATCGTCTTCGACAACGTCTCCTTCAACTATCCAGGGACCGGCGCGCAGGCCCTGGCCAACGTGAGCTTCCGGATTAAGCCCGGTCAGACGCTCGCGGTGGTGGGCCGGAACGGCGCCGGCAAGTCGACTCTCATAAAGCTGCTCTGCCGCCTCTACGATCCGAGCGGAGGGCGGATTCTGATCGACGGGATCGACATCCGGGAATTTGATCCGGACGAGCTGCGAGCCAGCATCGCCGCCATGTTCCAGGACTACGTCTCCTACCAGGCGACGGCCTCGGAGAACATCGGGCTCGGCGACCTGCCCCAGCTCGAGAACCGGCCGGCGATCGCCAGCGCGGCGGATCGAGGTGGGGCCGCAGAGCTCATCTCGGGGCTTCCTGACCAGTACGAGACTCCGCTCGGCAAGTGGTTCGACCAGGGGGCCAACCTATCCGGCGGCGAGTGGCAGAAGCTGGCTTTGAGTCGCGCCTTCATGCGCCAAGCGCCGATCCTGGTTCTCGACGAGCCCACCTCTTCCCTGGATGCGCAGGCGGAGTACGAACTCTTCGCCCGCCTCCGGAAGCTGAGCCAGGGGCGCACGGCCATCTACATCTCCCACCGCTTCTCCACGGTCCGCCAGGCCGACCGCATCCTCTTCCTAGAGCACGGCAGGCTCGTTGAAGACGGAACCCACCAGGAGCTGATGCGCCTGGGCGGCCGCTATGCCGCGCTCTTCAACATGCAGGCGTCGGCCTACACGGGCGATCCAGTGGAGGCCGTCTCATGACCGGCCGGACGCTGAGCATGTACGAGGCCGCCGGTGGCGAGCAGACCTTCACCACGCTGATCGAACGCTTCTACGGCGCCGTGGCCACGGACCCGGTGCTCCGCCCGCTGTATCCAGAGGACGAGGAGGAATTCGCTCTCGCGGCGGAGCATCTGCGTCTCTTCCTGATCCAGTACTGGGGAGGACCAGCCTGGTACGACGAGAAGCGCGGCCATCCTCGCCTACGGATGCGTCATGCGCCCTTTCCGATCGGGCTGCGGGAGCGCAACGCCTGGCTGGCCCACATGACGGCGGCGCTGGAATCGCTCCAACTCCCGAGGTCGGTGCGCGCCGCCTTCGAGGAGTACTTCGAGCGCGCCTCTACGGCGATGATGAACCGGCCGCCGACTCCTTGAGCTGGATCTCGATCTCGGCAGTGCCTGACTCCCAGCGGGCGCGGGAAGCCGGGAACACCCGCCGCACCAGGCGCAGCGCTGGAGCGTTCTCGCCCAGGATGGTCGCCTGGAATCGCTTGATACCGCGCAGCTCGGCGATCCCGGTCAGGCGCTGAAGGAGCAGTAGCGCCAGGCCGTCGCGCTGCCAGTCGTCGGCCACCACGACAGCGATCTCCGCCACCTCCGAGCCCGGCTGGCGCCCGTAGCGCGCGACCGCCACGATCTCGTCGTCGTGGAGGGCGGCCAGCGCCTCGCGGTCGCGATGGTCCACGTCCAGGAGCCGCCTGAGCCCTTCCTCTCGCGGTCGGGGCAGTGGACTCAGGAACCGACGGTACACGCTGAGCGGGGAGAGGCGGAAGAAAAGCCGGCGAAGCCGCTCGCCGTCGTCCTGGGCGAGGACGCGGATCTCGACCTCTCTGCCATCCCTGAGAGCAGTCTTCACGTTCTCAGTATATAGACCAGTCTGCATAGTTTATGCTGTCTTCCATGGCCGAACGTGGGAAGACGCGTAGGCAGCTGGTGGCGTCCACTGTGGAGCTGCTGCGCCGGCAGGGTGCCTACGGAACGGGGCTGCACGATGTCCTCGACCACAGCGGAGCGCCCAGGGGCTCGCTCTATTTCCACTTCCCGGGCGGGAAGGAGGAGTTGGTCCGCGAGGCGCTCCAGGAGGCCTCCGACGTCGTGGATCGGGCCCTTGAAAAGAGCCTGGACCGGCATCGGAACGTCGCCGAGGCGATGGCGGACTTTCTGACCCGCTACGGCCACCGGCTGGAGGAGAGCAACTTCACAGGCGGTTGTCCGGTGGCGGCGGTGGCCCTGGACGTCGCCGCCGAGGGTGACCGGCTGCGAACCGCCTGTGACTGGGCGCTCAGCGGCTGGGTGTCGATCCTCGCGGAGCGCCTCCGGGAGGAGGGGAGAGACCCCGACGAGGCGGAGGCGCTGGCCCTGACGGCCCTGTCCGCTCTGGAGGGCGCCCTGATCCTGAGCCGGGCGCGGCGCAGCGCCGACCCGCTGCGCGCCGTGGCCGGCCAGCTGCACCGCCTGCTCAGCTGAAGCGCGGCCGGTCAGGCCCTCCGTCGTAGAGATTTGCGGCCTGGCGTCGAGGTCGGGCCGCCGGGTTGCCCTCGCTGCCGCGGAGGCCTTCTCGCCGCAAGGCGGAGGGAGCGTACGGCTAGAATGCCTACGAGTGGCTTACGTAATAACCCAACCCTGCATCGGCGTCAAAGACGCCTCCTGCGTGGAAGTGTGTCCGGTCGATTGCATCCACACCGACGACGCCTCAGAGATGTACTTCATCGATCCCGAGGAGTGCATCGACTGCGGGGCCTGCGTCGATCCGTGTCCGGTGGACGCGATCTTCCCTGAGGACGAGGTTCCGGCGGAGTGGACCTCGTTCATCAAGATAAACGCCGACTACTTCCAGAAGTAGGCCCGGGGCGCTCGTGGGCCGGCACGCTGTAACCCTGATCCCGGGTGACGGCGTCGGGCCGGAGATCTGCGAGGCCAGCGTGCGCGTCCTGGAGGCGACCGGCGTCCAGTTCGACTGGGACGTCCAGCAAGCCGGGGAGAACGTGATGGAGCGGTACGGCACCCCGTTGCCGGAGCACGTCCTCGACTCCATCCGGCGCACCGGAGTGGCCCTCAAGGGCCCGATCACGACGCCGGTCGGCACCGGCTTCAGGAGCGTCAACGTGGCGCTGCGCCAGGAGCTGGAGCTCTACGCCTGCGTTCGTCCGGTAAGGGCCTACGCCGGCGCCCGCAACCTGCGTGAGGACCTCGACTTCGTGATCGTCCGGGAGAACTCCGAGGACATCTACGCCGGCATCGAGTTCGAGAAGGGAACCGCTGACTGCGAGAGGCTCATCCAGGAGATCTCGACGCTGTCCCGCAAGCGCATCCGCCCCGACTCCGGGCTCTCCATCAAGCCGATCTCCGTCTCCGGCTCAGAGCGCATAGTGCAGTTCGCCTTCGACTACGCCCGCGAGAACGGGCGCAAGAAGGTGACTCTGGTGCACAAGGCGAACATCATGAAGCACACCGACGGGCTCTTTCTGGCCGTCGGCCGTGAGGTTGCCACCCGCAACCCCGACATCGCCTTCGAGGATCGCATCGTCGACAACATGTGCATGCAGCTGGTGCTGCGGCCGAGCGAGTACGACGTGCTCTGCTGTCCCAACCTCTACGGCGACATAATCTCGGACCTCGGCGCGGGGATGATCGGCGGCCTCGGCCTGGCCCCCGGCGCCAACATAGGGACCAACGGCGCCGTCTTCGAAGCCACGCACGGCAGCGCCCCCAAGTACGCCGGGAAGAACCGGGTGAACCCCATGGCCGTGATGCTCTCGGGTGTGCTGATGCTCCGGCACCTGGGCGAGATCCCTGCCGCCGACTCACTCGAGAGCGCCATCGCCGCGGTCATCGAGGACGGCAGCGCCGTCACCTACGACCTCAAGCCGAGCCGCGACGATCCCGGCGCGGTGGGGACCAGCGAGGTCGCGGACGCCGTGGTGGACAGGCTCAAAGCCAGGGATTGATCCCAGAGGGCGAGCACTACGCCCGGCTGCGACGGCTCTGGGACGAGCACCGAGCCGACGCCTTTCCCGACGCCCTGGGGCGCGACCCTCGCATCCAGGAGGTGGCGCTCTACGAATCCTGGCTGGGCAGCCTGGTCGAGGCCGCCCTGGCTCTGGGCGGCCGTCTCAGCTCGGCACACCGCAGGATGCTGGACGTGCGCGAGGCAGAGGGTAACCAGCCGCTGTGGAGCCTGGCCGGCGAGATGGGGGAGCCGGTCCGTTCCTACGTGGCTCGACTGATCGCCCTCCAGGAGCTGCTGACCGACCTGCCCCTGGAGAGCCGATGAGACTGCTCCTGGAGCTTGCCGCACTGCTGGTGGGAGAGCGATGAGCGTGCTGGTCGAGACGCGGTCCGACCTCAGCCTGGAGGCGCTCAGGCGCGTGGCCTGGGACGGCGAGGGGGTGGAAATAGGCGACACGGCCGTAGCCGTGATGGACCGCTCTCACGGTGCCTTCCAGGCCTTGGTGGAAGCGCTCCAGGCTGCCGATCCCGGGGCCATGGTCTACGGGGTGACGACGGGGCCCGGCGACCGGGGCATGACGCCTCTGGCGGAGGAAGCGCTTGCCAACCGGCCCAGGCGGGTCTGGACGGCCGCGTCTTTCGGAGAGCCGCTCCCGCCGCGGGTCGTGCGGGCGATCGTCTTCGCCCGGCTGGCCAACCTGCTGGACGGACACGCCGCGGCTCGGGGGCAGGTCGCCAGAGCCGTGGCCGGTCTCCTGGACGCAGACGATCTTCCCGTGGTTCCTGGCGAGGGCAACGGTGGAGCGGGTGAAATCCTGGCCCTCGGGCACCTCTTCTACGAGCTGAGCGACCGCCTGGAGCTGACCGCGAAGGAGCGGATGGCGCTGATCAACGGCTCGCCCTGCGCCGCGGCCCTGGTCGCAGACGCCGCCCTCGCCGGTCGCGGCCGGCTGGAGCTCGCCGAGCAGGTGCTGGCGCTCTCCGCAGAGGCGCTCAACGTGCCGCTGGAGGCCTACTCGGAGCTCCTGGAGCCGCTCTGGGGCGACGAGCACGAAACGGCGGCGCTGCGCTCGCTCCGCTCGCTGCTGCGAGGCGGCGAGAGCGGACGGCAGGGCCATCAGGCGCCGGTCAGCTCGAGGATCCTGCCCCGGGTCCTCGGCCAGGCGCGCCGGGCCCTGACCGAGGCCGAGGATGCGGCGGCCGTCTCACTGAGGTCGGTGACAGACAACCCGGTCTACACGCCACCCGACGAAGCCCACCCGCTCGGCAGCGTCTTTTCGACGGGGGGCTACCACAACGCCCGCGCCACCGCGGCAATCGACGGCATGGCGTTCGTCTGGGCGGATCTCTGCCAGCTGGCGCAGCGTCACACCGACAAGCTATTCCAGCACCCGGCCAGCGCCGGGGTGCTCTCCGAGGAATGGACGTACAAGCCACTGCACATGGTCCAGGCGGGCTGGGCGGCCGAGGCGCGGTTCCTGGCCCAGCCCAGCCTGATAGGCCTCGGCGCCTTCGGCCAGAACGACGTCCCGGCCATGAGCTTCGCAGCCTGGCGCAAGGCCATGGCGATCGGCCGCTGCCTGGACGCCGGCCTCGCGATCCTGGCCGCGCTTGCCTCCGCGGCGCTCCAGGCCAGCGACCGCCCCGCTCCGCCGGCGCTGGACCAGCTCACCCGGCAGGTGCGCGAGGTCTTCCCGGCAGTGACCGGCGTACGCCGCCTCGGTCCTGACTGCGAGGCGCTGGCCGCCGCCTTCACCCGCCGGGTCTTCAAAGGCCGCATTGCCGCCGAGGGTCTGCGGGGAGGGTAGGGGAGAGAGTTCTTCTCCGCCGGGCCTGCCGGCCTTGACTGCCGGCCGCGACGCAACCCCGGACCGCCTCGCCACGGTGCAAGACCCTGGCGCTCAACGCATCCAAATACACCGGTTCCCTGAGCGACTTATCCGGCTTACAATCCCCTCGGCATCGCCCAGACCGATCCTCCACTCGACGATTCAGCCCTCGGTCCGGCGCCTTTTGGCGGCGTCCGCCCACGTGCGCGTGACCTCCGCCTACTCGCCGCTCTACTGGCGCTGACCCTTGCCTGCGGCCTCATCCTGGTCCTTTCGCACGTCGGCGGCTCGCTGGCGGGCACGTCCCACAGCGCCACGATGGCCCTGCACGGGAGCGCAAAACCCGCCATGCAGGTGGCCTCCTCGGCGGGAGCTACCGCAGCCCCTCCGTTCACCTCCGCCTGGATGGAGCGGAGTGGCATGCCGCAGCTCAGTGTCCACGCGCCCGCCGCCATCGTGGTCGACGTGGACGCCAGGGCCGTGCTCTGGGGACGGGATCTCCATGCGCCACGTCACCCCGCCAGCCTGGCCAAGCTGATGACAGTCATGGTCGCGCTCGACCAGGCACCGCTCGACCGGCAGGTCACGGTACCGGTCGAGGCGACTCAAGTGGAGGGTGACTCGACGGTCATGGGGCTCAGCCCCGGAGAGGTGGTGACAGTCGAAGACCTCATGTACGGCGTATTCCTGCGCTCCGGGAACGACGCCGCCGAGACGCTCGCCCGGGTGTTCACCGACCGGGCCCACTTCGTGGACCTGATGAACCGCAAGGCCGCCGCCCTGGGCATGGTCGAGAGCCACTTCACCAACCCGACCGGCCTCGACGACCCAGCCATGACCACGAGCGCCTACGACATGTCGGTTGCGGCGGCCGCGATCGTCGTCCGCTACTCGCAGGTGCTGCCGCTGTCGCAGGCGAGGGAGGCTGTTATGCCGCATGGGGCGTCGCACAAGGCCTACGACATGCACGCGCTGAACCGTCTGGTGGGCACCTACCAGGGCGCCACGGGTCTCAAGACCGGATACACCGACGAGGCCGGCTACTGCCTCGTGGGCAGCGCTCAGCGGGGCACGCGACACCTGGTCGCGGTCGTCATGGGGGACGACCTCTCACTCACGACCGACACGGTCAAGCTGCTCGACTACGGGTTCTCGACCCATCTCGACTAGCGCCTCCTTTCCGGCCCAGGGCTCCGGCCCCTCCGCGGCCTTCCCGGCCCTCTAGAATTCGGCCTCGTGGTTCCCATCGAGGGTGTTGGCGCGCTGGAGGTTCTCGACTCACGAGGCAACCCCACCGTCCGGGTGACCGTCGAGACCCCCTTCGGCTCGGGCACGGCCAGCGTTCCTTCCGGTGCCTCGACCGGCGCCCACGAAGCCGTCGAGCTGCGCGACGGCGACGCCGCCCGCTATGGAGGAGCGGGCGTGCTGAAAGCGGTCGCCAACGTGGAGGGCGAGATCGCGGAGGCGGTTGAGGGTATGGACGTCCTTGACCAGGCAGCCCTTGACCGAACGCTGATCGAGCTCGACGGGACGCCCAACAAGGGGCGGCTGGGTGCCAACGCCATTCTCGGCGTCTCGCTCGCCGCGGCCCACGCCGGCGCAATGGCGCAGGAGGTGCCGCTGTACCGCTACCTGGGCGGCGTCCAGGCCACCCTGCTGCCGCTCCCGATGGCGAACATCCTCAACGGCGGCGTGCACGCGGACAACAACGTGGACCTCCAGGAGTTCATGGTCTGCCCGGTCGGGAGCCCCAGCTACGGCGAGTCGCTGAGGGCGGTGGCGGAGGTCTACCACTCGCTGAAGAAGGTCCTGAAGCAGCGGCGGCTCGCCTCCGGGGTGGGGGACGAGGGAGGTTTCGCGCCTCAGCTGGACTCCAACGAGGAGGCGCTGGAGCTGGTGGTCAGCGCCATCGAGGGCGCCGGCTACCGCCCCGGAGAGGACGTCGCAGTGGCCCTCGACGTGGCGGCCAGCGAGCTCTACAAGGAAGGCTCCTACCGGCTCGAAGGTGAGGGACGGACTCTGACCCGCGAGGAGCTGGTGGAGCTCTACGCGGACTGGGTCCGCCGCTACCCGATCGTCTCCATCGAGGACGGGATGGCCGAGGACGACTGGGAGGGCTGGGCGCTGCTGACCTCCAGGCTGGGCGGCCAGCTGCAGCTGGTGGGTGACGACCTGTTCGTGACCAACCGTGCCCGGATTGCCGAGGGCATCGAAAAGGGCGTCGCCAACTCGCTGCTGGTCAAGGTGAACCAGATCGGCACCCTGAGCGAGACCCTGGAGGCGATCGAGACAGCTCGCAGCGCGGGATACAGCGCGGTGATGTCACACCGTTCGGGGGAGACCGAGGACACCACCATCTCCGACCTGGCGGTGGCCACCGCAGTGGGCATGATCAAGACCGGTGCCCCGGCTCGATCGGAGCGTGTCGCGAAGTACAACCGGCTGCTCGAGATCGAGGCGGAGCTGGGCGGCTCCGCCCGCTACGCGGGGCGCACCAGGCTGCGAACCGGCCGGGTTCGATGAAGCTCGACTCGCGGGCGGTGCACGCCGGCCGCGAGCCACGGGCCGGCGAATCCCTGCCCCCGCCCATAGTCCAGGCCTCCGTCTACGTCTACGAGGACCTGGACGAGTACGAAGCGGTCGCCAGCGGCCGCAAGCCAGGACACCTCTACGGGCGCTATTCAGGCGAGAACGTGGCGGCCCTGGAGGCGGCGGTTGCAGCTCTCGAGGGGGCGGAGGGGGCGATGGGAGCCGCCTCCGGCATGTCGGCCCAGTTCGCCACCGTTCTCGCCATCGCGCCCCGACCAGGGCCGGTCGTGGTCGCCGCCGACGCCTACGGGACGACGCTGAGCCTCCTCAACCAGGATCTCGCGGGTCTCGGCTACCAGGTAAGAGAGGTGGACGTCCAGGACCTGGAAGCGGTGGGAGGTCAGCTCAAGGGGGCCGCGCTGATGCTCTGTGAGACCATCAGCAACCCGCTCTGCCGGGTCTGCGACCTGGAGGCGATCGCGAGGTTGTGCAGGGACGGTGGCGTGCCGCTGCTGGTGGACAACACCTTCGCCTCGCCCATCCTCTGCCGGCCCCTGGAGCTGGGGGCGACCGGCGTCCTGCACAGCGTCTCCAAGTACATCGGGGGGCACTCGGACCTGATCGCGGGAATGCTGGCCGGGCCTCGCGACCTGGTCGAACGGGCTCGCGGGGTGATGACTCGCACCGGAGGATCGCTGGGTCCGTTCGAAGCCTGGCTGGCGCTTCGGGGGCTGCGTACGCTCCACCTCCGGATGGCGCGCCACAGCGAGAACGGGCTCCGGCTGGCGACCGGGCTGGCCGGGCTGAAGGGCGTTGCCGCGGTGCACCATCCGCTGCTTCCAGGCTCCCCCAGCCGCGCGGTTGCCTCCCGCCTGCTGCCTGACGGCTCGGGCGGGATGTTCGCGTTCGACCTCGAGGGGGGAAGACCCGCCGTCCAAGCGATGCTCTCCCGGTTCCGGCTGGTCCGCTTTGCGGCCAGCCTGGCGGGAGTGGAGACCACGATCTCCTACCCCGAGATCACCTCACACCGCTCGCTCTCCGCCGGGCAGCGGCTCGCGCTCGGCATCACGCCTGGCACCGTTAGGGTGTCGGCGGGGCTCGAGCATCCCGACGACCTGCTGGAGGATTTCCGGCAGGCCCTCGCCGGCCCGGCTTGAGGCTCTACACCGCGGTCCAGCTGGTCGAGGTGCTGCTCTTCGGCGCCGTTCTCCTGTACGGACTCCTCTCACACCGGCCCAGCCTGGCCGTGCTCGGCGGCGGCCTCCTCCTCGGCAAGGCGACGCTCAACGTTCTCGCGCCGGAAGGAGGCACCGTGCTCAGACGATCGATCCTTGGATACGGCCTCGCGGCGCTATACGTCATCGCCGGCGTGGTCCTGGTCAAGCTCGGGAGATGACCCGGAACAGCCGGGGTCCGTGCCCGGGTTTCGTAGTCTTGGGATGATGCCTGCCGGCGGTCGCACGATCACAGAGCTCGTCGGCAACACACCGCTCCTGCGGATACGGCTCTTCGAAGAGCAGTACCCGGAGGTTGAGGTCTACGCCAAGGCCGAATGGTTCAACCCGGGCGGGTCGGTCAAGGATCGAGCGGCGCTCGCGATGGTTGAAGACGGCGAGCAGCGCGGTCTGCTCACCAAAGACCGCGTCATCGTCGATTCCACCTCCGGCAACACGGGCATCGCCTACGCGTTGGTGGGTGCGGCAAAGGGATACCGCGTGCGGCTCGTGATGCCCAGCAACGTGAGCGAGGAGCGCAAGCAGCTCGTCCAGGCCTACGGCGCCGAAGTCGTCTTCTCCGACGGCATGGAAGGTTCCGACGGGGCCATCCGGCTGGTCCGCGAGTTGATCGCGGCCGATCCTGAGTGCTACTTCTACCCCGACCAGTACAGCAATCCCGCCAACGCGCTCGCCCACTACAACGGCACGGGTCCCGAGATCCTCCGGCAGACGATGGGCCGGGTCACTCACTTCGTCGCCGGGCTTGGCACCACGGGCAGTTTCGTGGGCACCGCCCGCCGCCTGAAGGAGTACGACTCCTCCATCCAGACCATCGCCGTCCAGCCGGACGACCCCTTCCACGGGCTGGAGGGCCTCAAGCACTTGCCGAGTTCGATAGTGCCAGGGCTCTGGCGCCCGGAGCTGGCCGATGAGGTGTGGGGCGCCCCCACCGAACCGGCCTACGCCCTCGCCCGCCGGCTGGCCCGTTCGGAGGGGATCCTGGTCGGGCACTCCTGCGGTGCCGTCCTCTGGGCGATCGAGAAGCTGGCCGCCACGATCGAGCGGGGGGTCGTGGTCACGATCTTCCCCGACAGCGGCGATCGCTACCTGTCCACCGGTCTCTACCGACGGGCGTGAAGATCACACGGCAGGCGTACGACGAGATTCGGGGTCACGCCGGAGAGGGATACCCCTACGAGATCTGCGGAATTCTGGTCGCCGGCCCCGGCTCCGACCGTGTCGACTTCACCCGCCGTGTCCGCAACACGATGGTGGAGCGGGCCAGGGACCGCTACGAGATGGATCCGCGCGACCAGATCCGTATCCAGCGTGAGTGCGACGATGCCGGCCTCGAGATCGTCGGCTACTACCACAGCCACCCTGACCACCCGGCCCAGGCCTCGATCACAGACGCCCGGCGGTCCTGGGCGGGACCCGTCTATGTGATCGTCAGCTGCGTGGAGGGACAGGTTGTCGACGGCAACGCCTTCCGGGCGGTCCAGGACGGGGGCCCGATGCACCAGGAGCCCCTAGAGGTCATCGACTAGCGGACCCCGAGCCTCAGGCCGCCGTAGGGTCCCCGCCGGCCACCTCGGGATGGCTCAACCGGAACGTGCTGGCGATCGGGCTCGCCGACTGCATGGCGGACTTCAACTACGAGATGGTGCTCTCGATCCTGCCGCTCTTCCTGACGGCAGGGCTCGGGGCGCCCGCCTACACGATCGGGCTCGTGGAGGGCGTGGCCGACGGCTCTTCAGCGGCGGTCCGCGTCTGGAGCGGGTGGTTCAGCGATCGGATAGCGTGGCGCAAGCGGCTCGCCGTGGCCGGCTACGGGGGGACGGTGGCGGGGCTGGGAGCGCTGGGACTGGTCTCGGCATGGCCGATGGTGGTG
>Ga0209526_10001624_pt1 | contig 15151 bp, 14 predicted proteins | sample JacPinW_OM2H0_M1_FD_188566 | JGI IMG/M metagenome (GOLD analysis project Ga0209526, IMG submission 188566) | Forest soil microbial communities from Algoma, Ontario, Canada - Jack Pine, Ontario site 1_JW_OM2H0_M1 (SPAdes) (version 2) | ecosystem: Environmental > Terrestrial > Soil > Boreal... | reverse complement strand
CAGGATTCGAAGAATACCTGAATATTTCGACGAGAAATTATTTTGACAGAGTGGATACGGATGCGAGTGCAGAACTGTCTTGCTCGACTGCAGAGTGGGAGTTGGGCCAGCTCACTTCCAGCGCGGCTTCCTTGCGAAGGAGAAGCTTCGAACGGCGGTTGACACGGATGTCGAGGGTGTTCGAGCCCTCGGAGGCAATCTGTGCGAAGCCTTCTTTTTGCGTGTGCAGGCTCTCGTCGGCGCGATATAGGGCGACGCGCAGAGGGTGGGAGCCGGCGGAGATCGGGCACTCGAAATGGAGCGGTTCGCCCAGATGGGCGGAGTCGAGCCGCGTAGAGATGAGGACATCCTGGCCCGCGTAGACCGCGAGGGTCTCCTCTGCGATGGCGGAGACGATCTCGATGCGAAGAGAAGCGCGTTGCTTTGGACGAGGCGCGTTGGCGGATGGCGTGGGGGTGGGAGTGGGCGAAGACGGAACAGTGACAGGAAGCTGTCGAAGAGACGCGTCGGTCGCCGATTCCGGGGCCAAAGTAGAAGCTTTCCGCCGGGTCGAGGGTACCTCGGCCCGCCGAGAAATTTTAGAGGTCGATGGTCTGGAGATGTGTGGAAGGGGTGGTTCGGGTTCGGTCGAGGAAGACGAGGAGTCTGTGAGCGGTGAAACCACAACTCCAGAGGAAGTTATGCTGATCATTGAGGTTGAGACTAATTCAGGAGGCGTCCGGCGGGCCGGGGTGACGGCAGAGGGATCGACCATAGCTGCCGAGGCGGTCAAGCTGGGGATGGAGTGCTTGCGGAATGGCAGGACAGCCCACACGACGGAAATGAGAAGGAGCAGGCCGACGGCTGCTGTCCACATGTCTTTGTGCTCAAGAGGTCGACTCCACCAGGAGACCCTGGCGCGCGGAGTTGTGATCGCTGTAGCGGGGTTATTTCGCGCAAAGGGGTAGACAGAGGCGGCCAGGGCTTCGGCAGTGGGGTATCGATCCGCGGGGTTTTTGGACAAGCAGCGCATGACGAGATGGTCAAAGGAAGGAGGCAGCGAAGGGTTGTGTCGAGAGGGCGGTGGCGGCGTGCTCGAAAGGATTTGCGCGCATACCGCGCCGACAGAATTGCCGTCGAACGGCCGCGTGCCAGTCGCCATCTGATAAAGAACGATACCCAGAGAGAAAAGGTCGGATCGAGTATCTCGCGACCTGCCGAGAATCTGTTCAGGGGAGAGATAGGCGGGAGTTCCCATCAGATTGCCGCTGCCAGAGACTTGCGTGGAAAGGTATGCAACGCCGAAGTCGCCGAGCTTTAATTGACCTTCGGGGGTCACGAGAATATTCGCGGGTTTCACGTCGCCATGAATGATGTTGGCACGATGGGCTCGACCGAGGGCGGCGGCGAGATCGCCGGCCCACACCGCGACGCGAGGAAGGGGCAGAGGACCGGCGTCGAGAACGGCTTCCAGCGTTTTCCCCTCCACATATTCCATAACGAAATAAGGTGCACCGTCCTTGTTCGTGCCGACATCGTAGAGGGCCACGATGTTGGGGTGCGAGAGGCCGCCGATAATCTGCGCTTCACGGACAAACTGTTGCTGGAGGTCGCGAGAGCCAAAACCTTGAAGAAAGGTCTTCAGCGCGACGGTGCGTCCAATGACTGTGTCCCGGGCTCTATCGACACGGCTCGTGGCGCCAGTGCCAAGCGTTTCGATAACTTCGTATCGATCTTGCGGACTGTTCATAAGCCGTTTGTAACCAGAAATGTGCGCTCAAACTGCCTTGCAAAGAATGCAAGAAATCGAGGCGTTGGAGAACCCCCCGAAAGTCCCAAATTAGGGAAACTTTAGTACCTAGGTCGTCGGCGATGGCTGACTCAATGCACCGACCTAGCGCGCAAAACCTACAAAAACCATCTCACATCGAAAACAACCGAAATACCATGTCGTGTGCCGTCAACGAAATACGAACCAAACGGCAACGGCGCCTACCTTTTCCTTTTCATCATTCTGACCATCTTGATTCTTCATCCGTGGAGATCTGCTGGAGCTTGGTGGGCGTCTCCGTCGACACTTACCGTTGCATTCGAGGAAGCGTCCGCTGTCACCCCAGCGTCGTCGGCTAAGACATAATCTTTGCAGAAATACGTATTCGTCTCGATAGAACGCGTGACTTTCTCTGAGGATGATGTGGACATCGACGGCTAGTTTCGGCCGCTGCCGCATCAGTGGAAGTTTGTGAACAGGTTGTGACGACCCCGATATCCCTGCGCGATGACTGCCGGCCGCTGTGCCTAGAGCACGTGGCCGAAATGCGTGAAGATACAACGCAATGGGGAACCGGAACAGAGTCAGTGCTAACCACGAGTAAGAGTTACTCCTGTCGAGAACCCGGTTGTGACCTGAACTGGGAACGCAGGCTCGGCTACTTCAGGACAGCATCCGTCACCAGAACCTTTCAATTCGGGATCCAGGGCATACGGTGCTCGATCACGGACCACCTGTATTTGTATCTGGCGGAAGTTCAAACTGAGAATTGGACAAGAATTTGGAGATGTTCTGTCAAGGGCTGCGAATACTTCCTAGCGAGAGATTAGAATGCACAACTGGAGAGTCGATAGTGCCGCCAGTAGAAAATGGTGGCTCCGATTCAAAGTATTCCCGTGGCACTCGAATGGATCGAGAACGATCGTATTTCACGGGTCGAAGGATTACACCATGGATATTGGTTCCTACGGCTGCCTGGCTATCGCGCCCCAGGGTTTCCTGATCGGCCAAAAGTTTGCGACCGGTCAATCTAGTGAACAACAAGGAGTGCGAGGCACGTGGGTACGGCGCGGTCAAGAAGGGAGCTCCGGTTGGGAACTAGGGCTTCAACTTCAAAAGCCAGCGCCGGAATTTTGGGAAATTGGTCTTGAGCTGATGCCGTGTAGGCGGTTCTCCGGGCGGCAAACCGACGGTACAGGCATAACTGGTTGGTCGAAATGCCCGCAATGTCTGGGACTCGGGCGGCAGGCTTTGGGAGTTGTGTGACCAGGTCGTTGATCCCCTGGTCAACCAAACCGCTCAGCATCGTAAGAGCTTTCACCCAGCTAGTTTTCTAGGCTGAAGGCAAGGCTGGAATTCGCGTTCGACGTCGGCACGGGTCATCGGGCTAGGTAGCACGCGGCTATACACTTGGCGCGTTCTTTTGATGAGGGCCGTAGCTGAAATCTCAAACTCAGTCTCCGCGTACGAATAAACGACCGACATCCCGCTCGGAAGGGTTTTAGACCATTGTTTTAGCATTACCACACCCCATGGAAGACTTGTTTAGTAGAACTATACGTCCTAGACCAGCTCGCCGAATATCAGGTATTTACTGTATCAAACCTGAGGCGTGTTCCCCGACTCAACAGTTGGTCGGAGATCGAAACCTGGGCGATACGATATAGTCTTAAAAAGAAATCAGTTAGGTAAGAGCTGGAGGTCATAATGTCCCGTCCTGGCCGTCGTGAGTTCCTCAAGAACTCCATGGCTCTCGCCTTGGGGCCTGCCGCAGGCGAGAGCACCTTGCTGCAGCCTGATCTACTAGCCGAGCGCACGCCTCAGCAACCAAGCGTCGAATTGTTCCCGGGTTTCAAGCGTGAGCACATCCAGACGTCCGGTGCAACGATCCATGCAGTTCATGGTGGCAAAGGCTCGCCCGTGCTGCTTCTCCATGGCATTCCCGAAACGCATGTGCTCTGGCGCAAGGTCGCGCCGTTACTGGCCGAGGACTTCTATTTGGTGATCGCGGATCTCCGCGGTTACGGCGACAGCAGCAAGCCTCCCGGCGGAGAAGACCACGCCGGGTATTCGAAGCGGGCCATGGCGCAGGACCAAGTGGAAGTGATGAAGTACCTGGGATTTCCGAAATTCGCCGTCGTAGGTCACGATCGCGGCGGCCGCGCCGCACATCGCCTGGCTCTCGACTACCCGGACCTGCTCACCAAACTGGTCATTCTCGACATCGTGCCAACCTACGTCCTGTACCGGAACATGACCAAGGAGTTCGCGACGGTTTTCTACCACTGGTTTCTTCTGGCCCAGCCGTTTCCTTATCCCGAAACTCTGGTCGGAAACAGCGCTGAGTATTTTTTGAGGTGCATGTTGCAGAAGCTTGGGGGAGAGCCGCTCAGCGAACAGGTCCCGGACTGGGTGGGGGCCGCAGCCTACCGTGAATACCTGCGCTGCTTCCGCGAGCCTGAGGCCATACGTGCCATGTGTGACGATTACCGGGCCGCCGCTTCCATCGATTTGGTCCACGACGGCGCGGACCAGAACAAAAAGATTCAATGCCCGCTTCTCGTCCTTTGGTCTGAAAAGGGACCATTCCATCGGCTGTACAACGTCTTGCAAACCTGGCAAGATCGCGCCATCTTGGCAAAAGGCAAGCCGCTTCCAACTGGCCATTTTCTCCCGGAGCAGGTTCCACAGGACTTGACTCGAGAGCTCAAAGGGTTTCTGGGCCCCTGATCAGCCCTGCTGACCGCAGGCAGCCCTGGGAACTAGGAACGGGCAGAAGTGGAATGAGGACATGCGGTCTCGAGAAGACCTACCCTTGTGTCTCAATCGCCCGAGAGCTCTCATCCGTCTGGATCCCGATCGAGGAAGGCGAGACGCGATGGACCTCAAAACTCCAATAAATTTCCAGATTGTTGTTCTAGCACGCCGTACTTAAGCTAAAAGGTATATACCGATGTTGTCGCTTGCGAGGGATCTGTACCTCCGGGCAGGTGCGGTGTCCTTCGCAAGGTGAAACAATCGATACAAGCGCAAGTTCTTCTGACCCTCACCGGAGTCTGAACTCACGTGAAGCGACTGGCATATTGGCAACTGGCGGCGGTGCTCAGCTTATTGCTGTTGTGCACCATTGTGTCCGTGGTGGGCCGGCCTGGCTTTGCCCTGACCGTGTTCTCCGATATTACTGGCACAGCTTTGTGGCTCGTGGCCATAGCGGTGATGCTGTGGGCCGCTTTGAGTAACCAGGGACGTACACGGTGGTTCTGGATGCTGCTGGCCGCCAGTGCCGCGATGGTGGGCTCCAACCTTGGAGCATGGCTGTACTACGAGGTCATCATAGGTCGGCCCCCGCCAGAGCAGTTCTGGGCAGACATCCCACTTTTTTTGCAACCAGTACCGATGATGGCTGCGGCGGCGATGCGGCCTGGTTCGCGCCAGCGAGAGCAAAAATTCCATCTGACCACGCTCAATTTCCTGATTCTTCTGCTGTGGTGGGTCTGCCTGTACATGTTTCTGGTATATCCCAACGAATACATTCTGCCGAATAAGGCCGCATTCAATAGCTACTACTATGCGTTGTTCATTCTCGAGTTCTCGGTCCTGCTGGCAGTTCTGGGGAGCATGGCGCTGGTCGCGCAGGGCGCCTGGCGAAAGATTTACTGGCATCTTTTCTTGGCCAGCTCACTGTACCTACTTGGCTACCAATGGCTGAACGCTGCGCTGGAGCGCGAGGAGTACTACAGCGGTAGCTTTTACGACGTTCCGAACTACGCCTCGATATGCTGGTTCATTCTCATTGCGGTGTGCGCGCGAAATGTACCGTCCGAGCCGTTGACCGGCGGTGAACGCGAACATGCGGCCGAGGTGCCGGGATTTCTGGCGGCGCTGGCAGTGCTGTCCTTGCCGGTAATGGGGCTGTGTGAGCTGTTCCTGGACCCAAATGGCAGTCAGTTGCGACCGTATCGCGTCTCGGTCACCCTGACCGGGATCCTGCTGATGGGCCTGTGTGTGTTTCTGCGGCAGATGTTGCTGACTCGGGAGATGGCGCGACTGCTGCTCGATTCCGAGGAGAATCTGGAACGTTTGCAAAGCGCGCAAAGCCAGCTGATGCAAAAGGAGAGGCTGGCCGGAGTAGGTCAGCTGGTCGCCGGGGTAGCCCACGAGTTGAACAATCCGCTGACCGCGGTGATTGGCTACTCCGATCTGCTGCTCGAGCAGGCAGCGAACAGCACCTCCCGGCAGAAGCTGGAAAAACTGGGAGCTGAAGCCCGGCGCATCAAACGGATCATCGACAATCTGCTTAGCTTTGCGCGACCTCAGCTCGAAGGTCGTCGCTTGGTGGACATTGCCGTGGTGGCGAGGGAATCCCTGATGCTCTGCGAGCATCAATTGCGGAGCAATGGGATCAATGTGGAAATGAATTTTGCACACGATCTGCCCCGGATTGCATTGAATGATGGCCAATTCAAGCGGGTATTCGTAAACCTATTCAGCAACTCCGCAAATGCCCTGGAGCAGGCTCAGGAAAAGAAAATCTTGGTGGAAGGGCACTTGGTCGGCGAGAAAATCATCGTGCGGTTCAGCGATTCAGGCCCGGGATTCACCGACGTTACTCGCGCGTTCGATCCTTTCTATACCACTCGGCCTGTTGGTCAAGGAACCGGTCTAGGCCTGAGCATCTGTTACGGCACCGTCAAAGAGCATAATAGCAACATCTACGCGCAAAACCTCCAGCCCAACGGAGCCGCCGTGACCATTGAACTGCCTACCGGATAAGGTTATCAGGGTTCTATTCTCGCCCGGAGCGGGCCGACTCGCCCGCCGCAATCCAGATGCGCTTCCGGCTGGCAGCCCGATCTTCCGGCCACACACTCGATCGCCGTACGCAGTATCGCCTGTCTATTTTCCCTGCTACGCGAAGAAACCCCGTTTGTTGGACGGTAGTTGGCTAGGTTTGACGTTTCCCGAAAGCGACCACTAGCCGATCTGCTTCAGAGCGGCTTTGACTCGTGTTGGTGTAAATGGAACCTCGCGGATGCGAGCACCGGTGGCGTCAAAGATGGCGTTGGCGATGGCCGCCGCAACGACCGTAATCGAAAGTTCACCTGCCCCGGTAGCTTCCTCCTCCGGACGGTTGGTCATCACCACTTCTATCTTGGGGAAGGCGAAGCCGAATGGTAAGGTGCGGTAGCTGGACCAATCGACCGAAGTCACCTTCTGATCGTCCCAGGTCATTTCTTCCATGAGGGCGCGACTCATGCCTTGCAGCGTGCCGCCTTCCGTCTGATTCCTGAGTCCATCGGGGTTGGAGATCGGCCCGCAGTCAACACTGACGACCATCCGCTTTACGGAAACTTTTCCCGTATCTTGATCGACTTCCACTTCGGCCACCATGGCGGAGTAGCCGTTGTCACCCTCGTAAGCTACACAGGCCATCCCACGGCCCACGGAAAGGCCCGTCTTGCGGATGCCCGGTTTGGGAGAGGGTCGGGGATCCCAATTCGCGGCGCTCGCCGCACTCTTGACCGCATCACTCAGGCGAGGATGGCTCAGATGACGCAAGCGATAGGCGACCGGATCCGCTTTTGCGCGCGCCGCCAGCTCGTCGATGAAGGATTCGTGGGCGAAGGTATTTTGCAGCCGCACCGGGGAACGCAGAGGCCCGGTCCAAAACGGCGATATGACGTTGTGAACGAGGACGCGCTCGCTTTTGATTGCTCCGGTACCTTGGGGTGTGCCACCGACGGAACCAGCAACATAAGAGGGCACTCCGTTGCTGTTGTTGGTGTACTTCGTGGGGTCGGGCGCAGGCGTGCGCGCGGCAAAGGGCTCAGGCTGAAAACCCACGAGCAAGCCGGTGATGATATTTCCAGGAGTTCCGGTACCCGGCCGACTTCCCAACGTTGGCAACCAAGATTCGTGATCCCACGCGATGATATTTTCTTGAACGTCCAGGCCCGCGCGCTCCTCCAATACAAATGCATTTCCGTAATTCTCCCACGCCATTTCGTCTTTGCGAGTGAGCTGCACGCGAACCGGTTTGCCTACCGCCTGGGATAGAAGAGCGGCGTCGTAGGTAACGGTATCGGCGCCGTTTACGCCATAGCAGCCCGAGCCCCTGGTGAAGATGACGCGCAAATTTTCGGGTTTCATCCCGAGAACCATGGCCGCGGTGCTGCGCAAGTACCACACCCCTTGCGTGGCGGACCAGAGGGTAGCTTTGTCGCCTTGAACATCAGCTACAGCGCAAGAACTGCCCATCGATCCGTGCATCTGATAGGGGTGGTGATAGGTGGCTTTTACGACCGTGGCCGCATGAGACATTTGCTGTTCCACATCCTTCGAGTCGACCAGTAGCGTGTCGCGGGTGGGGTTCTGATTTCTCAAGTGCTCGTAGAAATCTGCCTGGCTCGGCAGGCCCGTGCCCGGAGTCCAGTTGACCTTTAACTTGTCGGCGGCTTGACTCGCCTGCCAAGGTTTTTGCGCCACCACGCCGACGAAGTTCTTTTTGACGACCACCTTCACGAACCCAGGAAGATTCTGGACAGAACCTTCATCCACACTAACTAGAGTGGCGCCTACGGCGGGTGGGCGGACCACTCTTCCGTGCAGCATTCCGGGCAAGCGCACATTGTGGACAAACTCGAACTGGCCGGTGGCTAAAGCCGGAATATCCGAGCGACGCACCGGTGTTCCCAACAGCGTCCACTCACGCGGAGGCTTGCGCTTGGCGTTCTTATCCAGCGTCATGTTGAACTTCTTTCCGCCGATCAATTCGCCATAGCTGACTTTCCTCGAGGAATCGCTCTTTACGCTGATTGCGCCATCCTTGGCCGAGAGCTGATCGACAGGTACGCCTAGGCGATCCGAGGCGAGTCGCAACAGGGCTTCGCGGGCTGTCGCTCCAGCTTGCGACAAATTGCTGTGGTTGAAATTGGCAGGGTGCGACTGGCTCCCAGACGTATAACCTTGGTCTGGTGTAAACGCAGTATCACAATAGACCAGCTTTACGCGGTCGAATGGCACGCAAAGCTCTTCGGCAATCAACTGGGTTTGCGCCACGACAATGCCCTGACCGAGTTCTTCCTTGCCGGTATAAGCGGTTACGCTGCCATCGGCGGCGATGGCGATCCAGGAATCGAGCCGATCAGGCGGGGGCGCACCCGGGGAGACTCCCTGAAACACCTGAGCGTGGACCGTGCCCCGTTCCACTCCAAGTCCGCACGCACTGAAGCCGACGATCAACGCTCCAGAATGTTTCAAGAAATCCCGGCGCGAAAATCCCGAACGTTTCAAGGCCGCGAGGGCCTTGGGTGTCATGGCTGCATTATCTTCTGCCTTGGATACGCTCTCGCTCACCGCGCCATCTCCTGGGCATAACGTTTGATGGCCCGGAACATTCGAACGTGTGTAAAACAACGGCAGAGAACGCCGGACATCGCCGCCTGGATCTGCTCGTCTGTCGCCTTGGGATTTTTGTCCAGAAAAGCTTTGGCCGTCATAATGATTGCATTCAGGCAAAAACCGCACTGTGCCGCTTGCTCCTCAATAAACGCCTGCTGAATGGGATGAGGCTTCTCGACCGTTCCCAGACCCTCCAACGTCGTGATTTCATTTCCCTTCACCGCTTCCACCGGCGTAATACAGGAGCGGACTGCTTGGCCTTTTACGATGACCATGCAGGAGCCGCACTGACCCAAGCCGCATCCGAACTTCGGGCCGCGCAGCTCGAGGTCATCGCTCAGCGCGTACAGCAAGGGCGTACCGGGGTCCAGGTCCAGGGTGTGGTTGTTTCCGTTGACTTTCAGAGTGATGGCGCTCATATCGCCGCTAAGTTAAGTTGGAAAATCGCATTGGTCAAGCCTAATCAGACATGGCGACCCAAGCACCTTGTTGAACGCCGGCGCACGGTAGTTCATTTGGGCGACCGATTGAATTTCCCCTGAGTGTCTTCTTGCCGACAGCGAACGACGGGACGACGAGTATTTTGCAATTCACCGGCAGGCGAAGACACAGAGATGTTCTTCGGTGTGGCAACACTTTCCAATGCTTGAATTCCCGTTCCGCAGGGAATATCTTTTACGGATTTCCTAGCGTTGGCGGCCGTCGGCCCGGGGTCGGGTGTGGCCCGAGAACGGAGCAGGTCATGACGACAAGTCTCAGGAATGTGAAGATCGCATCGAGGGGGATGGGCCTCGAGGACTGCGTTGCATCACAGGAAGGCTACCTACGGAGGAGGGCTTGCACCGGCATTTTGAGTGAAAAACCTTCCGCGGAACCAGTCCCAAAGATGCGCGCTCTGGTTGTCCTCAATGGGTGAACTCCAAGTTGCACGCTGGACGCGAACTTCAGAAACTGGGCGGACACAGGAAAGGGTGAGTCGCCCAAGGCACACCGGCTAGCCGCATTCCCGTGGCACGCCAAAGGCCACACAAGACCACGGTTTGCATCGAATAAAGAGGTGAACGTGGCACTGCTGCTTGGGAAATGTACTTTAGGACGTCCGTTGGCTTTAAGGCTCGATGATCTTGTTGCGTAATCCGTATCGAGCACCTTTCTCGCTTTGTAATTTGGGAGGCGCTCTGGAAGACTACTATTCAAAGATTTTCAAGAAGGAGTCGACGTAAGCATGGCCCCGCATTTTCGATTCGATGACGGCGGACGCTCGGCTGCTGGATACAAAGGGAAGACCGGTGACTGCGTTGTGAGATCGATAGCAATCGCAACAGGCCTTCCATACCAGCAAATCTACGATTTCGTGAACGGCGCAGCAATTTACGAACGCACGGGCACGCGGAAGAGGGGAAAGAGCAACGCGAGAACTGGTGTCTACAAAACATCGATCAAGCGAGTCATGAAGTCGCTGGGCTGGGTGTGGACGCCTACGATGCAAATCGGCTCGGGATGCACCGTGCATCTACGAGCCGACGAGTTGCCATCCGGACAGTTGGTTGTTAGCGTTTCAAAGCATCTCACTGCCGTGATCGATGGGGTTATCCACGACACCCACGACTGCTCCCGTAGGGGAACGAGATGTGTATATGGATATTGGCAACGCGGAGGGCCGGCGGATTTACACCAGGATTGAGAACCAAGGGAACAACATTTAAAATTCAAAGAGCAAAGGAAGGCCATGTCGATGAACACCTACAGTGTCACACTGCGATACGAAGACCGCAAAATAGGCTCTGAAGGCCGCACCATGAAAGTGGATGCGTCCAGCATCGCGGGAGCAATTGGAAAAGCCACACGAGAGTTCGTAAAGAGTTTGGATCGTAAACAGCGCTTCGACGTGAACAAAGGGCTGAAGATCGAAGCTCTTCGAGTCACAACGGACAAGACCGAAGCCCCGGAAGCGGCCGAGGCGAGCGCGTGAAATTCTGGGCCGCCATTAAACCACGTAACTCCAACAGGTTTGGCTACCCAAATTGCTCTCGCTAGCGCCTTAAGGGTGCGCCGCGCGGCCGCCAGATTGCTTCAGGAATTCGACCGCGGAATTAGTGTGGGGTACGCTCAGCCGGTGCCAGGACGGTTTCGCGGCTCGACCAACTGACAAGTTCATCCTAGAACATTGACGGTGGGGTCGGGCATAAGTCTTCAGTACCGGTGTCGGGTCTTGGGCGACTAAAACGGGTGGCTATGCCTTGGACTTCCCGCGAAAAACAATTCACTTATGCCCTCGCGGGAACTTCCGTACGACCAATAAACCCTTCACAGAAATAGAAGACCGAATTCCAGTGGAACCGCCTATTCCCCAACTCCAATGAAAACGATCCTGAAGGGCGCCAACGGCGCCCACCGGTATTTAGGCAGAGGTTCCCATCGATTTCCGTTGAATTCAGTATTTAGTTGCTCCTCTTGAACGCAGCAACCGCCGGGAGTCGGCCGTGCTGCACAGCATTGGTCTTCGGTGGGATAAAGTCCACTACCAGTCCCAATTCATTCAGAGACAAGGAACGAACAATTGCTCCATTCTCCTCGGACGACAAAACTAGCCCGTTCGGACTCGCCTCGTGGAATGCCATCGCCACAACCGCTGCCTCGGGGCCGCTTCCCGTCTTCGGGCGCACGATCACCGATACCGGATGGCCCGTCAATTGGATGGAACTCAAGTCCAGGATCGAGCCGACGGTGCGAATCGAACATGTGTAGTCACCGGCGGGAAGGAGCGTGTCCCCCCAGCGAGTTGTGATGGAAAGTGTGAATTTGCCAGTCGCGCTGGATTGTGCGGAGGCAGGATTTGCGGTTCCCGCCAGCAACAATAGAAGCAACAAAGATACGCGTTGAATAGTTTTCTTGTCTAAAGACTTCATTGTGAGCCCTCCAAGATAGATTTAGCGACAGACGCACTGGACAGGCCAGCAGCGCCGATTACTCAGATATTTCTGTTTTCCTAAGACGACGACTTCGGCGAACAGGGCACGCAATCAGAGGAAAAACGTGACCGAAAGAAGCACGACTACGTTCTCAGTACATACGCAGCGACTCGGCAGGCGTGTTCAACGCGAGTAATCTGACACAGCGATGCGGACCAGTCCAACTCAAAGAATCTATCGCGAACATTGATGGAAATAATCTGCCGCGTTGCGGACATCCCCTTCGGGAAGTTGCGCTGGACGTATAGACGGAAAACCCGATATTGCCGCGGTCCTTCGGTGCGTGATGTCCGGTAAGCGCGCCCTTCCATGATGCGCTCTATCCAGCTGGCCAAGAACTGTGCGCTGCGTCCACAGGGGAGAGAGCTTTGGCGCGTACCTAGTGGCTAATCTGGCTGACTCCCGTCGTCATCGTCCAGTCCCAGTTCTTCCCCGCAGCGACCACAATGCTTTGGAGGTCTTCCTGGAGCAAGTAGCGCGCTTGTACCAACCGGTTGGCCGCTTCCTCGATGCGCCGCAGGTAGTCCTCCCGGCCGGAGTAGCGTTCCTCGATCGACAGCCGGGGATCTTTGTTCTTCTCGCGCTCAGCGCGCGTCTTCGCAAACGGAATATAGGATCCCGCCATGGCTACAAGCGTATCCGGGGCGCCGATCTGCTCCGTTCGGAAAGCCCAGTCAGTGTAGGTCCCCAGGGGTACCGCTTGCTCCGGCAGGCGAATGCCTCCAACGTCGTTACCGTCACTATCCACTTGCGGGACAACCAAGGGCAGCACCGATATCGGTCCGGCAGGTAAGTCGACGCGATACCCGCCGGGCACATGATACGGCCACTTCACGCCGGGCACATCCGGGTATTTGATTTCGTGCTGAGCCACCAGCGAGTGGTCCGACAACTCCGGATGCCTGCTAGGAGGCGGCGCCACGCCTTGTCTGGCCCAGCGATCGAGGGCTGCCAGCAGTGCGCGCTGCGCCCAGCGATAGTCGTTCGGGTTTATTCTGAGCGGCTGCGCATCGCTGTCGGCGGGCGGCCATGAGCCAGGTCCGTGCTTTGTCCCGGCGAGGAAAAAAACCCGTACGTTCGGCGGGTCGGGCAAATCCTCACGGCCGTCGAGCGACAGGTGGCGCAATGCGGCGACGCGGCCGCGATCCCAGTACTCGGACCCGGTATCCACTAGGAAGATCTTCGGTTCCAGGCCGGCTGGCACGCGCGCGCCAAGACCGTCGCGTTTGCCAGTGACGGGGTCGGTTGTAGTTTCATAGCGAATCGGGAACTTCGTTTGCGTGAAGGACCCGAGTTCGTCGGGCTGAGCAAACCGTTCATTGAAGCTGCCCACTGAGGTACCACCGGTCTGAATGAACAGAGCGTCGATCGCCTGTCGGCCCTGCTCATCGGTGGTAAAGCCTTCGTAGATCATCTGACGCTGCCACCGCCCGACTTGGGACGAGCCATAGGTGTACGCAACCTTGCCGTGGACGATAGCCTCGGGGTGGTACTTTAGCGTCGACGCCATGTCTCGAACAGCGGCAAAACCCAGCCCCGCGACTGGCGGATTCTTGCTTTCATAGGTGACCTGGTAGGTCATCCCTGGCTTGAAGCCGCCCTTCAGCCACACCCAGTTCGGGTCAAACACCACCTTCCCATTTTCGACGCGGCCGAACTGCCAGTCCCTACGGGGGATGAGGCGCGGGGTGGCAACGAGCCCCTCACGTTCGGTAAGCAGATAGGCGGGGTTGTTCGGGTCGAGCGGCGGATAAACCGGTGTGAATTCGCCCGAGGCGTACTCGTAGGAGGCGGTCAGCCTGTTCGGAATGAACCACGGGTTGACCCAACCAGTAATGGGCCGGCCGTTGTCGGTTGCCACCGGGGTGTCCAGGAGAACCAGATTCTTGCTTTTTGGAATATCAAACTCCCATCCTACGGCGACGATCGTGTAGCCTTCACGCATGAGCAGGCCGTCGCCGAATTCCTCTTCGGTAGTTGGATCGGCCGATGGCTTGGCGCGATTGAACGAAATCAACACCTGCTTGTTGCCACGGTTCACAACATCGAAAAGGAGAACACCGTTGCTACGTGACGGATCCTTCGGCTTGAGGATGAACAGGTCGGCGGAGAATTCCACCTGGCCCTGGCGGTTCCGTGGCGCCTTGTCAAGATCGGCAATGATCCGGTTGTGCGGATTGTTCGGGTCGACAGCTAGGTAGACTTTGCCAACCAGCTTTTCGTAAGCACCAACCGTGCCGAAGGCTTTTCCGGCGAGCACATCCTGGCGGCTGGTGACTTCGACCCGCGTAACCTCGGAACGAATCGTAGCTGGCGCGAACGCAACAACGGACGCCGTTAAAGACATCCAGAGAAATCTGCGAGTGTATGCCCTCAAAGCTTGGCTCCTCCTGTGTTCCTTTAACACGGCCTTTCACGTCCCAAACTGCCAACGAGCACCCCGTCTTCAGCCTCGAATCTAACTTCTGTAATACCAATAAACACATAAATAGAAAAGTATGGAAGTACAATCAGGAAAGAAAAGAACAAGAAAAATAGGAGCCCGGAGGCGCCAACGGTGCCCCCTGGTATTTAGAGGAATGTTGCAATCGCGATCCGATCAGATTCTGCGGGTCCTTCATCCGTCCAGATCGTGCCGCCTTGTGATCTCTCAAACAGCTAGTCTCAGGTACCACCTTTGTGCGGAGACCAGCCATCATTCAGGAAATCGATTTTCGCCGTTCAAAACGTCGCATGGTATTCCATGGGAATACTGGCCGACTTGGTTCCCACGCGAACACACCGTCATGTATCCCCAATATGGGAGTTTCGAACGGGCGAGATGGGTGTACACTGGCCACCCTTTTGAGGTCAAAAGGGTGATTGCTAAAGGTTGTTACCGGCGGCAGCACCGAATCGATGACAAGGATCCATCTTACAAAGCAACTGCTAGGCCGGATTGCTTGAGGGATGTTCCGGAATGGGAAGCAACTCGGTGCTGTGGACTAAATTTACAGAGCGTACAGGAGCAGTAAATCGATGCAGCGAC
>Ga0209526_10001623_pt1 | contig 15154 bp, 21 predicted proteins | sample JacPinW_OM2H0_M1_FD_188566 | JGI IMG/M metagenome (GOLD analysis project Ga0209526, IMG submission 188566) | Forest soil microbial communities from Algoma, Ontario, Canada - Jack Pine, Ontario site 1_JW_OM2H0_M1 (SPAdes) (version 2) | ecosystem: Environmental > Terrestrial > Soil > Boreal... | reverse complement strand
AGAGACCTAGTCGGTCTTGATGACTTCGCGCCCGTCGTAGTAGCCGCAGTTACGACAGATCGCGTGCGGCCGCTTCGGCTGGTGGCACTGCGAGCACTCGACGAGCTGCGGACGCTTTATCGCCAGGTGGGCGCGGCGCTCGCCCTGGCGGGCATGGGCGTACCGGGTCTTGGGAAGAGCCATGAGCAGCCCATTATAAGGGGCCGTTGCGCCCTCAGCGCCCGCTGATGACCTCGACTTCCTTGGTCGACTTGGCGGGGGGCGTGCGGAGGGCCTCCACGCCCTTCTTGACGGTGGCCATGGTCCGCAGCAACTGGGACTCGAGCGATTGCATGACGTCGCCGGCGTAACGGTCGGCCGCCCGGCGGATTTCCTCCGCTTTGGCGGACGCGTCCCGGAGCATCGCCTCGGCCTGCTTCTCCGCCCGCTTGACCAGGTCGTGCTGGCCGATCATGGTCTGGGCCCGTTCGCTCGCCTTGCTGACGGTCCGGGCGGCCTCGGCTTGCGCCTCGGAGAGGAGGCGTTGCTGCTCCTGGAGTGTCCAGCGCGCTTGCTTGATCTCGTCCGGCAGGCTCAGCCGGAGGTCATCTATGCAAGCCAGGGCCTCTTCCTGGTCGATGACGACGGTCCGGGTCAGCGGGATCTGCCGGCTATGGGCGATCAGGTACTCGAGGCGATCGATGGCTTCATGGATATTCATGGGCGTGCTCCCTTGGTGAGACGTTCCTTGAGTGGTCCGACGACGTTGGCTGGGACGAATTCCGCGATGTCGCCACCGAACTCGGCGAGCTCTTTGATCAGGCTGGAGCTCAGAAATAGGTGACGCAGGCTGGTGGGAATGAAGACCGTCGTGACGTCGGGTTCCAACCGGCGGTTCATCAATGCCATCTGGAACTCACTCTCGAAGTCTGACACGGCGCGCAGCCCGCGGACGATCACCCGCGCGCCGACTTGACGGGCGAAGTCGATGGTGAGGCCGCTGAAGGTGCTGACCTCGATGCCCGGTCGCTCACCGAGGCTTTCTCGGATCATCGTGACCCGCTCTCCACTCGTGAACAAGGGTCGCTTGCTGGGATTTTCGAGGACGGCGATAACGACCCGATCGAAGATCCGCGCTGCGCGGTCGACGATATCCAGGTGGCCATGTGTCAGGGGATCGAAGCTGCCGGGATAGAGAGCGGTGATCATACGTACCTGAAAAAGGTGAGCCGGGTGGTTCCGTAGTCGCGGTCGCGCACCTGCGTCAGGCGCGGCAGTGGCGGCAGCGGTTGGCTCCGATGGTGCTCGACGACCAGCAGGGCCTGGTCGCGCAACGGAGCGCGGTCGAGTGCCTCGAGCACGGCGGTCAGCGCTCCGCTATCACGGTAGGGTGGGTCCAGGAGAAGAAGGTTGTAGGTGGCGAGACCGCTGGCGTGCTGTCTCAACCAGTCGATGGCATCGGCGCTTGCCACGTCGCCCTGCTGGGCGAAGCCGGTTGCGGCCAAATTCTCGGCCACGATGTTAGCACAGGCTCGATCGCGTTCCACGAATGTCGCCGACGCGGCTCCGCGGGAGAGCGCCTCGATACCCAGGGTCCCGGCGCCGGCAAACAGATCGAGCACCCGCGCACCGCGTATGCTGTCGCCGATGATGTTGAACAAGGCCTCACGGACCAGAGAGGTGGTGGGACGCGTGGAGCGCCCCGCCGGGGTCTTGAGTACACGACCGCGACTGGAACCTGCGGTCACGCGCGTCACCGGTCCGGACATGTGATGAGTAAAGCAGGCCACGGCGGACCCGCCGTTGGCGCCTGCGAAGGAGTCTCGGCATAGTCGTCGTCGACGTCATCGTCGGCATCTTGCTGGTCCTGGTCCTGCCCCTCGCTGCCGGAATGGCGGTCGGGCGGGTCCTGACACTGCTGCGCCCGCTTCCCCCCACCACACCACCGCCACCGCCCAAGGTCAGTCCAGAGCGAACACCTGACGATACGCCGAAAGCTGGCGGCGGAGCGCCGGGTCGCCGGCCAACGTCGGGTCGCGGTCCAAGAGGCGGACGGCCTCGGTCTGGGCGTCGTTGATCAGCGCCACGTCCAGTAGGCTCGCCATCTTGAAGTCCTTGCCATGCTGCCGGTAGCCCGCCAGGTCACCCCAACCTCGTAGCTCGAGGTCGATCTCGGCAAGGTCGAAGCCACTCTTGTGCGTGACCACGGCCTGGAGTCGCTTCAGCGATTGGGGATCCTCAGTATCCGTGAAGAGCAGGCACCACGACTCCTCCGATCCGCGTCCAACACGGCCGCGGAATTGATGCAGCTGGGCCAATCCGAATCGGTCGGCCCCCTCAATCATCATGACCGTGGCATTGGGAATGTCGATGCCCACCTCCACCACCGAGGTGGACACAAGGATGGCGACCTCGCCCCGCTGAAAGCCTGACATGACCGCTTCCTTCTCTGCGGATTTGAGCCGGCCATGGAGGAGCGCAATCCGCGACTTCAGCTCCGGAAAAACGTCTGTCTGCAATTTCTCGAGCTCTTGCGTCGCTGACCGGACGCCGAGCTTGTCGGACTCCTGGATCAGCGGGCAGATGACGAAAACCTGCCGGCCCGCGTCGACCTGCTTGCGGATGAAGTTGTAGGCATCGGCCCGCTTCTCCGGCGGAACCAGACCCGTTTTGACCGGACGGCGCCCGGGTGGCATCTCGCCAAGCATCGAGATGTCGAGGTCACCGAAGAGCGTCAGCCCGAGAGTGCGCGGGATGGGCGTCGCGGTCATCGACAGAAAGTGTGGGATGCGTTCGCTCTTCTGCCGGACCGCCAGGCGCTGACCGACGCCGAAGCGGTGCTGCTCATCGACAACGGTCAGCGCCAGGTCTTTCAACTGGACGCCTTCCTCGATCAGGGCATGCGTTCCGACCAGGACGGGCAGCTGTCCCTCGGCCAGGGAGGCCAACATCGGTTTTCGCGCCGCAGCCGGCGTGCTGCCCACGAGCAGGCCGACGTCGATTTGGAACGGCCCCAGGATTGATTGGACGACGTCGGCGTGCTGCCGGGCGAGGATCTCGGTGGGCGCCAGCAACACCGACTGGAAGCCGGCCCGGGCGACGTGATGCATGGCCATGGCCGCCACCACCGTTTTCCCCGATCCAACATCACCCTCGAGCAGTCGATTCATCGGCTGCGGGCGGGCGAGATCCTGAAGGATCTGCCAGGCGGCGAGTCGCTGTGCGTTCGTGAGCTGGAAAGGCAAGGCCTTGACGAAGCCACGCGCCGTCGGCTCGTCGAATGGCACGACCGGGGCGGTCAGCGCCTGGCGGCTCCGCTTCGCCAGCTGGGCCGCGACCTGCAGCACGAACATCTCCTCGAAAGCGAGGCGCTCTTTGGCGCGATCCAGTCGAGCCGTCGACGCCGGGTAGTGGACCTGTCGCACCGCCTCGCCGCGAGGCATGAATTCGCGACGGGTTAGAAGTTCCTGCGGCAAGAACTCGTCGAGCTGGTCGGCCAGCCGCAGGACCGTCTGGATCTTGGGCCGCAGCCATTTCGACGTCAGACCCTCGGTCTCCCGGTAAATCGGGACCAGCCGTGCCGCGTGCTGCGGGCGAAGCGACACCTTTTCGTGATCCGGGTTCTTCATCACCAGGCCGCCGTTCAGCTCGGCCTCACCGGCGACAAAGATCTCATCGCCTTTCTTCAGGCTCTTGACCAGCCACGGCTGGTTGAACCACACGACGCGCAATGTCGTCCCGGAATCGTCGCCGAGGACCGCCTCCGTTAACGCCATCCGCTTGTACTTGGTTTGGCGAGCGCCGATGTCGTAGATCCGTGCGCGAACCGTTGTCTTCACGCCCGGACGCACGAATGCGATCGGCGTGACGCTGGAAAAGTCCTCGTAGCGACGCGGGAAGAACAACAAGAGGTCGCGGATGGTCGCGATGCCGAGTCGTGCCAGCTTGGCCTCGGTCTTATCGCTGACGCCGGAAAGGACCGCGACGGGATCGTCCACCGACGGGTCCCGCACCACGCGAAGCCGCGGCACGGTCACGCGACGAGATAGGTAAAGCCGATCACGCCAGGACCGGTGTGCGTACCCAGGACGGCGCCGATCTCGGTGAGCAGAATGTCGAGGCCGGGATAGCTCGCGGCGACGCGTTCGCGGAGCTGCTCCGCGTCCGCGAGTGCGGCGCCGTGCATGATGGCGAGCTGGCTGACGTGCCCGTCACGTCCGAGCAGCTCCACCAGCCGGCTCAGCCCCTGTGGCCGCCCACGGGCCCGCCCGAGGGGAACGACCTCGCCGTCTTTCAGCTGCAGGATCGGCTTGACGTTGAGCAATGACCCGAGGAGGGCGCGTGCCTTCCCGATCCGGCCGCCGCGCTCGAGGTAGGTCAGGGTGTCGACCACGCAAATCACGCGAGCCTTCGGCACGAGAGCCCGCAGGCGCTCGGCGATCACCTTGCGATCTTTTCCCGCCCGGGCCAGTTGTGCCCCCTCGAGGGCCATGAAGCCGAGCGCCATGGACGTACTCAGTGAATCGACGACCTCGATTCGGTCTTGATCGACGGACTGGGCCGCCATCAGCGCCGAATTGTAGGTGCCGGAGACTTTGCTGGAGAGGTGCACCGAGACGATCTCGTCCCCACCCTCGCGGAGTTTTCGGAACGCTTCCTCGAACACGCCGACCGAGGGTTGTGAGGTGCGCGGTAACTGGGGTGAGGCCTTCAGTCGACGGAAGAACTCGTCCGCGGTCAGGTCCACGTGGTCGCGGAAGACCTGGTCACCGAAGTGGACGTTGAGCGGGACAACGGTAATGCCGGCGGCCTGCTGTTGCTCCTCAGTCAGGTCGGCGGTGGAATCCGTAACGATCCGGACCACGACTGGAGTATAGCCAGCCGTTCGCGCCAATCACGGTCGGGCAACAGGCGTGTTTCGTTAGGTTCAGCGCAGTCCGACTTGGTAAACGTAGAGGTGCATGCTCCCAGGAGGCGCCCAACTGACCTCACGGCTGCGTCAAGCTTTCATCCTGGCCGGCTTCATCGGCTTCCAGGCTCTCGACTCCCTCACGACCCACATCGGCCTCGCCGAGCGCCACATGGAGCTGAACCGAATCATGGCGTCGCTGATCGCGGTCCACGGCGAGTTGATGGCCTACGCGGTAAAGGGCACCGCGGTTGCCGTGCTGCTGGCGATGCTGATGCTGCTGCATCGTGCCAAGCCTCGGGTCTGGCACGCCTACCTCCTGGCGGCCTGGCTGAGCGCCTTCGCCGTGGTCGCCAACGTTTCGCAGCTACTCTGAGCCTGGTTACTCGACAGCCACGATGTAGGGGTAAAGGGCTTGCTCGCCCGATTGCAACTCGACCGAGGCTGTCGGGAATTGTTGCGCCACCGACGTAACCAGCGCTTCCCGCTCCGCTTGCGGCGCATCGGCGCCGGCATAGATCGTTACCGTTCCCACCTTGGCCGGCTCGATGCGCTTGAGGACCGCCCTCACGACCGCCGTGGGCGACTCGCCGGCTTCCACGATCCGGTCGTTGAGCAACCCGATGACGTCGTGCTCGGCGATCTTCAACCCGTCGACTTCACTCGCCCGAACGGCCCGGGTTACCTCGATGGTTTGGACCTCGCTCAGCGCATGAGACATGGCGCTGGCGTTGGCCTCCAGGTCGGCACTGAAGTCGAAAGCGAAGAGGGCGGCGATGCCTTGCGGCAGGCTGCGTGACGGCACCACCCGCACCCGCTTGCGGCTCAGCTCCGCGACCTGTTGCGCCGTCATGATCACGTTGCCATTGTTGGGCAGCAGCAGGACGTCGTTGGAGGGCACGGATTCGACCGCCGCCAGGATGTCTTCCGTGGAGGGGTTGACGGTCTGGCCGCCGCCCACCACCGAATCGACGCCAAGGCTTTCGAGGATTCGGCGGAAGCCGTCGCCGCTCGCTACGGCCACCAGGGCCAGATGCTTGGTGCTGGCCGGCCGGCGGACGCTCTCGCCTTGCAAGCGGTGGTGCTGCGAGGACATGTCATCGACCTTGAGCCGGCTCAGCCGCCCCACGCCGCTGGCGTAGCTGATCACCACGGCCGGCTCCTGGGTGTGGACGTGGACCTTAATCGCCGAGTCGTCACCAACCACCAGGGCGGATTCCCCATGGCGCTGGATCTCGGCCCGGACGTCATCGATGGCCAGCCGGTCGCCATTGATGATGAACTCGGTGCAGTAACCCCAGCCGGTGATTGGCGCCTCCACCGCCTTCGGCCGGGCGTGCTGCGTGGCCGGCCGCTCGAAGCTCTGCAAGGCTTCGCCGCTCATTCGCTTGAGAAACCCTTCCAGGATGAGCTGGAGTCCAAAGCCCCCGGCGTCGATCACGCCCGCCTGCTTGAGGATGGGGAGTTGCTCGGGCGTCCGTTCGACGGCCGCGGCGGCCGCGACGCACGCAGCGCGAACGACGTCGGTCAGGTCGCCGGTCACCGCGGCCTTCGCTTCCGCACCCGCCGCCGCCTCGCGGGCGACCGTCAGCATGGTTCCTTCGGTCGGCTTGATCACCGCCCGATAGGCGACGTCCGCCCCCTCGCGAAACGCTTTGGCCAGCCCGCGCGCATCAACCGCGGGCTTGGATCCAATGCCGACACAGAAGCCCCGAAGGATCTGGGAGAGGATGACGCCGGAGTTGCCGCGCGCCCCCATCAAGGCGCCATGCGACGCTCGCTTCGCCGTACGCGACAGGTCGGCGTCGTCCACGTCGCGGATGTCTTCGATGGCTGATTGCAACGTGAGGAGCATGTTGGTGCCGGTGTCGCCATCCGGAACCGGGAAGACGTTGAGCGCGTCCACCTCGTCGCGGTTGACCGTCAGCCAGGCCAGCGAGCCGAGCAGGGCCTCCTTGAACAGGCGTCCGTCGCATTCGGTGATGGGCATGGTCGCAGCGCCGGTCAGGCTTGGGATATCAGCTGCCGCCGCTCCCGCTGACGTGGATCCCCTGGACGTTGACGTTGACTTCCACGACCGGGAGACCCAGGGTGCGCTCGACCGAATACCGGACCGCGTTCGACAGATTGTTGGCGACCTCGGAGACCCGGGTGCCGTACTCGACGATGACATAGAGCGAGACGGCGATTCCGTCCTCGCGGACTTCAACCTCGACGCCACGATGCAGCTTGTCTCGGTGCAGCCGCTCGGCCAGGCCGTCGCGCAAGCCACGGGCGGCCATCGCCACGACGCCGTAGCAGCCAGCTGCCGCATGCCCGGCAATGGTGGCGACGACATGGCGCGACACCTCGATCCGCCCGAGGTCTCTGGCCTGGATCAGCGTCCTCGGCGGCTTCCCGGTGCGCGGCGGGTTGGCCTTCGTCTTAGAGTCCATCGTGTGCTACTATGTGACGCTGATTTCGCCTCAATCATACGCGATGGTCATCGAGGCATCAACGCAAACCAATTCCATGGCACAACGCTGCGCGATCTGCGGTAAGGGGCCCCAGTACGGGCATCACGTGAGCCACTCGAAGGTGCACACGAAGCGTCGCTTCATGCCCAATTTGCACAAGGCGCGGGTCATGATCGACGGTCGCCAGCAGACGGCCCTGGTCTGTACCCGCTGCCTCCGCACCCAGGCCAAGTCCGCCTAACGAACGTCCGGCGCTGGCGCAACGGCTCCCGCGTGCCCTCGCGGTGAGACCCACATGATCACGCTGCCGCCTATCCGAAGCCAGGGTTGGGCGGTCTGCAGCTCGGTCTCCGAGAGCACCAGGTAGTAGCTGCCGCCGTCGCTCAACCAGACGGTCCGCCCCTCCACCCGGACGACCACGCCGCTGACCTGTCGGGGTAGCGCGGCGTAGCTCTGGACACTCAGCAGGATGAACCAGGTGCTGAGCACGACGCCGGCGGTCGCCACGGCCAGGAGGAGGCGCCGTCCCCAGGGAGCGCCCTGCCAGAGCAGCCCGTAGACGACCCAGGGCAGGACGACGGCAACCAGCGCCAGGCTGGTCTGCGTCTCCTGCCAGATGTTGCGGGCGTAACCGCGCTGGCCGCTGTCGGCGAGGTCCGCTCCGGAAGCCATGAAGGGCGGCAGGTGCAGGGCCAGGACGACGAGCGCGACGCTCGCTGCGAGGGTGAGAGCGACTCGTCCGAAACGGATGTCGGCCGGCACAACACGGCCGGCGATCCGCAAGGTGCGTTGGGCGGCAACCGTCACAACCGAGTAACTTGCGCGGTGACGGAATTACGTCACCGCCGCGAGAGCCGGCGTTAAGGAGCACCACATGCAGAAGCCACCACAACTGTTGCCAACCAAGCTCGAGGAGGGCCAGGCCCCCGGAATTCGATATCGCATCGACGGGGAGTTGGTCCCAGTGCTGCACACCTGGCTCGACATGACAGTGCCCGTGTACTTCGAGCACCATGTCGTGCTCTGGAAAGATCCGCCGCTCAACATCGGGATCCGAGCCATGAAAGGAGCGTTCAAGCGGATGGTCGCCGGCATGCCAATCTTTCTCACCGAGGCGCAGGGACCGGGTGAGATCGCCTTCTCCCGTGACGGCGCGGGCCACTTGTTTGCGTTGCACCTGATGCCCGGGAAAGCCGTCCTGGTCCGCGAGCACCAGTTCCTGGCAGCAACCGGAAACCTGGACTACACCTTCAATCGCGTGAAGGGCGTGAGCAACATGCTCTTGGGCTCGACCGGGTTCTTCGTCGATCGCTTCAGCGCCGCCCACCAGGAAGGCGTCCTCTGGCTGCATGGCTACGGCAACGTTTTCGAGAAGGAGCTGGCTCAGAACGAGCAGATCGATATCGAACCAGGTAGCTGGGTCTACCGCGACGAGAGCGTGCGGATGGACGTCCAGATGTTCGGGCTCAAGACCGGGATCTTCGGTGGCGGCGGCAACATGATCTGGAACCGGTTCACCGGCCCCGGACGGGTCGGCATCCAGTCGATGTACCTGCACATGCCGACGAGCGAGTAGCGCCGAGAGAGCCCGGGTTAGCGAAGCTGGTCGATGGCGGCTTTCTTGCCCTGCGGATGACCGAAGACGAAGCTCCCGGCGACCAGCACGGTGGCGCCGCTCGCGATCGACTGGCGCCCGGTTTCCGCGTTGATTCCGCCGTCGATCTCGATGTCCAGGTTGGGATTCAGCCGGTCGCGCAGCGTCCGGGCCGCCTTGATCCGTTCCAGGCTACCGTCGATAAATTTTTGTCCACCCCAGCCGGGGTTCACGCACATCACCACCAGGACGTCGGCATTCTTCAGAATGGGCTCGACCAGCGCGAGCGGGCTCCCGGGGTTCAGGCAGACGCCCGGGCGCAGCCCGGCCTGGCGAATACTCTCCAGCACCCGGTGGATGTGCCGGGTCGCCTCGACATGGACGGACAGGGTGGTGGCGCCCGCATCGCGAAAGGCTTCGATGGTCCGTTCCGGGTTCTCGATCATCAGGTGGACGTCGAAGGGGAGCTTCGCGTAACGCCGGCAGTGCTCGACCGTGCGTGGGCCCATCGTGATCGGCGGGACGAAGTGCCCATCCATCACGTCGAAATGCACCCAATCGGCACCGGCCTGCTCCAGGGCGGCGACCTCCTCACCCAGCCGGCTGAAATCGGCCGAAAGCAGCGACGGCGCGACTAGCACCCTTTACCCGACGGTGGGGATGCTGATCGTCACCGGCGCGTCGAAGTCGTGGTAGTTGAGGACCACGTGCGCGATGGCATGGATGGTCGAGCCGGCCGGCAAACGACTGCCGGATGCGGCGGGGGCGCCCAGTGATCCGATCAGCTGGCTGAGATCGACCGTGTAGTCGGCGTCGGTGCTGATCCGGCGGACGAGGTGGTCGTCCTTGCCGAACCAGACTTCGATCGTCATGGTGCCGCTGTCGAGGACCTGCTTGATCGCCGCGAGCGCTTGCGGATTCTTCGCCGCGGCCTGGTTCAGGCTGGCGATCAACTTATCTTTGTCGGGCGTCAGCTGGTAGTGATGCACGGTCGTGCCATTCAGGGTCGTGTCGCCCAGATCCTTGATCGACTTGACGTTCTTCAGCAGTTGGTCGTACGAAAGCGGATCGGGCTGGCTGAGCTGACCCGTAATGCCCCCCGGCTGCGAGGAGACTTCCCACTTCCCGTTGAGCGGGTTCTTCACGTAGGCCTTGCCGTTTGCCACGATGACCTCCGTCGCCACCGAAATGCCAGCCACTTTGGCGTTGATCACGGCGTGGTAGCGATCGGGAAACTGCGCCTCACCGTTGCCTGTCACGTCGAGAGCCAGTGAGCCGGCGGCGGTGCCGCTTTGGCCGAACATCTGGCCCAGGGCGGGCGGGAACGTCATCTTGACGTTGCCCTGAAGGTCGAACTTCGCGGAATGAAGCTGGCTGGCGCGCTGGGCGGCCCCGGTCAGCGCTTGCTGCGGCGTTTCCGCCTTGGCGAGTGGCGAGGCGCAGGCGGTCAGGGCCACCGTCGTCAACAGGATCGCAAGTAGGCGTCTCACTGGACTTCTTGAGTATATCGACGCCACGCCGCCGTTCCCTTCGTCGCTGAGAAAGGCCCGGTTACGAAGGCGAAACGGCCGGCACGCTTACCGTCACGGGAGCGTCGAAATCGTGGTAATCGATCGTGGCATGGACGAGGGTATGCACGGTCATCCCCGGGGGCAGCGTGAAGCCGGGCGGCAGCTGCTGGCCGGACGCCTGCATCACCTGGCTGAGGTCGATCGTGGCATCCGTGTCGTCCTTCAGCCGGTGCAGGAGGTGGTCGTCCTTGCCGATCCAGGCTTCGAGCTGGATGGAGCCGCTTTGCAACATCGACCGGATCAGGTCTTTGGCCTGCTGCGAGGACGCCTGGTCGGCCAGCTTGGTCTTGTCGGGCACGATCTGGTAATGGTGCACGGCGCTGCCGTTCAGCGTCGTGTCGCCCAGGTCTTTGACGGATTGGGCCGTCTTCAGGATGGCGGCGCTGGAGAGCGGATCCGCCTGGTTGGTGAACTGGCTCAAGGCATCGGCGCCAGCCGCTTCCGCAAAGGCGCCGGTTTGCGGGTCCTTGATGTAGATCTTGCCCCCGGCAATCACCATGTCTGTGGTGACGGTGACCGATCCGGTCTTGACCTGCATCGACATCGAGGCCTGGTCAGGGAACTTGGCTACGCCCGTCCCGCTCATGTCGACGCTCAGGTTGGCCAGCGCCGCCCCGGCTGGGCCAAGCTGCGCAACGAAGGAGGCCGGAAACTGCTCGAGGACGGTGGCCGTCATGTCGAACTTCGCGGAGTTCAGCCGGCTCATCTTGTCGCTGGCCGTGCTGACAACCTGCTGAGGCGTTTCGGTGGTTTGCCCGACCGCCCCGCAGGCGGAGAGGACGACACCGGCAAGCGCGGTGGCAAATAGACGCTTCATCGGCCACTCTGAGTATATGAAGCGTCGAGCCAGGCGGGTAACTCCGAAAGACGGTTGATGGTGTGGGTCGGAGCAATCCCAGGAATCGGTGTCGCTCCCGAATGCCGCAACCAGACCGCCGGAATGCCGGCACTCAATGCCCCAGCGACGTCTGTGTCCAGCCGATCCCCCACCATCAGGGTCGCGCCCAGCGGGACGCCGAGCCGCCGCGCGCCCTCCGCGTAGATGGCCGGGTCCGGCTTGGCTTTTCCGAAATCCCGCGATGTGACCAGCGCATCGATCAGGCGTCGAATGCCCGCCTTTTCGAGCGCATCGGCGAGCTCGGCGTCGCCTGACCCGACGGTGTTGGAAATCACCCCCAGGCGGTAGCGCGACTTGAGCGCGGTCAGCACTTCCAGCACATCGGGGATCGGCGTGATCGCCATCTCCCACAGATGCTTGCCGGGCTCCTCGACGACCAGCGTGTTGCCCGCGTCGAAGAACACGCCTTGAAGCAACATCACACGCGCGCTGACATCGGCTCCAGCTGGCGGGCGCGAAGCTGGCCGCAGGCGGCGTCGATGTCGAGCCCGCGCGTGGCGCGGATGGTGGTCGAGATGCCGGCCGCCTGCAGGACTGACTGGAAGGCGTGGGCGCCGGCCTTCGAGGGCGGCGCGAGTGGGCTGCCGTCGATCGGGTTCATCGGGATCAGGTTGACATGGCTGAGGCGGTGACCGACAACAGTTGCGAGTCGGCGAGCCTGCTCGAGGCTGTCATTGACCCCCCGGAGCAAGACGTATTCGTAACTGGTTCGCCGGCCGGTTCGTTCGCCGTGCGCTCGCGCCGCCGCGACGATCGCCGCGATCGGGTATTTCCGGTTTACCGGGATCATGCTGCTGCGCAGCTCGTCGTCCGGCGCATGGAGCGAGATGGCCAGGTTGACCGGCAGCCCCTCGGCGCTGAGCCGCTCGATGAAAGGGACCAGCCCGATCGTCGACACCGTGACCCGCCGCGGACTGAAGTTGAGGGTGTCCGGCCGGGCCCAGCGTCGGATCGCTGCGACGACCGCGGAGTAATTGTTCAGGGGCTCCCCCATCCCCATGAAGACGACATTCGTCAACGTGCGCTGGTTCTCGCCCAGGTCGCGGCTGGCAGCCAGAAACTGATCGACGATCTCGGCTTCGCTGAGGTTTCGATCGAAACCCGACTGACCGGTGGCGCAAAAGCTGCAGCCGATTGGACAGCCGACCTGGGAGCTGACACAGATCGTGGTCCGCGCCCGCGAACGGTCGGTCGCTCCGTAGTGCATGACCACCGTCTCGATGGTTCGCGCGTCGGCGAGCTTGAACAGGTACTTCACCGTCTGACCGCGGTCCGCTTCGCGCTTCAGCTTGGGTGCCACCGTACTGAACGCAAAGGACGCCTCCAGCTGACGCCGGGCCGACGGTGGCAGGGTTCGCATGGCGCCGAAGGACGGAGCCAGCCGTTGCCAGAACCACTGGCGCGCCTGATCGGAACGGTAGGGCGCCTCGCCGCCCACCGTTAGGCGAGCGCGGATCTCAGTGGGATCGGCAGTCGCGAATGCCGCGCGCTCAGTCGTTGCGGCGGTTTCCGAAAACGAGTGACGCGTAGTACAGCAAGGTCAACAAGGCGCCGGCAAGAGCCACCCAGTAGGTGAAAGCCGCGGCGCGCAGCATCCGTCGTGCGCCATCCTGCTCCTCGGGATAGATGACGCCGTTCTCGGCGAGCAAACGGAGCGCGCGGCGGCTGGCGTCCAGCTCGACCGGTGTCGTGATCAGCTGGAAGGCGACCACCGCGGCGAACAGGAACAAGCCGGTCAGCGCGACGTAGAAGCCGAACGTGCTTCCGGTAAAGCCGGACAGCAACAACCCCGCAATCACGATCAGAGGGCCGGCCTGCGACCCCAGGTTCGCGGCGGGCACCAGCCCGGAACGAATCCGCATCGCAAAAAAGCCCTGGCGATCCTGCTGCGCGTGGCCGATCTCGTGCGCGACCACCGCCTCCGATGCGACCGAAGTGCCGGCGGCCACCTCGCGGGAGAGATTCAGGGTTTTGGTACGGGGGTCGTAGTTGTCACTCAGCTCCCCATCGATCACCTGGATGGTGACGTCGTTCAAGCCGGCGCCCGCCAGGATGCGCCGGGCGACATCGACCCCGCTCAGCCCGCTGGCGTTGCGGACCTGCGAGTAGCGCTGGTAGGTGCGCTTGACCCAGCTGCTCGCGATGAAGCCGAGCAGCATGATCGGCAGGGCGACGTAGAGGAAGTAGCCCCAATTCCAGTACAAGAACATCCCTGATCTACCTGCCCGAATTCTACCCAGCGGCACCGAACCGAATCCGGCATCGTTTGTCGGCGCCTCGCCGCCAACCCGTGTCCGTTTTTTCACGGAGCGTGAAAGGTTCCCGCGAGGCGCCTCGTTTCACCCTCATCGGGGCGCTCCCCGGCGACCATGCTGGAAGAGCCACAGCGACTCACCATGTCGGACGTGTTCAGCCTCTTCGGCCGCCACGCGGAGGACACCCGCTGGGTCGCCTCGGCGGATTCGCAAGAATACCTGGCCGTTGTCCTTTATCTGGTTCAGCGGAACAACGCCCGTTGACGCTGGCCGCGGACCCGGTAGTTGTGATAGCATCCCTGTTAGGTTAGCTGTTAGTTAGACATCAACATGTCAGAAAAACTCACCTTAAGCGAGTTGTTTGCCCTCTTCGGGCGCACCACGGACGAAACCCGTTGGGTCGGATCCGCCGATTCCGAGGAATACCTGGCGGTCGTCACCTACCTCGTCCAGCGCTCGAGCGCCCGCTAGCCCAGCCCCAACGCGAGCGCTGCCGGAAAGCGAGGTAGGCGCGCGTTATACAGCCCATACCGGGCTGCGACGATTGCTCGGGCTGAGCACACCATGATGACTCTCCTTGCGGCGCGGATCCGGATGCTGCTCGGCTGGCACGACAGCGAGAACGGGCAGGCGCTGGTCGAGTATTCCTTGATCCTCTGCCTGGTCGTCGTGGTCGTGATCGTCACCCTCATCCTGCTGGGTAACCAGGTGAAAAACACCTACTGCAACATCGCCAGCGCCGTCGGCGCCTAAGGCGCCTTCACCACCGCCGCCGGGTTTCCCATCACGACCGTCCCTGGGGCCACGTCACCGGCGACCAGCGCTCCCCAACGGACCACTGCCCCCTCCCCCACCGACACGCCTTTGAGGATCGTCGCCTTTCCCTGGATCCAGGCATTGCGTCCGATGCGAATCGGCCGCCGGATCACCGGCTCGCCGGCTTGTCGCCGTTCGCGTCCGACGGCATGAAAATCCGTATCGACGACCAGGCATGAACCGAGAATGACATCGTCCCCCACGACGATGGTGCTCGCGGACATCAGGCCGGCGCCGTCGATCTCGACCCGGTCTCCGATTTCGATCCGGGCCTCGGCAGCGAAAGTCAGCAGCGCCGTGCGGCCGGACAGATTTCGGACCATCACGTCCCGACCGAAGCTCACTCGCCCCCGCCCCCGAATGCGGAGCCGCCACGGCCCCGTAAAGCCCGGACCGAAGCGGTGCCGCGGGTAGCGCAGGCGCAGGTACAGGGTGCTGAGGCTCACGTTGGTAGAGGCTCTGCCCGGGAAGGGATTTGAACCCTTACAAGCTTGCGCTCACAGCCCCCTCAAAGCTGCGTGTCTACCAATTCCACCACCCGGGCGAGGGCGAAGCGCATTTTACCCCGGTCAGCCCGTTTCCATGGGCCGAGCGACCGATTTCATCCGGCAGGACCGGGCCTAGGCTTGCGTCACGGGGGCGCGAGAGGCACCGCTCGCGCCCTTTTTTTCCCTCT
>Ga0209526_10001622_pt1 | contig 15158 bp, 17 predicted proteins | sample JacPinW_OM2H0_M1_FD_188566 | JGI IMG/M metagenome (GOLD analysis project Ga0209526, IMG submission 188566) | Forest soil microbial communities from Algoma, Ontario, Canada - Jack Pine, Ontario site 1_JW_OM2H0_M1 (SPAdes) (version 2) | ecosystem: Environmental > Terrestrial > Soil > Boreal... | reverse complement strand
CCGCGCCGGCTAGTCAATGCGTATGGACCGACCGAGAACACCACATTCTCTACCTGGTATTTAGCTAACTCTATTACCGACTCTGTACCCATAGGTAAGCCGATAGCGAACTCGCGGGTCTACATTTTGGACCAGCATTTGCAACCGGTACCGATAGGCGTAGCTGGCGAGCTGTACTTAGCGGGCGATGGGTTAGCGCGAGGCTACTTGAATCGGCCGGACTTAACGGCCGGGAAATTCATCACCAATCCACTGCCGGAAGAGCCTGGAGAAAGGCTCTACCGGACCGGAGATCTGGCCCGGTGGCGGGCCGACGGCGAGTTGGAGTTTTTGGGTCGGATGGACCAACAGGTCAAGATTCGTGGCTACCGGATTGAGCTTGGGGAGATAGAGAGCGTGCTAAGGCAGCACGAGCATGTCAAGGACTGTGTGGTACTAGCCAGAGAAGATCGACCTGGAGACAAGCGACTAGTGGGCTACCTGGTCGTGAAGAAAAAAGCTGAACCGAACATAGTCGTCGGTTCTTTCCGCAACTATCTCAAAAGTAAGCTACCAGATTACATGGTCCCGCCGCACTTTGTGGTACTCGAGAGTTTACCTTTAACTCCAAACGGCAAATTGGACCTCGAAGCTTTACCGGAACCGGAGCTCGACCGAACCGATTTGCTTGAAGAATACGTCGAACCCCTGGCTCCAATGGAAAAAGCATTGGCGGAGATCTGGGCGAAAGTGCTGGGGGTAGAGCGAGTAGGAGTAAATGACAACTTCTTTGAACTCGGTGGTCACTCCCTGTTGGCGGTCCGACTTTTCTCACAAATCGAAAAGGGCTTGGGGCACAAGCTTCCGCTTGCCAGCTTGTTTCGGGCGCCGACGATCGCAGCTTTGGCGGCACTCATTCAAGAACCGGATCGGAGCCACGGCTGGTCGCCACTGATTGCGATTCAGTCCCAGGGAGACCGACTCCCATTCTTTGCAGTCCACTGTGGCTTTGGTCAGGTCTTGTTTTATCGCCCGCTTGCGCAGCTCTTGGGACCGAATCAACCTTTTTACGGCTTTCAATCGCAGGGCCTAGACGGCAGACCGTTTAAGCATACCTCAGTGGAGGCGATGGCCAGTTACTACATTAAAGCAATGCGTGGCGTGCAACCACATGGGCCATACTTTTTGGGTGGGTACTGCATGGGAGGCATGATTGCATTCGAAATGGCCCAGAAACTTCACGCGGAAGGTGAGAAAATCGCACTTTTGGTTCTGTTTGATGCCCAGAATCCGGCGCGGCCGGCGCAGCGTTACACTAGGGTAGAGCGGGTCAAGCTCCGCTTTCAATACGGGGCTCGCTTGGCCCCGAGCGAACAAATTCGGTATTTTGCCAGTCAGTTTGATGGCCATCTGAAGAAGTGGCAGGAACGTTTTAAAAAAATGCGATATAGAATGTTAAACATCGATGTCGATGCCGGAGTAGTACCCGACGAATTTCGACAGTTGCATGTCGTGTTGTCACTGGAACGGGCCCGGGACGCTTATAAGCCGCGGGCTTACCCTGGCCGGATTAACCTGTTTCGAGCGACCACTCCAGGTGAATATTTTTGTTACACCGCCGATTACATCGCCGATTTAGGATGGACTAAGCTGGCTGGAGGCGGGTTGGAAATCCATCACATCCCCGGCGACCATGTCTCAATGTTCGGCGAGTCGAACATAGGCATGACCGCCGAAAAGCTGCGCGGTTTACTTCGCGCTCTCGAAGTAAGCGCGCTGAAACCATAATTCAGAGTATTTCGCCGATGTCACACGTGCCGCCCACCGCTGAGTTTCTAGGCAGCACGATTGACAAGGCGTAAGAAGAGCCGATCGATGCCATCGCTCTGTACTGGCCAAAGTTCTGAAAGAGACCTTCCCAGGTTCCCAAGCGAATCAAATTGAACTCAGCCAAGCTGTAAATCTGTATCGGGCTCGTCAGTCCAGTGCACAGAATTTTCGATAACGCTTCCTTGCTCGTCCAAAGGGCAGTAGCAAGCCCCGGCTTACGTTCCACGTTCGCAGTCTCTATCCACTCGATTTCTCGTTCAGAAAGCTGCGAGAGTATAGTCTCTAAGGAAGTCGAATCGATTCGCTAAGCATCGATGCCCATTGGATGACCCGTCGGGAACGCCAACGCAAATGCCAAAGAGTCGGTATGGCTGATCGTTACACCCCATCCCTGCTTTTGGGCAAATAGAACGATCGGCTGATCGAAAACGCCACGGCCAATTTCGATGATTCGGAAATCTGACTCCTGGAGTAAGTCTCGTAGAGTTAACTTCGCCGCATAACGTCCGAGCAGATAGCTTTGCCGGCGGCGCCCGGATGGGAGAGTGGAAAAGTAAGCAAACTCTGTTGGTCCAAGAAGTTCACGAGCAAGTTCGTTCAAGACCAAGGATTCGTCATCAAAAACGACCGCCAGTCCCGCGTTAAGTTTAGCCTCACCACGTTGAATCGTGAGCGACCAAGAAACAGCACGTGGTAGTTTAAATGAGCTCATGGGACCTCGCTTAGCTCGGCCAGACAAAAACGCGTAAACCATTGATCGCAAGAACCTTCTTGTCAGTGACTACGGCAAATGCAAACCTGTACCGGGCGAATGAAAGAAGAGCGCGCAATCTTTCTTTACGATGGTGAGTGTGGTTTTTGCAATTCCACCGTGATCTTCCTCCTTGACCACACGGCGGCGGATCGGCTGGCCTTTTGCGCCCTCCAATCCGATTATGCTCAGGCGCTCTTTAGGGAACATGGTGTTGAGCCGCCGGATCTTTCAACGGCATATTTCTTCGACGGAGCAAAGATCCACAGGAGTAGCTCGGCCGTTTTGCATGCGATATCCTTGTGCAACCCACCCGCAAGCTTCCTGGCAGTCGGTCTGGTGATTCCGAAACTCATTCGAGATTACTGCTATTCCGTGATCTCACGTTCCCGCAAGAACATTCCAAGATTCGGCAAGAATGCTTGCAGACTATTAGCTGCCGATGAAAGAGCCCGGTTTCTCTGCCAATGAAATACCCGGATTTGGGATACACGACTCGCTTATCCGCATTTCTGCTCGTTCCTTTCGCGATCAGAACGCTCGCACCCACTTTAGAGCCATATCCGGCAGTGCTTCTACCTGCCGGGACTGGAACGATTAAGATGACAGGAGGTCAGATCGATCTTGACCGAATAGCGATTTGCGGAAGAGCAGCCGGTAGCGACGCTTGGACTCGTCTATCCCCGTCACAATTTTTGAACCCTATTCCTCCTCAATTTTTCCCCATCCTGGCCAACGGTACTTCGGAATGAGCCCTAGCGGGCCGATTGCGCATCGCATTCACGGGGTTGGCCTGGTGATTACGATCGAACCGCACAAAGTCAGCGAGGAGGAGGTTAGGAATGCCAAACAATGGTTCCGTGCAAGACTAAAGGAAACTGGCTGTGACGACAACCTCCTACGCATCACTCAAGATGTCGTAACGCTCCGCCCCTCAGACGGCGCGGAAATAGCGGTTCGGTACCAAGATGACAAAGTCCTTGAGCTTCATTGAGCGTACTCTGGCGACTGGTTGGCAGAGGGCCGAAGATACGTGTAGTAACGACGCGCACTCACTGGGACTCTTCAGAATAATCTGAGGCATCTACATCCTGCTGTTTTTCGCGCCCTATTCCGCATTTGTTAGTCAGGTTCCACAATCTTTTTACAACCCGCCGGTTTCTAAGCCTGGCTTTTCTTTTTCATGGATTCCCGCCGTATTGATTGATGCTTGCTGGGGATTTAGTGAGGATCTGGCTGGCGGGACGCGCCAGTTGGCGCGTATGGCTTCTAGTTGCAGCCGGTTTTCAGTTAATGAACGTCCTGCTTCTGAATATCTCGTTTCACATCCAGGTGCTTGCGTATCTCCCTTTCGTAGCTCTTGTGCGTTGTTTTGGAAGACCCAGCACCGGAGGCAACGCAACAACTGCAATCCCTTGGTGGAGGGTTCCACTTATCATTGCCGCGATCTTATTAGGCGTGGCTCACACGGCACAGCGGCTCAAAGGAGGAGGCTCCCAATTTCTCTTTATCGAAGGAGACTCTGTTGTGCGCCTCACGTTGTATGTTTCATTGGTGTTGCCGGCTCTTTGCGCTGTGGTGATTGCCACTGATCTTGCGACCTGCGTTTATGGCGCGAGATTACAGTATGCCAGATCGCGCCGCGGCGTCCCCTGACCATGTTGATAGCGGCCAAGTAGCGGATCGGTGAGCACGACAAACAAACCGCTGTTTCGACTCTGCCCAAGAAGCGTAAAAAAAAAGACGGACAAAAAGTCCGTCTTTGCTAGTTAAATCGTTGGTATTTAAATCAAGCAAGAAACCCGTCAGTTTTCCTGGGCGCATTGGACGATATGCGAACCGGCAAGATCTGCGTGCACGCCAAACCGACAGCTGCAAAGTTCAATCCGTCGACGGTTTCGGCGCCCAGAGAAAACGATAGATCCTCGACGTTGCCGGCGTCCAATCACTATGGGGCGGAGACGTCGATGCAGAGTACGCCAGATGGCGGGCACTCCGCCCGTACGGCCAAGATGAACTACATCTTTAAGTAGGTTGAACAAATGTTTACCCTCCGTGGTAGATTGAACAGATAATTGCCCTGCGCAAGCATCTAAGCCTTCTCGCTCGCCACCCGGAGCAGATACTGTCCGTAGGCGCTTTTTTCGAACTTCTTCCCGAGCGCAATGAATTGGTCGTGGGTGATGAACCCTTGATCGTGGGCGATCTCTTCGGGACAAGCGATGCGCAGACCCTGACGTTTCTCCAGGGTTTGCACAAAGGCTGCAGCCTCCAGCAGGCTGTCCTGCGTTCCCATATCGAACCAGGCAAAGCCTCGACCCATACGTTTGACGAGCAACTGGCCGCGTTCAAGGTAGGCACGATTCACATCGGTAATCTCTAGTTCGCCCCGAGCTGAGGGCTTCAAACTGGCAGCGATATCCACAACTTGCTCATCATAGAAGTAGAGGCCGGTGACAGCCCAGTTTGATCGCGGCTTCTTCGGTTTTTCTTCAATCAAGACCGCATATCCATTCTGGTCGAATTCGACGATTCCGTAACGTTCCGGATCATTCACATAATAGGCAAAAACCGTGGCTCCTTTTGAATCGATTCGACCTGGACCAAGCAGTTCGACTAATCCGTGCCCATAGAAAACATTATCGCCCAGGATTAGTGCGGATGGGTTATTTTGGACAAAGTCTGCCCCAATGGTATAGGCTTGAGCCAGGCCACCAGGGTTAGGCTGCTCTGTATAACTGAACGACAATCCCCATTGTGAACCGTCGCCAAGCAACTCCCTGAACCGTGGTAAATCATGCGGTGTGGATATAATCAGGATCTCCCTGATCCCGGCAAACATGAGAATGCTTAAGGGATAATAGACCATCGGTTTGTCGTAAACCGGCATGAGCTGTTTGGAAACGGCCAGCGTCAACGGATAAAGCCGGGTGCCGCTCCCACCAGCGAGGATGATGCCTTTCATAATAGTTTGAATTCGTTCGTCAAGCGCTCGAGGCAGGCCATTAGCGAAGTACGCCATGCCGGCAATGTGATATTGTGAACACGCTCGAGTTTGCTGCAGCCAAGCCGCGAATTGGCCGGACGGTGCGCCGGTGTCGGATACTCTGCAGAGGTAATGGGCGTCACTTTTGGGACCCGTTTACCCAGAAGACGGGATGACTCAAAAATAGCTGAAGCAAATCCGGCCCAAGTAGTCTCACCGGCGCAGGCCAGATGGAAAATGCCACGCAATTGCTCGGACTGCGGTCGATCCAAGAGATTTCTGCCAATGCCAACGATACCAACGGCAATATCATGTGCATAGGTCGGGCAACCATACTGGTCAGCAACCACGCGGATTTCATCTCGATTTTGCGCAAGGGTCAGCATCGTTCGTACGAAGTTTTTGCCATAGGGCGAATAGACCCATGCCGTGCGCACAATCACATGATCACGGATTGCTGCGGTGACGGCCTGTTCGCCGGCCAGCTTGGAGGCACCGTAAACATTGGCTGGCGCGACCGGATCCTCTTCAGTGTACGGCGTCGATTTACTGCCATCGAAAACATAATCCGTAGAGAGGTGGACCAACGGCACACCAAGCGTTCGGGCGGCATCAGCGACCGCCATCGCCCCGTTCGCATTAACTGCCATTGCCAACTCCGGTTCCTTTTCGGCTTGGTCCACAGCTGTATAGGCGGCAGCGTTTACAATGATGTTTGGCCGAATATTGGCTAGAGCATGTAGCACGGTTTTCGGTGATAATAGGTCAAGTTCAGGCCGTCCAATCGGGAAAACCTCTACACCCAGCTTCGGCCCCACCTCGATGAGCGCCGAGACTACCTGACCCTGCTTACCTGTTACCGCGATACGCATGGTTAGGTCTCTAGCTCGCAATAAGCGCCTGGATCCATTGACCGCGGGAGATACGGGCTAGGTGAGCAATCCGATCCGTTCCCCGCGATAGACCTTCTTGCGCAACGGTCCCCACCACCATTCGTTCTCCAGGTACCAGTGAACCGTTTTTCTGATCCCGGAGGCGAACGTTTCTTCTGCCTTCCAGCCCAGTTCATTTTCCAATTTGGTGGCGTCAATGGCGTACCGGTGATCGTGACCGGGGCGATCCGGAACAAAGGTGACTAACCGATAATGAGATTTTTCATCTGGGCGGATTTCATCCAGGATTCGGCAGATGGTTTGAACTACGTCGAGGTTCGTGCGTTCGTTGCGACCGCCGACATTATACGTCTCGCCTGGCCGCCCTCTGGTAAGGATCAGGTGAAGCGCTCGGGCATGATCCTCGACGTAGAGCCAGTCGCGGATATTGGCGCCTTTCCCATAGACCGGAAGCGGTTTGCCCTCCAGGGCATTGAGAATGATCAGCGGAATCAGTTTCTCAGGAAAATGGTATGGTCCATAGTTATTCGAGCAGTTCGAAATGATAACCGGAAGGCCATAGGTTCGATGCCATGCCATGGCCAAATGATCCGATGAAGCTTTCGATGCTGAATAAGGCGATGATGGATCGTATGGCGTCGATTCGGTGAAAAATCCATCCGCGCCAAGCGAACCATAAACTTCGTCGGTGGAGACATGGAGGAAGCGGAAACCGTTCTTTGCTTCGTCGGAAAGGCCCGACCAATAGCGACGCGCGGCCTCGAGCAGCGTGTAGGTGCCAAGGATGTTCGTTTCGATAAAGCTGCGCGAGCCCGTGATCGATCGGTCAACATGACTTTCCGCAGCCAGATTAATAACTGCATCCGGAACTGTTTCGGCGAAGAGCTGGCTAATAGGTGCCTCATCGCAGATATCCGCTTTGACAAATCGGTAACGTGGATCGTCATCGATCATCTTTAGCGAATTCGGATTACCGGCGTAGGTAAGCTTATCGACATTGACCACCTCCGCATTCGTCCCCCGGATCAAATGCCGGCACACTGCGGAGCCAATGAAACCTGCTCCACCGGTAACTAGAATTCGCATAAAGTATCAGCTTTCATTATCGAAAAGACTTGGAAGTTCGCGGAGTCGCGGTAACCGCTCATCCTTCTCCGAAAGCATAACTGAGCCAGTATCGATCGGCCATTTAATTCCGAGGTCCGGATCATTCCACACGACCCCAGCATCGTGAGCAGGACTGTAGTAGGAAGTAGCCTTATAACAAACCTCAGTGTTATCTTCGAGCGTGCAAAATCCGTGGAGAAAACCAGGTGGCACCCAGAACTGGGCTCCGTCATTAGCATCGAGTGTGACCGCTACGTGCTGACCATAGGTTGGAGATCCTTTTCGGATATCAACCGCAACATCGAAGATGGATCCACGCCCGACCCGCACCAGCTTACCTTGAGCACAAGGCAGCCGCTGGAAGTGTAGCCCCCGCAAAGTGCCTTTTCTGAGAGACAACGACAAGTTATCCTGCACGAAGTCCACTTGGCCAAGAGCGTCACGGTACACGCGATTACTCCAGGTTTCCTGGAAATAGCCGCGCGCATCGCTGAATCGTTTCGGGAGAATCAGCTTCAGCTCCTTAATCTTGAATTCCTGAACGTCCATGGGGTTAACCAGCCTGACTATGCAAAGCCATCGCTAAGAATCAACCGCAAGGCGGTTTCATTTCTCGGTTGAGGCATCTTCAACATGAATTTCCCATTCCATTTTCTTCGGCTTCGTCGAGACCCGATCACAGATTGGGGGAGTCGAGTTCAACCATCAGGACATCCATAATAGCTCACCAGAAGGAGCCAGATCTAGATGACTGACGCGATGGAAGATGAGCTCCCCGGACATCTCTAAGAAATTGACCCCACACTAAACTAGAGTGTTGAGTCACTATCATTGCGTCTCGACGGAACTCATCTCCGAGGAACTCGAACTGGGCGAAGCTAAAGGGTGTTCACCAGGTTCGCGCGCGAGAACATCACAAAGAGTGGAATCACGAAAACGATTGCCGGGAGCATTTGGCTCGTGAGCGTGAATGACTGCAGTACTTTTCGGCCGCGAGGCTTCAGCCAAATGACGCTGTAGGCACCTGGACCGGTAACCAGCAGCGTAAGTGCCGACGTCGCCAGACTCACCACAAAGCTGGTCGCGGCATGCGGCGCCAGCCCACGAAGCGCATCCAACCAATTCTGAAAAACGAATTCGTGTGGCCAAAGCGAGAGATGCACGCTGAAAAGCCGCCGCGGAGTCATAAAGCTTCCCGAAGGAACCCAGTCCAGCGGAAGGAGCAATATGACGGTGATCACCACTCCGATGATCGTGCACCGCCTTCGTGACGACGTTCCCGGGAGCACATTAGAGAGATGCTAGTCTACGAGGATTACATCTCACAACCCGACCGGAATGTAGAAAACCCGGACAATTCCGACCTTCCTAAAACTCAATCAACCTTCATGGCAAATATCGGCCTCGAGCGACCCCCAGCCCGCAAAAATCACGCAACTAAAATCGGCATCAGCGGTGCGGGTTCGTTAGACGGATACCGTCTGCCTTTGATCAATGTCTCCACCATTCGGTCTCCCATTGGGCGTCCGTAATGTCGATAAACCCTTGTGCGGCCTTTTCGTCATTAAGGGACGTTTTCTGAAGCGATGAACAAAGCGAAGCCGGTGGCGAGGCGTTTAAAAGCAAGGTACTCTTGAGGCTCCTGATAGGGCCAATCTAGCTCGCTGTTATCGCGGATAGATTCGCGAAGCAGATAAAAGGGTCAGTGAAGGGTTCATTCAGCAGTTTGACCGAGCACTTTTAAGTGATGGGTCACTGTCATTCCGTTCCGACGGGATTTGTCTCTGCGGCATCTGCTCTATCCAGCGTTCTGAAGCTTAAAGTTTTCGGTATCTAAATTTCATAGGCTCAACGGTGCATTCCAGCTTCTTAGGGTCTTTACTGAACCAACGCTTCGGTTAGGTTGTGAAACACGTCAGTAGCGTGGGCGCCGCGTTAGCAGTCCGGGTGGAGTCTTTGAATTATTGCTTTCCGAGATCGATAAGCGGCGGCAAAATCATCGGACGATCTACAATTGGACTCGCCTCTGGCGGCAAAGATCGAAAAAGGTTTTCGATATGGCCTGCTAATCTTCCGCTTTCAACCGGTCCAAATGTCGCCCCATTCGGGCAAAGCGTGTACTTCGGCGTTGGATTATGCTCCTCATCGAGCCTATTCCAGAGAGCATTTTTAGAAAGGTAGAATTCTGATCCGTCGTTCATCCAGTGTGAATCTGGACGACTACAGCACTCGCCGCTGGCACCTCGACAACAAAGCGATTCGATTTGAGCGTCACTGATTGCGCCACGCGTGGTGCCCAGTCGCCGTTTGAGCCGACCGAAGCTCCGCCAAAGGTGAGGCCGGACTTGCTTTCCGCCGAATGTGCGGTCAACCGCAGGATGGTTGCTTTCTGCCCCGTTGTGGCAAGGCGGACATATTCATTTTGGGCAAGATCCCTGTTAACAAGAATGACTCTATGTTCGCCTCCAGCGCCCCGCACGGCGAAGGCTCGCAGCCACGGTCGAATACCTCGCGTGTGGATTGGTACGAGCGAGCCCCGACCAGCATAAGCAAACAGGAGCATTGCATAATAAAGCGGCTTCGGCTCAAACGCGCCGCTCAAGGTTTGCGCAATGGGAGTATAATGGTTACGGCCGCCGTGAAAGTTAATGCCGAGCCAGCGAGCTTCGGCCAGGGTGAACATGACATCGACTCCCCAAAGCGCTGCCCCCAGCGTGTCACTGATTCCAGGCTTGCCGCCTTCGTAAACGGAGTTACTCTCGGCCATCCGGACCTTTAATCCCGAACCCGCAGTATATCCTGCTACGGAATCGATGATCTTTGCGAGCGCTTCGCCGGAGCCCAGCATCCTCTCCATAGTAACACCGGGGCTGCTCGCCGGACCTTCGCTGTAGTAATGACAGGTTAAGAAGGCCACTTCTGATCCGAAGGCGTGTATAAATGGTGCGAGCCAATTCGTGTCAAAGGCGATGTCCGGCCCGGCCAGGGGAGCGCCCGGAACCCGCGTCCTCAATGCTTTCAAGAACTCGCGCCACTCAGCGATGTAGTCGAGAGGGTTATAATTCGATTTCCGGACGTCCAAGCCAAAGAGGTCGGGCTCATTGCCGAACTGGAAAGCGAGAAGTTTGGGTCCGACTATTTGGGCGACCATTTCCGCTTCCGCGGCTGCCTGTTCCGCCTTGCCTGAACCGAGATCGAGTCCATAGATTAGCTGCCAGCCGGTCGCCGAGAGAAAGGCAGCGAGGTGTTCGATGTGAGTGCGATGGGTTGTTAGCCCCATGCGTAAAGAAGGGCGGTCGCTGGAGTTCCCCCCGATTCGAATCACGCCCTTTGTGCCGAGGCGCCGAATGAGTGAAATAAAGGAGCGGTTCTTGGGCAACAGTATCCCGTCTAACAAGAGCTCGACCGTGTCGAAACTAAGTCCAAGGAAATTCTCTGGGATGAGATACCCTGGTGCGCTAAAGTCGAATGCAAGTTCGTTTTCGTCATCGCTGGCTCCCCAAAGTTCCGGCGATAAGGCGCCGATTCCGAATAACCCTGCGAAACGAAGCAAAAAGCGACGCCGATCGATGAAATTCATCGGTTTTAGAAGCAGCTCTGGTGAGAACGCCAGATTTTTTCAACTTTCTCGAGTGATTCAATCCAGCCGGACTGCCGTTTGCTAAATCGCAGAAAGGTTGACTGCGAACTTTTTGCGCTTAGTTGAGAGACGAGCGCAAGCGAACTTTCTCTGGCGTCGACGGATAGTATAGAAAACCAGAAAAGGCAGAGCCCCATAAGGAAGGCTGAAAGCCGAGTCAGCGAAATTAGCAAATCCTCCACGGTGTAGCACTTCCACCCGGACTAGGGGGTAGGAGTTAGGAACACTAGTATTCCCGCGAAGTAACAAACTGGTTCAAGGTCTCGGTGACAGAAAAGGCGCCTGAACATTCAGACGCCTTTTCTCATCACAAGCTAGGTAATGCCTGCAGCAGCACAACCGTCGTGCCTGCGTTCGGAACCACTCGATAGCGTGTTGCTACTTATTGCGAGAATTCAGAAATGAAATTCAACGTTTCAGTGATGTTTCTTTGCAACGAGTCGTTGACAGTTCATGCTTATGGTTCTCCGTGATTGGCTGATACCGGATTTTTGTTTTAGTGCGCTCCGGCTTTATCGTGGCTTTCTCAGGATTGCTCTATGCAGGGTCAAGTAGTTCTTTATTAAACAATAAGGCAAGATGCCGAACAGGCCTCTTTCGCGCAGACGTTCAGGCATTCGTATGAAAAACCGCTTGGTCCGTTCCATCACTAACGCCCAAAAACGAATGGTCAATGCTATTTCGACATAGAGAGAACCAAACCAATAGTTTTCGAATTCCAGCCGGCAGACTTCGCGATTGTATGTAGTTCCGTTTTGCGCATCTATATTAAAGTGTATCAATACCGGATCACAGTCAGCGCCGTTTTTCCTGAACCTCGCTTTTCCGGTTAGAACGTTAATCGAATATACATTCTCTAAGTTTATTGCGGTTTCCATGCCCTCATTATTATCCCAAGGATCCATTTCCAGACCGGCAATTTCCATAGCAACGGCGAAGGCCGGTTCATCAGCAATCGGGGCATTCTTAAAAGGGACGAGGCCTAAAGTCGTGCGTCGTTCATAGACAGATCGTGCATTGATAAAAACATTCGACGCTGTTTCCGATTTCCTAAAAAAGAACACCCCGTTATTAAAGTGTGGAAGCCGTGTTATATTGTTTTGTCTAAGAAAATCAGCCGTGTTTTGGACAAATTCGTATGGGCTTTTCTTTTCATATTCCGTCCGGCCAGTCAAATAACGCCAGCCTCTTACAGTAAAATCCTTGCCTGCATAAAGGCGCCATATTCGTTCGGGTGACTTATAAAATAGACAATCGGAGTCGACAAAAAGAGTTTCGTCAAATGGAGAATAGCGGTCAAGGTTCAGCTTCTGAACAACACCAACGCCGTAGGTCGAATTCAAAGGAATTACTACATCAAAATAGTTTTCCAGATCCTTGGTATTACTATCGTCAGTTACAATAGCAAATGGCCTGACTTGGTTCTGTCTCCGATAGGATAGAGCCAACGCCCGGGCCATTCTGATATATTTCTCCGGCCCATACGCAATGGTTATAAGTCCTTCGGACAAGCTCGCCTCCTCTGAAAAGGGGGGCCAGCTCGCGCGGCCCCGGTCTTGGTTAATATTCGCTCGGCAAGTGAATAACGTTGTTTGCAAAATACAGTGCGCTCTTTGATAATCCCCCTCGTTCCGTGTTCATCCTTTCCGAATATCTCAGAGGCCGCTTGATAGTGACGTGATCGTCGCCCACCGCTTCATCAACACATTCGAACCAGCTTCCATGCCGGCGGACCGGCTTTTCATAAGATATTTTCGACCACCAGATTTTTTTCGTGAATGTTAATTGGGTGTCTTGAAGCCAGGCGATTGGCTAAAAAGCCTCGCATATCCTACCATTTCTCCAGCCTCTGTTGACGGTTTTCTCGCTTGATTTCCGTACTGACGACTTAACCAGAAACCAAAGCTCCTTTGTCGCCTCTTTTTCCCAACGCTTCTCGAACAGGTGTGTTAGGCTCTGATTTCTCTGTCATCACCCTGCGATACAACTCTACCAGAGCATCATTGCGTTTGCTGAGGTCGAACTCGGCTTCCACGAAGGCGCGCCCTTTCTTGCCGATCTCAAGCCATAAATCCGGTTGGCCAATCAGCTCCGCAAGCTTGGCCGAAAGCGCATCCGCGTCGCGTTCAGGAACAAGAAAACCGGATTGCCCATCAAGGATGCTTTCGGAGAAACCATTATGATTTGTACAGACAACCGGCAAACCCATAGCCTGCGCCTCTTGAAGAACCATGCCCTGACCCTCAAAATCGCCATCGGAACTCACGACACTCGCAAGGATGAAAATATGCGATTTGGCAAAGAGCCGGCGAACCTCTTCCTGGGTCTTCCAGCCGACCAACGCGACATTTCTTTGGAGATTGAGTCGTTCGATAAGAAGAGACAGAGGTTGGCGAAGATAACCGTCTCCGACGATTGTATACTCTAGCTTTGGGAACTGCCTGACTAGATTTGCAACAGCCTTGATGGAATACTCGAGCCCTTTTTTTTCCACCAGGCGACCGACTGTAATCAGACGGATGGCGCCATCTGAATCGACTCTTCTTTCGAGGAAATTAAACTTCGTAAGATCCGTACCGAGCTTGAAGAGGAAAATCTTCGCAGGATCGCAGCCCGCGGCAATTAATTTTCCGCGGATGAAATTACTGGAGCAAGTGAAAGCTTCTCCTTTGCGAAAGAGTTCATCATAGACAGCTGTGCCACGCTGCGCAACATAGGAAGCGACATCATATCCATGAAACGTGGTCAGCAGGGGGCTTTTTACGGCGCCGATATCGCGCAAGTGCTGGCCAAAAATGCCCACTGGTCCGAAGTGGCAGTGGATGATGTCATACGCCGGTGTCTTCAGTAAAAACGCGTGACGGCAAAGCATCTCGAGATTGATTGCCGCCTTGCCGTATCGGAAAACATTCATCGATCGCAGTAAATGCAAGGGCCTTCTCCAGCCCCCCTTTAGGATGATTTTTGCGGCAGCCAGCACACGTTCCTTGCGACTCATCAAAATGAGATACTGCGTCCGATCGATAAGTTGATACTTCTTTACCCGCGGATCGACTGGGTCGTCCCTATTCCGATAACGGGCGAAAATGTCTACCGTGTGTCCACGCTCAATTAATCCAACAATTTGACTAACAATAAAAGTTTCTGAGGTCTTCGGAAATATATCGAGCAGGAACGCAATTCTCATTTTCGGATGGTTCCAGCTCGCTTGATTATTCCGCAATTCGTTTAAATGGATTCCGTTTGCGGGAGCATGAGAACACGCATCTGGTTTGGCGGCCTGCCGATCGACCAGGGTTCTCTCGGTTCCTCGGTGCCCGACCTTTCGTCCAAAAATGAACTCTTGGGTACTCATTCTGCTCGTGCTCGCTGTTAGTACTCGGGAATGCAATAATGGAGATCAAAGATCGCCTTGTTGACCCCAAAAATCTTGAACGGTAGCCAAGGGCGAATCTTCAACGTCGGCGCGACGTTCGAGCCAGAGTTTTTGCGAAACTGTGACAAACGACGAAATGATGCAGAGCCAACTGATGCTGATTCCTCTGAATAGTTGTCAGTCATATTAGTTTCCTACTATCACTAAAGTTGTGCCCCTATCATTTCGTCCCGGCGGGATTTGTCTTTTCGGTGTCCACGCTATGCAGCGTTCTCACGCTTAAAGAACGTCATAGCCATGATCTGGAAGTCGAGAATCAGACTCCAATTTTCCATGTACCAGACGTCGTAGTTAATCCGCTCCGCCAAATCGGTATTGCCTCGCAACCCATGGATCTGCGCCCAACCGGTTATTCCTGGTTTGGCATTATGACGGGCATTGTAGTGGGGGATGTCGTGTTTAAACCTGGCAACTAATTCCGGACGCTCCGGCCGGGGTCCGACCAAGCTCATTTCGCCCTTAAGAACATTCCAAAACTGTGGTATTTCATCAACATTCCATCTGCGCATAAACGCTCCGACCCGCAACCGTCGTGG
>Ga0209526_10001621_pt1 | contig 15159 bp, 12 predicted proteins | sample JacPinW_OM2H0_M1_FD_188566 | JGI IMG/M metagenome (GOLD analysis project Ga0209526, IMG submission 188566) | Forest soil microbial communities from Algoma, Ontario, Canada - Jack Pine, Ontario site 1_JW_OM2H0_M1 (SPAdes) (version 2) | ecosystem: Environmental > Terrestrial > Soil > Boreal... | reverse complement strand
CCCATCAATACCCTGAACAACAGGGATTTTCTACCGCGGACATCGTTTGGGCGCTCGGCATCTGGTCGGTGATCCTGAGCCTGTCGCCGGTCGTCGTGTTCTACGTGCTGATGGTGAACTAGCGCCTTTTCCGTTTCGATCGAATCAGGTTCACCGCAAGCTTTTCATCGCGGATAACAACGTCATCCCCGCGTGCGCGCCATTGCGCCCACGCGGGGATGACGTTTGGTCATGACAACAAGCGCGCGCGGGACTTTGCGCGTGCTCTGTCGGCAGGCAGCGCGACGAAGCTAGGCCGCCTGCTTGTGCATCGTGCCGGCCGCCGACACCGATCCGCGGATCGCCCTCACCGAGCGTTCGATCGCAGACCATAGCCGGGCAATCTCCGCGGCCGCACGGCCTTCGGCATAATATTCGCGCGCGCCTTCGCCATGACTGAGCGCCATCAAGAGATCGGCGCGGTTGGTGATCTGGCCACCCCATACCGGCGCGCGGAACTTGATCAGCGCTTCACGCGCGATGGTGACGATGGGGCTCTCCGCGTCGTCCCGGCAAGCCGGTGCGCCGTTGATCACGACGGCATAGGGCTTGCGCGCCGCGCGGCAGGTCAGAATCGTTTCCTGCACGGCGTTGACGTCGAATACCCCCGGCCGCGCCGGAATGATCACCATCGTGGCATTCCTGATGGCATCTTCCACGACGGCCGACATGTTCGGCGGCGTATCGATGAATACCCATTCGATCCCGTCGCGCTTCGCCGCGGCGACGATCCCGCTGACGGAATTGACGGCGGTCTTGATGGCCGGTTCGTTGGTACCACGCAGCTTGTGCCAGAGTGTCAATGATCCCTGCGGATCTGCATCAATAAGCAGACAGGGCTTCGTAGCCTTATGGACATGCGCAGCAATATGAGCTGCCAGGGTGCTCTTCCCCGAGCCGCCTTTACGCGATGCAAAAACAATGACGTTCATACCTCAGCCTCCAGATTGACCCTTGAGACAAAATGAATCAGCACGCTGATTCGCGAAAGAAAAATGTTGTGCCAATTGGGGCGAACTCCTGGATTATTCAGGGCGTTGACTTTTGAGTCACACCATGTGTCGCGACGGGCACAAGCCGGTGTCGCAGCCAGCACGAAAATCCAACCAACCAGGCGTTTGATGGAGTCATCCAGCGATTTTTTTGGTCCGTTGCCTCTCAATTCAATCCCTGCGAGCAACCGCGTGATGGGCCATTCGCAGAAACCTCAGGTGGTGGGCGAACAAAACGAGTCCGGGCAGCCCCCTGAATCAAGACGCCGGGAAGAGCCGGCGCCATTCCGGGGCAGCCCGCTGGGCTGAACCCGGAATCTGGAGATGATCAGCGCGAGATTCGGGGTTCGCGCTAATGCGCGCCCCGGAATCACGAGGCGAGTTGAAAGGACCTCTCGCGATGAGGAATTGAAGCAGGCGCCATCTACTGCACATCATCCCGGCTCGCGCCGTTGCAACGCAGCAGCTGCATATAGGTGATGACGCGATATTCTGTCGAGCTGGTATTAATACGGTCAGGTCAGACCATGGCGGGCAGGTCGTTTTGGCGTTCACTGTCTCTCGCTGACGGGCTTTCGCGAAACCGCCGGCTTGATGTTGAGCGGCGCGCCCGCCCTGACCGCGGGTTCGGGGTCGGACGGTCTGAAATACACTTGGCAGCCCGGCGAGAGTTGATCCTGCTTGCGGACCATGCAGGCCGTGACGCGGCCGACGTCGGGAATGTCCGCGCTGCAAAGACGAAACGCATCGTCGCTGCAGGCCGCCTGCTGTTCGGGAGTGTAGGCCTCGCTCGCCGCAGGCCACATCGAAACCGAGAACGCCGTTGCGAGCAACAAACGGAACTGGAATTTCCTCGACCGGACCGCAAACATGATTCCCCCGAAACCGCTGATTTGCGAATTCTGGGTGAACGAGGGAGAATTAGCAAGCACGGCAACGATACGCCATTGCTGCGGGATATTCGAAATCACGCCCACCATCGCGTGCGCGTTCTTTCATTCGGTAAGCAAGGCCCCTGTTATTCCCGGACGACATGCCAGGTAGCTTCCAGCGTTCGCGGCGTAGCTTGCCAGTTCTTCTTCGGTCACCGGGCGCGGTCCGACGATGCTCATCTCGCCCCGGAGCACGTTGAAGAGTTGGGGCATTTCATCAAGACCTGCCTTGCGGAGCATTGAACCGATCGCCGTGACTCTGGGGTCCACTCGCAATTTTCCGGTAGCTTCCCACTCCGCGTTGGCCTGTGGATGTGATGCCAAATACTCGCGAAGAACCTCTTCGCCGTTGATGACCATGGTTCGAAACTTAAGACACCGGAAGTATTTGCCCTGAAATCCGATGCGCGGATGGCCGAACAGCGCGGGTCCAGGCGACGAGAGCCGGCACGCGGCAAAGCATAACAGCAGCAAAGGACTAAGAAGAACGATACCAAAACCAGCCAGAGCGATGTCGATCACCCTTTTTCCACTCAAGCCCACTGGTTTGAGCCGACTCAAGCTCGATATTTGAAAACTTCTTCTATGACTTGCTGCCTCCTTCAAGTTTTCCTCCTTACACTACTGAACACTGAACAAGTTTGCGTTGTGAGAGCGTGCCGCCGGTGCACTTGCACCCGCCGCCGACCGAATCCAACTCTTCATTATTCAAAGCCTGAAACTCGTTCAACTTGGTCGTGTCATCGGCCATGTCATTCCGCTGTATGGCTCTCGGTGAAGGGCGTACGCCGGTTCGATCTGAAGATATGTGACGCGCGTCACCTTTGAGATCGCAGGAGGAATCGGGCGCCGCGCAAACGGGGCTTGGAAAGGCAAGTTGCGGTTCGTGCGCTCCTCAACCCCGACGTCAGTCGGGCAGGGCGTACGACAGCGACACGAGTTCTTCCGGTGCTTTGTATTGGTTGGGCTCGGCGGTTATGACGTTTAACGCCTCGCGGAGCGCGCTTGCGGCCTCTACGTCGGCTCCTGCGTCTCGCTGTGCATGTGCGATCTTCAGGAGCGCGGGGACGTGAAGACCCTCTCCGGGAGCCATGGCCTGCACGAGTTGCAGCGCAGCCTTGGCGTTGCCGGCATCACACAGTGAGACCGCGACGGTGTACGAGATGCCCTCCTGCCGTTCCATTGCTTTTGCCGTCTCGACGGCTTCGGCGATATGGCCTCCCTCCGCAAAGCCCTGGATGATGGCTTCGCGTGACCTTGCCAGCTCCGGAAATGGCGAGGATGTCCTGGCCTGTTCCGCGGCTTCCCGGGCCTCGGTTGCCCTGCCCGCCCTTGCCAGCGCCCGGGCAATTGCGGCCAATGCTCCGCTATGCCAAGTCCGATCCTGGATCTGCTCCATGAGCGCGCGCGCCTCATCGATCCGGTCGGCCTCCGCCTCGGCGATCGCGATGCGTTCCGTAAGGGCGTCTTTCGAGAAACGGGCGGTTTGCGCGATCTGCAGGGCCTCGCCGAGCGATACGCCCGCGGGCCCGCGCTGCCCTGCTCTCGTCTGCGACCTGGCGACTGCGAGCAGGGCTTTGACATGCTGATCTTGGTCATCGATCGACTTCGCAGCCTCGAGCGCTTGCGCGGGGTCATCTGCGTCAGCTTGCGCTTCTGCCAACATGCGCAGCGCCAGCGCGCGGGCCGGCGCCGAGAAAGACTTCGCGACCGCGAGTGCCCCTGGGCCGACCTTGGCCTGTCGGATGGTGCCCAACTCTGAATGGGGATCGGGGTCGAAATTCATGTCCACGAGCGACGGTGGCTCGGTTGCGAGCGTCAGCGCACGTGCACGAAGCGCGTCGGTGTCGATGGCCAGCGCGATCCGCAGCGCCTCGACGACCCTGCCGGTGCGGGTGAGAAATCTCAGGATCGCGGCGAACACTTGCGCTTGATCGCTCGGCGCCGATTGGACAGCCATTGCGGCCTTCACCGCCTCCGTGATCCTGCCGGCGCGCAGCTGCGCATCAACAATGATCCCAAGCGCTGGTGCAACGATCGATGGATGCCAATAGCGGACGGACAACGGCATGGGTATCGACTGCACCTGTTGCAACGCCGCGGCGATCTTGTCATCATCGCCACGCTGCGCGGCGATCATCCGCAATCCCCAGGCGGCCCGACGGATCGCAAAGGCACGCGCCGTGTCGTCAGAAATGGCCTGCACGCGCCGGAGCGCGTCATCGATCTTTCCAGCCTCACCTTCCGCTACCGCGATCGAGCCGATGATCAGGCCCCGCTCGGCGGGGTCGCTGATGGCGTCCGCTATTTGCGCGGCCTCATCGAGCTTGCCGATTTGCGCCTTGATCCGGGCGACAGATCCGGGAACTTTGGCAGCCTCCTCGGCTTTGAGCAGATCGACCGCCGCGGATGCCTCCCGAGTCAGGCCCGCGTCGGCCTGCGCGCGGGCGATACGCACGAGATCTTGCGCGCGGAGCAATGAGGTCGGGGCCGTGCGGCCGATTTCGAGGGCATGGTCCAGCACGCAGCGGCGGGTGGGAGCTTCGCGGCAGGCGAGCCAAGCCGACTGGTCCGCTGGTCCACGCGGACCAGCGGAGAGCTCCTCCGGCGCCGAAGGCTTCGCTTGTTTGTTCGGTCGAGCGGGGAGCTCCTTCGGCAGTTCGAACAACTCGGGTGCTTGGCGACCGACATGGAGGTTGCTGAGTTCCATGGCCGAAACGAACGGCCAGCCGTCAGGTGACGTTTCAAAGCGCACAACGATCCCGGACTTGCGGGCGATCCAGACCTGGGCTTTTCGCACTTCCCTGCCGGCCTCCATGTCAGCCCGGTATCGCGTGGTTTCAATGCCATTTATGAGTTGATCGCCCTCTCTGACGAGCGATGACTCCCTGATGTTCGCCGGCAGCACCCAATAGCTGCCCTCCACCGCAACAGTTTTCCAGTAGCTTTCGATCGGCATCTCGGGCGGAGAAGCAGGATGTGCACCAGCCCGACCCGTGTTGCGATCGACAGCCCATTGATAGAGTTTGCCCTTGTCCGGATTTAAGACCGCCACCCACGTTTGGCTTGGGTCATCAAAATCATCCACTCTCAGTTGACCTGGGGGAGAAAAATATATCCTGCCTTTACTTGAGCCGAACCCGGTGCGCGAAATGACGTCGGCGCTAAAGGCAACTTTCGGCTGCAGGGGCCATTTTTTCCACGGCCTCTCGGCTCGCAACCAATGATCCGAAAATCCGGCAATGAACGGCAACATCATCAACAGCAGTGGGAGGGACTTTCGAGGAAACATGTTACGGCCTCCAACCAGTAGGATGCGGGTAGTAGTCCCCGACTTTGCCGAGAATTGGTCAAGTCCGGCCATGGTTGTACAACGATCGTTGCACAACTAATCTGCGCGGACCGCGGCCGAACGTTCCCATGGGGCGCCATCCATCCGCAGGGTTATGCATGCCGTCACCTTTTGGCCAATGTTGCGTTCGTTTTCGGTCCCGTTCGAGTGGGACTCGTTACTCGGTCTCGGCTTTGATCCGCAAAGCCGAGACCGGTCCTGTCCAGCGACTTGATGGCGCCCGATGGAGTGCTCATGCGGCCGGTGCTCTCTTTGTTGTTGAGCGTGCTTGGCATGGTGGCCGCGGCGCTTCCGGCGGCGGCCGAAAAGCGCGTGGCGCTGGTGGTTGGCAATTCGGCCTACCGCAACGTTGCGCCGCTCGACAATCCGAAGAACGACGCGGCACTGATGGCGGAGACGCTGCGCGGTCTCGGCTTCGCTCTGGTGGGCGGCAGCGCCCAGCTCGACCTCGACAAGGCCGGTCTGGATGCGGCCGTCCAGGTGTTCGGCGCCCAGTTGCAGGGCGCGGATGTGGCGCTGTTCTACTATGCGGGCCATGGCATTCAGTTGCGCGGCGCGAACTATCTGGTCCCGGTCGACGCAAACCCGACCAAGGAGGCCGACGTCGACTTTCAGATGCTCGACAGCAACACGGTGCTGCGGCAGATGGAGAGCGCGGGCAGCAGGCTCAACCTGGCGATCCTCGACGCCTGTCGCAACAATCCATTCGGCGGGCGTGGTTTGCGCGCGACCGATTCGGGCCTCGCGCAAATGCGCGCCCCAGAGGGAACGCTGATCTCGTTTGCGACCCAGCCAGGCGCCGTCGCGCAGGATGGCACCAACGGCAACAGTCCGTTCACCAGGGCGCTCGCGCAGACGATCCGGCGCCCCGGCCTCGACGTGTTCAGAACGTTCAACGAGGTCGGGCTTGCAGTGACCAAGGCGACCGGCGGCGCGCAGCAGCCATGGGTCTCGAGTTCCCCGATCACAGGCGAGTTCTATTTTGCCGGACCGCTCGACGCGCCCGGCGGCAAGAACGGGCCGGGCGGCGGCGCGCCGTCGGATGCGGACGCCGGCATGCGGGCGGATCTGGCGCTGGCGCAGAAGATCGACAAGCGCGAAGTCTGGCAGGCCATCCTGGACAAATATCCCACCGGGCTCGCGGCTGCCGCCGCCCGGGCGCGGCTGGAGGAGTTCAACAAGAGCGAGGTCGCACTCGTCGCATCGCCGGTGCAGCCGGCCCTGCCATGCGGCGGCGCCGGCGCTCTCGCGTCACTCTCCTCGCGCGCGGCGCGGCCCTTGTCGGCCACCGAGGAATGCGCCCTCAAACCGAAGGACGTATTCAAGGAGTGCGACAAATGTCCGGAGATGGTGGTGGTGCCGGCGGGCTCGTTTACGATGGGCGCGGCTCGGGCGGATGAGAGCCCGGAGCATAATGTGACGATTGGGAGGCCATTCGCGGTTGGCCGGCTGCATGTAACCGTGGACCAGTATGCGGCATTTGTGGCCGAGACCCGCTATGACGCCGGGTCAACCTGCGAAACCTACGCTGAGAATCCGAGGGCGAAGTTCGGCCATTCCTGGCGCAATCCCGGATTTGCGCAGCAAGGTTCGCACCCTGTGGTGTGTGTGAGCTGGAATGATGCCAAAGCCTATTTGGCGTGGTTGGCGAAAAAGACGCAACGGTCGTACCGGCTGTTGACGGAGGCGGAATTCGAATATGCAGCCCGCGCGCGCACCTCGCCGGGTCGTTATCCGAGCTTCTGGTTTGGCGACGACGAAAACGACCTGTGCCGATACGGCAACGGAGCGGACCAGACGGAGGAAAGGGTCAGGGGCAAGACCGTGTTCGCGGCGGCAGCATGCAATGATGGTTATGCCTATACGGCGCCTGCCGGCAGCTTCGAGGCCAACGGCTTTGGCTTGAGCGACATGCTTGGCAATGCCTGGGAGCACACCGAGGATTGCTACAACGAGAGTTACCGGGGAGCGCCCGCCGACGGTTCGCCGTGGACAGAAGGAGATTGCGGTCAACGGGTTGATCGCGGCGGTTCGTGGCTCGTCATTCCCTCAAGCCTGCGCGCCGCCAAACGCGACCGCGTCAGCACTCCCGACGACCGTGTCTTCGATACCGGCTTCCGAGTTGCGCGGACGCTTGTCGGGCCTTGATCCTCGCCGAGACGCATTGCCGAACGCTACGCGGCTGGCGAGACCATGGCTGAGCTTGCCCGTGCGTACGCGTGCGGCGAGGCCACGATCTGGCGGGCCTTGCAGTAGCGCGTGGCCAACGCAATTCCGCGGCGCTTCCGTCTTGGGGGGCGGGAGCCAAAATTCGCTCGCCCGATCGCTCGCGGTATTGCCCTGCAAAAACTTGTAAAATTTCCGAAACCAGCGCCAGAAATCCTTGAACCGATCCGGCGATAGCTGGTTAATACTGGATGCGGTGATGGCCCTTGCCCGAAGGGGATAGAACCGGGCGATCAGCACCAGGGCGGGTAGTTGCACCAAAACGCAGAGGGACAGAATGTGGCGCGGTATCTTGGCTGCGGTCTTGATTTTCGCCGCGATCTTTTTCGCGCGACAAGTCTCTACAGCTCAACAAGATACTTCAATCAAAGCCCAACAAGACACTTCCAGCAATGAAGAGGTCGAAATTTGCCGCGGCAAGAACAGCTTCACGTATGAGGCCGACGGCAAGCGCTATGCCCTGCCGTTTGAAGTGGTCGGCGATCAAGCCGTTGTGGAGGGAGACATCGTCCTCGGGCAAGCCACGGATGTTCTGAACGCAGGCGCAAATTACGTCGCACCGGACTACGTTCGCGGCGAGCCAAAGCGATGGGAAAATAATCTCCTGCCCTATATCATTGACGCTTCGGTCACAGCCTCCGACCGCGCCGTGATTCAACAAGCGATCATGGCCTGGCAGCGCGCCACGAATGTCAGGTTCAGACAGCTATCCGGTGCAAGAGATTGGAAACGTGAGAACTACGTCAAGTTCGCTGGCCAGAAAAATCAATGCAGCAGCAACAGCCTGGGCATCAAAGACAGGCTGTCCGGCAAGGTCAATGAGGAGGACAACATCAATGTAGTGGAGGTCGCTGGATGCGGCCAGAATTGGGGCCGTATCGCCCACGAAATCGGACATGTATTAGGGCTCGGGCACGAACATTCGAGAGGCCATCGGGATGACTACATCACGATCCTTTGGAGCAATGTCGACAGCCCGAAACAGTTTTGTCGAGTGATCTGGGATCAGCAGGCATTGGCAGACACTGCTTACGATTATGATTCGATCATGCACTATGCTCCCACCCAGGCCGCCAAGCGATCGTCGGGCTGCAAGCAGGTGACCTACGATGGAAAACAGGACTGTCTGGCGTTCCTTCCGAACCAGGAGAAGTTGGACCAGCAACGGCAAGCGGCAGGAAGCCACATTGAGCCCGGACAGAGAGACCATCTGAGCGCGGGCGACGTCGCCCTTGTGAACATCCTCTACCCGGCGTCGCCGTCTCCTCCGTCCCCCGGTCAACCATGTGTTCGGAGCACAACAACGACCATCAAGGTCGGAGATCGAACGACCACAACAACCAAGACTGAAGCCTGTTCTCCAGATTCTCAGACGACGATGACCGAACCACGTCCTGATCGCCCCCGATGCTGCGGGGATAGATGGGGCGCCGGTCGCTTCTGTCGCCCCGATGCGTGTCCTACTTCTCGGACGACGATTATCGAGCCACGTCCTGACCGCCCCCGATGCTGCGGGGATAGATGGGGCGGCGGTCGCTTCTGTCGTCCCGATGCGTGTCCCACCATCAAGGTCAGTTGGCCGCGACCCGACAGATGGTGCCGAGCTGAATGGTGCCGCCCCCGCCCACGGCGTCACTGCGATGGCTGGATCGAGGATCGCTGGGAGCGCCCGCCATTCGACGACCGGGACGACGACCGGTGGTAGGCTCGAACCGGCAACGCCTCACAAAATCCTTAGCGAAGCCACCTTCGTTCAGACGGAGGCCATCCATTCCCGCCAGCCTTCGGCCACGGCCCCCGGGGGGCAAGAATTCCCGGGCGCGGCTTGAGCAGTGGTGCTCTCGGCCATGTGTGTAAATTTCGGTTAGCCATGCAACCGGGTGGGGCCCTCGTGTACGGCTGGCGGACAGGTTTCCGCGGCACTGCGACTGCTTTTGTGAATTTCGGTTCGGCCGCGATCGGCCTTCATTTCTTTTTTCTTCCCCTATCGTAGCCAACGCCAACGACCAGGAGAAAGGCGCCGGTCATAACCCAAAAGGCGTAGTCGCTGACGATCGGAATTTCGACAAAGACGCTAACGATCGCAAGAATTGCGATCAGGAGAGAGGCGACAAGTCCCCAGTCCATTTGCAACCCCCTGGGGCATGGCCCGTATGCAGCTCACATCCATATATATATATATATATATATATCCCGTATATCACGGTAACTGTCGGCCGCGCGATTGCGCCCTTACACCGAACGCGCTCGGCCCGGGGCCCAAAATTCGCTCGCTCGGGATCGCCTGGTTCTGCAACGTGGCGTTAGGCCGCCGCGGCGTGGGCAGCCGGCTCGTCGAGCGGGGCCGTCCAGGCGTCGTAACCATAGAGCCAACTCGTGTCGCCGCTTCCTTCGCGCATCCACGTGTTGGCGCTCGAAATCGCCTGGATGACCGTGGTGCGCGGCTTGCGGTGGGCCTCGTAACAGGCGAACGCGCCTTCGACGTCGTCGCCATCAACCGCTTGGAGACAGCGGGCGAGCACCGCCGCGTCCTCGATCGAGGTTGCGGCGCCTTGCGCCATGTAGGGCGTCATCGGGTGGCAGGCATCGCCGAGCAGCGCCACCCGGCCGTTGCTCCAACGTGGCAGCGGTTCGCGCTCCAGGATCGCCCATTTGTGGCAATCCGGACAGGCCGCGAGAACCGCGCGCACATCCTCGTGGAAATCCTCGTACGCGGCGCGCAATTGATGCACGTCGCCTTTCGCGGACCATGATTCGCGCGTCAACCCTTCAAATGGCTCGGGCACGCTTGTGACGAAGTAGACTTCGCTGCGCGCTCTCGTCGTGTAGTAGATGACGATGTGACGGTCGGGGCCCCACCATTTGGTGCGTGAGTGGCCGATGTCCTTTCCGTTCATCAGCGCCGAAGGAAACACCGCCCGATACGCGATGCGGCCTTTGTGCACAGGCTCGTCGCGGCCTATAATCAAGTCCCGCACTGTCGAATGTACGCCATCCGCGCCGATGACGGCGTCCGCCGTCGCGCGCGAGCCGTCGGCAAAGGTGAGCATCACGCGGCCCTTCGCCTGATCTAATCCGACGAGCTTCCTGGCGGTGTGGACGCTGTCGGCGGGGACGGTCGAAAGCAGCGCGTCGTGCAGATCGCCGCGGTGCATGCATAGATAAGGCGCGTTGTAGAGGCTCTCCGGCATCGGCAATTCGCGGGTAACCTCGCCGGTGTCGCCGACCCGGTTAAGATGCGAATAGGGCGCGAACGAAAACTCACGCAGCCGCTGCTCGATGCCGATGCCGCGCAGCACCTTCATCGAATTTGGCATCATCTGGATGCCGGCGCCGATGCGCGCGAAACGCGTCGCCTGGTCATAGACCTGCACGTCGATGCCGATTTGCCGCAACGTGGCGGCGGCCGCGAGGCCTCCCATGCCGGCACCGACGATTGCAATGGACAATTGATGCTTGGGCATTTTTTCGTTCCGGACTACCTCTTTTCGATACCGGCGTGGGCGATAACGTCATCCCATTTCCTGACGTCAGCCTTGAACAACGTCGTCAGCTCCTCGGGACTGCTCGGCCGCGCCTCGATGCCGAGTTCGAGGAGGCGCCGTTTGACGTCGGGCAGCGCCAGCACCTCCCTCAGCGTCGCATTGACCAAGGCGATGATCGACGACGGCGTGCCGCGCGGCGCGAACATGCCGTTCCAGGACGTTACCTGATAGCCCTCCACGCCGCATTCTGCGACGGTAGCCAGGTTCGGCATCGAGGGCGAGCGCTTCGGGCCGGATGTCGCGAGCAATCTCAGTCTACCGTCGTCGATCTGACCTTTCACAGCGGCCGGAAAGTCCACCATCATCTGCACGTCGTCGCGCAGCAGTGCTATCACAATGTCGGGCGAATTCCGGAACGGGACGATCTGCACGTCGATGCCGGCTGCCGATTTGAGCAGCTCAGCGCCCAGGTTTTGCGTGCCGCCGATATTGACGGTGCCGATGTTGAGCTTGCCCGGTGAATCCTTGGCGGCCCTGACAAAGTCGACGAGCGTCTGGTACGGTGAAGCGGCGTCGACCGCGAAAACGAGGTCGAACGTGCCGAGCGTCGAGATCATCTCGAAGTCCACGGTCGGATCGAATGGCAGGCGATTGAACAGTGCGGCGGTGATTGCGGTTCCGTTGGTCACGAGGCCGAGCGTGTAGCCGTTCGGCGGCGCGGCGAGCACGGTCTCGGCGGCGCTAATGCCGCCGGCGCCCGGCATGTTTTCGATCACGAAGCGCTGGCCGAGACGCTCGCCGAGCTCATCGGCAATGATGCGCGAGCTGACATCCGCAACGCCCCCGGCACCGAAGGGCACCACGATCTTGACCGGGCGGTCGGGATAGGCCTGCGCGTTTGCCAGCATCGCCGCCAGTGCGGCAACCAGCACGGCCACGGTCCGCAGCGCATTCGGTCCCTTCATGGTCGTCTCCCGACCCTTTTGTGCCGCGAATATATGGCGATAACGAGCCTGCGGCGGCGTGATGGACGGTGACGGAGACTTGGAGCGGGATGAATTTTCTTGGAATCGTCATCCCGTTCTATCTTTTTGTTTGAGCATGATCTTTTCGGAAAACCGGTGACCACCCATCGGGTCGTAGCCCGAGGGCATGCTTTTCCGGATCATGCTCTGGATGACGATCGATGAGTTCCTGTAAGCGATCAAGAAGAAGGCGCCACCAACACGGCAACACAATCCGTTTGGGAGTAGGAGGAACCCATCGGGGCCGCATCTACTTCTGGGATCATGAAGTGGAGCGCGACCCAGACAGTCGGGACGGTCAAGTCGATACCGCAGGAAACGTGTCCCTGATCGCCGGCACCTTTGCCGAATTCGTGGCTGGCCTGCGGCCGACCTCAGACGAATGATCAAGCCGCTTCCAACAGCCGGCTCGACCAACTACATCGCGGCCAGCATCGACGTTGGCCTGAGAACAGCGCTTACACTCGGTGCGGCTGGGGATGCGATTGGTCGCTTGTGGGAGCTGGTGGGCCTATCCATAGTGCAGGCTGAGCTCCCGCGAAATCATCTCTCGGAGGTAGCGCTGGTACAGTTGGGTGGGCTCGAACCACCGACCTCCTGTTCCACAGACAGGCGCTCTAACCAACTGAGCTACAACTGCATCCTTGCCGGCGCCAAAAAGGGTGCCGAACCGGGCGGAAACTAGGTGCAACGCCGGGCTTTGGCAAGGCCGGGAAATGGCCGGGAAATGACAACGTCAGCGTTTGCTGGCGACGACGTCGGGTTGTTGTGAGAGCCTCGTCCGCGGCGCCAAAAAAAGCCCGGGCTGGCCGCCCGGGCTTTTTTTCGGAAGCGAGAATGCGGGCCTGGATCAGGCCGCCGGCTTGAACAGCTTCGACGCATTGGCCTTGATCGGTTCGACGGTTTCCGTCGCGATCTTCTGGCTCAATTCGGCGAGCTCCTTGGTATGGGCGGTGAAAGCCTCGAACTGCTTCTTGGCGTGCGAGGTCCACAGCTCCATCGCCTCGGAGGGCGTTTTCACGCCGACCAGCTCCTGCGCGAAGTCCAGGTTCGCGGCGGTGGAGGCCTTCATGATTTCCATCAGCTTGGCGGAGTATTCGCTGGCGCCCTTGCTGACGGTCGAGATCACGGCCTGGACGGTGCCGTTGTGGGTCTCGGCGACGTCCTTGAACTTGGCATAGCTGTCGCGGGCCTGCGAAACGCCCTTCTCGGCGAACGCACGCATCTGCTCGGGAACTTCGAATGGGATAACGGAGGAGGAGAAGGGGTCGGAACTTGCCATGGAATGCGTCCTTCGCAATGGGGGGTAAATGGTGTGACCCCTGCGAACGCCACCCCAGCCCGGGAACGTCGACTTGGATCACGCTGAACTTCTAAGGTACGGGAGTAGCCCTTTCGTCGGGCTTGCGACACATAACACCCATATCGTGTCAATTTTGTGCAACGCACCTCAATTTTAGGGTGCAATGCCGCATGGCAGGTTTTACCAAACCCACGTTGCATAAAGCCAAAAAATCAACCTATAGGACGGGTCAGGTTTTCGGCTTGGCGGCATCCATCGCCGCCCGGCTGACGAGCTGGCCCATCTCGCTGGCCTGCTCGGCCAGCGACCGCATCTGCGCCTGCACATATCCGCTGTGCAGCCGCATCACGTCGGTCAGGTCCTTGGCGTGAAGCAGGGATTGCGCATAGTCCAGCGACGCCTGCACGTTCTGTTCGGCATAGGAAATGGCCTTGGCGCTGATGTCCTTGGCACCGGCGCGAACCGTCGCGCCCCGCTCCTCGATCGTGCCCGCGGTCTGCTGGGCGCCGGCGAGGAATTTATCAAAGGCCTTGCGGGCCTGATCGAAGCTGGCCTCGGCCATCGATCGCATTTCCTTCGGAATCTCGAAACCGCCACGCTCCTCTTCGCTCATGTCCCGCTCCTGTTGCGTCTCGCAGCGCCAGCCGCTGCGCCCAATAGCCGGTTCGCACGGGCCACACTATCGGCAAAAATTCGCCGGCATGACGCGGCGCCCCTTAATCCCATCGTGAACTTTTGATGGCGTTTTGCAACACCCCAACGCCGGAATCGGCGCAAGGGTTGCGTCCGTATAGTTCAAAATGGAAGGCTCAGAATGGGAGGCTCATCAGACGCCTTTCCGCCAACCGACGGTGCCGGCGAACGTCCCGATCGGGCCGCCGGCCGAATTAAGGTTATCCGCGGCTTCGGATACCTCCTCGACTGCCGGGACATGGACCTGCCGTCTCCCGCAGGCAATACTAACGGTCCGTCAAAGGCTGTTATCGCTTGGCCGCCGATTCTGCCGTCGAGCAACAGCCAGGCCAGCCGGTCATGCAAAAGCGATGAATAATGCGGAATTCCAGTTGCAGGGCATCAGCGATCCGCGACTGGCGGTGCATGCAACCAGCGCGCTTCCGGCATGGCTCTGGTCGCTCGACGGCACCCGGATTCTCTGGGCCAATCCGGTCGGCGCCAGGCTGTTCGATGCCGCCAATGGCACAGCGCTTGCGGAAAAGACCTTTGGACCGGCGGACTCACACCGGCGCCAGGTGGCGCGATTGGCGAGCCGGCTGCCATCGAACGGCGCGATCCGCCTGGAACGGCTGCGCGGCTTCGGCGCGACGCTCGGTACGCTCGCGACCTGCGGCTGCGCGCGGCTTGATTTTGCCGATGGCGGCCACGGCATCCTGGTGGTCGGCGCCACCAAGGCGGCCGGCCGCACCATGCCGCTGGTCGAGCGGCTGCAGCGCCTGGTCGAGGGCGCCGATACGCCGATGGCGGCGCTCACGCGCGACGGCCTGTTCGTCGGCGCCAGCGACGCGGCGCGGTCGCTGCTCCGCTTTCGCAATCTATCCGACGTCGGCCTCGACGGTGCACGCAGCGACGCCTTGCGGCGCGGCCGCGTCGAGACCGCTGTCGGCATCGGCCATTTGATTCTGCAACGCGTCGGTACCGGCGCCGATGTCGGCCTCATTGCCCTGATTGCGCCGGGCGCGACCCACGCCGCCCATGTCAGGCATGTTGCACCGGCATCGCCGGAAACCGCCGGGACCGAGCCTGCGCATCAACCAGTCGCACCGACGAGGGATCTGCCGATGCCTGAT
>Ga0209526_10001620_pt1 | contig 15170 bp, 14 predicted proteins | sample JacPinW_OM2H0_M1_FD_188566 | JGI IMG/M metagenome (GOLD analysis project Ga0209526, IMG submission 188566) | Forest soil microbial communities from Algoma, Ontario, Canada - Jack Pine, Ontario site 1_JW_OM2H0_M1 (SPAdes) (version 2) | ecosystem: Environmental > Terrestrial > Soil > Boreal... | reverse complement strand
GGGGGGAGGTGCAGGTGGGGGGTCTTGGAGCGCTAGTCTCGAGCAGCCCGATCAAGCGGGTTTGACAAAAGCCAGGCCGTTAACGGCCCCCCTCCCGACCTCCCCCCGCGACGCGGGTGGAGGACGTAAAACCACCCCTGGTCAGGGCAGCAGGCGGAACCAGCGGAGGCTTAGGAGACCGCCTCCCAGCAGGATCACGGTTCCCAGCGCCAGGGCCGGGATAGTGAGCTCCACCTTCTCGGTGGTCCAGCCGAACGCCGAGCCCAGCGACCCGAAGATGTTCTGCAGGACGCCTGCCTCGGCGGCGTAGAAGTAGTGGCCTCCGGTGGAATCGGAGATGCTCTGCAGCGCCTGCTCGTCGACGCCATCGATGGGACGGCCGCCCAAGAAGGTTGTCTTGCCGCGCTGGCCGATGCCGATCGTCTCGACCGGGATGCCGGCAGCCTTGGCCTGGGCCGCCCCGTCCGCCGGAGGTACGCCGGTGTTCGAGGTGCCGTCGGTGAGCAGCACGATCATCTCAGGGCTCTTGGCTCCGCCGGTGCGGTTCTGGACCAGCTGCTGCACCGAGAGCTCGAGAGCGTCCCCGATCGCCGTGCCACCTCCAGGCTGCAAGCTCTGCAGGGCGTCCTGCACCGACTGGTGATCTCGGGTCAGAGGGGCCACCACGCTGGCCTGGGCGTTGAAGCTCACCAGGCCCACTCGCGCCTGCCCTGGCAGCTCGTTTATGAGCGCCCTGCCGGCCTGCCTGGCGGCTTCGATCCGGGTCGGCTGCACGTCCGAGGCGGCCATCGAACCCGATACGTCGACGGTGAGCATCACGGTGGCCTTCTCTTTGGGAACGGCGACCGCCGCGGTGGGCCGGGCCATGGCCAGCAGCAGGCCCGCGAATCCGAGGAGGAAAAGAGCCGCAGGGAGATGGCGGCGAAAGCCGGGCTGCCGGCCCATCACCTGCCCCATCAGGGCCAGGTTGGTGAACCTGATGGCGTAGGCCTGGCGCCGCCGCTGATTGAGCACGTAGAGCCCGACCAGGAGCGGCAGCGCGAGGAGCGCGAGCAGCAGCAGCGGGTACTGAAAGCTCATGCCGGCCGCGGGCCCTGCGGACTTCGGCGCTCCGCGCGCCGGCGAAGGAAGAACTCGAGCAGCTGAGGAACCAGGTCGTGCTCCGTGCTCAGCTCGGCGACTCCGGCGCCTGCCTGCACCAGCTTGCGGCTCAGCGCCAGCCGCTGTTCCTCCGCCGCCTGCCGGAAGCGCTCACGCAGTCTCTTGCTGCGGGTGTCGACCCGCAACTGACGTCCGGTCTCGGGATCCTCGAAGGTCACCATCCCGACGTCCGGGATCTCCCGCTCCCGGGGATCGGAGATAACCGCGGCCACCACCTCATGACGCAGCGTCAGCGCGCCCAGCGCCGCCTCCCAGCCGTCCGGCACCATGAAATCGCTGATCAAAATGACCAGGGACGGCCGGCGGAGCAGACGGCCCGCCTCCAGCAGCACGCCGGCGAGATCCGTCTGGCCGGTCGCGGGCAACGGGGTGGACGCCTGGTCGATGTTGGCCACCAGCCGCATCAGGCCTGTTCGTCCGGCGGCCGGCCGGATCACAGCCTCGACGCGCTGGTCGAAGAGCAGCGCGCCAATGCGGTTGCCGTGCCTGACCAGGAGCTGCCCGGCGGCCGCTGCGAGCTCCAGCGCGAGCTGGCGCTTGAGGCAGCGCGCCGTGCCCCAATCGAGTGAGCGGCTGGTGTCGATCAGAAGCCAGACGTCCACGCCGCGGTCCGGCACCGACTCCCGCACGTAGGTTCGGTCCGACCGGGCCGTCAGGTTCCAGTCGATCGACCGAGGATCGTCACCCGGCTGGTACTCGCGCACGTCCGCGTACTCGACGCCCGCGCCTCGCAGACGGGAGGGCTCGTCACCCCCCGGATGGACCGCCAGCCGGCGGATCACGGGCCAGCGCAGCCGGCGCAGCAGCTCGTCGACCGGGGCGATCCCGTCGCCGTCAGGAGGCAGCACGGTCACCAAGGTCGATGCGCGGGGGCGGGTACCGCTCGAGCAGGCGCCACACGATGTGCTCGGGCGTGACCCCCGAGGCGATGCCCTGGTAGGTCAGGACCAGGCGATGCCTGATCACCTCCGGCGCCACCTCCATCACGTCGTGGGGCAGGACGTAGGACCTGCCGCGCATGAAAGCAAGGGCCCGCCCGGCCGCGACCAGGTTGATGGAGGCGCGGGGGCTGGCGCCGAAGGCGATGGCTGGCGCCACGTCGTCGAGGCCCATCGCCTGCGCATGCCTGGTGGCTGAGACCAGGGTGGCGGCGTAGGTCCGGACCGTGGGGTCGACGTACACGCCGGCGACCGTCTGCTGCATCACTGCGAGCTGCTCAACGGTGATCACCTGCTTCAGCTCGATGGGCGGTCCCGTCACCCGCTCGACGACCACGACCTCCTCGGTGAAGGAGGGGTAGTCCACCAGCACCTTGAGCATGAAGCGATCCAGCTGCGCTTCCGGGAGCGGGTAGGTGCCGTCTGTCTCGATCGGGTTCTGGGTGGCGAGGACCAGGAACGGCTCGGGCACCCGGTAGCTCACTTTGCCGATCGTGACCTGTCTCTCCTGCATGACCTCAAGCAGCGCCGACTGCACCTTGGCCGGCGCTCGATTGATCTCGTCGGCCAGCAGGAGGTTGCAGAACACCGGCCCCAGCTCGGTCGCGAACTCGGCCCGCGCAGGGTTGTAGATCCTGGTCCCCACCAGGTCGGCCGGAACCAGGTCGGGCGTGAACTGGATCCGGCCCGCGGAGCCGCCGATCACCTCCGCGAAGGCCTTGACGGTGGCCGTCTTAGCTAGGCCAGGCACGCCTTCGAGCAGGACGTGACCGCCCGAGAGCATCGCCACCAGCAGGCGTTCGAGGAGCCGGTCCTGGCCGACGATCAGGCGCTTGACCTCGAAGAGGAGCTGCTCCACGGGGGCGGGCACTCGGGCCAGGTACTCCTGCGAGGGGATCGCGGGTCGCTGGCCGGAGGCCTGGAGGCTTCCCGCCGATTCTGGCGGCGACGGGAGCCCGGACGGGTTGGACCAACCTGGTTGCTGCATCGCGTTTCCTCGTTGCTGCATCGAACTGCCTGCCTCTGCTCTCAGCCTCTTCCAGAAACAGTGTCCCGGACGCCCGGCGGACGCTGACCTCGAAGGAGGTCCGCGGCCGAGCCGAGTGGCGCGCTGCAGCTGCTTTTCATTATCGGAACCCTATGGGGTGGAGGTGAAGGTTGTATGAAGCAAGCCCGGCGGCGGATGGCATTCCCTCCCCCAGCAACAGGCCCAGCAACGGGGAGGGAAATGATCTTTTCGGTCAGCGGCGGCGGGGTACGGCTCGGGTGGGCGGGGCCGACCGGGTGTCGCCGCCCGGGCTGGCCAGGCGACGCTCGAGGTCGGTGAAGGCTTCGATAAGGTCGCTGGCCTCGAACGCCCGGTTGCGGCGGCCCACGGTGATTTGCCGCAGCACACCGGCCTCCGCCAGGCGCCCGATCGCCTCGTTCACGGCCTGCCCGCTGCGGCGGATCAGCTCGGTGGCTCCCGAGACAGTGACGATCGGGGCGCCCGGCAGAGCGTCGATCAAGAGCTCGGTCGCGGAGCCGGTCCGAACCCGCCCCAGCCGCCGGCGCCACTCCGTCTGGAGACTCCTGATCCTTTGCTCGTAGCCCTCGGCATCGGCCACTGAGCGCCGGCAGGCGGCCGCGAAGAGACCCACCCAGCCATTGACGGCCTGGTGCGCCGCGGGCGAGCCGGCGGCCCCCCGATAGCGGGTCGCGGTCAGACCGGCCACGTAGTCCCTGGCCCAGGTGGCGAGAACCAGGGACACCGGCGGAATCACCCGAGGTGCGAGTCCGCGGCGCCGGAGGACGACGTGGATCAGCGCCCGGCCCGTCCGGCCGTTGCCATCCACGAAGGGATGGATCGTCTCGAACTGGGCGTGAGCCATGGCCGCCTGGGCGACCGCCGGCAGGGAGGCGTCGTTGCAGAAGGCGCAAAGGTCCTCCAGAAGCGCGGCCACCTCCTCCGGCGGCGGAGGCACGAACTCGGCGCTGCAGGGATTGAAGTCGCTCCCGCCGATCCAGTTCTGCTCGCTGCGAAGCCGGCCCCCATGCTGCTCCATCCGGGTGCCCGCGAGCAGCCGCTTGTGCACCTCCAGGAGGTCCTCCACCCGGAGCGCGCGTCCGCGCGCCAGCGCGTCGATGGCGAAGCTCATGGCGCCGATGTTGTTCAGCACCTCCGCGGCGGTCACGTCCTCTGGCTCCTCGCCGAACGACCGCGCCAGCTCCGCACGAAGCAGCCGGCGGCCACCCACCTCGAGGCCCTCGATGCGTGACGAGGCAACGCACTCCGCTCGCAGCAGCAGCCGGGCCACCGACTCCGAGTTGACGAGCGAAAGCGCCTGGGCGTTGAAGCGGGTGATGGCCGCCTCAGCGTCGGCGACGTCCGCCGCGACCTCGCCGTCCAGCCGGAAGGAACGGCCGCTCAGATGGTCAGGAAGGTAGGCTTCGTACTCACACCCGAGCCGGTCGCGCCGGGCAAGTCCGGCGAGCATGTCGCCCCGCCAGCGCCGCCGGATAACCTTGGCCATGCTACCTCCATAATCAGGCTTACTGAATAACCTTGATTATAACGCCTTGATCCTCAAGCTTGCCGGCAGTCGTTGCGGCACCGCCAGGCGCCGCCACCTGGGCGGTGTGCGGAGGCCATGATTGTCGGATGGGACCACAGCCGTTCACCGTTCACGTGCCGGATCAGGTGCTCATCGATCTGCGCGAGCGGCTCGCTCGCACGCGCTGGCCGGACCAAGCCCCGGACCTACCGGCCTGGGTTTCGGGAACAGACCTCGGCTACCTGCAGGAGCTGACCGGCTACTGGCGCGAGGGTTTCGACTGGCGGGCGCAGGAACGCCTGCTGAACCGGTTCTCTCATTTCACGGTCCCGGTCGCGGGCATCGACCTTCACTTCATCCATGAACCGGGAGTCGGTCCCCAGCCTCTACCGCTGCTCCTGTCTCATGGCTGGCCAGGCTCCGTATGGGAGTTCCACGAGCTGATCCCGAGGCTGACGGATCCTGCTCGCTTCGGTGGCGACCCGGCAGACGCCTTCACCGTCGTCGCTCCCTCATTGCCTGGGTACGGGTTCTCATTTCGACCCGGTCAGCCGCGGTTCGGCGCCGACGCCATCGCCGACGTGTTCGCGACGCTCATGGCGCGGGTGCTCGGGTACGAGCGCTTCGCGGCGGCTGGCGGGGACTGGGGAGCCTACATCACCGCGCGGCTAGCCTTCGCCCACGCGCAGCTACTGCGGGGCATACACCTGACGCTACTTCCTACCCGGCGTGAGCCGTCCCCAGCGCCCACCCCCTCGCCAGAAGACGAGGACTACCAGCGGCAGCTCCAGCACTGGGTGCGGGAGGAGACCGGCTACTCAACGCTGCAGGCCACCAAACCGCAGACGCTGGCCTTCGGGCTGACCGACTCGCCCGCCGGCCTGGCGGCCTGGATAGTCGAGAAGTTCCGGACCTGGAGCGACTGCGGCGGCAACCTGGAGTCCCGCTTCAGCAAAGACGAGCTGCTGGCCAACATCACCATCTACTGGGCAACCGGGGCCATCGGCTCCTCCTTCTGGCCCTACTACGCGCGCCAGCACGGCGGCTGGTCCCTGTCCGACCTCGTTCGGGAGGGGGGACGAATCGAGGTGCCGACCTCCTACGCCGTCTTTCCCGCCGAGATCATTCGACCTCCCCGCTGGATTGTCGAGCAGGCTTTCAACCTCAACCGCTTCACCCGGATGCCGGCCGGCGGTCACTTCGCTGCGCTCGAGGAGCCGGACTTGCTCGCGGAAGACCTTCGGGAAAGCTTTCGCCCCCTGCGCTGACCACGTCCGGGTCAGCCGGGACGGGGTTTACGACGCGAGCCGAGACGGGGGGTGGCGATCGGGCGGTCGAGAACGAAGCGTGGTGCCGGGAGTCCCAGCATGGCGCGATATGGGACTCCCGGGCTTCCGACCGCGAGCGGATCCTCAGCCCCCGCCAACAACATCACTGGCGATTCTCCGCTCCTGCGCTCACCATGCCACCGGCCAGCCTGGGCGCACCACGTGTCCTTCATCCGAAAAGGCGCCGCGATACCTCGTGTGCGCCAGGCGCGAACGCTCAGGCCGCGGCGAGGCGCTCCATCTCGTCGGCGCTCAGCTTGATCGCGGTTGCCCGCACGTTGTCCTCGAGATGAGCCACGGACGAGGTGCCCGGGATCGGAAGCATCACGGGTGATCGAGCCAGCAACCAGGCGAGAGCGACCTGTCCCGGAGTCACGCCGTGGGTGGCGGCGGCCGTAGCCAGCGGCCCTCCCGGGCTGGCAAGCTCACCGACCGCGAGCGGTGCCCAGGGCAGGAAGGCGATGCCCAGATCCTCACAGCGCGAGAGCACGCCCTCGGACGATCGATCCTGGAGGTTGTACCGGTTTTGCACAGAGGCGATCTCGGTGATCCGCCGGGCCTGCTCCAGCTGCCGCTCATCGACGTTGGAGAGTCCGATATGCCGGATCTTTCCCTCACGCCGGAACCCGATCAGGGCGCCCACCGACTCAGCGAACGGCACCTTGGGGTCCGGACGGTGGAGTTGGTAGAGGTCGATCTGTTCCAGGCCGAGGCGTCGAAGGCTGCCCTCCAGGGCGGAGCGCAGGTGTTCGGGCCGTCCGTCCGGTCGCCAGCGACCTGGTCCGTCGCGGAGCAGCCCTCCCTTTGTCGCGATCACCAGGCCCTCCGGGTAGGGCCGGAGCGCTTCCGCGATCAAGCGCTCGCTGACGGCGGGGCCGTAGGAATCCGCAGTGTCGACGAAATTGATATCCAGCTCGACGGCCCTGCGCAGGACTCTTATGGCCTCGTCGCGATCCTCGGGCTCGCCCCAGATACCTGGACCGGTCAGCCGCATGGCGCCGAAGCCCAGGCGGTTGACGTTCAGATCGCCGCCAATCGTGATGGTCCCGGCGGCGCTCGCGGAGATGTCGCTGCTCATTCATCGGAGCCTACGCGGACGGCTGCGCCGGGGCATCGGCCGGCCGCATGGGCAGCGTGTCACGAAAGCGCGGGCGTGATCCGTGCTGAGCGTCTACCGTGGTGCTCGGTTCGCACTTGGACGGCCGTGAAGAGATCCGCGTAGAAACCGCAAGGCGCGTCCGCTGGCGTGTTGGCCTCGCAGCCGGCGTCGCGGTTCTCTTTCTGCTGCTGCTCATAGCCCTCGTCGAAGGCGACATCCCCGAAGCCGTCAGCGACCTCACGTCCGCTGTTCGCCACCGGGTGGCCGGCCTGGGACCGGCGGCGAGCTTCGTCGTCCTCTACCTCGAGGAGTCCGGCGTGCCCCTCCCGGTGCCGGGCGACATCTTCGTCCTCTACCTGGGCCAGGCGGGGGCGGGACAACCGTCCCTGCTGGTCGTCTACTGGCTCGGAGTGATCGTCGCTGTCGTGCTGGGCTCCACCAACCTCTACTTTCTCTCACGCCGGCTGGGCCCCAGAATCCTCGAAGGGCGGCTCGGACGCCTCATCCACGTCACGCCCGAGCGCCTGGCCACGGCAGAGAAATGGTTCCGCCGCTACGGCGCTCTCACCGTCATATTCGGCCGCCACGTGCCCGGTCTTCGTATCCCGATCACCGTGGCCGCCGGCGTGTTTCAGTTCCCCTACCACGTCTTTGTTCCCAGCGTGGCCGTCTCGACGGCGATCTGGGCGGGCGTCTGGATCGTGCTGGGAGCACGATTTGGCGGCCGCGTCGCCAGGTTTCTCGACCTCCACAGACCCACCTACCTGGTCGTCCCCATACTGCTTCTCGTCTTGCTCGCGATTTACATAGTCCGGCGCCGCCGCACGGGCGCTCGGGCCGCGACCGATCCGGAGCATGCCGGCCGCTGATGGCCAGACCTGATCCCCACGCCAGTGCGACGGTGCTGACAGCCGGCGAGCCCCTGAGCGCCGCGCGCGCTGCCATGGTCATGGTCCACGGCCGGGGAGCCACCGCGGAAAGCATTCTCGAGCTCCGCCATGAGCTGCCGGGGGATGGCTTCGCGTTCCTCGCACCCCAGGCGGAGGGCCAGACCTGGTACCCGTACAGCTTCCTCGCGCCGATCGAGGACAACGAGCCCTGGCTCAGCTCGGCGCTGGCGGTGCTCGGCCGGCTTCTCCGGCAAGCCGAGGACGCGGGACTCTCCGGCGAGCACGTGATGCTGCTTGGCTTCTCTCAGGGTGCCTGTCTGACGCTTGAGTACGCGGCGAGGCACGCCGCACGCTATGGCGGCCTGGCGGGCCTCAGCGGCGGACTCATCGGCCCCCCAGGAACGCCTCGGGAGTACGGCGGATCTTTCGAGTCCACTCCGGTCTTCCTGGGCTGCAGCGACATCGACCCCCACATCCCGTTGTGGCGGGTCGAAGAGACGGATGAGGTCTTGACCCGCATGGGGGCGGCGGTCACCAGGCGGATCTACCCCGGCATGGGGCACACGGTCAATCGGGACGAGCTTGACCACGTCGGTCGAACGATGCGGACACTGACTGGAGCAGGACACTAATGTCCGCTGCAGGACACTAGGTCCTTTGGGGTTCCCGACGCGGGAGCGGGCGCTCCGCAACCGTTTGGAAGGACGGGCGGACGTGCACATCCACACTCGATATTCGGACGGGCGGGCCAGCGTTCGCGACGTGCTCGACCGAGCCTTCGCAGACCCGCGGCTGGATGTGATCGCAATCACGGACCACAACACGATCGAGGGCGCCCTGCAGGCGGCGCGGCTGGCGCCGGAGTACCCGCTCGAGGTCGTCGTCGGTGAGGAGATCACGTCGCTGGAGGGACACATCCTCGGTCTCTTCCTCAAAGAGGCCGTGCCCCCCGGGTTGAGTGCCGGCGAGACGATCGCCGCCGTCCATGCCCAGGGCGGCCTGGCCATCGCGGCCCATCCTTTTGCGCCCCGGCATGACCACGTGCGTGGGGTTGGTCGCGTCCCCATGGGACTCGGCAGGGCTCTGCGCCAAGTGCCGTTCGACGGCGTCGAGGTCGTCAACTCATTCCCCTTGTTCGCTCCGGCCAACTGGCTGGCCCGCCGGGCGCAACGCGCTTCCGGCGCAGCGGCGACGGGCGGCTCGGACGCTCACGTGGTCGAAGCCGTCGGAAAGGGGTACACACGCTTTCCAGGTCGAACGGCTGCCGATCTGGCCCTGGCGATCCGTCAGAGGCGGACGGCTGCAGGCGGATCCTTCTACGGACCCCGCCTCGTCCTCGCCTACGCGATGTTCGTTGCAGACATGTACAGAGGTCGAACCGCGGGCTGAGGCGTCCGGTCCTATTTGGGACTGACCTTTAGATGGCGCACTCTCTGTCCGTTGATCTTCCCCAAACGAGATCCATAGGAGTATGGTGCTGGGCAAGTGCCGGGGGGTAGTGGTAGAGGCACGATAGCCAGCGCGTTCGCCGCGGTCCGTCGACCTAGCGCTGGGGCCCAGAAGATCGGATGCGAGACGTGAGCCGATCGGGGCGATCGCCGCACGCCGGCCAACCTCACAAACCCTCCAGCTCTCCACCACCCAACCAGTCGAGTTGCTCCACCGAGAAGCGGAGCCCCTGGACCCGGAGATGAAGGTGAGGTTGCCCCAATGAACAGGTTCCTGGCGAAACTGGCTCTCTCACTGGTGGCCGCTGCTCTGGTGGTTCCGTCAGCGGCTGTCCAGCCGGCATTCGCCGCGCCGGACTCCTCGCAGCAACTTGCGCAGCTGAACCGCCAGCTGAGCGACGCACAGGCCAAGCTGGAGCAGCTCAACAACAGCGTGGAGACGGCTCAATCCGACGTCGACGCCCTGAACCACAAGCTGGGAGAGGACCAGCAGCGCGAGTCCGAGCTGCGCAAGCAACTGTCCGTCCTGGCGCGCCTGGAGTACGAGCAACCCGCTCTCACATTGAGCACGATCCTGGACGCGGTCACCCTCGACCAGCTGCTCTCGAACATCGCTCAGGCCCGGCTGGTGGCCGAAAAACAGCGACGACTGAAGGGTCAGGCGGAGCAGCTGCGGCGTCAGGACCAGCGGGCCGCAGAGAAGCGTGCTGCTGATGTGGCCAAGATCAAGGCGGCCAGGGACGATGCCGCTCTGGTGGCCACCAGCACCCTGGACCTGCGCAACACGACCAGCGATGAGATCACCAAGGCCCGGGCGGAGGCCATAGCGACACAGGCCAGGGCGACACAGGCGAAGCCGGTTCAAAATCCCGCCCCTCCACGCCCAGCTCCGCCTCCGCCTCCCCCGCCGTCCAGCGGGCCCCCGCCGCCGGGTGCAATCGTCGAGCCGCCGGGGCCGAACCACTTCGCCTACGGCTATTGCACCTGGTACGTCGCCAACAAGCGCAACGTGCCCTGGTTCGGCAACGCGATCGAGTGGTGGGCCAACGCCCGGCCTTACGGCTACCGCGAGGGCCAGACCCCGGTCGTGGGCGCCATCATGGTGACCCGGGAGAGCGGCTACGGGCACGTCGCCTACGTCGAGGCGGTCAACGGCGACGGCTCCTGGACGGTCTCGGAGATGAACTACAAAGGCTGGAACATCGTCAGCCGGCGCACCATCCGTGCCGGCCAGGTGCCGCTGTCCGGCTTCATCTACGGCAAGGGGTAGCCGCCGGAGTCACTGCCCGGGCCACTGAAACTGGCTCAGCGCGGCGTCGAACTGCGAGCTCTCCGGGATCCCGTTGGGAGCGGCCGGCACCCAGGGATCCAGACCGACGGCTGTCACTGAAGCGCGGCCCTTGGTGGCCACCAGCACCGCGATGCGAGCCTTCACAGCCCGCCCCCCTTCTGGGAGGAACGTGGCGCTGAACACCACTCCGGCGCCGCTCTGGAATCCGAGGTGGGCGCCCCGGATGGAGCTCACAGGCGTCACCGACTGGAACTGAGAGTCGGGGAGGCTGGCTACCGCCTCCTGGACCAGCTGCTGATCCGACTTGCCCGCGTCCTGGCCGGAAACCTCGAACTGGCCGTTGCTGGTCTGGAAGACCACGTTCTTGGCGTCCTGCTGCACCACCTTCCAGGGGTCGGTGTAGAAGACGTCGAAGCCGTAGGCGGAGCTGTGGTACCGGGCCGGCTGAGGGACCGGCACCCCGGCCGTGGGGCCGCAGCGCTGTGTGCAGGGGGTGGCCGCCGGCGGCGTCAGCAGGGCGCCCAGCACGGTCCAGCCGATCGCGCCCAGGACCAGAACGGCCAGGAGCACGCCGACCAGGCGACCACCTCCAAGCCGCGACCGCGGGACCTGGTGGGGACCGGCGGGCGGGTACCAATCCTGCGTTCCCGACGCCATCAGCCGGTCTCTCCCGGACGCGCCGGCGTGGCGCCGCCAAGCCGGTGCTGCCTGGGTGCCGCAGACCGGTTCACGCCACAGGCCGGGCAGAAGCGCATCGTCGGCACCAGGCGGTGGCACTCCGGGCAGGTGGAGGTCGGCCCGATCTCCAGCTCGCGGCCCTCTTCCAGAAGGGCGTTGTGGACCGCCAGGCGCAGGTAGAGGAAGAGGAAAAAGATCGCGACGATGGTCCCCAGCACGTTCAGCAGCAGCCGGGGCGTGATGCCCAGCGCAGCCACGGTGATTCGAGCCGCCACCGCTACGGCCACCATCGCCGGTGCGCTCCAGAACCAGCGCTCGTCCAGCCGCTTCGAACTGCCGTGGCGCCGCCGCCAGATGGCGGCACTGAGCAGCGAAGCTGCGGCCATGTTGACGAAGGCCATCAGGACCCCCTGGCGCAGCAGCAGCAGCATCCACTGCGCGGGGACGCCCTCGCTGACCACCGGGCCGGCCAGAAGCGGCCAGACCGCCACCGCGCTGACGCCGAGGTTGAACGCCAGGCCCGAGCTGGCTCCCAACGCGACTGCGTCCAGCACCTCCTCAAAGGCGCTCCTCCCGAGCAACAGAGCGGGCCCCACGATCGTGGCGGCGAGCGCCAGCAGCGGCCACACCAGGATCTCCAGGACAAGCAGCAGCGAGCGGTCCCCCAGCAGCGCCAGGCTGGTGATAACTCCTCCCAGAAAGACATCCATCAGCACGCCGAGCGCCAGGGGGAGCACGAAGACCAGCGCCAGCACGCTCCACGGACGGTCTCCATAGACGCGCGCCTCAAAGAGATAGAGGAGATAGAGGACCGGCAGGAGGAGCACCGCCACGGCCGCGGCGGAGGCGAACAGGTTGAGCGCGACGAGCACGAAGACCACCAGGACGCCGGTCAGCGCACACCACGCGAACATCGCACTGCCCCGCCTGGCCAGGTGCGGAAAAAGCGTCGTGGCGAGCCCCACGTGGTACACGCTCTCGGCCGGGGCGGCCGCATAGGCGTGCCGCCGGCCCTTCGCCACGCCCGCTAGCAGCGATGCCCCGCAGTGGCCACAGTAGGCGCCGTCCGGCACCTCGTGGCCACAGTTGGCGCACTTGACCGAAGAGGGATGCTCCGCCCCTTCACTCACCCCTGGGAACCTGTCCGGCGCTGGTAAGTCTCGAAGGCGCTGTCTAGAGGACTGGCCTGCAAGGTACCCAGACCGGTGCAGTAGTTCCAGCCGGCGGTAGCCGTGTAAGCAAGGTTGTTCCCCTCCGTCACCTGATGGAAGGGGCTCGCCTGCAGCTGGCTCGGGTTCTGGCCCATCCAGTAGAGCGCTGGATTGGCGAAACCGACCGGCTTCAGACCCTTTTTCTTCAAGTCCTGGTTGATCAGCGCCATCACGGCCGCCCAGAGCGGAGCCGCGGCCGAGGTCCCCCCGATCTGGACGTCCCGCCCTCCCAGGATGACGTGATATCCGGTGTTCTGGTCCGCGACTCCGGCCACGTCGGGAACCTGGCGGTTGCCGTTCGAGAACTGATTGTCCACCCCGGGTCCCTTCTGGTAGGCGGGGCGTGGGAAGTGCATGCTGAGCCCACCGCCGGTGCCCGCCTGGGAGATCGGGTTGCCCCAGGCCGCTTCTTTCTGATAGGTGCCCTGCGGGGTCTGGAACATGGTCGTGCCGCCAACCGAGGTGACGGTCGGGAGTGCCGAGGGGAAGTCGACGCTGGGTGCGGCGTTCTGACCGCAGTCGTAAGCACCCCGGTCCCCGGCGGCCACGAAGTGGGACATGCCCTGCGCCACCGCGCGTTGGTTGGAGGCGGCGCCCTGCTGCAGCAGCGCACTGCTGAGCCCGGCTTCGCAGGCGCCGATCGAGTCGCTGATGATGGCGCCGGGATTCTGGGAGACCAGCGCGTCGAAGGCAACCGCCGTCTGATCAGCCTGGGGGGATCCGATGTAGGGAACGAGCTTCGCTCCGGGAGCGATTGCGTGCGCCACCTCGAGATCCAGGGTGACCTCGCTCCCCGGCTTCCCCTGGCCCTGTGGTCTGCCCCAGTTGGCCGGGTCCCGCTTCACGGTGACGTCGAAGGGGGGCAGGTTGAACTTCCGTGCGAAAGCGGCCAGGTCGGCGGTGTTGGGCAGGTCATCGATCTCCGGCAGCACGATCGTCTCGCCAGAGCCGTCCAGCCCCCTGGAGGTCAGGGAGTCGATGCCGTAGACCACCCGGACGTCGGTGGGCGTCAGGCCGCCTGGCCTGATGGCGTGCGACCTGTAACGCGTGAAGTCATCGAGGCCTGATACGCCTGTCACCAATCCAGCCAGGGCCTCAGGCACCCTGGGCTCCCCATCGGGGGCATAGAAGCTCGTGCCGTCCGGGAGCAGGTAGTCATGAAGGTGTACGCCGAGGTAGCGCTCGATCGCTCCTAACGACCCGCTCGCCGTGGCGAGCTGGGACCCGGCCTGCCAGCGCCCTGACAGCCCGGCGCTCTCCAGGTCACGAAGCGCGGCCTGGACAAGAAGCGGATCTGGTCCGAAGCGCGCCGCGAAGCCGGCCGCGCTCACGGTCTGATTGGTTTCGAGCAGCCGGCTCAGGCCCTGGCCGTCGCGGCCACGGAGCGTCAAGGTGATTCGGATATCGCGCCGAGGATCGGTTGCGCCCAGAAGCCGCGCGGTCCGGACAGCTTCGGCGAGAGTACCCGGTGGTGAGGACTGAGCCACTTCCGGCCGGGGTTGCGTCCTGCCGGTCTCAGCGCATCCAGCAACGAGAGTGACGAAGAGAAGGCAACAGACAGACGCCGCCCGGCGCATCAATGGCGGGCCCTCCACTCGGTCACTTCTCGAGAGTCTAGCCTTGGACGGCGACCCCCTCCCCGACCCTCCACCCAAGGCGAGGAGAGGGATAGGATCGGAGTTTGGCGAGCCTTCAGTTCGAGGTCGAACACGAGACTGCGGTCCCAGCGCTGGCCCTGGCGCCGCTGATCAGGCGCTACATCGGGTATCGGTATACGGGGCTGTGTCCGGGGACACACCTCGGCCTGCCCTCACCGGATCTAACAGTGGTGCTGAGCCTGGGTCCGCAGACGCGGCTCGCCTCGATGCCTGATCCCCGGCAGCGGCCGCGAGCATTCGACGCGCTGGTCGGCGGCCTCCACACCAGACCCGCGGTTCTCGCCTTCGACGGTGAGATGTTCGGGATCGAGCTCGACATGACGCCGCGGGGCGCCCGCTCGCTCCTCGGCCTGCCGGCGGGCGAGCTGGGGAGCACCGTGGTCAGCCTGGAGGAGATCGTCGGACAGCCCGCCCGCTCGATGCTGGAGGCCCTCGTAGAGGCGGGTACCTGGCCAGCCCGCTTCTCCCTGCTGGATCGCTTCCTCATCCGTCGCCTCGACCGCTTGCAACCGGCACGCCCGGAGCTGGAGGCCGCCTGGCGTCTGCTTGTGGGAAGCGGTGGAACGCGCCGCGTCTCCTGGATCGCGCGGGAGATCGGCTGGGGGCGTCGCCATCTCCACGAGAGCTTCATCGCCGAGTTCGGCTTGAGTCCCAAGGAGCTGGCGCGGGTCACCCGCTTCCACTGGTCCAAAGAGATGCTGCGGCGGGATCCCGGCAGCAGCCTCGCAGGCGTGGCGGCAGCCTGTGGCTACTACGACCAGTCTCACCTGACTCGCGATTGGAACCAGCTGGCAGGCGGCACTCCTTCGCGCTGGTTGAGGACCGATGAGCTCTCATTTGTCCAAGACGAGACCGACGCCGCCGTCCCAGGCTTATCCGCATGAACAAGACCACCGAACGTACGACGACCATCTGGCCGGCGCTCCGCTACCGC
>Ga0209526_10001619_pt1 | contig 15171 bp, 19 predicted proteins | sample JacPinW_OM2H0_M1_FD_188566 | JGI IMG/M metagenome (GOLD analysis project Ga0209526, IMG submission 188566) | Forest soil microbial communities from Algoma, Ontario, Canada - Jack Pine, Ontario site 1_JW_OM2H0_M1 (SPAdes) (version 2) | ecosystem: Environmental > Terrestrial > Soil > Boreal... | reverse complement strand
CCCCCCGAGCCGCATCCCGAGAGCGCCCCGCACGCGATCGCGATGACGAGCAAGCCGGACGCGGCGCGGGGAGACCAGCCTCGCCAGAGAATGAGCATCGTTTTCATCGCGGCCAAGTTACGAGACTGAGTCTCATTCCGTCAAGCGAACGAGAACCAACCTCATTTCCAGATACGCTGTCCGCGTGTCGCCCGACATCCACACCGCCGTTGCCGCCCGCCTGCAGATCGTCGACGGCCGGTACACCCGGGCGCGCCGGCGCCTCGTCGAGGTCTTGGCCGGTGCGGGCCAGCCGCTACCCGTCACCGACATCTGCCGGCACAGCGCACTGCCGCTCAGCTCGGTGTACCGCAACCTCGCCGTGCTCGAAGAGGTCGGCGTCGTGCACCGCCTGGCCGGCCACGACGAGTTCGCCCGGTTCGAGCTCGCCGAGGAGCTCGTCGGTCATCACCACCACCTCGCGTGCAGGTCCTGCGGTGCAATGACCGACGTCCGCCTCCCCGTGGGCGTGGAGGCGGAGCTCACGCGCGCCCTTGCCCGCCTCGGCCGCAAGGAGCAGTTCGCGATCGACACCCACCGGCTCGACGTTGTGGGGCTCTGCCACAGCTGCACGACGCTGGGCGGCTGAGCTCACTCGACGGCGAAGGCGCGTTCCGTGTCCGTGATGGCGAGGAATCGCCGGACCGTCTGGCTCGGACGCTGCAGGACGAGCGAGCGACCCGCCTGCTCGACGTTGCGCGCGGTTGCGATGAGCGCGAGCAAACCGCGCGAGTCCACGACGGTGACCTTGTGGAGGTCGACGACGACGCGGCCGACGGAGCCGTGCAGCGCGTCCTCCACCTCGGTGACGAGCGCCATGCCCTGACCGTGGTCGAGCAACCCGGAGAGCGCGAGGGCGGTGCCCGTCCGCTTGATCACGCAAGCTGACTTCCCATTGGGCATGGTGCCTAACGCTCACTCTCCTGAATCTTCACCGGCACTGCCGCCGAGAAACGGCTACTCCAGCCAGTGCGCCGCGAGCCACGTGCGCCGGTCGCACGCCGGACAGCGCATCAGCCGGGAGTGGCGACGCCACGGCGTCCAGACCGTGAACGGCAACTGGCGCAACGTGAAGTCGACGTAGCTCACGCGGCTGCGCCCATGACACGACGAGCACTCGACGACGAGCGTCCCCGGTCGGCGCGTGGCGCTCGAGTACAGCGCGACCTTGCCCTCGGCGCCTCCGGCGGGCACCGGCGCACGCGCGGCCTCGCCTTCGCCGACCGTGAACAACGCCCGCTTGCCTTGCGGATCACGATCTGCGGTCATCGACCGTCCTCAGAGAGTTGGCCTGCGATGGCCCGGTAGGCGGCCGCGCCTGGTGACGACGGCGCGTGCTCCAGGATCGAAGCTCCGCGCCCGGGCGCCTCCGCGAATCGGATCGACTTCGGCACCGGCGGCTCGAGCACGGGCAGGCCGTATCGCTGCGTCACATCGGCGAGCACCTCGCGGCCGTGGCGCGTCCGGCCGTCGAACATCGTCGCGACGATGCCGCGCACCTGCAGGTCGGGCCGCGTGAAGGTGCGGACGTCTTCGACCGTTTCGAGCAACTGACCCACGCCACGATGGCTGAGCGTCTCGCACTGCAGTGGGATGAGAACCTCGTTCGCGGCGGTGAGCCCGTTGATGGTCAGGACACCCAACGAAGGCGGGCAGTCGATGAGCACGATGTCGTAGTCGCCCTCGACCGGTTCCAGCGCGCGGCGCAACGCGTACTCGCGACCGGTACGCGCGAGGAGATGCACCTCCGACCCCGCGAGATCGATCGTCGACGGAAGGACGTCGAGGCCGCCGCGCGCGCGTGCGAGGACGTCGGCGGCCTTGTTCCGCCCGATCAACACGTCGTGGAGTGAGAGCGGGATCGCTTCAGGGTCGAGGCCCACGGAGTACGTGAGGCATGCCTGCGGATCGAGATCGACGACGAGCACACGCGCGCCGCGCTCGACGAGCGCAGCACCGAGGCTGTGGACGGTCGTGGTCTTGGCCACCCCGCCCTTTTGGTTGGCCACTGCCACAACCCGGGCCATCGGGAGCGGAGTCTACGACCGGCGACCGCGATGTCCCCAAGACGGTGCGGACGTTCACAAACCTTCACTCTTCGTGACCCGGCCGCCCGGCCGAGCCGTCCGCCGCCACGCCTCGTGAGCCGGTCATCCGCCGGCTCACGCACGGCGAAGACCAGTCGGGCGGTGACGTGTCGGTGGCGCAGGATCTGCTCGCCGCCGACGGCGACAAGGTGTGGACCCGCAAGACAGTTCACGGAACCCACGGCGCGGAGTTCATGGGCGTTCCCGCGAGCGGCCGAACCGTGACGTTCGACGTGATCGATGTCGTGCGGGTGCGCGACGGCAAGATGGTGGAGCACTGGAACGTGGTCGATGCGCTCACGCTGATGCAGCAGCTCGGAGCGGCACCCGTTCCGTCGTAGAACGTCAAGAGGGCCCCGCAGCCCGCCGCCGTGCGGCAGTCACTCTCGGTATCCGCAGCCGGCTGCCGCACGGCTTCGTGCGGCCGGGGCGGGCGGCGGCCTATCGTCGGCCGAGGTCGCCCACACGCGGCGAAGGGGGAACGATGGCCCAGATCCGTTACGGCGCGAAGCGCGAGCAGCGCAGCCGCGAGCACGAAGCCACGAGCGCCGAGATCTGGTCCCATGCCGTGACCGCCGTGTACGAGACGGACCCCGAGTTCATCGCGGCCGTGCTGCCGCCACCGCTCGAGCCAGGTCCCGAGCCGCTGGCGCGGATGACGATCACCGTCGTCGAGATGCCCGGGCTTCCCGCGTTCGGCGCGGGATGGTTCGGCGTGCAGGCCCGCCACGGCGACGTCGTGGGCGAGTACCCGATCTTCATGCCCATGACGACCGAGCAGTCGGTCGTCGGCGGGCGCGAGACCTACGGGGAGCCCAAGAAGATCGCAGAGGTATGGGCCCACCGAGACGGCGATCAAGTCGACGCCCGCATCGCCCGCTTGGGTTTCACCGTTTGCGAGATCCACGGACGGATCACGGAGTCGCGTGAGCCGTACGAGAAGCGCAAGACCGACTTCTGGTTCAAGGTGTCGCCGTCGGCAGAGAAGCCCGGCGGGCTCGACCAGGATCCGCTGCTCGTCTACGGGGAGAAGGTCGAGAAGGCGCGCGTGCACGAGGGCATCGACGGCGAGCTCATCCTGAAGGACTCACCGCTGGATCCCGTCGCCGACCTCGTGGTCCGCCGCGTCGTCGACCTCAACTGGACCGAGCGCGCGAGCACGCAGGTGGGTCGCATCATCGGCACGGTGCCGCGCGAGAACCTTGCGCCGTACGTACACCAGCGCTACGACGATCTCTCGGTGCTGGGCAAGAAGGATTGAGAGGGACGACCGTGAGCGATCGCTACATCGTCATCTCGGCCGACTCCCACGCCGGCCTACCCAGCGCGGAGTACCGCCCGCACCTGGAGTCGAAGTACCACGCCGCGTTCGACGAGTACCTGGCCGCGCAACAGGCCAAGCGCGACGAAGCGCTGCAGATGAATTACGACTACATCATGGGTTGGGAGACCGACAACGCGGAAGGTCTACGCGGCGCGTACGACGTGGAGCAGCGCGAGAAGGAGCTCGATGCCGACGGCGTGAGCGCCGAGGTGATGTTCGCCGACGCCGACGCCATCACCGGGAACGAGTCGCCGCCGTTCGGTGCCGGGCTCTCGGCCGGCACGATCAGCGATCCCGAGCTCGCGTTCGCAGGTGCGCGCGCCCACAACCGCTTCCTCGCCGAGATGTGCACGCACAACCCTGAGCGGCGCGGTGGTGTGGGACTCGTCCCGATCTCCCACGACATCGAGCGAGGCGTTCGGGAGATCGAGTGGCTCGCGGAGCAACCGGGCGTGCGGGGAATCATGGTGCCGACGATGTGGCACGACCGGCTGCCCTACAACCACCCCGCGTACGATCCGGTGTGGGCCGCGTGCGCGGGCGCCGGTCTACCCGTGCACACCCATTCGGGCGAGGCGCCGCAAGACGAGTACAACGAGAACATCGGCATCTATCTCGCCGAGGTCACGTGGTGGGCGGCCCGCCCCATGTGGCATCTGCTGTTCTCCGGCGCCTTCGAGCGGTTCCCCACATTGAAGTTCGTGGTCACGGAGGCGGCGTCGTACTGGGCGTCCGACATGATGTGGAAGTGGGACCAGTACTTCGGTGGTGGTCACACGACGAAGAAGCTGGCGGCGCTGATGAAGGGCAAGATCTCGAAGCTCCCGTCGGATTACTTCGGCGAGAACATCTTCATCGGCGCCTCCACGATGTCGAAGGAGGAGATCCGCCGTCGTCATGTGATCGGCTGCGACGTCGTGATGTGGGGCACCGACTATCCGCATCCCGAGGGCACCTGGCCGAACACGATCGCGAGGCTGCGATCCGACTTCGGCGACGTTCCGGTCGACGACACGCGCAAGCTCCTCGGTGAGACCGCGGCCCGTTGCTACGACTTCGATCTCGACGGCCTGCGATCGATCGCGGACCGGATCGGGCCGACGCCCGAGCATCTCGGTCAGGACCCCTCGCGTCGCACCGACCCCGCGGAGATCGACGCGGCGCGGTGGTGGAAAGCGGAGTACCACGTGCGCGCGCCGCTCTGATCGGGCATCGCGCGGGAAGGTTCTCGTATGGACACGATGGCGGGGAACGTTGCGGTCGTGACTGGAGGGGCGAGCGGTGTCGGCCGGGGTCTGGTCGAGGCCCTCCTCGAAGAAGGGGCACGGGTGGTCGTCGCCGACGTCGAGGAGGCCGTGCTCAGCTCGACGGTGCGCGAGCTGTCGCAACGCGGCGAGGTCCATGGCGTGGTCACCGACGTCTCGAACTTCGAGTCCGTCGACTCGCTCGCGGGCGAGGTGTTCGACCGGTACGAGCAGTGCGACCTGCTGTTCAACAACGCCGGCGTCACGTCGGGGGGCGGGGGCAAGCCGTGGGAGCAGGAGAGCAACGATTGGAAGTGGTGCTTCGGCGTGAACGTGTTCGGGGTGGCCAACGGCGCCCTCGCGTTCGTGCCGCGCATGATCGAATCGGGCAGGCCCGGTGTGATCGTGAACACATCGTCTGGCGACGGAGGTATCGCTCCGGTTCCGTTCGCGTCGGTCTACGCATCGAGCAAGGCTGCGGTCAGCTGCTTCACCGAAGCCCTCGCGCACCAGCTGGCCGCCGCGGGGACGAACCTGCGCGCCGCGGTCTTCTATCCGTCGGGCGGTCTGCTCGATACGGGACTCTGGACCGCGCAACGCAACCGCCCACCCGAGCTCGCCCGCCGAACGCCTCGACCGCCCGCTCCCGGCACGACGTTCGCGGAGTTCAAGGACATGATGGAGAAGGCGGGCCGCGAGGTGAGCATCGTCGACGTCGTCGAGCTGGGTAGGTTCGTGCTGCAGGGTGTGAAGGACGGCAGGTTCGTCATCGGTCACGATCTCGATCGGGCCGGCGAGCTGCTGCACGCGCGCGCGGATGCGATCGCGAAGGGCGAGCTTCCCCCCACGATGGCAGAGGGCCTCTGAATGGGAGCCTCTGAGCCGGAAGACGGCAACTCCCGATACGCCGTGATCTCGTCCGACGGTCACGCCGGTGCCGACCTGCGGGACTACAAGCCGTACCTCGCGTCGCACTATCACGACGAGTTCGACGCCTGGGCGGACTCCTACGTGAACCCGTTTGGCGACCTCCTCGAGCCCGTCGCGTACCGCAACTGGGACAGCACGCGTCGACTCGAGGAGACCGAGTCCGACGGTTTCGTGGCCGAGGTGCTCTTCCCCAACACGGTTCCGCCCTTCTTCGAGCAGGGCAACCTCGTCGCGCTCCAGCCCACGGAGGCCGACTACGAGCACCGCTGGGCCGGCCTGCAAGCCCACAACCGCTGGATGGCCGATTTCTGTGCGCAGGCGCCCGGGCGCCGCGCCGCGTGCGTGCAGGTGTTCCTCAACCGCGTCGAGGACGCGGTGGGCGAGATCCGCTGGGCCACGGACAACTTCGACGTGCTCGGGGGTGTGCTGCTGCCGAGCGTGCCGCCGAACCGAGGTCTGCACGAGCTCTGGGAGCCGTACTACGAACCGCTCTGGCGCGTGTGCGAGGAGCTCGACGTCCCCGTCACCATCCACTCCGGTAGCGGGGTACCCGACTACGGCGACCACGAGGCGGCCCGAGCCATCCTGTTGATCGAGCTCGCCTGGTTCGCCCACCGGCCGGTGTGGCACCTGATCTTCGGCGGCGTGCTCGAACGCCACCCTGGGTTGAAGGTGGTGCTCACCGAGCAGGGAGTCGCCTGGATCCCCCGGGGGCTCGAGACGCTCGACTGGTTCTACCGGCGTATGACGCTGCCCGAAGCGGCCGAGGCGCGTTTCTTCGGCGCGGTCGCGGCCGGCATGTCGATGACGCCCACCGAGTACTTCCACCGCAATGTGTGGGTCGGCGCAAGCTTCCTCCGCCCGAGCGAGGCACCGCTGCGCCACGACGTCGGCATCGACCACATCATGTGGGGCGCCGACTACCCGCACACCGAGGGAACGTATCCCTACACCACCGAGGCACTCCGGGCCGCGTTCGGCGGCTGCCCCACCGACGAGGTTCGGGCCATGGTCGAGACCAACGCGGCCGGGCTGTACGGGTTCGATCTCGATGCGCTCCGTCCGCTGGCCGACCGCATCGGACCGACCGTCGACGAGGTGAGCCGACCGATCTCGCCCGACGAATTCCCGCCCGACACGGGGTGCGCCGCGTTCGACAAGGTCGCGGTGCCTTCACGGTCCTGGTAGGACCGATGCCGCGGGACCCGTTACCGAGGCTCCGCAAGATCTGCCTCGGGCTTCCCGAGGTGACGGAACGCCTGAGTCATGGTTCACCGACGTTCTTCGTCCGCGGCAAGCAGACGTTCGTGTCGTTCCTGAACGACCATCACGGCGACGGCCGCGTCGCGATCTGGTGCGCGGCACCTCCAGGCATCCAACGCCAGCTCGTCGACGAGGAACCCGAGCGCTTCTTCGTCCCTGCGTACGTCGGCCACCGCGGGTGGCTCGGCGTCCGGCTCGACGTTGCGGTCGACTGGGAGGAGATCGCGCAGATCGTGGAGGACGCGTACCGGTGCGTGGCGCCGGCGCGCCTCGTCGCTCAGCTCGACGACCGCTGACGCGGGACGAGAGGCTACGGTTCGCGGCGATGGCGCGCGACGACCACGTCGATGTCGAGCTCGCAGGTCGCTCTGTGCGCGTCACCAGTCCGGGCAAGGTCATGTTCCCGGAGCGGGGTGAGACGAAGCTCGATCTCGTGCAGTACTACGCGGCCCTGGAAGAGCCCGTGATGCGCGCGATGGGCGGCCGGCCGGTGTTGATGCAGCGGTTCCCGAACGGTGCCGGTGGCACGTCGTTCTTCCAGAAGCGGGTCCCGGCCGACGCTCCGGACTGGCTCCAGACCACGATCGTCAGCACGCCGAACGGCACCACGTCGCGAGCGTTGGTGATCGCCGACATTGCGCACGTGGTGTGGGCGGTCAACCTCGGGTGTCTCGGCTTCCACGTGTGGCCGTACCATGCCGACGACTCCGCGCACGCCGACGAGCTGCGGATCGATCTCGACCCGCAACCGGGCGTCGACTTCGAGGCGGCGCGAGGAGCTGCGCGCGAAGTCCGCGCGCTTCTCGACGAGGTGGGTGTCAAGGGCGTCCCGAAGACGACCGGCAATCGCGGCATTCACGTGTACGCGCGCCTCCTGCCGCAATGGAACTCCTACGACGTCCGCAACGCGGCGATCGCGGTCGCGCGCGAGCTGGCGCGTCGCCGACCCGACCTGGTCACTGACGCGTGGTGGAAGGAGGAACGCGGGGCGCGTGTGTTCGTCGACTTCAACCAGAACGCGCCGCACAAGACGGTGTTCGGCGCGTGGTCGGCGCGAGCGCGTCCGGGTGGGCAGGTGTCGACACCGTTCGACTGGGACGAGCTCGACTCGATCGATCCCGAGGGCTTGACCGTCGCCACGGTGCCGCCCCGGGTCGCCGAGGGTGGCGATCCGTGGGCCGCGGCCGCCAGCCCGCTGCAGTCACTCGAGCCCCTCCTCGCGATGCACGAGCGTGATCGGGCCGCCGGGTTGCAGGATGCGCCGTGGCCCCCCGTCTACCCGAAGATGCCCGGGGAGCCGCCGCGCGTCGCCCCCAGCCGGGCCAAGAAGGCGAGCAGCTGAGGGTCCTGGCGACGCCGCCGCGGGTCGAATCTTGGCGATTTGCCAGGCCCACGACGAGCGGACCGGGAAGAATCGGCTCGTGGGAGGGCGGGAGCATGTCGGTGGTACTGCTCGTCGCGGCGTAGGTCGCGTCCTCGCGCTGATCCTCGTGCTGTTCCTCTTGGGCGCGGTCTGGGCGACTTCCACCCGTGCCGGGGCGACCCGGTCCCACACCACCAGGGCCGCCCGTATCCGTCGCGGCCCCACGACGGTCCCCCGCTCGGTGCCTCCCATCATCCCGACCGCGACGCCCATCGCGCCGAGCAGCGCCGCGCCGCCCCGTCCCGCAGCGCGGCCTCGGGGGGCCAAGCCGGCCGGTCCGTCGACCTTCTGGACGATCGCCGCGCCCGACGGCTCGCAGTTCACCGTCGAGAAGTACGACGCCGCCGGTACCGGGCCGCAACCCACGGTCGTGATGCTTCCCGGGACGGCCGGCTGGACCGTCGGCGACGAACGGCACGCGGCGATCCTGGCGCAGCAGGGCTTCACCGCGGTGACGCTCTGCTGGTTCCGCGACCAGCACGACGCGAAAGGCGTGATCGCGTGCCCGGACGCGCCGGCCTACGTCGGCGTGTCGTGGTCGACGCTCTCGAACCTGAGCGCGCTCATCGCCGGCATCAAGCACCTCCCGGGTGTGGATCCGGCTCGCGTCGCCGTCGCCGGCTTCTCACGGGGCGGCGGCGAGGCGCTCCTGCACGCGACGCTCGGTGGTCCCGAGCCCGTGGTCTCGGTCAGTGGGCTCATCGCCCCGGAAACCTTCGTGACGCTGCCGAGCGAGACGAGCGTCGGCACCTTCGCCGAGGGGATTCGCGCCCCGACGTTCATCGCGTACGGCGTCGACGACAAGTTCGTGAACCCGTTCGCCAACTCGATCGCCATAGCCGAGGCCATCCGGGTCGCGGGCCGAGCCCCGGAACCGACGGTGAGGTCGTATCGGGGCGGGCACAGCATCGACCTCATAGGAGACCCGGTGAGAGGAACCGCAATCGACGCCGCTCGGGTGCTGGCCGACGAGGTGGCCTTCCTTCGCTCGAACCTCACGGTGGCGCGAACCGTCACCGCGCCGCCAACGGGCGGCTACTACACGCTCTACGGCGACGGCAGGGTGCTCGCGCGCGACGGGGCGCCCTGGTTCGGCAACCCGTCGTGGCCGGGATTGGACATCGCTCGCGACCTCGCAGTGATGCCGGACGGTAACGGCTACGTGGTGCTCGACGAGTTCGGTGGTCTCCACGGGTTCGGATCGGCCCGCGACCTGCCACTTGCGAGCGCGCCCGAGTTCGGTGCCGACGTCGCCCGCGCGGTCGCGATCACTCCGTCGGGCAACGGTCTCGTCGTCCTCGACGCCTGGGGCGGACTCCACCCTGCCGGCGACGCTCCCTTGCTCCGAGCGACGACGTACTGGCCGGGCTGAGACATCGCGCGCGACATCGCGATCACTGCCGACGGCGCGGGGTACCTCGTCCTCGACGGCTTGGGCGGCGTACACAAGGTCGGCACGGCCACGCGCCTCGATCGCTCCCTCCCCTACCGGGGAACGGACGTCGCGCAGCGGCTGGTCGTCTCCCCGACAGGAGCGGGATTCGGCGTGCTCGATCGCGACGGGACGTTGTCCCTCACCGGCGATATCCGCCCGCCCGCCCAGGCGGCGACGACCGAGGACGACTGGGTCGGCGCCGCCCCCACCGCCACGGGCTGGGTCGTGGTCGGCCGCGACCGCAGGGAAGTCAACTGGGGGTGGCGCTCGCGTTAGTGGGGCGCACCCTGCGACGCGAGGACGTCGGGTTCCTCCGACGGACTCGGATCAACCGTGGCGCGCGTACCGCCAAACAGAACACTTGGCGGCGGCCGCCTCAGGTCTCGCACCACCCCCGCCGACGCCAGCACGCGCAGCGTGTAGTACGTCGTGTCGATCTCCCACCAGAAGAAGCCCTGCCGGGCCGAGGCGGGACAGCGGTGATGGTTGTTGTGCCACCCTTCGCCACCGGTGAGTAGCGCGAGGGCGAACGAGTTCTTGCTCGTGTCGTCGGTGTCGTAACGGCGACGGCCGATGACGTGTGCCAGCGAGTTGATCGAGAACGTCGAGTGCCACAACAGCACGGTCGACCAGAAGAACCCGACCACGAGACCGCCCCATCCGCCGATGAGCAGACAGGCCACCGCCAACGTCCAGGGAGGAAGCCAGTCGTGGCGGTCGAGGAAGCGCAGCTCCGGGTAGCGGGCAAAGTCGCGGATGGCGTCGACCTCGGTGTCGCCGTAGCGGTCGCACAGGATCCATCCGACGTGGCTCCACCAGAAACCCCGTGTGGGTGAGTGCAGATCCCGCTCGGTGTCGGAAAATCGATGGTGATGCCGGTGGTGGGCCGCCCACCACAGCACACCCTTCTGGGCCGAGGACTCGGCGCCGAACGCGAGGACGAGCTGGAAGCCGCGGCTCGTCCTGAAGCTGCGGTGCGAGAAATACCGGTGGTACCCCCCGGTGACGAAGAAGATCCGCCCGACGAACGTGACCACGAGCAGGATGAGGGCGGTCCGGCTGACCCCGGTGAACACGGCGGCCAGACACACGACGTGAACCAGGAAGAAGCTGGTCGAGGACACCCAATTGACCCGCTCGTCCCGCCGCTTGGAGGGCACCCGTCGCTCGCTGGCGGCCATGGGCGGACAGGCTACCTACCGGTAGGTAGGGAAGCGATCTCAGCGGCGGGCCCCCGATCTGGCCCTCAACCGGCCCCCGCGCCACGGTCCCGGCCGCCGGAGCGCCTACGCTAGGGGGGAACGCAACGCTCCCCGGTCGCGCAGCCGGCTTTTTCGTGTCCTTCCGCCCACATTGGGCGGTCTGGGTGCCGTCGCTGCTCGGGAGCCGGCGGGACCGCCCGTCCGTGCGTTCGAGACGACCCGATCGTCGCCGGTGCCGGCGCCGGTCGCACGACGGCGCCTGGCCCAACGGTCGGGCCGCCCAGACGAAGGAGCCGCCGTGGCCACGAAACGACCGAGCTTCGCGAAACGCCAGCGGGAACAGGCCGCCAAGGCCAAGGCCGCCGCCAAGCGCGACCGCAGGTTGGCCCGCGGCACCGAGACCGACGAGGTCGACGGCGACACCGAGGTCGAGACGCGCGTCGCGGCCCCCGAGATCGAGACGCGCGTCGAGATGGGCGAGATCCTCGCCCGGGTCGACGAGCTGCAGGAGCGCCTCGAGCGCGGCGCAATCAGCTACGACGAGTTCGACGAGCAGAAGGCCGCGCTCCTCAGGATGTTGCCGATCGAGTAGGCCGCCACCGCTGGGGCGGAGTCAGGCCGTGTCGGTGTCTCCCGGCGGCACCCGCTCGAGCAGGCGAGCTGTCGCGTCGACCTGGGCGTGCACGGCCTTCTCGTCGACGTCGTCGAGGTCGCCGAACGGATCCAGAACGATGTCGACCCCTTGGCGTCTCCGTTCGTGGCGCCACACACCGACCACGCGGCCGTCGACGGTGATGGTGGGCGAGATCCATCCGGCGGGCCGCGACACCCGGGCCCGAAGCGACGGGTCGGGCAACAGCCGGTCGAGGTGCTTCAGCACACCCACGACGTAGGGGTCGAACGCGGGAAGGAGGCGAACGGTCGGACGTGAGGGTCGTCTGACGATGTCGGCCGCGCCCGTGGGCGTGAGCCACGCGTCGACCCCTTCGATCTCGACCGGCACCAGCTTCGACGCGATTGCGTCGAAGCCGCGCCGCCCGACCTTCGATTCGACACCGAGCCACCGGATGTAGTCGTCGCGCGTCGAGGGTCCGTAGGTCTCGACGTAGCGGAGGGCGAGCTCCGCCAGGGCCTCGTCACCGTCGACCTCGTTCCCGGGGCCGATCCAGACGCGCGGCGACACGAACGTCACGTTGCGGCCGCGGTTCGGCCCGAAGCACAGCTTCCCCCAGTACGCGGCCGGCTTGATGACCGAGCCCCAACTGCCCATGATCCGTTCGGCCAAGTCGGGTCGCTTCGTGATGCGACCCAGACGCTGCGCGAGCTCCGAGCGCGTGAGGACACGACCGTCGAGCGCGGCCTCAATGTTGTCGAGGACGAGATCCATCTCGCCGGCCGACACGCCGTGGTAACGCTCCCACGACGGCTTGGCCCAGTACCGGCCGCGCGCCTGCATCGCCCCGAGCCACAACGGCAGATCGTCGGGCGACACGAGGTGCAGCGTCCCACGAGCGGTCCACGTCTTCACGAGGGCGCGGTCACGCCACAGCGCGTCGTGCACGTCGGCGGGTTGCACGCCGCTGGTACGAATCGAGAGCGCGAGCTCGGCCGACGACATGACCTGGGCCTGCACGCCACCCAGCCGGCGGGCGACGTCGACCACGCCCGTCGACGACGGCTTCGTGAGGTGACTGCGCCGGGCCCGCCACGCGAGCACCTGCCGCCAGGTGAGCGAGCGCGGGCGACTCATGGCCGGCGATGCTAGGCATCTCCGACCGGTACGGTCGCGTCACCGAACCGGGAGGGACCATGGCGGTACGCGTGGAGCACGACGGGCGGGTGACGATTGTCACCATCGATCGACCCGACGTTCGCAATGCAGTCGATCGGCCGACCGCGGAGGAGCTCGCACGTGCATTCCGCGCGTTCGACGCCGACGACGATCGGCGCGTCGCAGTGCTGACCGGCGCGGGCGGAACGTTCTGCGCGGGAGCCGATCTCAAGGGATTCGCGACGAAACGGGCCAACGCGGTCACCGACGGCGGCGACGGCCCGATGGGACCGACGCGCATGATGCTGACCAAGCCCGTGCTCGCGGCCGTGGAGGGCCACGCGGTTGCGGGCGGGCTCGAGCTCGCCATCTGGTGCGACCTGCGGGTTGCCGCGCGTGACGCCGTGTTCGGTGTCTTCTGTCGCCGGTGGGGGGTGCCACTCGTCGACGGGGGCACGGTGCGGCTGCCTCGCCTGATCGGGCAGGGCCGCGCCCTCGATCTGATCCTCACCGGACGGGGCGTCTCGGGTGAGGAAGCGGCCGGGATGGGGCTCGTGAACCGGCTCACCGAGCCCGGCCGCGCCCTCGCGGCGGCGATCGAGCTCGCGCACGATCTGGCCCAGCTTCCACAGACGTGCCTGCGCGAAGACCGGGCCTCGAGCTACGAGCAATGGGCGCTGCCGATCGACGAGGCGATGCAGGTCGAGCTCCGGCACGCCTACCGGTCGCTCGCGTCACCGGAGCTGGGCGCGAACGTCGGCCAGTTCGTCGGCGGTGCGGGACGTCACGGCGCGCCGGCGTAGTCCTGCGCGCACCTCCGCGTTGTCCCGGCGAGTGCCGCGTCGCCGCGGCGTACGGTGTCCCGATGACCCGCTCCGTCCGGCTCGTCGACTTTGCCCTCGGGATCGAGGGCGTCGCCCTGTTGCGCACCTTGTTCTCCGACAACACCGAGACCGTCGAGGCGCGCCTGGAGGAGGTGGTGCGCCTCGCGAGCGACGAGAAGCTCGCGACGCTCGCGCTCGACTTCCCCGAGCGATCACTCGCGGTGGGGTACGCGGAGTGGTCCCAGTTCTACGACGCCATGCCGAACGCGCTCATCGAGGGCGAGCAGGCGACGATCGAGTCGCTGCTCCACGGTTTGCCCCACGGTCGCGCACTCGATGCCGCGTGCGGCACCGGACGGATCACCGCGCTCCTGGCCGCGCTCGGTCACGACGTGATCGGGACCGACACGAGCCCCGAGATGCTCTCGGTCGCACGACGAAAGCTGCCCGACGTCGACCTCCGGCACGGTGACGTACAGGATCTGCCGTTCGACGACCGCTCCTTCGACGTGGTCACCTGCTCGCTCGCGCTGGCCCACTTCGAGAAGCTCGACCCCGCGATCGACGAGCTCACGCGGGTCACGAAGCCGGGCGGGCGCGTGGTCATCAGCGACATCCATCCCTTCGCGGTGCTGCTCGCGGGCCAGGCGAGTTACATGGGCGCGGACGGCGCGGCCGGTGTCATCCGCAACCACGTGCACCTACCCGGGGCGTACCTCGAGCGCTTCCACTCGGCCGGCTTGCACGTGAGGAGCTGCGCCGAGCCGGTGCACACGGAAGCAACCGTGAGCCAGGTTCCGTGCTTCGGGCTCGTGCCGGACGCGACGCGCGAGGCGTTGCTCGGCATTCCCGTCGCGATCGTGTGGGACCTCGAGCGAGCCTGAGCGTCAGCGCGACGCCGGCGCCGACCGGACGTCTGTCGGCCGGGGAACAACCACCGTGGATCGTACGCTCGGACAAGAGGAGGGGGGAAGGGTGTCGGATCCGCTCGAGGCGGTGTTGGAGCGCTACAAGCCTCGTGACGATCACGAGGCCGCTCACCGGCGACGCGTGCGCGCATTGTTGGGTGAGGGGAACCCGTGGTCGCGGGCGCGCCCCCTGCACGTCACCGCGTCGGCGTTGGTGTTGCACCCGCCCACTCGGCGGGTCCTGCTTCGATGGCACGAACGCATGCGCCGGTGGATGCAGGTCGGCGGCCACGGCGACGAGGGTGAGCGCGATCCCTGGGACGTCGCGCGGCGTGAAGCGGTCGAGGAGACGGGCCTGGCCGACCTGCGCGCGCTCGCGCCCGAATACGAGCGCCGACCGGTCCAGATCGTCATCGTCCCGGTGCCGGCGTCGGGTGACGAGCCCGAGCACGAGCACGCCGACGTGCGCTATCTCCTGGCGACCGACCACCCCGACGATGCGATACCGGAGACGCACGCGGCGCGGCTGCGGTGGTCGTCGATCGACGAGGCAATCGACGAGGTCGAGGAGGACAACGTCAGAACCCTGCTGGAACGGGCCCGGGACGCGCTCGACGGCCGCGACGTCTCCTGGGGGGAGCGGTGACGCGGGACGCGACCGTGGCCGACGCCGACGAGCTGTGCCGTCTGCTGACCCAGCTCGGCTACCCCACCACACCGG